>Ga0210095_1000124_pt1 | contig 25327 bp, 25 predicted proteins | sample China_Galinas_PW_FD_184861 | JGI IMG/M metagenome (GOLD analysis project Ga0210095, IMG submission 184861) | Wetland microbial communities from San Francisco Bay, California, USA, that impact long-term carbon sequestration - China_Galinas_PWA_D1... | ecosystem: Environmental > Aquatic > Marine >...
TATATTCTTCTGAAAGTTCGTCGATAACCGGTCCGACCATTTTACATGGTCCGCACCATGGTGCCCAGAAATCTATCACGCAAGGTAAATCACCCTCAAACTTCCATTCTTTGTTTGCTTCATAGTTAAAAACTTTCTGCAAAAAAGTTTCTTTATTTAAATGTTCTGCCATTTTGTTCTCCTGTTATATTTATTTTTTGTTTGAAAAATTCCACGTTACAATTCCGCCTTTCATATTGGCGGCATTAAATCCGGCTTTGTATAAAATAGATGCCGCTGTTAAGCTTCTGGATCCTGTCCTGCAAAAGCAGATTATTTCTTTGTTTTTATATTTATTTAAATCACCCAACTTACTTTTTAATTGTCCAATTGGAATATGAACTGAACCTCTAATTGACCCGCTTTTTCTTTCTTTATCTGTGCGGACATCCAACAAAATATAGGACGGGTTCTTAATTTTCTCTTTTGCTTCACTGGCTGAATAATGATTAATTTTCCTGCTTATAGCAAATTTCCTTACGTAACTATAAACGATATACAAACCCAGTAATAATAGTATTATTTGTGTAGCTGACATAATCTTCCTTATTGGTTGTTATTTGATACATATCGGGTAAAAAGGATTCAACAAAATAATGTAAATAGGTTATATTTTACAGTTTTTTGGGGTGTTTGTTTCATATTTGTGGCCTGTTTTCTTAAGTTTGTATGTTAAATAGCTCAAAAATCAAATATAAAATTAAGGACTAGAAATGGCGTTAAAGGAAAATCAGGTAGTTACGATGAATTTCACATTGAAAGATGATGAAGGTAATGTGATGGATACAACATCCGGGCAGGAACCTTTTTCTTTTATAAGTGGACAAAACCAAATTTTACCAAAACTTGAAGAAGAAATAGGCACAATGCTTATCGGTTCTAAAAAAGATGTAGTGCTTTCACCCGAAGAAGGTTATGGTGTTTTTGAAAAAGATGCTGTCAGAAATGTTAAAAGGTCAGAATTTCCTGAAGGTACAGAATTAAAAGAAGGAATGGGATTTATGGCTACCGGTCCTGATGGGAAACAGTATCAGTTTTTTATCAAAGGAATTGAAGGAGATGATATAAACGTTGATTTTAATCACCCAATGGCTGGTAAAACTCTTCACTTTAATGTTGAGCTTGTAAATTTAAGAGAGGCAACTAAAGAGGAAATGGAGCACGGACATGTTCACGGTGCCGGCGGCCATCAACATTAAGGATTAAAAATCTTGCTTGTAAAGCGGGTTTAGCCCGCTTTTTTTATTTATCCGGATAATTTGATTTTGCAATGATATTTTATGGAGTAAATTAAGTTTAATAAATTTTTCGGATTTTTACTTGAAAGAAAAACCAAGATTTAAGTTCATTGATTACCTGAGGGGCGGTGCCCTGCTTGTTATGATTGAAGTGCATGTTATTAATTCTATGCTTATTTCTTCAATTAAAAGTGAACCCTGGTTTAGCACATTAGTCTTTATAAACGGCCTTGTTGCTCCCTCCTTTTTATTTATTTCAGGCTTTGCGTTTTACATTTCATCGGATAGGAAATTAGATGAACTTAGGAATTATGGAAAGGCCTTCTGGAGAAAAATCTGGAGAATAGTTGTAATTCTTCTTGCCGGATATTCCCTTCACTTTCCCTTTCGTTCAGTTTTTATTTCCGGATACAATTTGTTCTCTATAAACTGGGTCCCGGTTATTAACGTAGACATACTTCAATGTATTGCCGTTGGTTTGCTGGTAATGTTTGTTTTTAGAATACTTATTAAGGACAAGAAATTATACGATCTTCTTCTATTGATTTCCGGTGTGCTGATTATTTTGGCTTCACCACTTGTGTGGAAGACAGATTTTACTAATTATTTACCACTGTTCTTTGCCGCCTATTTTAATACAATGCAGGGATCGTTATTCCCGCTTTTCCCCTGGCTTGGCTTTATGTTTCTTGGGGCAACAGCTTGTAATTATTATCTTATGGCGAGGGAAAAGAATGAAGAGAAAAAATATATTTATATAATCTCTGTTGTTGGAGTCTTCTTCATTCTTTTTGGCAATATCAGCCGGTTTGATTTAGTTTATGCGATTGTTGGGGATATTATTCCTAACCCGTTGTTTTTTATTTTAAGACTGGGATATATATTAATATTACTGGTTTTATGCTGGTACTATGCAGATATCAGGAAACCTGAAAAATCTTTTGTGCTCGATGTCAGCAGGGAATCTCTTCTCGTATACTGGCTTCACCTGGTTTTGATTTACGGCGTTTTCTGGAATGGAAAAAGTTTAACCGCAATTGTTAATAATAGATTTGGTATAATTGAGTGTGGATTAATGACAATTGCCGTTGCTGTTCTTATGATATTTATTGCAAAATTATGGGGCGCTTTTAAAAGAAGAACGAAGATCTTTTCTAAATAAAAAACATAACAGGAGGATTTATGTTTAGTAAAAAGTCAGGGACGATGTTAATTATTTGCCTGGTATTTATGGCCGGACATCTTTTAGCACAAAGCAACAAAGACGAGCTGATGAAAAAAGTTGAAGGCTGGAACAAAACTTTTTGTAAAGCAATGGTTAATGGAGATGATAAAACTATTTTATCTGTTTATGCAGATGATGCTTATTCATTACCAAGCTATAGCCCGATGATGGTTGGGAAAAAAGCTATTGAGGAAGGAATGGAAATGGATAAGAAGTCGGGCACAGTTTTTAAATCATTCAATCTGAAAACAAAAGACGTTTGGACAAGCGGGGACATTTTATGTGAAGTTGGTACCTATACCTTTTCAATGCTTGTTCCTAATTCAAAAAATACGGTAGATGATTACGGAAAATATCTGACAATTTACCAGAAACAAAAAGATGGAAGCTGGAAAATAAAAGCCGATATGTGGAATACAGATACGAATCCATGGGCCATAATGCAGGAGCAAAAATCGAAGTAATTATTTTCAATTAAGGCTGTGATTCCCCTGATTACAGCCTTAATTTTCACATCCCCACCCTTTACACTTGTTTAAAACTACTGTTAAAAACGTAATGAATATCTGCAACTCATTTTATTACTTGTAATTAAGCTAAAAAATCATAATATATAGTAATTCAGCTTGGTGAAGAAAATATGAAAAATGTAACAGCTATTGGTGAGATTCTATTTGATATATATCCGGATGGTAAAAAGATAGGCGGAGCTCCGTTCAATTTTATTTATCATATAATTAGACTCACGGGTCAGGGAAATTTTGTTAGCAGGATAGGAAAAGATGACCTGGGAATGGAAATCAGGAGTTATCTTGAAGAAAGAGGTGCCTCTCCGGAATTTGTTCAGACCGATCAGCTGCATAAAACCGGAATTGCGAAAACGACACTAAATGAGAAAAAGATTCCGGATTTTATAATTGAAAAAAACCGCGCCTATGATTTTATTCAATCAACCCCGGAAACAGATAAATTGATTTCAGAAAACACTGATTGCCTCTACTATGGTACGCTGGCGCAGAGAAACGAAGTATCACGTAACACAATCCAAAATCTCTTTGATAAAAACGTAAAATGCTTTTGTGACCTTAATATTAGGCAAAATTATTATTCTACAGAACTGATAGAAAAATCGCTTAAGGCATCTAATGTTTTAAAACTCAACGAAGACGAATTGAACCTTGTTAATAAACTTATTTTAAATTCAGAAAAAGATTTAAAATTAATTACTAAAAAATTAATAGATGATTTTGAAATAGAACTTTTATGTGTAACCAAAGGAAGTGATGGGGCGGTTCTTTATAGGGGAGGTGAAGAAAATTACTTCCGGTTAAAAAACAATAAAGTTGTTGATACAGTTGGTGCAGGTGACGCATATGCCTCTATGCTTTGTATTGGTTATTTAGAAAATTGGAATCTTGAAAGAATAAACAAACTGGCATCTGAATTTGCTGGTGAGATAGTGAAAGTTGAAGGGGCATTGCCAAACGATGATAAGATTTACGAAGCTTTTAAGCAAAAGATAAATGATGGAAAAGGATAGAAACAAAAATAAAAAATTATACATACAGCTGTACAGCTTACATGGATTAATAAGAGGACACGATCTTGAACTCGGGAGAGACGCAGATACAGGCGGACAGACAAAATATGTCCACGAACTGGCAAAAACTCTCAGTAAAGATCCACAAGTAGAAAAGGTCGAATTAGTAACCCGCCAGATAAAAGACAAATCAGTCTCAGCAGATTACTCCGAGCATCTAGAGAAAGTAAACGACAAATTCAGCATTGTAAGAATAAGATGCGGAGGCGGTAAATATATCCGGAAAGAACTCCTCTGGAATCATCTTGAAGAGTTTGTTGATAAAAGTATAAAGCACATTAAATCTGTCGGCAGACTTCCGGATGTTATTCACAGCCATTATGCAGATGCGGGATATGTTTGTACTGAGCTTACTAAATTTTTTGGAATTCCTTTTATTCATACAGGTCATTCGCTCGGTAAAGATAAATTAAGAAAACTTTTATCAAACGGTCAATCAATAGAAGAGATTGACAAAAGATATAAAATTAATCACAGGATAGAAGTCGAGGAAAATGTAATTCATTATTCTGATTTGATTATAACCAGTACAAGTCAGGAAATAAAAAAGCAATATGGCGATTACAAAAACACGAATGAAGAAAAATTCAGAGTAATTCCCCCTGGGGTCGACCTGGAAAAGTTTCATCCTTTTGTTGCTGATAACTTGAGAAGCCGGGAAGTCAAAAGATTAAAAATGGTTATCACCGAAAAACTTCTTAAATTTTTTATTGATGTAGACAAACCGCTTATACTTGCATTATGCAGACCGGATAAAAGAAAAAACATTTCCGGACTTATTACAGCCTACGGCGAAAATAAAGAACTGCAGGAAAAAGCCAACCTTGCAATTTTTGCTGGCATCAGAAGAGATATACAGGAAATGCCGGACAACGAAAGAGAGGTACTTACCGAGATTCTTTTGTTGATGGATAAATATAATCTATACGGAAAAATGGCAATTCCCAAACGTCATGATACACAGCACGAAGTTCCGGAATTATACAGAATAGCAGCAGAAACAGGCGGAGTGTTTGTTAATCCGGCCCTAACAGAACCTTTTGGTTTAACTATCATAGAGGCCTCTGCAAGCGGTGTTCCGGTAATTGCCACCAATGATGGGGGTCCGAGGGATATAATTAAAAACTGTAAAAGCGGAATTCTGGTTGATGTATCCGATTCTAAAAACATTGCAAAGGCTATTAATAAAGTTTTACTTAATAAAAAAATCTGGAATGATTATTCAGAAAATGGAATAAAAAATGTTAAAAAGTTTTATACCTGGAAAGCGCATACAGAATTATATCTTTCTGAAATCCAAAAACTTCTTCAAAAGGATCTTGATAAAGAAAAAACATTTGCCACAGTTGGTAAAAGATTATTCCTTGCAGAAAAACTTATCATCACAGATATTGATAATACACTTCTGGGAGATGAAAGCCCGGTAGATAAGTTTTCTGAAATAATCAGAAACTCTCACAAAAAAATAAGATTTGTTGTTGCAACCGGAAGAACAGTTGATTCCGCGCTGGAGGTTTTAACAGAAAATAATGTACCTCATCCTGATGTAATAATTTCCTCGGTCGGTTCAGAAATATATTACAACCGGGAGGGGCATCTTATATATTCAAAAGGTTGGGATGTACATATCTCAAATCAATGGAACAGGAAGAATATAGTTGAACTTTTAAAAAGGTTTAAATTTTTAACCTACCAGGAAGAAGGAGCACAGAGGAAATATAAAATTAGTTATTACATGAAAGAGGACGAAAAGAATATTTCAAAAATTCGGGAATTATTAATTGCTGAAAAAATTAAAACCAGTATAATTTTTAGCCATGGGCAATTTCTTGACATTCTTCCTTTTCGGGCATCAAAAGGAAAAGCAATAAGATATTTATCTTACCGTTGGAATATTCCTTATGAAAATATTCTTGTTGCCGGCGATTCCGGAAATGACGAAGAAATGCTAAAAGGAGAAATGCTAGGTGTTGTTGTTTCAAATTATAGTAAAGAATTGGAAAAACTAAAAGGTAGTAAAAGAATTTATTTTGCCGATCATCCTTTTGCAGGTGGTATAATTGCTGGTATTGAAAAATATGATTTTATAAAAAATGGAGAATAATTGTGAAAAAGAATTTCGAAAAATTGGTTGAAGAAAATAATAATGATTTTTTCAGGTTTTTTCATAAAGTATCAACACATGAAAATAAGATGCTTATTAAAGGACAGCTTCTTGAGATGTTGAAGGAATTTAAAAAAGAAGATGGAGTTAATAATTATAAAGCACTTGAAGAGGCTGTTCGTACGATTAATGAATCGGTTTGCAGGGACAGTAATGTGTATCTGGAGAACCGTGAAAAAATCGGGGAATCACACTTTTACCTTTTCAGTAACGAAGACAAATGTTTTGAAAAAATTTCAGTTATTGATTTTCTTAAAGAGAAGGAATTCCTGGTAGAACAGGATAGCAAAAAGGATATACCCACACTTAATTTCAAAACTTTTTACGATAAATTTCCAAGTGTTCGTGAACCCAAAAACATAGGGAAAGGGGTTGACTTCCTTAACAGGTACCTTTCCAGCAAAATGTTTACCGAACCCGAAAAACTTAAAAATGCTCTGTTCGATTTTCTTTTTGTTCATAAATGTAATAATCAGCAGCTGATATTAAATGACAGGATAAAAAACACAGAGATTCTGAGTAAAAATATTGACAAGGCTCTTACATTTCTAAGGAAAGAAGATGAAGACAAACCTTTTTCAAAAATAAAGCATGATCTCCAAAGCCTCGGATTTGAACAGGGACTTGGAAACAATGCAGGAAGCATTATTGAAAGTCTTGAACAACTTGATAACCTTCTTCATTCACCTGATCACCAGGACTTGAAAAATTTCCTTTCAGATATTCCAATGCTATTTAATATAGCCATTATTTCTGTTCACGGATATTTTGGACAGGAAGGCGTTCTTGGTAAGCCTGATACCGGTGGGCAGGTGGTTTATATACTGGACCAGGTCAAATCTCTTGAAAAAGAAATAACAACTTCGCTAAAAAAATCAGGAGTTAATACAACCCCAAAAATTGTTGTTTTAACCCGGTTAATTCCAAATGCCGAAGGGACAAAATCAAATCAGCGGCTTGAAAAAATACACGATACAAAAAACTGCTGGATACTTCGCGTTCCTTTTAGAACATATAATAAAGAAATTACAGATAACTGGATTTCCAGGTTTGAAATATGGCCATATCTGGAAGATTATGCGGATGATTCATACAGAGAACTTCTTGCAGAGTTTGGCGGCAGACCTGATCTGATTATTGGTAATTATTCAGATGGAAACCTTGTTGCATCAATTCTTTCTAAAAAGTTTGGAGTTACTCAATGTAATATTGCACACGCACTTGAAAAGAGTAAATATCTTTACAGCGCTCTTTATTGGAAAGATATGGAAAAGCAGTATAATTTTTCCGCCCAGTTTACCGCGGACCTGATCGCAATGAATTCTGCAAATTTTATTATTACTTCTACATACCAGGAAATTGCCGGTACAGAAGATAGCATTGGTCAATATGAATCCTATCTGAATTTTACAATGCCTTCCCTTTACAGGGTGGATGGAGGAATAAATTTATTTCATCCAAAATTTAATATCGTTCCCCCGGGCGTTCATACAACAACATATTTCCCATATACTGAAAAAGAAGATAGACTTAACGAAATTAAAAACGAATTAAATAAATTGTTATTTGAAAATGAAAAAGATGAAGACGTTTTTGGAGAACTTGAAAACTCTGAATTAAGTCCTATTTTTTCTTTAGCAAGGATGGATAAAATTAAGAATCTTACTTCACTTGTAAAATGGTTCGGTGAAAATTCCAAACTTCAGAAAAGCGCTAATCTTATAATCGTTGCCGGAAATATTGATGAAAGTAAATCGAATGACGATGAAGAAAAAGAACAGATTAGGCTGATGCATGAACTGATAAAGAAATATAAACTCGAGAAAAAAATAAGGTGGATCGGTAAACTATTCAGGAAAGATCAAACAGGCGAGGTTTACCGTGTTATAGCTGATCACAGGGGAATATTTGTACAGCCGGCATTATTTGAAGGATTTGGTTTAACGGTTCTGGAAGCAATGAGATCAGGTTTGCCTGTTTTTGGAACTCTTTATGGTGGCCCAAGGGAGATTATTCAGGACCAGGTTTCGGGATTTCATATAGATCCGATAAATGGAAAAGAATGTCAGGAAAAAATCCTTACCTTTTTTGAAAAATGCAAAAAAGATAAAAAATACTGGAATAAAATTTCTGACAAGGCAATTAAAAGAGTGGATACTGCATTTAACTGGGAACTCTATTCAAAAAATCTTCTTTCACTCGCAAAAATTTATGGCTTCTGGCGCTATACAACCAATATAGAAATGGAAGAAATGAACGCATACCTTGATGTAATTTATCATTTACTTTATGTACCTCGGTCAAGGATAATTCTGGATTCCCATAATAATAGATAATACACTTTACTTATATTGATATAGCTTTTTAAGTATTATCTTTTTACTTTTCTGACTGGTATTTGGGAGGTACCTTATGAAAACACGCATTTTAACCGTCTTATCTTTTCTACTAATTATCTCCGGCTGCAGTAAAGAAGTAAATACGATTGTAGGCGCCGACGATAATAAAGGAAACCAAAACATTGTTTTTGCATCTTCATTTGAATCTGATGGTGTTGCATCCTGGGATGGATGGGTAAATCCCGGACCCCCTGTTGTTAAACTAGCAAACGAAGCACCTGTTGAGGGAGGACATTTTTCTATATTTCTTAAAGCAAAAGATGCCGGTGCAATTGTGTCTAAAACAATTGAAGCGAGAACAGGGACACACAAATATTCACTTAGTTTTTGGGCAAAAGCTACCGAAGATCCAGGAACGCTGGATATATATTTAAAGAAAGGATCAGCGAAAATAAATTTTAAAAGAGAAACTATAAGATCTAAAAGCTGGCACAAATATAATATTGAAGCTGAATTTACTGCTGTTCAGGGAGACAGTATAGAAATATATTTAAGTGGCTCAGAATATGTTGTTCCACAGGGGTTCACTTATTTTGATAATGTTGTTTTAAGATTAACTAATTAAAATAAATATTTTATTAATCCGGAAATTTAAATTTATTGGTTTTCTTTATTCATGAATAAGGTTTGAGTGGGATAAGCAAATTCGATTCCATTCTCTTCAAATTCCCTGTAAATATTTAAATTTATCGCCTGTTGTATATCCATATAGTGTACATAATCTGCCCCGATCACATAGTAAACGAACTCAAAGTTTAAACTGAAATCTCCGAATGTAGCAAAATGCCCCCGGTCAAATACGGCGTCCTCCTGGTCTTCAATTATCTTTTTTACCATATTGGGAATTTCTTCAAGTTGGTCAGCTTTAGTTTGATAAATGACTCCGATTTTAAAAACAACTCTGCGCCGCTCCATTTTTTTGTAATTATGGATTCTGGAATTTGTTAGATCAGTATTGTGAAAAATCAGTTGTTCGCCACCAAGAGCCCTTATTCTCGTTGTCTTAATTCCGATATACTCAACAGAACCGACTTTGTCACCAATAACAAGAAAATCACCTATTTCAAACGGGCGATCGAAAAAGATAACAAAATAGCTGAATAAATCTCCAAGGACTGCCTGTGCAGCAAGCGCAATTGCAATGCCACCAATTCCTAATCCGGCAACAACAGATGAAATTTTAAAACCAAGATTATCAAGTAAGAACAACAACCCGAGAACCCAGATTAGAATATTAGCAACAGTTGTAATTCCTCTCATTTGCTTTTCTCTTTCTGCCCCATGTTTTTTTCTTCTTATGTAAGAAATAAAAGCATGGTTTAATACTGCAGTAAGTGATTTGAGAAAATAAAAGGTTAATAGTATTACAGATGCTACCTGTAGCGTCTTTGCAAATTTTGGTACAAGAGTAAGAGTTTGTGCAGCTGTATAAAAAGCACCAAAGTATAAAAGTGGAATTATTGATTTCTCCACCCCCTTTACTAAAAGATCATCAAGTTTGGTTTCTGTATTTTCAGCCCATTTCTCGAGTCTTGACAGTATGATTTTTTTGAAAACATAAACGACCAACACACCAAGGATAAAAATCCCAACGGCTGTGATGTAAGCTAAAACTGTATTTCCGAAATATGATTTTTCTAAAAACTGTTCCATAGTCTGTTTTCCTATCTTTACAATTATCCTTTGAAAATAATATTATTTGATTCTTTTGCAATCAAAAAAAATCTGTCGATGATTTGTAAAACGAACGGATTAAACTATTGTTTATACTGAGTATCTTTTTATAATATCTTCCGGTATTCTCACAGGCCTTCCTGATTTTAATGATACCATTGTGTAGAGGAGATATCCTTCCGCAGCTATTTTGTTGTTCTCGTTTTTTACTATCCAGAAATTTACTTTGCTTTGCGCTCCGTTAACAGAATCTATTTGTGTCCTGACAGAAATTTTATCACCAAGCATCAGGGCTCTTTTATATTCTATGTACGTTGCACTTACAAACCAGTTAAATCCGAGGCCGTGAAATTCTTCCATAGACATTTTATAATTATTTATCATCTGCTCATAACGAGCCGCCAAAACAAAATCCAGGTATTTTGTGTTATGAACATGGTTATTCAGATCAATATCATCAGGACGAATTTTTATTTCTGATTCAAAAACTGAGTACATAAACTAATTTCCGGTTAACAGAGTTCTATAAAATTTTGTAATACTTTTTGTCCTGCATCTCCTGATTTTTCAGGATAAAACTGGACGGCGTAATAATTATCTTTTTCTACAGTAGCTGAAAATTTAACTACATTTTCTGAAACAGAAGTAGTAAACTCATTCACCGGCAGGTAGTAGGAATTACCAAAATAAAAGTTTTCTTTTTTATTTAGTCCGGTGAACAGTTTACTATCTTCTAAAATCTCTACTTCACTCCAGCAGGAAAACGGGACTTTCATTTTTTCACCGCTGAATTTTTCAGCAACTACCGGGAAAATGCCAAGGCATTGAATTTTTCCTCCCTCGGTTGAAATATCGGCCATCAATTGCATCCCGAGACAAACGCCAAGCATTGGCTTTTTGCATAATCTTAAAACCGAGTAAAGGTTTGTAAGATGCAATTTTTTTATCGCATCAGATGCTTCTCCATAACCGGGGAAAATCACCTTTTCTGAACTTATTATCTCACTTTCTGATTGTGTGATCTTAAAATTCACATTCAGTGAACTTAGCGCCCCTGCAATTGATTCTATTTTCTCATTTCCGTAATCGACTAAAGCGATCATAAAATTTACCCCACCCCGGATAGTACCGCTAAAATGTTTTAGTACAAAGGGTAAATATAAGCAAAATTGTACAAAAGAATGATGACTGAAAGGTCAAAAAAAATGTGGACACTAATTCTTCAATGAAATTAAAAATTGACTGAAAAGTCATAATATAGAGTTGGATTGTTTACAAAATTTTTTCACAAATCCTGTAGTAAATTTAATATGACTTGTGGGTCATATTACTGTGTCTTAACTGGATTACTCTACGTTGTTAAGAATAAATCATCAAAAAACATTATCAATTTTAAATTCTTTATTTCTAAATGTAAATTTATCTCCCGACTTTCTTTTATATAGTTCTTTTCCAAGTGGTGAAGCAAGTGAAATAGTTAAATATTTTATTCCGTGAATTTCAAATTCACCTGCATTTATTGCAATAAAATAATTAGCGTTGTTGGTATAAACCACACACCCGGGTTGTGCAGTATCATAATTTCTTTCGGAATTAATATGAAAAAGAATTTTTTTCAAATTAGTAAATTCGTTTAGCTGTCCGGAATATTTTTCCATTTCCAGGTGAATGGATGATCGGCCTGTTTCATATTTATCACCCATGCTGCTTTTAGTTTCCTGGTTTGCCGCTTGCTGCAATTCATTAAGAGCATCTGTAATCTGTTTAATTTTTGATTCAACATAATTTGCACAGGCTGAATATAATTCTTTCTTTGTATTAAGTTCGTTTTCCATTTTAGACCATTACTTTAATAACGGCTTTTTTAACACGACTAACTTCTTTTGTATGTAAACCCGGCTTGTGCGCATCTTCAGGAAAAAAGATACAGAAATGATTCTTATGCACCATTATATTGCTGTGTTCCTTGTCATCATTTTCATAAAATATTATATCGTTTTCTGTACTGTATTCTTTTTTGATATTTAAGAAGTCTTTTGGTGAATAACCCATATATTCACAACCGTCCATTACAAGCTGAATGTCGATATACTTTTTATGTGATTCCCAGTCCTTTTCAGTTTCGGGCATTGTATAATATTCCTGGATCAATATAAAAGCGGAATCTCCGGCAATTTCATATCTGCCTCCGCTTAATGAATAAATATCATTACTCTCCAAATAATTAATTATTTCTTTTGTTAGAGGAACCAGGTGTTCATACTTCCTTAAATTATTTAATGAATCAGAAATCATTTTATGTCCTGTTTGTTTTCTTTCTTGTTTTCAATTATTACCAGTTTCCGGCATACGTCAAATCTTCATTGGTTAAATTTTTTAGGTATTGAAATTTTAAATTTAATATCTGGCGTATGTGCAGATAATCATGAGCAAGCCAGTTTGCTAAAAACATTCTTGCAGTCATTTTGCCGAACTTAGGGTGTTTGTGATAATTTTCCCATGCCGGTTTTGAAAGAGAACGAAGCCATTCAAGGGATTGTTCCCGCTCTTTTAAGAATTGATTTAGTTTTTCACCGTAATCTTGTTCAATATATTTTCTGGATATTACCCAGCCCTGCGGATCAATCTGCGGGAGTGGTTCTTTGGGTGTTTCAAGTGTATGTTTTGTCCTTGCACGAAAATCTTCTCTTTCTTCATCGTAAAGGTGACACAGGATTTCAAGCAGGCACCATTTTTCCGGTGCGGGCCTCCACAGATATTCTTCTTTCTGTTTGTGTCTAAATAGATTTTCAAAAACTCTGCGATTTCTTTCCAGTTCGTCTGGTATATTATTGCTGCTTTCCCAATGAGTCATACTCCGTCCCCGCAATTTTATTTATCCAATAATAATAAAATTTAGTGTAAATATTAATGTTGAGCGGGGACTCAATTAATACTTACTGCCTGTGTTCTGCAATTTTAAGAGAGGTATCGGAATTTTATCCCAGTTCAAATGTAGTAATTCCAAATACTTTGTTGATGTCTATTTCGGGCGGTTTTCCGTAATACATTCTTGCGCATTCAAAAACGTATGTAGTTTTATATTTTTTAATCAGGGCAACTGCGTCTTTGTTAATAACCGGGATATCCAGATATAATAGTTCACCCACAACAAAATTCAGGCAGGCTTTATATATTTCTTCTGCAATTTCAGCATTATCTGCAAAGAGCGGACAAATTTTATAACCCTTCATAGCTTTTCTTATTACCGCAAAACCTTTAAGCTCCCTACCTGCTTTATATTTAAAAGTTTTTACAGAAGGTTGTTTAAGCCATGGAATTAAAAACCGTGGACGTGCAAAGCCAAAACATTTTTTATCATAAGCTAAAACGGAGTCAAAATCAGCTTCTTCAATAGGCGAAATATTCTTATCTACTTCGAATGTTTCGCCTATTTTTTCGTGGCGCTCATCGCGGAATTCAATTTTAAACCCGCCTTTATTATAGAAAGGCTGCATATCCACAACCCCGTCCATCCCTATTGTAACGCCTTCATTTAATCTTGATATTAAAGTGTCCCGTCTCTGATACCAGAGTTTTCTTCCAATTCCATATGACCTGTATTCCTGTTTAACAATGAAAAATCCCATAAAACCGAACTCGCCGCTGTATGATACTATCGATCCGCCGGCGATTAAATCTCCATTGTGGTAAAAGCCGTAGTACCCTTCGGGGTCCGTGTTCAAGAATATTTCAGCATCATTTATTCCTGGATTCCAGCCTTCTTCCTCAGCCCATTTAATGAGTGTTTTTAAATCATTAAAACGGAGTTTTTGAAATTGAAGATTATCAATGTTTATCATTGTATATTTTCTAGCCTGTGATTATCTAAAATGGTAAATGAATTTTATTTCCTTCTTATCGGAATCCATATCTCTTCTTCCGATTCAGGATCTTCGTTTTTATATTTATTCCCAAGTATTTCAAAATGCGGGCGGTTATCTAAATCGTATTTTGATTTCGGAAACCATTCGTAATAAATATATTCAAATGTATCTGAAGCCTCGCTTGCTTTGCCTTTATATTCAAAAACCGCATAAAGTCCTCCGGGCAGTTCAAATGTTTTCATTCCTTCAGGAACGGATTTATATTCAGAAACTGCGACTGCTGCGATTTTTCCAAATTCTTTTTTCGGATTGAAGTCTTCAAAAAAGCCGGGAGGATACACCTGCGCGGAATAAAAATCAGGGCTGATTTTATCTTTTATTTCATCTCTGTGCGGCATAAAACTTTTCCAGAGATTAGCTGTCTTATTTTCTGAAAAAGACATAATTATATTTTTGCCGATTAGTTTACGCGCAGCTACAATTGGGGTTCGAGGTTTTTTGTTTTTAAGATTTATCATTTTAAAATCGTAAAATTAAAATAATTTTTGCGTTCTTAGCGGCTTGCGTGAAAATATTTTTACAAAAATAAAGTTGCAAACCCAGGCTACTCAATTTTAATGTCATACTTCAACAATAATCCCGCCAGGCCGTCTTTAGAAAATTTCGTTTTTTTGATTTTATTTATCTCCGGGTCGATTGTGTAATTATATGAAGTACGGAAGTCTGTTTTTTCAATAATTGAATTTATGAATACTGCTCTTTCCAGGTCACAGTTATCGAACACAGCTCCTGTTAAATCACATTCTGTAAAGTCTGTTTCGTGGAGCTGACAATCTTTAAAATAAGTCTTTTGAATTTTTCTTTTATAGAAAGAAGAATGGTTTAGAATGCAGCTTTCAAAAGAAAACGACAAACCGAACTCAGCACAATTTTCAAAATGAAGTCCGATCATTTTACATTCTTTAAATATTACATCTCTTAAACCGGTCTCTCCAAACCGGGCAAGACTAAAATTACAGCTAACAAATTCACAGTCAATAAAATTTATTAATGAAAGGCTAGCCTCTGAAAAATCACAGTTGATGAATTTACAAAGCTCATAGTCGCCCCTGTAGAGGGGACTTTTACTGAAATCTTTTTTTTCAAATGTCTTATTTTCTGTTAGTTTCTGTTCCATAATAATATCAGTTTTTGAACTTTAATAATAAGAAATTAAAAGCTATCTGGAAACGATAACTTTTCCGGATCAGGGCATAATATTCAATTGACATTTGGACAGTAAGGCTATATCTTGTCCCACAAGACTAAGTTCACTCCCTGTTATTTTCAGTTCATAAATAAATATACCATTCCGGGTTAAACTATTACTCTTAATACATTTGGGGCAGTACATGAACCAATCAGTCACTATTGAAGATTTAAAACGAATTAATGCCCTTAAGGATTTGCCGGACGAGCATCTTGAATGGATTTTATCCCATTCCGATTACAAGGAGTATGAAGATGGAGTGATGCTTTACAAGACAGGCGATGCAATTGATGAAATGTCATTTATTCTGGAAGGGAAGGTTTTCTTTTATCTGAATGTAAACGGAAAACTCGTGCATTACTTCAGTTTTGAAAATGATGAAATCTCCGGCGGTGTAACCGGACTTTTGCCCTACTCAAGAATGCGTTCATCACCCGGCAGTTCGTACGCTGTAGGTAAATTACGGGTAGTCAGGGTGCATAAAAACTATTTTCACGGGCTGGAAGAACTCAATCCAGAATTTACCCAGAGGCTAATAGGTTATATGACTGAAAGAGCCCGCATTTTTGCGACGACGCAGATGCAAAAGGAAAAAGTAAGTGCGCTCGGTAAACTTGCCGCGGGAATAGCGCACGAAATGAACAATCCCTCCGCCGCTATCAACAGAATATCAGAGGAACTAAATAAAAAACTGAAACAAAACTTTGAGCTTACAGAGGAATTACTGAAAAAAAATATTTCCCCCACACTTATCAGGAATATAAGGGAAGCGGTTCAGGAAAAGGAAAAATATAATTTACAGGAAGCAAAAACCTCCCCTCTTCAAAGAATGAAAAAAGAAGATGCGCTTAACGACTGGCTGAATGAAAAAGGGATCAGCAACGGAAATGAAATTGCGGAGACTTTAACGGAAGCCTGTTTTACACCGGACGACCTGAAAAAAATTCTCACTGATGTTCCGGGAGAAGCGCTGCAAAACATTCTGAACTGGTTTGAAAACTTATTGAGTTCTGAGCTGTTGATAAAAGATCTTGAGAATGCTTCGGATCGTATTACTACACTTGTCGGCGCAATCAAATCTCACGTAAGGATGGACCGTTCGGGAGACCTTCACGTGACAAATATTCACAACGACATTGAAAACACTCTCATACTCCTAGGTTATAAAATTCGTGATAAAAATCTACAGGTTAGAAAATTGTTCTGTAGTGATATGACAGAGGTCGAGGCATATATCGGTGAGTTGAACCAGGTCTGGACAAACATAATTGATAACGCAATTTTCGCTCTGCCGAAAAGCGGTGAGCTCACAATTGAAACCAATTGTAACAAAAAAGAAATAACGGTGGTCATTACAGACAACGGACCGGGGATTCCTAAAGATATTATTAACCGGATATTCGATCCCTTCTTCACTACAAAAAAAGTAGGCGAAGGAACCGGGATAGGGCTGGATCTTGTTAAGAATGTAATTAACAAACTTAAAGGCGAGGTAAAGGTAAATTCTGTTCCCGGTAAAACAGAGTTTACTATAAGAATACCCGTTTCACAACATTAATTAATAAATATATATAGAATGAAACTTCCTTTTATAATTATAACTGACGATGATTCACAGGTATTAAGAGCTATCCAGCGGGATGTGCGGAATAAATACCGTGATGAGTATAAGATACTCGCAATCGAATCTGCCGTTGAAACTCTTGAAGCGGTTAAAGAATTAAAATTAAAAAATGAAACCGTCGCACTTTTCATCTCGGATCAGCGAATGCCGGAAATGGAAGGTACTGCGTTCCTGGAAAAAGCCAGGGAGTATTTTCCTGCCGCAAAAAAGGTTTTGTTAACCGCTTATTCGGATATTGAAGCGGCGATAAAAGCCATCAATACTTTAAAATTAGATTATTACCTTTTGAAACCATGGAGCCCGCCGGAACAAAAACTTTACCCGATAATTACTGATCTACTTGGTGACTGGCAGAATAACTTTACGCCGGATTTTGAAGGAATAAAAGTCATCGGGTACCAATGGTCGCCGATCTCGCATAAAATAAAAGATTTTCTGACGGGCAATTTAATCCCCTACAGGTGGCTCGACGTGGAATTAAATAAAGAGGCTGCTGAATTAATTGATATTCATAAAATTGAAGCGGAAAAACTTCCGGCGGTTTTATTCGAAGACGGGTCCCTGTTAACGAGTCCCACTGTTGCTGAACTGGGAGAGAAAGTCGGGATGAAATCCACAGCGGCTCTTGATCTTTACGATGTTGTAATTATCGGCGCCGGACCTGCAGGTTTGGCAGCCGCAGTTTATGGCGGTACCGAAGGACTGAAAACATTAATGATAGAAAAGAAAGCTCCCGGCGGCCAGGCGGGCACCAGCTCAAGAATTGAAAATTATCTGGGTTTCCCGGCCGGACTCTCCGGTTCAGATCTGACCAGGCGGGCATTAACGCAGGCATTGAGATTCGGTGTTGAGCTTCTTTCACCGGCAGAGGTTGTCGATATTAAAACGAATGACAATATTAAAATCTTATCGCTTTCCAACGGGCACGAAATAAAAACCCGCACAATAGTAATATCGACAGGCGTCGATTACAGAACAATGGAAGCAAAAGGTGTAAATGAACTGAGCGGTGCCGGTGTTTATTACGGAGCGGCAACAGCGGAGGCGCATTCGTGCAGGGATAAAAAAGTTTTTATCGTCGGCGGCGGAAACTCAGCGGGGCAGGCGGCAATGTATCTTTCCGGTTTTGCCGAAATGGTTTTTATTGTTATAAGAAAAAACTCTCTCGAATCCTCAATGTCGCACTACCTGATCGACCAGATTGATAAAACGGAAAATATTTCCTTAGTACCAAATACCGTGATCGCAGAAGCAGCAGGAAGCAACAGGCTTGAGTCGATAACAATAGAAAATTTGAAGACAGGCGAACGTAAAACCGACGATGCCGGGGCTTTGTTTATTTTTATCGGCGCGCGGCCAGTAACCGACTGGATAAAACTTGATATCTTCAGAGATCAAAAAGGATTTATTGAAACGGGAAGAGATTTATTTAAGAATGAAAATTTTAAAAAGCACTGGAAGATTGAACGCGACCCGTACCTGCTGGAAACATGCATTCCCGGAATCTTTTCCGCCGGTGATGTAAGAGCGGGAGCTATGAACCGGGTTGCTTCCGCCGTAGGCGAGGGAGCGATGGCAATTAAGCTTGTACACGAATATCTGGCAGGGGTGTAGGAAATAAATTTATTACGTACACTAAATGATATTTCAAAAACACAGAGGTAAAAATGAAAAGGTTTATTGTAATCTCTCCCCATACTTCAAAAGACTGTAAATCTGCGGTAAAACAGTTCAGAACATACAACGCAGGTTTTCTCACGCACTTTGAATGGGGCTGTCTGGATGACGACCACACTGCTTACGCATTAGTGGAAGCTGAAGATCATGAAAAGGCGAAAATGGCTGTCCCATCAGTTTTCAGGGATAAAGCAAAGGTTGTAAGACTTACAACTTTCGATCCGGGCAAAACAGAAGATCCGCTTCATAAATAAATGCCTGATTTGTCATTAAACCTTGAAGCCTGCCTGTCGGCAGACAGGCAGGCTTTTAAAGACCTTCAAGGTTACTTGTAATTTAGCCGCAACCTTCGAGATTCAACCAACAACCCAGAAGGTTAAATTACTTCCGCAACTTAATTTTGCCCACTTTTTTAATATTAAACCTTATACTGACTTTGTTTTAAAATCTTTCATCATCCATTTCTTAGCAAGTATTAAACCGATCGGGCTTATAATTGCAATGAAACCGTAAATGAGCCACATTGTCTGCGAATTCATTTCAGAAGGCGGTGTATCAAGCGGAATGTATTTCATTAAGAACCAGCCTGAATAAAATCCCGTTAATACCTTTGTAAGAAACCACGGAAACTGGCCGACCCCCATATACAAGCCGGTCATTCCTTTGGGCGCGACTTCCGCAATCCACTGAAGAAAACGCGGCTGCCACATCGCCTCGCCGATTGTCATAATTAATACGAAGAGCAGGAAGAGATACACATTCGGACCGAGTACAAGTAAAAAAGTAGGAACCGACATTACTATGGTTCCGTATATCATCATTTTATAAACATCTGCCCTGGCCGTTAATCCCGCGACGATTGGTGCGAGAATAAAAATTAAAATGGGATTTATATTTGAAAAAACTTCAAAATATTCGCTTACTATTGAACCCGCAAATGCCCTGTCGAGATAATATGGAATTGTAAGCCAGTTATGGGCGAACAAAGTCTGCACAGGAATTAATATAAAGATGAAAAAAGAAAACCTTTTGTCACGGAAAGGATGCAGTGGTCTTTTTCTTAAATATTCATAAATAGTGAATGCCAATAAGATAATTGAAATTGTTAAAAATGTATCGATCACAATTTGCAGACCAAACAGTGAGAAGCTGATTATAAAATCAAACTCATTCACGTGTACAAAATTCGAAAAAACAAAAAACAGAACGGTTAGCAATCCGAGAATAATTGCAGGAACATTATTTACATTATCAATATTAACTTCATCTTCTGTTTCATTGTTATCTTCCTGAACGCCGCTTTCAGATTTAATCCTGGCCACAGCTTCTTTATCCAGCTTTTTGCTCAACAGAATCATAGTCGAAATTAATGCTACGACAGTTAGTCCAACATAAACCCAGAATACAGCAGTCAATCCATTAGGTGGAAATGTTGTTTCAAAATTTTGCCTGGTAAATGATGAAATGAATCCCGACAGGAAAGCCCCGAGGTTCATCAGTCCATATACAACCGCGTATCCCATAGCGGCCGTTTGTGGGTTTGTGTAGCGTTTAATTCCAGCATAGGCCGCTGGTTGATACAAACCATAAAACAAAACCATTATTAAAAGTCCACCGCACATAGAAAAAAACATCGGCGACCACAAACCGCCTGCAAGCCCTATTGATCCCGAAAGAGCGACAAGTGTTCTACCCACCAGCATTCCAACAAAAGCAATAATAAGTGATTTTCTTACGCCCAGTTTGTCTGCGAATCCTCCAAAGACGAGCATAGCGAAAGTAATACCGCCTGTTACAAAACTATAAACAAGTCCTGCCTGGTAATCACTTAGGTTTACATTTTCTGACGAATACTTACCAAGGATTGTAAGTATCCCGAAATAAATTAATCCTTCAATTATGTAGGGTATATTTATACCCCATAATGCCTTGGGTGCATGTATAAACGCGGAAAACGTTTCTCCAAGTTCTTTGAAAGCGTCCTGGACAACTTCTTTAAATGATTTTGGTTCTACTTTTGTTTCTGTGGGCTCACTGCTCGCAGCCATAATTTCCCCTGTTTTATGTCTCCCGAAAATTAATGAATTGTTGGGTAAAATATTGCAGATTATTTGAATCTATTTTTATGTCATTTCGACCCCCGATTTATCGGGGGAGAAATCTTAATCGGAAAAGATTTCTCGGTCTCTACGTTCCCTCGAAATGACAAATGCCCTGTCATTTCGAACCCTGAGTTTTTCGAAGGGTGAGAAATCTTTTTCGCAGTCATTCCGTCCGCCGGTTGGGGGATTGTTTCAGAATCTTCCTATATTAAAAAAATGAAAATAAAAACAATTGTAACCGGGCTCCTCCCCGATCTTCCCGAAGGTATTGCCCCGAATACCAGCATGGTTTACTCCCCGCTAAAACTCTTCTTAAATTAGTCGTACTTTATCCGCATCTCTTTTTCTTTTAGTGCGGGTTTTAATAGTTCATTCCATTAATCGGAATTCCAGGTTCCTAATTCTTCGTGAGTCCTGTCGCATATAATTATCTTTGTCTTATTTCACCCTTGTTTTCCACTTTCCCTGGAGTCTTTTTACCTGTTTTTTTGTCAACGGACTTCCGTAACCGGCGAATTGTACTATAGGTTTTTCAGGATTATTTATCGGGACCCATTTACCGTTTTCGTATTTCTGAAATACAGTATTGTAATCAACTCCCTCTGTTACCGGTATTACACCATGCGCCTGTTCGAGTTTTCCATTTTCAAGCCAGGTGAGATTCATGCTTCCACTTTTCATTTCGTTCACATTGGGGTTGTTGTGGCATTCCTCGCATTTTTTACCGTCTCCTCTTATCGAGTGGCTGAATTGTGGTGTGAACTTTATAAATGTTTTATTTCCCGGCCCAACGTAGGTCTGTATAGTTGCGGATGTAACCAAACCATTATAGTTGATTAAAAATTCCCATCCTGAAACCTGTTGTGTGACTCTCTTACCTTCTTTTATCATTGTCTCAAGCTGGCTGTTTGTACAGCTTACAACCTCTCTTGTATGGCATCCTTTGCAATCAACTTTATTCCTGTGAATATAGTGTGAAACATTTTTTGAAATAGAATCGTGGCAATTTTCACATTTAGCACTTATTGCACCGGGGTCATTCAAAGATGTAAATTCAGCTCCGTCCCCGTGCACGTCACTTATGGAATGACAATCCAGGCACTCCAGTCCCATTTCCTCATGCACATCGGGAGTCTCGTTCTCCTCGTTAATTTTTCTAATTGAGGCTATACCCTCGTGACAATTAAAACATAGATCCTTTTTTTTAGCCGCGGCAGTTGAGTAAAAACCTTTACCGTCTTTTTCAACTTTGTGGCAAACATCACAACTTCCGATGTGGCAGTTTTTACAGGAGAGGTCGGAGTAGCGAACGCCTGTAATTAATTCAAGTCCGCCCTGTTTTTTATCGTACCAGTATTTCATACCGGAACCGGTATGGTGAAGACTTGATTCAAAAATACTTTTATGTTGAGTAGTATTCTGAGAAAATGTTAAAGTAGAAAGGACAATAATAGATAGAATAGTCAGATACAAGAAGCCTGATTTCATTTTCTCCCCCCGGGTTTTATTTATTAATTATTCAACAGAATCTTCGCTTATCCTTATTGCTTTGCCATTTAAAATACCATCTGTTATTTTACTGCGCGCGGTTTTAACTATCCTGCCGAACGTGGCTCTGGAAATATTCATTTCCCTGGCTGCGTCTTCGTGTGATAAAGCGAGCAGGTCTGCGAGTCTCAGTGATTCAAGCTCATCGTGCCGGAGGACAATTTCTTCGAGTTCATAAACCGGAATTCCCCTCGGCTTAAAGTAGTATGCGGATGGATTGCAGCAAACCCGGCGATATTTTTTGGGTCTTGGCATATTTTATTATGAGCATATGCTCAACATTAATTGAAAAATTACTTAAGAGCAATTTAAAAATAGCATTTTTTTATTATTTAAAGGGTTTTGTAGTATGTTATTTTTTGTCCGCCCTTTGGCGTGATTAGCGGCCTGTTTTTTCCTGCTTTTCATTATCTTAAACCCGGTACAAATCAAAAGAATAATAAATGAAAATAAAAACAATTATAACCGGAGCGACCGGAATGGTGGGTGAAGGGGTTTTGCACGAATGTCTTAACCACCCCGAAGTCGAATCTATTCTTATTATAAACAGAAAACCATACGGACTGAAACACGAAAAACTGAAAGAAATTATCCATAAAGATTTTTTTGATCTCACTTCTGTTGAGGAAGAACTAAAAGGTTATAACGCCTGCTTCTTCTGTGCGGGAGTTTCTTCCGTCGGTAAAAAGGAAGAAGAATTTAAGCACCTTACATATGATATGACAATATACTTTGCTGAGACTTTGGTAAAAGTTAACGGCGAGAAAAGCAAAGAGATTACTTTCTGCTATGTATCGGGAATGGGAACAGACAGCACGGAAAAAGGAAAAACTATGTGGGCGCGCGTGAAGGGAAAAACAGAAAATGATTTGATGAAGCTCCCGTTTAAAAACGCGTATATGTTCCGTCCCGGTTACATACAGCCGATTAAGGGATTAAAAAACACTCTAACGTTTTACAAATTCCTGGCCCCGTTTTACCCGGTGTTTAATGCTCTCTTTCCTAACTATACAGTTAAATTAAAAGAAGTTGGACAGGCGATGATAAACGTTGCGCTGCAAAGCCCGGAGAAGAAGGTTTTAGAGTGTGAGGATATTAAGGAAATAAATGGAATTAGGGCTGTAAGATTTTGAATAAGTGAAAAAAGATTTAATAAATCCTATTCCTTTATTGATTTAATTATAAAGGTTAAATTTTGCATTATAGCAATAAGGTGTAAAATCAAGATGGTAACAGTAATTATAAATTCAATGATAAATCCCGATTTATGAATATAGTTTGAAAGGAATAAAGCTATACCGCACATCCCCATCGTAGTAGCCAAAAATATAATAGGCCATTTCATTTGCTGTTTAATCTTGACAATTTTTTCCTCCGTCAATTTCCAGGATTCAAAAATCCGCCCTTCATTAACTGAGTAAGGGGACTCTAATTTTTTGTTTATATATTTCAATTTTTTTTCAGGAGAAAATCCGTCAAACTGTGTAACTTCACTTGGCCCGACTGATTTACTCATATTAAACAACGCTGTTTTTATTCCATCAATTTTAGAATTATATGTTTGTAATTTAAATATGATAAATATTGCAACAATTGAGATTAAAGCTGCATCAGCTTGCAACCAAGAACTGAAAAAATAATATGCAGAGTATTCTGTAAATAAATTGTTCATTGATTATGCGTTTTGTTTTTCTCTTAATTGAATGTTTTCTATTCGGCTTCTTCGATATATTCATCAACAACAGAATCTGATAAATGCAATAAGTGTTTTTGCTTTGATAATTCTTCGATACTATCATAAGATAAATAAGTGCACCTTTCAGAAAGAGGTGCTTCATCCAAAAGTGAAAACACGGGTCTTCTTATTTCCTGAAAAACTTTTTCCTTCCTCGTATACGGAGCAACGATATGTAGCTTAATATTCATATTGGGTTGTAATGCTAATAAGTCCGCCATTCTTAAAATCCCAGAATAAATGGAAGTTGTGTGTTCAACTTCAAATGCTCTAACAATGGCCCTACCCCTTAGCCATAAAACATCTATTTGCTCAATTGTTTTTATCGTGGTTTCGTCATAGTTCAAAGGAAGAATATTTAGGATAGAATTTTTATTGTCTTTCCAATGTTTGAGCACAGCATTTCTGTCACTTCTAGGTAGCCAGATTTTCAACCCCATTTGAGCGCCGATATTTCCTAACAACGCTTGTACTTTTATTGAATCTCGTTGTTCATATTTGTTTTCATCAGCCACTTCTTCATCATTATTTTTTGGAACCGTGACATTTACTACTTTATCCAATCTATGAACTTTATGTGTTATTAATTTTTCATATTCTCTTTCATTTATCTCAAATTCTTCACCATTATTTAATTGTTCAAAAATAAATTTTTCCAAAATATTACCATCTTGATCATCTAATTGATTTAAGCTGTTTCTAACTTTCCCAGTCCAGTGAGTTGAATTGTGTTCTAATCCTTTCGTAAATGATAAATTATCCCAAATGCGTTTGTCTTTTATAGGAATGGCTGTTTCTTTTGGAAGCCAAGCTAGAGGTTTTACTTTAAAACGAACTGTAAAAGGGTCTTGTTTTGGATAAAAAATTGGTTCATCATCAATAAAATATTTACTTTGCACTTCTAGTACTCCGACAAAGCGAGATAGTTTTGTCATGTAACAAACAAGTTTATCACCTATTTTTATTCGTTTTGCATAAGACTCCTGGCTTTGTCTAAAACCCGAAATAGTTCTATCAGATTTTGAAAAAGCTTCGTAAGTTTCTGGCGAGAATAGATCTAAATAATATTTCATTATGCCCCTGAAGGATAAAATTAAAGCAATAACCTATTTTACCAAAACAACTTACCAATCTCAACAAATATTATTTAAAAAGGAAAAGGCAGTATCTCTGTAGCCTTGTAAATG
>Ga0210095_1000126_pt1 | contig 25015 bp, 22 predicted proteins | sample China_Galinas_PW_FD_184861 | JGI IMG/M metagenome (GOLD analysis project Ga0210095, IMG submission 184861) | Wetland microbial communities from San Francisco Bay, California, USA, that impact long-term carbon sequestration - China_Galinas_PWA_D1... | ecosystem: Environmental > Aquatic > Marine >...
TTCAGCTTGTGTGAAATAAAAGCGGGCAGCATGCATTCGGAAATATGATAACCTTCGTAAAAATGAATTCTACCCTGGAAGATTAAAAGTTTTTTACCTTCAAATTCTCCAAAATGGATTTTACCTTCGTGACCAATAATAGTTGAAGGGGGATAGCCGGGAAGATTTTTTGTCAGAACAGTTTTCTTTATTTCTACGCTTTCAGCAAAATCACCTAAACCGCTTCCAAGTATCAATGCAATATCCGGCTGAAACGGGCTTTCTTTCAGAAGCTGATTTATTAAATCATAGTATTTAAAATTAAGATCAATCAAATTAAAAAAGCATTCCTGCTAAAGTGGCCGTCATCAAAGTTGCCAGGGTTCCGCCAATTACCGCCTTAATTCCAAGTGCCGCAATATCCGATTTTCTGTTTGGTGCCAATGGTCCAAGACCCCCAATTTGAATAGCTATTGAGCTAAAATTAGCAAAACCGCAGAGTGCGTATGTTGCCATTAAGATTCCTTTGGGGCTTGTCAGCGTATCTGATGCAATCATTTTACCCATTTCCAGATATGCCACAAATTCATTCAATACAACTTTAGTTCCCAGCAAACTTCCAAAGTGAAGAGCGTCATGCCAGGGAACGCCAATTCCAAAGGCCAGGAACTGGAGTGCCCAGCCTAGAATTAACTGGAAATTTAGCGGTTGTCCGTATGTTGCCCGGAGACCTGCATTCCATCCTGTTATATTTCCTAAACCCATAAGAAGATAATTTACGAGTGCAATCAGGGCTATAAAAGCTATCAACATTGCGCCGACATTTAATGCTAACATCAGGCCATCACCGGCACCATTTGCTGCGGCTTCAACAAGGTTCGAAGCATTCTTTTCTACTTTAACTTTTACTTCGCCTTTTGTTTCCGGCTCACTGGTCTCAGGATAAATAATTTTTGAAAGAAGCATTGCTGCAGGCGCTGCCATAAAACTTGCACCCAGAAGCTGAGTAGCAAACATTTGCTGAGCCTGTGCGAGGGGAATGCCGTGGGCCTGCGCATAAGAATTTCCCAGTATCTGAATGTAGGCTGCCATAACTCCGCCAGCTATGGTCGCCATTCCACCGACCATTATTGTCAGTATTTCACTTTTTGTCATTCCTTTTATAAATGGTTTTACCATTAAAGGTGCTTCAGTTTGTCCAACAAAAATATTTGCTGTACAGGATAAAGATTCTGCACCACTGGTTCCCATTACTTTAGCCATTACCCAGGCCATACCCTGCACAACTTTCTGCATAATTCCAAGGTAATAGAGTATTGACATTAAACTTGCGAAGAAAATAATTGTAGGGAGGACCTGGAATGCGAAAAAAGATCCGAGACTCCCGTCCTGACCCGGGCTTATTGCAAGATTTCCGAAAACAAATTTTGCGCCCTCGGTTGTGAAATTAAGTAGAACAACAAAAAAGTAGCTTACCCAGCTGAAAAAATCTTTTACCCAGCCAAGCGGGCTAAAAACCGAACGGAGATATTCACCTTTAAGTATCAGGAAAGCGAAGGTAATCTGAAGGGTAAGTCCTCCACCTACAAGTCGCCAGTTAATTTTCTTTTTATTGTTTGATAAAAGGAATGCGATACCTAATAAAAGAATAATTCCAAGGATACCTCTAAGAATGTCCATAAATCTCCTTTAGTTTTCTTTCGGGATGTAATGACATTTTCTACAGCGTGCTTCATAAACATCTGCCGCACCTACTACAACTCTTTCAGATGATGTCGTTTTTCTTTGTGTTTTGTCGGCCGGGTTACCGCAGTTCATGCAGATTGCGAGTGTTTTTGTAATGTATTCAGCAATTGCCAGCAATTGGGGCATCGGTTCAAAGGGAATACCTTTGTAATCCTGATCAAGCCCCGCTACTATTACACGTTTTCCTTCGCAGGCAAGTTTATTACATATTTCTATAATGTCATTTGAAAAAAACTGGGCTTCATCAATACCAATTACCTGAGCGTCGTTTGAATGCTCAAGTACCTCGTTTATATCTGAAATCAGTATTGAAGGAAGTGATTGTTCGCTGTGGGAAACTATGTCTCTGTCAGAATATCTTGTATCAATCTTTGGTTTGAAAATTTTCACGTTTTGTTTGGCAATCTTTGCTCTTCTTAAACGCCTGATAAGTTCTTCTGTTTTTCCGCTGAACATACAACCGGCAATTACTTCAATCCAGCCGGTATCTTTTGGAAGAGAGTGTGGTGTGTATTCCATATTAAGTAAAAGTTAAATTTAAAAATTGTCTGATCAACCCAGGTTTACAGACATTGAATTATTTCAAATCCTTTTCGCTGAACGCAAGCGGAAGTAATTCCGACATTTTGTGTTTTTCTATTTTTTTATCCGGAGAAACCAGAATTACGTCAATGTCGCCGCAAAGATCGCTAATAACCTGCCGGCAGGCCCCGCAAGGTGAACAAAAACCATCAAGGTCGCTGGTAATTGCAATGGCTTTAAATTTTCTTTCTCCTTCAGAAATTGCTTTAAAAAGTGCAGTACGCTCGGCACAAATTGTCAGACTATACGAACTAACTTCAATATTTCCGCCTTTGTAAATTTTCCCATCTTCTGTAAGAAGTGCGGCTCCAACGTGAAAATTTGAATAGGTCGGCATTGATGTCTTTTTTGCTTCTATGGCTAAATCGGCCAGTAACTTGTCATCCATAAAGAATCCGTAAAATTTAGTTATCAAAATAGATCATTTGATTTTTAAATCAAATGTGGTAATTGTTATTTCTTTTTCAGTAAAAAATAAAAAGTAGGATTCAGAAAATTATTTGTAAAACCATAATTATCGTTGGCTGCAGATAAAATAAAGTTCTGTAAATGAACTTTTCTAATTATTTCCAGTAAATTTAAATGTAAATCACTCCAGACAATTCCTTTATTTCCTTCAATTAATTTTTCAACTGCAAATTTTGTATTTAATTTTATCTCAAATTTATTTCTTAAAATTTTATCCAGATCATCTAGCGAAAATAATTGGGCTGCATCCTCCCGTTCGGAATCATTCTTCCTGAAATTCCTTAAAAAATATTTCTTAATTGTTTCCCTTTTCAAAACAGAAACAAAAGGCATGCCCCAGTGAGGATCTGCAATAAAATTAAACAATGAAAACTTATTTGGCGTGCTCAAATATAAGATTCCGTCTTTCTTCAATAATGAATATAAGCTGTCAATCATTTCTGCGGGAGATTTTACGTGTTCAATTACATCCTGTAAAATTATCAGGTCAAATGACTCATTTTTTAAAGGGACATTCAAAGCATCGCCGTTTATCCTGTAAAGATTATTCTCCCGGTCAGTTTGTCTTAAAAGTCGTGTCAAACTAATATCCATACTGAATACAGAATTAATTTTTGCTAAAACTTTTGCGGTACCTCCTTCACCGGAACCTAGATCCAGAACAGTGAGCCCTTCGCATTTAATCTGTTGCTCAATTATAGAGACTACAAATTTGCCACGTTCTTCAGCAATATAGCGTGCACGTTTCCAGCGTTCATAATTAGGATGATTTTCATCCAGCCAGGCCGGTTCATTTGTTTCTGTTACTTCCATTCAATCTTTCTAAAATTTGCGTTAAAGAAATTAATGATGAGCATAATTTCATAAATAATCTGCTGCAGAATTATTTCTATGAAATTGAAATTATAGCTGAAATATTTCTGTGTCATTAAAACCAATGAAATATCACCGAATAGTTTTAAGAAAAATAAAATCAAAAATCTATTACTTATAAAAAGCAATGCGGGAGAAATTAAAAAAAACAAATTGAGTAAATGCCACGAACCCAAAAATAATTTCTGGGAAAATAAATAATGCACTGAAGTTGAAGTGTGTCTCGTTTTTTGTTTCAGATAATCATCCAGTTTTTCCATCGATTCTGAATAGACAAAAGCATTCCTATCCGCAAGCACATCAATTTTCATCTTATGTTTTACAGCTTCCCTAAGCAGTAAATCATCATCTCCGCTAAGTGTCTCTATTGTATTTGAGTATCCTGCAATTTTTTGAAATGCTTCTTTCGAAAATCCAAAACTCCTTGCGGAGGCTGAATAGGGGAGCCTTAATTTTGTAGCAGTTAAAGTTAAAAGTGAAGATCGCAGGTTTTCAAAACACGAAATTTTATTTATGAAATTTTTCCTTTCAAAAAAAGGAGCAACGCCAAAGACAAAATCAAATCGCACGAAAAATTTGTCAGCGAATGCCTGAATCCAGTTAAATTCCGGTCGGCAGTCAGCATCAGTAATAAGTATATATGGATTTTGAGCCTTTTCAACGCCTATTTGAAGTGCACCTTTTTTGCCTTTAAACTTTTTCTCGTCTGCCGTAATAATTGAATAATTATTCAAGTCTTTGATTAGCTCTTTAACAATATTTAAGGTATTGTCTGTAGAGTTATCATCGACAATAATAACTTCATATAAATCGTCAGAGTACTTTTGTTCTGTCAATGATTTTATCAAACCAGGGATATTTTTCTCTTCATTTTTTGCTCCGACTACAACAGATATTTTCACTTTTGATTTAATATTGGCGTGGGATAAAAGAAAAATTGTCTTTACCGTATTTATAATTATTGAAATAAATACGAGATAAATAGTGGCTATTATGAAAATAAATGTCATAAAATAAGTGTAATTATTTAAAATTCTTCATCAAGCAGCCAGCCCTCTGCAAGATCGGGATTCATTTCTGATATAAATCTTGAAGGCTTGGAAAGAGTCATCCCGGCTTCCCGATCAAATAAATTCATAGGGTAAGTTATAAAAAGATTTTGTTTTGCCCGTGTTGATGCGACATACATTAATCTTCTTTCTTCTTCCAGTGTTTCAAGTTTTTCAATTGAACGGCCTGAAGGAAAGTAACCTTCAACTGCATGGATGATAAATACAGAATTCCATTCCAGTCCTTTTGCAGAATGTATAGTTGACAGAGTAATATATTCTTCTTCTTTGTCTTCTGCTTCTACATCAACAACGCTGTCTATAATGGGCTCGATTGCCATATCAGCCAGCAGGCTATCAAGCGTCCGGTAATTTTCAGTTATATTATGAAGGATTTCAATATCCTTTTTGCGCTTGTTAAAATCATCGTACTTGTCTTTAAATATCGGGTGATAATAATCGAATACAAGTTGAGCTTTTTCCGAAGGAAGCGCTTTTTCGGTATGCAATTTATAAAGCAGCCTGAAAAGACTTATGATGCTTTCTTTATATCGCCAGTTTGATTTATCGCCCGGATCAGATTTAATAGTAAGATTTGCTGATGCCAGATCATCAAGAATTTTTTGAGCTGTTTTCGGTCCGACTCCCTCATGCAAAAGTAAAACCCGGTACCAGCTTATAACATCTTTGGGATTTGATGCAATTCTTAAAAAAGCCAGTACGTCTTTTATGTGAGCCGTTTCTATAAATTTCATCCCTCCAAATTTCTGAAAAGGAATATTGGCTTTACCAAGTTCTATTTCGAGATCAAATGAAAAGAATGATGACCGGAAAAGAACCGCAATATCATTTAATGGAACACCCTCTTCTCTTAGTTCAAGGACTTTTTCAACAATATATTTTGATTGAAGATTTTCTGTACCTGCTGCAACAATGTGGGGAAGATTTCCTCCGCCCCGGTTTGTGAATAGATTCTTCGAATATTTTTCAGCCGCGCTTTTAATGATGTGATTTGTAAAATCGAGTATCGGTTGAATGCTTCTGTAATTTTCTTCCAGCTTTATAATTTTTACATTATCATAAAATTTGGGGAAATCGATAATGTTCTTAAAATTTGCACCCCTGAAAGAATAAATTGATTGCGAATCGTCTCCAACTACCATGATATTTCTGTTAAATTGTGTTAGACCCTTAACTATATCAGCCTGTAGTTTGTTCGTATCCTGGTATTCATCTACCATTACAAATTTTATAGTTGAAAGGAGAGATTTTGCAGCTGGGCCGGATTCGTTCAGGAAATCTCTCAGGTAGATCAGTAGATCATCATAATCAAGGAGATTATTTTTTCTTTTATAGTTGTGGAAAATTTTGTGAATCTCTAAAATCTTATCGAGCTGGTCTTCAAAATGAGGATAGTCTTCAAGAATAATGTCTTCTACTTTTCTTTCTGTATTTACACTTAAACTAAAAACTTTATTTAAGGTGGTTTTGTTCGGAAATCTTTTCTCTTTTGAAATAAATCCTTTCTGAGAACGGATAAGGTTAATTATATCCTGCGAATCTCCCTGGTCAAGAATTGTAAATGAAGATTCCAGTCCCACAGCCTTTGCATATTTTCTTAAAGTAAGATTTGCAAACGAGTGAAATGTACCACCGTTTATATTTGAACAGCGATTATCGAGCAGAAGGGAGGCACGGTTCATCATCTCATTGGCAGCTTTACGTGTAAATGTCAAAAGCAGAATTGATTTAGGATCGTAACCGAGTTCGACAAGCCGCGAGACGCGATAAACCAGAGTTCTTGTTTTACCGGTACCAGCTCCTGCAATAATCAGATACGCACCTTCAACCGCAGCGGCAGCTTCATACTGAGATGGATTTAATTCATCCCTGTAATTAATTGTGAATTTTGATTCGTCAACTGCCGTGTGAAGGTTTTTTGTTAAGCTTGTTCTTTTGAGTTTGAATTTCTTCAGCGGTTTGTCGTTACTCTCCAAATTAAGTCCTCATCTAAACAGGTAACAGGAATAAATCCCGTTACCTGACCTGTCTTTTAACTGCTCTTGGCTTGCCTATAATTTCGGAAATCAAAAAATACTGTTTTAATGTTTCCGGGTTTTTAATCGATTTTCTGAGTTCACCTAATCTAACATTAACAGGTTTGTTCCTAGCATCAATTAATTTTTGAATCCTTTTTGCCTCTTTATCAATCACTGCCGATTCTTTATTAAAATCTGCCTCAGTAGTTGCCCTGTGCCATTCATCATTAATAGTATGTTCTGTTTTTAATGCCTTTTCCCATTCCGGAGTTTCGTACGAACTTTCTTCATACGGTTGTGTCGCAGCGGGACTCTCTTCATAGCTTTGCGCATACGTCTCTTTCTCGGCAGGTTTTTTTATTTCTTCAGGAGGTTTGAATAATCCCTGAATTTCATTCAGGATATCGTATTCCTCCATTTCTTTTTTTAACTCAGCTTTTGCTCTCTGTCTCTCAGGATTATTTTGGTTCTGTGCTTTTGTCTGCTGTTCCTGCTCCTTCTTCTTCTTAAAAAGAGGGGCAATAAAACTGAAGATTATAAAGAGAAAAAATAATATTTGGAGAAAATTATCCATCGCTTCCTTTATCTTTCTTTCCTTCAGGCTTTGAAATTGATGTTCTCATATCAGTATCAGACTGAATATTTTTCATGTTATAATAATCCATCACACCAAGATTTCCCGATCTGAAAGCGTCAGACATAGCTCTTGGAATTTCTGCTTCGGCCTCTACAACTTTCGCTCTTTGTTTTGCAACTTCTGCAACCATTTCCTGTTCAAGGGCAACAGCGGCTGCTCTTCTTTCTTCTGCTTTTGCGCGCGCAATTTTCAGATCGGCTTCGGCCTGATCAGTTTGCAGTTTAGCTCCAATGTTTATTCCAACATCGACATCCGCAATATCAATGGATAGAATTTCAAAAGCGGTGCCTGAATCAAGTCCTTTTGATAAAACCATTTTTGATATTCTGTCCGGGTTTTCAAGCACTTCTTTGTGTGTATTGCTTGACCCTATTGTCGAAACAATTCCTTCACCGACACGTGCTAGAATCGTTGCTTCTGTAGCACCTCCGACAAGTCTTTCTATGTTTGTTCTTACAGTTATTCTTGCGATTGCTTTCAACTGAATACCGTCTTTTGAAATTGCTGCAACCATTGGTGTCTCAATTACTTTTGGCAAAACAGACATTTTTACTGCTTCGAGAACATCACGGCCGGCAAGATCAATAGCAGTTGCGCGCTCAAAGGACAATCCTAAATTTGCTTTATCCGCTGAAATAAGCGAGTTAATAACTCTTACAACATTACCGCCTGCGAGGTAATGTGCTTCAAGTTTTCCCTGTTCAAGTTTAATTCCTGCTTTTGTAGCTGTTATCATGCTTCGAACAATTATTACGGGTGGAACTTTTCTCAAGCGCATACCAACCAGATCTTTGAAGATTTTCATCCTTACGCCTGAGAAGTAAGCTGTAATGTACAATCCCAATGGTACGAAATAGAGAAAAACTATAAGGAAAAGAAATACTGCAATTATTATAACTATTGATAACCCCGTAAGCGCTTCCATTATTCAGACTCCATTTTTAAATTTTTTGGCAAATCAGTTTACTATTAAATTAAATTTTAAGCAAATAAACAAAGAGAATACAAATCTTCTGATTTTTGATTCAAATTTGAGCCAGGCAAAAATTACTATAATTAATCTATAAGTTATTAAATGTAATGCTTTTGATATTTAAAATCCTACCAATACTAAATAATGAATGATTAATCTGAGGAGTAACTGAATACGAATTAGCAAATTGTGCTTAGATTATAATGAGATGCAAAATTTACTTAAAAATTAGGTTGAAGCTAAAAGTCAATATTTAGATCAAAAACGAATGATTTAGAAGGATTCATAATTTATTAACAGAAGCCTATTGGATTTAATGAAAATCTTATAATATATTACTGCAGGAAGGGTCGGGGATCTATCTTAAATTACCCGATTTATACTTGAAATCAGGCAAAAATTAGTACATTAGCCTTAGCTTGATTGGATAAACAGCAATCTTTATTTTTGAATTAGAAACAGTCAATCAATATAACCTCCAATGATTAAAGGATAATAAATATGGATGGAAATTTTTCGGACAGACTCCAGGATGTCATTAGATTAAGTCGTGAAGAAGCTTTAAGGCTTGGTCATGATTACATTGGAACTGAACATCTGCTTCTGGGAATTATTCGTGAAGGACAGGGAGTAGCTGTAAGAATTCTGAGAAACCTTGACTGCGATTTGATGAAGTTGAAAAAAGCGATAGAAGATACAGTGAGAACATCAGGAGGTACTCTTACTATTGGTAATATTCCTTTGACAAAACAGGCAGAAAAAGTTTTAAAAATAACACAGATAGAATCAAAAATTTACAAAGCAGATGTTATAGGTACAGAACATCTTTTACTCTCTTTGTTGAGAGATGAAGATAATATCGCTACACAGATATTACATCAGTTCAATGTTACTTATGATGCATCGCGTTCTGAACTGAATGCAATGTTAAGTACTAAAAATCCAAAAGAGGTTTCCGGTATTGCCCCGGTTGCTGATAGAAAGAGTGATAGAACGAAAACACCGGTTTTGGATAATTTTGGCAGAGATTTAACAAAATTAGCTGCTGAGGACAAACTTGATCCTGTAGTTGGGCGCGAAATGGAAATTGAGCGCGTGGCACAAATATTAAGTAGAAGAAAGAAAAATAATCCCGTTCTGATTGGTGAACCGGGAGTTGGTAAAACTGCTATTGCAGAAGGACTGGCGTTGCGCATAGTTCAGAAAATAGTACCCAGGATACTTCAGGAAAAAAGAGTAGTAACTCTTGATCTTGCCGGACTGGTTGCGGGTACAAAATATCGCGGACAGTTTGAAGAAAGAATGAAAGCACTAATGAATGAACTGGAAAAAGCACGCGAAGTTATTCTCTTTATAGATGAGCTTCATACTATAGTTGGTGCCGGAGGTGCTTCAGGATCTCTGGATGCATCAAATATGTTTAAGCCTGCATTGTCTCGTGGCGATATTCAGTGCATCGGCGCAACAACTATGGATGAATATAGAAAGTATATTGAAACAGACGGCGCGCTTGACAGAAGATTTCAGAAAGTAATGGTTGAACCGCCGAGTTATGAAGAAACAATCCAGATTCTTGAAAATATTAAATTCAAATACGAAGAACATCATCACGTTCGCTATTCTAAAGATGCCGTGGATTCAGCTGTAAAACTTAGCAACAGATATATTACAGACAGGCATCTTCCTGATAAAGCAATAGATGTGATTGATGAAGCCGGTTCAAGAGTTCATATGGGCAATTTTGAGGTTCCTCAAGATATTCTTGACCTTGAAGGGGACATTGAAAAAGTTAGATTGGAAAAAGCCCAGGTTGTTAAAAAGCAGGATTATGAAGAAGCTGCAAGATTGAGAGATAAAGAAAGAAATTTGCAGTCTGATCTTGAAATTGCTAAAAATGAATGGGAAGCAAAAACCAGAGACATAGTTCACGATGTTAGTGAAGAAGATATTGCAACTGTAGTTGCAATGATGACCGGAATTCCTGTAAACCGGGTTGCACAAACAGAATCTGAGAAACTTCTTAATATGGAAGATGGGCTTAAAAAACAGATTGTCGGTCAGGATGAAGCGGTTCTTAAACTTACAAAAGCAATTAGAAGAACAAGAGCGGGACTTAAAAATCCTGACAGGCCAATTGGAAGTTTTATTTTCCTCGGTCCGACAGGTGTAGGAAAAACAGAACTCAGTAAAGCTCTGGCAAGATATCTCTTCGATTCAGAAAATGCCCTTATCAGGATTGATATGAGCGAGTACATGGAAAAATTCTCTCTTTCACGTTTGGTCGGAGCGCCTCCGGGATACGTAGGATATGAAGAAGGCGGACAGCTTACAGAAAAAGTCAGAAGAAGACCATACTCTGTGGTTCTTTTTGACGAGATTGAAAAAGCACATCCTGATATTTTCGGTATCCTTCTGCAGGTGCTTGATGATGGAATGCTTACCGATAGTCTCGGACGAAAAGTTGATTTCCGAAATACAATTATAATTATGACTTCAAATGTTGGTGCAAGAGATATTAAAAATATCGGTTCATTTGGTTTTGGTGGAGAAAAGCCGGAAGATCAGCACACCAATATGAAGAGCACTGTTGAAGAAGCAATGAGAAAACTTTTCAATCCTGAATTTCTTAACAGGATTGATGAGGCAATTGTATTCAGGAATCTTGAGAAGGAAGATATTCTTAAGATTATTGAAATCGAATTACTGGATCTTGTAAAAAATATTGCCGAACATAAAATGGAAATCGATCTTGATCAGTCCGCAAAGAATTTCCTAGTTGAAAAAGGATTTGACCAGAAATACGGTGCCAGACCATTAAGAAGGGCAATACAGAAATATGTTGAAGATCCCCTTGCAGAAGAAATTCTAAGAGGTTCTTTTAAGGAAAGTGCTAAGATTTTAGCTAAACACGTAGAAAATACTGAAGAACTTATATTCATAGATGAAAATCTGGATCTTGATATAGATGAAGAAAAGGAAAAGTCAGATTCAGGTGAAGCATAATAATTTTAGAATATGATCAAAAAAAAAGCGTGTTATTTATAATGCGCTTTTTTTGTTGTATTTTGTAAGTGATTATTTATAAAAAAGATACAACGAATTTTCGTTGAATAAGCAGGAGGTAAAAATGGCAGGACTTAATGAAAATCAGATACAGGAAAACCTGAAAAACACACCGGGCTGGAATTTCAGTGAAAATAAAATTAATAAAGAATTTGAACTTGCAGATTTTAAATCGGCGCTGGACTTTGTAAATAAAGTTGGTGCTGAAGCGGAATCCCTGGATCACCATCCTGATATTTTAATGCATTCCTGGAATAAAGTTAAAATATCTGTAAACACTCACACAGAAGGCGGAGTTACTGAAAAAGATTTTTCACTGGCAGGAAAAATTGAGGAAATATTGAAATGAATAACAGGCTCGATTCGCTTTTAAAATTACTTGAAAAAGAACCGGAGGATTCTTTCCTGTTATATGGCGTTGCGCTGGAATATATGTCGGCTAATAATTTAGAAGAATCAGAAAAATATTTTATAAAATTAATTAATGCTGATCCGGATTATCTGGCTACCTACATGCAGTATGCAGGTTTGAAAGAAAAACAGAATAAGATAGATGAAGCAAAAGAATTATATAAACAGGGAATAGAAAAAGCACAAAAGTCCGGGGACAATCACGCGGCAAAAGAAATGGAGGATTTTTTAGATGAGCTTAACTGAAAAAGAAATTTACGATATGTTCCTTAAATCCGAAGCGTTATTGCAGGGACATTTTCTTCTTACATCAGGCAGACACAGCGATAAATATTTTCAGTGTGCTAAAGTTTTACAATACCCTGAATACACAGAAAAAATTTGCGCAAAAATTGTAGAGTATTTTAGAGATTATGAAATTGATACTGTCATTGCTCCTGCAATTGGTGGTATTGTTGTAGGACAGGAAATTTCGAGACAACTAAATAAAAAATTTATATTTGCAGAAAGAGAAGACAAAAAGCTGGTACTGCGAAGAGGATTCTCACTGAAAGAAGGAGAAAAAGTGCTGGTTTGCGAAGATGTTGTAACTACAGGCGGATCAGTTTTCGAAGTAATTGATATTGTTAAAAACAGCGGAGCAGTTGTTGCCGGGGTTGGTTTTATTGTGGACAGGAGTAACGGAAAAGTTAATTTCGGCTACCCGCAATTCAGTACAATGAAGATGGAAGTGATTTCCTACGAATCCGATGAGTGCAAATTATGTAAAGAAGGCTTAAATTTGGTAAAACCAGGATCAAGGAAAGTTAAAATATGATGAGTTTTGTAAATTACATACGAGAACTTATTGGAAATGATTTGTTATTTGGATTAATTGTTTCCGTAGCTATAATTTTAACCTCATTCCTATTGGCAAAAATCTTAAGCTTTCTCCTCAAAAGAATTATTAAACCGTTTACGGCAAAATCCAAAACAATTCTTGATGATAAAATTCTTGAAGTTGCCGAGTCTGCAACTTTCAGGTTAATAATAATTGGTGGATTTTATCTGGCAATTGGAAACCTGAGAGAAGGATATTTTTTATTTGAAGAAAATGCTACAGCTAATTTTGCAAAAGCTTATCCATATATTAATAAAATGCTAGTTGCTGTAGATTATGTCCTTTACATAGCATTTGTCTTCATTTTACTTCTCCTTACCTACAGAATAATTACAATTGTTTTTGACTGGTACGCCGATAAAATTAATGCTGGCGAAAACAGGGATCTTAGTGGTAGTTTATTCCCTTTATTTAAAAAGGTCGCTAAAATTATTATTGCTGCTTTGGCTGTTGTAATTGTACTTTCAAAATTTAATGTTGATATCAGCGCATTCATTGTTTCTCTTGGTGTTGGTTCTCTGGCAATTGCCCTTGCTGCTCAGGATACTCTATCAAATATGATTGCCGGATTTATCATTATGGTTGACAGACCCTTTAGAATTGGGGACAGGATTAATTATGCAGCCGGTGAAACAGGCGATGTTGTAAGTATAGGGCTTAGAAGTACAAAGATTTTAAACTTTGACAGCAACCTTGTTATTATGCCGAATAATGAAATAGTTAAATCTAAAATTGTAAATGTTACTTATCCAAATATTTTAACCAGGGTAATTATAGAAGTTGGAGTTGCGTACGGAAGCGATCTGAAAAAAGTTAGGGAGATCATGCTTAAAGCAGCAAATGACCATTCACTTATTTCACAGGAAATTCCACCTGATGTGGTTTTAATTGCATTTGGTGATTCATCACTCAATGTACGCCTTGCCGCGCGTACTGATGATTACAGAAATGCCTGGACGATGCAATGCGAACTAAGAGAAACTATTTATGAAGAATTCAACAAGGCCGGAGTTGAAATCCCGTTCCCGCAAAGAGTTGTTCATATGAAAAAAGATACATAAATTTTTCTCACCTAAAGATTTACTCAAATGAAAACAATTATTATTTCACTTGTTTTATCTGTTGCTGTATTTGCGCAGGTAAAATTTGATGATTATTTCATCGATAAAACTCTAAGAATTGATTATTCTCACACTGCCGATTCAGCACACGATTATTATTCAATTGATCAGTTAAAAGAAGAACCGTTCTGGGGTGGGACAAAAACAAATTTGACAAGCAGTTTTAATTATGGTGCATTTGTATTTAAGGCATATGATGACAGTACCAATACATTAATATTTAATCACACATATTCTTCAATGCTGAATGAATGGCAGACAACTGATGAGGCTAAACATACCTCCCGGAATTTTGAAGAAACAGTGACAATGCCTTTCCCCAAACATAAAATCAGGGTTGAATTTTACACACGCAATAAAGAACATATTCCTGTTAAAAAGTATGTCTATAAAATAGATCCGGATAATTACTTTATTAAGCACGATAACAATTACAAATTCCCGACTTTCAAAGTTCATTATTCAGGAGATCCTTCAACAAAAGTTGATATAGTAATTCTTCCCGAGGGATATACAAAAGATCAACTCGGAAAATTTAAAAATGATTGCGAAAGGTTTGCAGGCTATCTTTTTAAAGTTTCTCCTTATGATAAGAATTCCGATAAATTTAATATCTGGGGTGTTGAAGCTGCCTCACAGGATTCCGGAACAGATGTACCGGGAAAGGGAATCTGGAAAAACACATTGCTGGGTACTACGTTTTATACTTTTGATGAGGAAAGATATTGCCTTACACCGGAAGATAAAATTGTTCGGGATGTTGCATCAAATGCGCCATATGATCAGATATTTATTCTTGTAAATACAACAAAATATGGCGGCGGCGGACTTTATAACTTTTATAATATTTGCACATCTGATAATAAAAATTCAGAATTTGTATTTACGCATGAGTTTGGTCACGGCTTCGCATTTTTGGGAGATGAATATTACACATCTTCTGTTGCATACAATGATTTTTACCCGAAAGGTGTAGAACCACTGGAACCAAATCTTACAACAATGGTAGATTTTGCTTCAAAATGGAAAAGTATGGTAGCTGATACAATTCCAATTCCAACACCGAATACTCCGGAATACAAAAATGTTGTTGGTGTTTTTGAAGGCGGAGGTTATGTTGAAAAAGGAGTTTATCGCCCGGCGGAAGTTTGTTCAATGCATCAGATTGTTTTGAATCATTTCTGTCCTGTTTGCAGAACCGCTATACAAAAAATGATAGATTATTACACAGAATAACTATTTAGCATCAACAATTCCTAGAATTAGAAAAAGTCATCGTTTATTTTAGGCAGACTCGAAGAATAATTGTATTTTTAAAGTTCAAATTTTTAATAGATATGAATAAATCTGACAAAACATCGGTTAAAATGGACCAAAGAAAATTATATAAAACAGTGGAAACGATAGCATCTGGTGACTTTAAGTCTGAGAATGAAATGATGTTTGAAGTCTTAAATCAAATAGTCTCAGACGAAAAGATAGAAATAACTGGCGGACGAATATGGCAATTAAGAGCCGAAGATAAATCGTATGAATTATTATATCAGACTGGAAAGCTTGAAAGAATAAAAAAAAATTTTACCCTGGAAATTAAAGATTATCCTTTCTTTGATGTTATTGCAAAAGAGCGGACCATTCTGGGGAATGAAACAAATATAACTTTAAGAGAAAAAGGAATCTTTAAATACTCTGCTTCGGGAGTGGGCTACAAAGTAAAAATCAATGGTGATTCATATTATGAATACCTGCTGGCTCTTAACTCAGAAACAATTAATGAAGAACTCAGGTTGACGTTAAATATTATTGCTACAGCTCTTACCTCTCAGATAAAACAAAGAAAAAGTTCGATCAGGGCAGCGCATCTAAAAGCAGATATTGATAAAGCCAGGGAATTACAGAAAAGTATATTACCAGAACACGAATACAACTTTTTTGATTATCAGCTTTACGGAGTTACTGATCCTGCTGAAATTGTAGGCGGTGATTTCTTTGATTACGTTGAAATTGGAGACGAAGATAAATTAGCTGTTACTGTAGGAGATGCTGCAAGTAAAGGTGTCAGTGCTTCTGCTGAAGCCATGTATATTTCAGGGGCTCTCAGGATGGCGAGTAATTTTGAAATTAAAATTTCACCTTTAATGAAAAGAATGAACCGGCTCGTAAATAAAATATTTACAGATGACAAATTTGCTTCATTTTTTTATGGAGAGTTGTCCACTGAAAAAAGCGGACTATTTTTATATTCAAATGCCGGGCATAATCCGCCGGTTTTCTTAAAAAAGGATTCAAATCATTTAACTCTGTTAAATCCAACAGGGCCGGTTTTCGGTCCCGCTCCTAATGCCAAATATTCAGTTGAAAGTATCAATTTTGCACCTGGTGATTTATTATTTATTTACTCAGATGGTGTAACAGACTCTGCTGATGCAAAATTTAATAATTTTGGAGAGGAACGGTTATACAAATTGCTAAAAAAGATTAAACACTTATCAGCAAAGGAAATAACTTACACAGTACTTGAAGAAGTAATCAAATTTTCCCGGAATGGGCAATATCAGGATGACCGAACAATTGTAACAATCAAAAGGTTACAATCATAAAATCAATAGGGGAGACTATTGATTTTTAATTCCCTGCAAAGTATAAATTATTTTTACTATTTTTTATTCTGATAGAATTAAAATGTAGAGGTTTGCTATGATCCAGTCAATTAATCCAGCCAATGAAAAAATACTAAAAGAATACCAGGAAACATCCGAAGAAGAATTAAATAATATAATCTTAAAGGCACACAATGATTTTCTTGATTGGAAAACTACTGATTTCAAGTTCCGTTCAGAAAAAATGAAAAAAGCCGCCGTGGTGTTGAGAAACAGGAAAGAAGAATTTGCGAAAATTATGACAATGGAAATGGGAAAACCCATTACACAATCAAGGGCAGAAGCAGAAAAATGTGCCTGGGTTTGTGATTATTATGCTGATAATGCTGAAAAATTCTTAGCGAAAGAAGAAATTAAAACCGATGCCTCAAAAAGTTTTATTTCTTACGAACCGCTGGGTGTTGTTCTTGCAGTAATGCCGTGGAATTTCCCGTTCTGGCAGGTATTCCGTTTTGCAGCACCAAACCTGATGGCCGGAAATGCCGGAATACTAAAGCATTCTTCAAATGTAACAGGATGTGCACTTGCAATTGAAAGTATTTTCAAAGAAGCAGGATTTCCTGGTAATTTATTCAGAACTCTAATTATTTCTTCAAAAAAAGTGAGCAGCGTAATTGAAAATAAATTTGTTAAAGCAGTAACATTAACAGGAAGCACAGCTGCTGGAGTTTCTGTAGCAAAAAATGCAGGTGCACAGCTTAAAAAATCAGTGCTGGAACTTGGAGGAAGTGATCCTTATTTAGTATTAGAGGATGCTGATTTGAATGCTGCTGCCGAAACCTGTGTGAACTCAAGATTATTAAATGGTGGACAAAGTTGTATAGCTGCTAAAAGATTTATTGTTGTAGAAGAAATTTATAATGATTTTGAAGAATTATTTCTTGAAAAAATGAAATCCAAAAAAATGGGTGATCCGTTTGATGAAGTAAATTATTTAGGACCACAGGCAAGAAATGATTTACGGGATGAATTGCATCAGCAGGTTATGAAAAGCGTTGAAAAGGGAGCCAAGCTTTTGCTTGGCGGAAAAATTCCTGAGGGCAAAGGTGCATACTATCCGCCTACTATACTAACTGATGTAAAACCGGGTATGCCAGCTTACGATGAAGAACTTTTTGGACCGGTAGCTGCGATAATTAAAGTTAAAGATGAGGAAGAAGGAATTAAAGTAGCTAATGATACTGTGTTTGGACTGGGAGCTGCGGTCTTTACAAACGATAAAACACGCGGCGAAAATATTGCAAAAAAATATTTGAATGCCGGAAGTTGTTTTGTAAATGAATTTGTAAAGTCCGATCCAAGATTACCGTTTGGTGGAATTAAAGAATCCGGGTACGGCAGGGAACTTTCTGCCTTTGGAATTCGGGAATTTGTAAATATTAAAACAGTTTATATTAAATAATATTTATTTTATATCAGCTTCGATTCCAAACAATAATTTTTTTACCCAATCAATAAGTTGTGGCTTTTCAAATGGCTTTGATAAATAATCTGTAAGCCCTGCTTCCAGAAATTCTTCTCTGTCTCCCTTCATTGCGTATGCCGTTAGCGCCCCTATAGGTGTATTTTCGTAACCTTGAATTTTTCTTATCTCATGCGTAGCCTGCATACCGTTCATATTTTTTGCCAGGCCGATATCCATTAATACCAGAGGATATTTTTTATTTTTGGCCATATTTATCGCTTCCTGACCTTCGTGTGCTATGTCAATGTCGCAAATTTCTTTAAGGAAAAGCCTCGTTATGTCTGTGCTTGCTAAATCATCTTCAACTAATAAAATAGTCGGTTTAGTCATAGTTGAAATCCTTCTAATTTAGATTACCAGATGGTATCTTAACTGTAAAAACTGATCCATTATTAATTTCGCTATTTACTGAAATTGTACCATTTAGTATTTCAATATATTTCTTTGTAATGGTTAATCCAAGTCCTGTGCCCTGATGTCTTCTGTTAAGACCTTCGCTAACCTGTCTGAATTCTTCAAAAATAATTTGCTGTTTGTCTTTTGGAATGCCAATACCTGTATCCCTGACTCTTAATATAACGTCATCATTCTCTGTGTCTATTTCAATTGTAATTTTGCCATTGTCAGTAAATTTAATAGCATTATTTACAAGGTTATTAATTATCTGAATAAATATTCTTTCATCAAGGTTAGCTTTAATATTATTAATAATAGAAGTTGTTAAAAGTAAATTTTTATTTGAAGCATTTATATCAAATAGTTTTACTGCTTTTTTTGCAACTTCTCCTACATCTATTTCTCTAATAAAAAGATCCTCTTTATCTGATTCTATTCTTGTCAGGTCCAGTAATAAGTTCAAGGTGTGAAGCAATCTTTTGCCGTTTTCGTGGATGGTACCAGCCATTTCTTTTTGTTCGGCTAATTTCAGATCATCTTTTAAGATCTCAGCGTACCCGAGAACTCCAATAAGTGGAGTTCTTAGTTCGTGGCTCATATTGGCCAGGAATTTTGTTTTTAATGAGTTCATTTCTTCTGCTTTCTCTTTAGCTGCAACTAATTCCATTTGTGCAAGTTTTCTTTCTGTTATATCCTCTTTTATGGCAATAAAATTTGTTGTTGTGCCTTTTTCATCTTTTATTGGGGAAATTGACGCAAATTCCCAGAATAGTTCTCCATTTTTTCTCTTATTATGAAATTCACCCTGCCAGGTTTTGCCCGATTTAATTGTTTCCCATAATTCCTTGTAAGCTGCAGAAGGAGTTTCACCGGAACTCAATATACGGGGATTCTTTCCTTTGACTTCATCAAAAGTAAAGCCTGTAACTTTGGTAAAAGTAGGATTAACATATTCAATGTCACCCGATAGATTAGAAATTAAAACTGAAACCGGACTTTGCTCAACCGCGCTTGATAATTTCCGTAATTCATTTTCGTGGTTTATCCTTTCTGTAATATCTCTGGATACTCCCATTATAGAAACGACATGATCGGAAGAGTCTTTTATCGGAATTAGCCACGTTCCGAGATAAAGAATTCTATCGGGAAATTCAGTTTTGTCTTCTATATATACTGATTCCTTTGTCTTGTATATTTTTTGGAATCTGGATTCCTGACGGGCAGAAGATGTATTATCAAAAAATTCTGATCTTTTCTTCCCAATCATATCTTCAGGTTTCAGTCCAAATTGTGCTGACCCAAAATTATTAACATAGAGAATCTCACCATTTTTGTCGACAATAAAAATCATATCCTGAGAGGCTTCGGCTAAAACTCTGTATTTTTCTTCACTCTCTCTCAATAATTTTTCGTGTTTCAATCTTTCAGTAATATCTGATGCGATTCCAATTAAAGCAATTGGTTGTTTGTCCTCATCTCTAACTATTGCAGTTGATAAGTTAATTGGGAATTGTGTGCCGTCTTTTTTGATATTTATTAATTCACCCTGCCAGTTTCCCTTAATTGTGTTGGGGTACGAATTTGGGCATAATGCTTTCTGTAATTTCCGAGGTCTCAAACAATCGACTTCTTTTCCAATAATCTCTTCAGATTTGTAGCCATAAGTATTTAGGAATGCATCATTTACGTATATGATTTTGTTGCCAAGATTAGTTATGCTTACGCATTCACTAATATTTCCAAGTGAAAAAGCCAGCATCTTAATTTTTTCTTCATTAATCTTTTTTTCTGTAATATCTTCGTGGTGAATTATTACATTCTGTATCTCACCATCTTTATCAAAGACAGGGTATGCTTTATTATGGAACCATTTTTTTTGGTTTTGGAATGTTCTAATATTCTGTGAATCCGCAGCTACGCCAATATCAAAAAGGATATCCCATTCTGCAGTCTCTCCTTTCTCAAAAACTCTTTTTAATATTGAGATAATTCCTCCGTCAATTAAAGATTTATCTTTGAAAACATTATATTTCTTACCTTCAATATCTTCAGGTTGAACACCGAACAATTCTGTTAATTTAGGATTTATCCTGTAACACCAGCCTTCTTTATCTAAAATTTGAGTACTTAGTGATGACTGCATGTAGACTTGTTCCATGAAACTAACTTGATCTTTTAATTTTTCTTTGGTCCTAATTTCCTCCGAAATATCTCTGAAAATTCCCTGAACATATTTCTTACTATTTATTTCTATTAAGCTCGTAGTTATTTCAACTGGAATTGTAGATCCATTCTTATGTTGTACCAATTGTAGGTTTTTACCGCCGGATGATCCTTCAGAGAATAATCTAAATTCTCTCTTAGCGTTTTTAATTTCCTTCTTAGGATGTAGATCACTCTGATGCATCTTTCTTATTTCTTTAAGTGGCCTACCTATTAATACCTGAGCCTTTCTATTTGCTTCAAGCAATTTACCGGTTTTTGCATCAGCGATAAAAATTGCATCATTAGCTTCTTCCATTAGTTTTCTATATTTGGCGCTGGAAGATATCTGGTCAAGCTCAATTAATTTTTGTTTGGTAATGTTTCTGGCGACCCACAATACTTTATTGTGATTGAAAGGGGAAAGAGTAGCACTAAACCAGGTATCTTTTCTTTTTATTTTCAATAAATATTCAAACTGAACTATTTCCTTTTCTCTGGCAACATATTTTATATTTTTTAAAAATAATTTTGCAGTCTCTTTATCGAAAATTTCTGTAATATTTTTACCAATTAATTTATTTGGCGATTGATAAAAATCCTTCGAGCCAGTTGGAATGATATTGAAATAATTACCTTTATTATCGAAAAGCAGGATAATTTCCGTCATAGCTGAAAATATAGCCGCCAAATCTTTTTTCGAATCCAAAAGTTCTGCTTGCCTGCTTTTTAATGGTTTCACTGAATTTTTTTTCCGTTCCGATGTTTTCATCAATTCGCGCCAAAAATGTTAATAAATTATATTCAGAATAATCTGAAAGCACCTTATTATATCAATTATTATTCCAACAATATTATTCACTAAAAACACGTATTTTTTAATGGGTTTATAGATTAACAAGTTTGGTATACAGGTTCTTTCCAATAATGAGAAGTTTAGATTTTCACTTCTTTTCTTTGATAAGCTGTTCTATTTGGGTAATTTAGGGTAAGAAATCCAAAAAACCTTATAAATTGAATAATATTAAACTAACTCTGCAATACGACGGGGCAAATTTTGCCGGTTGGCAAATACAGAAAAATGCTGTCACAATTCAGCAAAAAATAACAGACGCCATCAAGGTTTTATTAAAGGAAGATGTGAACGTGATCGGTTCGGGACGGACCGATTCCGGTGTACACGCATTTGGTCAGGTGGCTAACTTTAAAACCGAATCAGCATTAGATATTTACCGTTTTCAGCATTCATTAAATTCAATTCTTCCACAGGATATTTCAATAAAAGATATTTCATTAGTTGATGAAAATTTTCACTCAAGATTTGACGCAAAAAAAAGAAGTTATATATACATTTTATCTTTTAAAAAATCTCCGTTCTTTAATAATTATTCCTGGCTTTATCATAATAAAATTAATATTGAGGGACTAAATAAATTATCAAACATATTAATCGGCACCCACGATTTTACATCATTTTCAAAAAAAAATACAGAAGTAGATAATAAAAACTGTATTATTTATTCAGCAAAATGGAGAGTCTCGGGAGACCTTGTAATTTTTATGATTGAAGCTAACAGGTATTTACACGGTATGGTGAGAACCACAGTTGGTACATTATTAAAACTGGAGAAAGAAAAAAACAGCAAAAAACTTCTAATTGAAATATTAGACCAAAAGAATAGGGAGGTAGCGGGAGAAGCTGCACCAGCAAAAGGATTATTTCTTTATAAAGTAAAATATTAATTATGATAAATCTAAAATCAAAAATTGTATTAATAACCGGCGGATCCCGTGGTATTGGTTCCGCCTGTGTTAAATTATTTTCAGAAGCCGGAGCCGATGTAGCTTTTACTTATCAGTCAAATAAAAATGCTGCTGATCTTTTGTTAAGTGGCAGCTCTGGAAACGTAAAAGCGTACAAATGTGATTTGAACAAACCGGATGATATTGAACAAACTGTAAATAATGTAATATCTGACTTTGGCAGAATTGACGTACTTGTAAATAATGCCGGTATATGGAAGTATGGTCCGGTTGATAAAATGTCGCTGGAAGAGTGGGATGAAACAATCAGGATTAATTTAACAGGGACTTTTTTATTTACAAAGCATATTCTTCCGGGAATGGTAAAAAATAATTTTGGCAGAATTATTAATATTACTTCTACAGCGGGCCAGAGAGGCGAAGCAAATTATTCTCACTATGCTGCATCAAAGGGCGGAGTAATTTCATTTACTAAATCCGTTGCTACGGAATATGGTAAATATAATATTACTACCAATTCAGTTGCACCAGGCTGGGTAGATACCGATATGACCAGCGATGCTTTATCCGATATTGAGTATCGTAAAAGTGTGGAAGATGGTATTCCTGTAAAAAGAGTGGCAACGGCGGAAGATATTGCAGGTCCGGTGCTTTTCCTGGCTTCGGAACTTGGCAGGCATGTAAATGGTGAAATACTTAATGTTAACGGCGGTTCAATTCTTTGTGGATAAAATATTCTGAATTTTATAATACATCTATTTCTGGGGACTAATTAGTGAATTTTTATAATATAAATTATTAAGAGGAACTTAAAATGGAATCCCTTGCCAGCCTTCACCCCATAGTAATTCATTTCCCGATTGTGTTGTTTATAATTTATGCTCTTTTTGAAACTATTGGTGCTTTTTCGAAAAATGAATTCTTTTCAAAAGCAGCTCACATAATTCTGTTTCTTGGTGTACTTGGAGCAATTGCAGCTGTACTAACTGGAAATCAGGCTGAATCGCTTATGAGTCAGTGGGAAAGCCAGGGAGCGATTATCCAGCTGCATGCTATTGGTGAACATGAAGAACTTGCAAACACGACTTTATGGATATTTGTCGGAATTCTTATCTTAAGAACTGTGCTGGTTTTAAAGAAAAAATTTACAGGTTATATAAAATATATTTTTGTAGTTCTTGCACTTGTTGGATGCTATTTCCTTTATGAAACAGGGGAACACGGTGGCAAACTTGTTTATAAATATGGATTGGGTACTGATCTAAAGAAAATGGAAATCCAGGAAAATAAATAGTGAAACAGACAAAACTTTATCCTGTAATATTTGCAGTAGTTGTCGTAAATATTGCAGGAATTGTATTGGGCTATTTCAATCTTGATACTTATATAATAATTGTGGGCTTTCGTTTTCATTTAAGTTTTGTTCTACCTTTCCTGATTATTTTCAGGACTGATCAGCTGACCTTTATTAAAAAACTTTTCACAGAGCCTCATTTTAAGAAAACTATTCTTCCACTTCTCTGGATATTACTTCCGGTTTTGCTAATTATAGTTGTATTATTTTTACTAAAGAAAATAAACCTTGGTGATCCTGAATATTTTTATGAATTTGGTCTTTCCTCAATAGTTGATTACCCAATTTATCTTTTGTGGAATTTTCCGCAAATTATAATGCTTTTTATCTTCCTTGCAGTTTCATCTACCTTAAACAATAAAAATATAATAACCCCTTTTTTCTTTATTGTTTGCATTTTCTTATATGAATTTATACCGATTGGATCAAACGGTTTTACTATTACCGGAACCATTTCGCTCATTTTAACGGCAGCAGTTTCAGGATTACTAATAAAATATTTTCAAAATATTTACTGGTTTGTTATTGTGGTTTTCTCTGTTTTCTGGTTGTATTTTCTTTGCTTCGGATCGGGTTCTGAGGCAATTATTAATTTATTATTTGCAGCCCGATACAATTCCTGGGAAGGTTTCTTTTCTGTGAATAAAAATATTGTGCAATATTTGCTTCCCGTTCAGCTATTGCTCACTTTTCTACTGGTTTTAATTTCATCCTACATTCGAAAAAGAAGAGTGACAGCCGGATTTTAGAAGATGTTATTATTTTGTATTTTGTTGATGAAAAAAACGCACTATAATGAAAAAATATTTACTTCTATTTTTAATATTAGCCTTTAATCTGTCCTTTGCGCAAAGTCCTGATAAATCTGCAAAGGGTTTTTTCCTAGCTGTTGGCGTGGGTCCCCGTTTCCCGATGGGTGATTTTGGAAATACTTCGAAACTTGGTTACGGGCTGAGCGCTGAAATTTCCTACACAAATAGTGACTCACTTCCGTTTTTTATTTTCCTGAAATCAGGATTTGAAACTTATCCCGGCTCACAGGATTATTATAGTAAAAGCAATTATTCAAATCTTTCAACAAATTTAATCCCCGTAAAATTAGGAGTGCAATATTTTTTACCTCCATTTGTAAAAAGCCAGGCACTTTTGATGCCAATTTTGGAACTTTCGGCTTCTTACGGACTTTTTCACACGTTAAATGAATTTAAACCCGGAAGCGGGCAAACTAATTTTTCTGAGAATAAATCGAGGTTTGGTTTTTCAGCAGGTGCTGGAATATCGGCATTTATGCTTGAAATTCTTGCCTCCTACAATTACTTTGATCAACATCAGTACATTGCTCTTGATCTAAAA
>Ga0210095_1000128_pt1 | contig 24695 bp, 25 predicted proteins | sample China_Galinas_PW_FD_184861 | JGI IMG/M metagenome (GOLD analysis project Ga0210095, IMG submission 184861) | Wetland microbial communities from San Francisco Bay, California, USA, that impact long-term carbon sequestration - China_Galinas_PWA_D1... | ecosystem: Environmental > Aquatic > Marine >...
GCCATTATTATAAAAATTACAGATAAAAATTTAGTTTTGAATTTCATATTATTTCTTAATTGTGTAAAGTATCTCTAAGCGCGGTCTTTTCCATGGTTCAGTTGCATTGCTTCCTTTGAATACAAATGTCTCCATACCGTTAAGACCATCTTGTGGTGAAAGTATTATCCCCTGATTTTGTTTTGATGTCACCCATTTTTGAACAAACCCGGTAATATTGCCTTCGTATGTAGTATCATAAGGTGATAGCGTAGCTCCGGAAAAACTTGAATCGATATTTTTTGCTGCACTATCCGCAATATTAAAAACTGCAATTACAGGCGAATAGCTCGTACCAAATTTTGTTTTTAATGTATCCACATTTAGAATTAGCCTGGCTTTGTTAATAATAGCTCCTGAAGGAATACTTGACACATCAAATGCTATTCTGGATTGTCCAACAAGACTGGATTGCATAACTATTTCACCGGGATCAACAGTTGGAAGTTTTCCATCCAGAACACTTACATCTCCATATCCGTCAAATCCTAACGTATCTGTATAAACCCCGGCCTTATTGATTACAATTTTTAGAGCGGGTTGAGTAAAAGATCCGCTTGAGACTGCCTGATACCCAATGACTTTTTCACTACCGGACGTTGGTTTTAAATACATACCATATCCCGGTGAACCATTAACAAAATTCTTTAGAGCATCTGTCAAGTATTGTGTAGAAAGATGAAAAGAATTAATTGAATCAGAAATTACATCCCTGTTGGAACTAATATCTGTATTATCATAGGTAAAACTTGCCGCATTCAGACTGTCTGATGTGAAACCATATGATGTCCAGGGAGTCGTAATTTTATGAGCTGAAAAATCCATTGATTTAGCCGAATCACCGAACATATATGTTCTGACAAATTCAACCCAACCATCTGTAATAGTAATAGCACCGCTATTTAAATCAGTCTTTAAAGAATCAGGAAGGTAAAAAGCAAATTGTATTAATATTGAAGCTTCCTGGCTTCCATATTTTCCCAGCAATAATTTATTTGAAGCACCTGTTGGGACTAGAGTCTTAAAGGAAGTAGAATTTTGATTATAATTTCCATTAAATGAATTTACAGATGATATATTAACCTGATCAGGTCCTAGTAAACTCGAATTGAAGTTTCTTGGGGCATCGCTACAAGAATAAAAGATAAGGGCTGCTGAAGCCGCAAGAATAAATAAGTATCTTTGTAAATGCAATTAGTTGTCTCCGGTAAAATCTTGTTTAATAATCTGAACCACATCTAAAATATTTTGAGCTACAAAGGTTGGAAAATTATTCTGATTTTGCAACATTAAAAAGCTTTCCTCACCATATCCTGTTTTTATCAGTATCGTTTTTAACCCTGCATTTTTTCCACATTCAATATCACTTACTGCATCGCCCACAAAATAGGATTGCTCAAGTGAGATATTCATATCTTTAGCTGCACGGAATACCATTTCAGGTGAAGGTTTTCTGCAAGTACAATCTTCTGGATTGCTAAAATCAGGATGAAAGGGACAATAAAAAAAAGCGTCAATCATTACATCATCAGGTATTAAGAGCTCATTAATTCTGTTATTTACTGCTATTACATTTTCCTCAGTCAGTAATCCTCTGGCGATACCCGATTGATTGGATATAACAATTAACTTAAAATTTAATTTATTTTTTAACACAGAAAGTGCTTTGCCGGTTCCAGGAAACAGCTTTAATTTTTCAGGATCTCCCAAATAACCGGGATCTTCATTTAAAGTCCCGTCTCTATCTAAAAATACGGCAAAATTATGCATCAATTATTATTTATCACAGTTTTGTATAATTCCACATACTTTTTAGCAGAAGAGTTCCAGCTAAAATCAGATTTCATCCCATTTTTTATAATTTTAGCCCATTCTTTTTGATCCTGAAAAACCTTAAGTGCCCTCTTGATCTCTTTTACCATATCTGTGGCGTTATATTTCTTGAACATAAACCCATTTCCATCATTAGAACCAGGTTCATATTTTTTCACAGTGTCAGCAAGACCTCCTGTTTCTCTTACAACAGGCACAGTTCCATACATCAGACTGTACATCTGATTTAATCCGCAAGGCTCATATTTTGAAGGCATCAGGAATAAATCTGCCCCTCCTTCAATAAGGTGAGCAAGTTCATCATTAAAACCGAGATAGCAGGCAAATTTACCAGGATACTTTTTAGCAGTTTTTTCAAACAATGTGTGATATTTTTTATCTCCGGTACCAAGTAATACCATTTGTATATTTAATTTCATTAAGGCTGGTAAAGATTTGCTGATAAGATCAACGCCCTTTGAATCATACAAACGGGATATTACACCAATAATCGGAATGTTTTCATCATATTCAAAACCGAATTTTTCTGTCAATTCTTTTTTATTCAATAATTTACTTTCAATATTTTTAATAGAATATTTTTTGGGAAGCGCTTTATCTTTTTCAGGGTTCCAGACCTTGGTATCAATTCCATTTACAATTCCATAAAGATCATTTTTCCTTTTTGCCAGTACGTCCTTTAAGCCAGCACCAATTTTATCATCCGTTCTTATTTCATTAGCATATGTTTCACTTACAGTATTGATAACGTCAGCGTGAAGCAACCCGCTCTTCATAAAATTGATTTTACCTTTATTTAAAATTCCTTTATCAGAATTCAATTCTTCAGGTAATCCCAGTTTTTTAAAAGATGATTTCGGAAATTCTCCCTGGTATGCAAGATTATGGATTGTAAACAAAGTCTTAAACTTTGTAAATGCAGGATCATCTTTATAATTATTTTTAAGATAAGCAGGAATTAAACCACACTGCCAATCATTACAATGTATTATATCTGGTATCCAGCCAAGTTTTGTAATCAACTCAAATACTGAATTTGCGAGAAGCACAAACCTCTCATCATTATCAGGATAATCTTTGCCTGTCATCGGATCTATATAAAGGCTGTTTCGGCTTCCGAAATATTCCTGGTTATCTAGAAAATAAATCTGTACTCTTACTTTCTGTCCGGGCAAAAAACAGGATTTTAGTGAAAAGAGTACTTCTTTATCACCAATATTAATCTGAATATCTTTTAATCTTACAACTTCGTGAATCTTAAACTTTCTTTCGTCTACGGCACCGTATTTCGGAACCAGAATTCTTACTTCGTGCCCCATTTCAGCAAGCATTTGTGGCAAAGCAGCTGATACATCAGCAAGTCCCCCAGTTTTTACAAATGGTACAACTTCGGATGTTACAAAAAGAACCTTATATTTTTTTGATGACATGGTTGGCCAAATTATTTTTAGTGAATATTACAATTTACGAAAAAATAAGCTTTTTCTCAAAAAAATCTTTGCCCATGGCCTACTAATTACAACTCTAATTGAAGCGCCAGATTTAGTAAGCAAGAGTTAGCATATATTGAAATAAATGTCATCAAATGATGATAATTTGTCACTTTTAGTATTCAGTTATTAATCTTATATTTGCCAACAAATCACAAATGTAATTATTATGATATCCCAAAAGACAGTAAAATTATTACTTATTGCTACAATTGGCTTGTTTATAATGAGTTGCGGCTCATCTACTGCTACAAGGTATGAAAATGGAAAGGGGAAAAAGCCAAAGCATACAGAAAACTCAGAAAATCTAAATGAAACCTTTGATATCAGTGCCTACAAAACAAAAATAGATTTAAAAACCAACGAAAAGCCTATTACTATTGAAAGTATCAATGCCTGGTATGATTACAATACTACCGTAGAATCTTCCAGAAATAATGAAACAGTGATAAATACGGTAAATGGTTTCAGAGTACAGGTATTATCAACAGATAATTTGGCAAATGCAGACAGTTTAAGATCGGAATTGTACAATAAGACAAATCAAGATCATATTTATATAATATTTGATCCTCCCTTTTACAGGATCGAAGTTGGAGATTTCACTCAAATCTCCGCAGCGAATGATCTTAATTTTAAACTTAAGCAACTCGGATATAGTGAAGCGCGTGTTGTAAACGAAAAAATAAATATCTACAAGTGATAATTATTCAAATACATTTATGTTAAAACTTCTGTTACATCCCTCACAAATTATTACAGTTGACACGAAAGGTAAAAATGTAAAAAGAGGGAAAGAGCTCTCCGATATTTCAGTGTTAACCGACCACTCATTAGTAATTGAAAATGATTTAATCAAAGATTTTATTCCCAATTCATCCGCACAACAAATTAAAGTAGACCAGATTATAAATGCAGAAGATAAGATAATTTTACCGGGATTAGTGGAATGCCATACACACACAGCTTTTGCGGGTTCACGCGCGGACGAATTCAGACAGAGGTTAAGTGGAACTCACTATGAAGAAATTGCCAGAGCAGGCGGTGGAATAAATACTACTGTAACTGCTGTTCGAAAATCTTCGTTTGATGAACTTATTTCAATAATTAGCCCGGAAATTGAATATTTTATTTCACAAGGTATTACCACTCTCGAAATTAAAAGCGGGTATGGCCTCGATTTTGAAAATGAGATTAAACTTCTTGAAATAATTAAATATATTAACACCCTCTTCCCTATAGATATAATTCCGACTTTCTTGGGAGCGCATACCTTCCCGGGCGAATTTAAAAATGATAGAAAAGGATATATCAATTTAATTATTGAAAAAATGCTGCCACACATTTCAAAGAATAACCTCGCAACATTTTGTGATGGGTTTTGCGAAAAAACAGCATTTTCATCAGAAGAAATTGATCTAATTTTTTCAAAAGCACGAGAAAATAATCTTGAATTAAAACTGCATACTGATCAATTTAATTCAATTGGTGGAATAGATGTAGCCCTTAAATACAAAGCCACAAGTGTCGACCATCTTGAAGTCCTTAATGAAAATGAGATTAGTAAAATTTCAGATAGCAATACTGTTGCAGTTTTATTGCCGGGTGTTTCATTTTTCCTCGATTACGGTTACGCGCCAGCCAGAAATTTAATTGATAACAATGCAATAGTTGCTTTAGCAACTGATTATAATCCGGGTTCTTCACATATTGCAAATCTGAATTTTATAATGAGTCTTGCTGCTCTAAAAATGGATATGACTATTGAGGAAACCATATCAGCCGTAACCATAAACTCTGCAAAAGCATTAAACCTGAGTAATGACAGAGGAAGTATTGAGATCGGGAAAAAAGCTGATCTTTCAGTTTTTAAAACAAATGATTTTTCTGATATAATATATTCTGTCGGGAAAAATTTAAATCAGCTTACAATAAAAAATGGGAATGTAATTTACTATTCACAGGGAGGAAAGTAGTGAAAATAATTGAGTGTGTACCAAATTTTAGTGAAGGTAGAAAGAATGAAGTTTTTAATAAAATAATAGAAGCTATTAAGAATACTGACGGTGTAAAATTTTTAAATCTTGAACCTGATCCTGATTACAACCGTGTAGTAGTTACTATGGCTGGCTCAGAAGATGGAATTATTGATGGTGCATTTAATGCCTGTCTGGTAGCAGCAAATAATATTGATATGACAAAACACAAAGGTGAGCATCCGAGACTTGGAGCAATTGATGTTGTTCCATTTGTGCCGGTAAAAAATGTAACAATGGAAGAATGTGTTAAACTATCAGAGAAATTTGGTGAAAGAATTTCAAAGGAATTAAATATTCCTGTTTATTTATATGAAGCTTCTGCACGCAAACCTGAAAGATCAAATTTAAGCAAAATCAGGCAAGGTGAATATGAAGGTTTTGAAGAAAAATTAAAAGACCCACAATGGATGCCTGATTACGGTGATGCTGTTTTTAACCCGAAACTTGGCGCACTGGTTACAGGCGCAAGATTTTTCCTTATTGCTTATAATGTTAATATCGAATCTACAGATGTTAAATACGCAAAAGATATTGCAGAGACACTCAGAGAATCTGGTAAAGCAAAAAGAGATGCACAGGGTAGCATTATAAAAGAGAACGGTAAAACAGTCAGAATCCCCGGTAGACTAAAAGAAGTTAAAGGCATGGGAGTTTCACTCGAGAAATATAATATTACACAAGTTTCAATGAATCTAACAAATTATAATACAACACCAATCCACATTTCATTTGAAGAAGTAAAAAAAGAAGCAAAAGAGATGGGTGTAGAAGTAGATGGCAGTGAAATAGTTGGTTTAGTTCCCCTAGAAGCTTTACTTCAGGCTGGTAGATTTTATTCTGACAACAAGGAAACAAATGAAGACAAATTAGTTGACCTTGCAATAGAGAAACTAGGATTAAGTTCTCTTAATCCTTTCGAAAAAAGCAAAAAAGTAATTGATTACATGTTAAATGATTAATAAAATTTCAGGAGATTTATGGACTTAACAAAATCGATACAAAGTTATCTTCAAGAACTTTCGTCAGATGCTCCGACACCGGGCGGTGGAAACGTAGCTGCACTTTCTGCAACGTTAGCCTGCAGTTTGGGTATTATGGTTTGTAATCTTACAATAGGAAAGAAAAAATACATAGACGTAGATGAGGAAATGAAAAAAGTAAAGACTGAACTGGAAGACTTTAAATCCTGTTTTATTGAACTGGCTCAAAAAGACAACATAGCTTTTGATGAAGTTATGAAGGCATTTAAACTTCCTAAGGAAACTGAGGAAGATAAAAAGAACCGGTCAGAAAAAATTCAGGAAGCAACATTTGCGGCAGCTGTTGTTCCCTCTGAAGTAATTGAAACCTGCAAGAAGGTTTTGCCTCTTATTGAAACAGTAGCATTAAAGGGAAATAAGAATTCAGTCTCGGACGCAGGAGTTGCTCTTTCTCTCCTTTCAACAGGAGCGGAAGGTGCATTGTTAAATGTTGTAATAAATTGTACCTCTCTTTCAAATAGAACTATTGGTAATGAGTTATTAAAGAAATCAGAAATTCTGTGTGATGAGATAAAAAGCGGGACATCAAAGGCTATTGCCAGCATCAAAGCTACTTTGATGGACAGCTAATTTTTATCTTTTGCGCCAAGATCAAATTTCAGGTCAGTAAGCGTCCACCGTGCTTTTAGGTTTAGCTCTCCTCCATAATAGAAGAATTGTTCGGCTGGCTTATATGGGAAAGGCCAGCCATAATCATATTTGTCATTAGCATTTACATCATAAAACAACCATAATCTATAGCTACCCGGTACAATCCGTACAAAATTAAAACTTCCTTCATTGTCGGGCTTTAACTCGTATTTCATTTTTCTGCCACCTGTCCCCTGCAAAACCAAAATGGGATTTTCAGCTTTATTATAATTTAAAACATTGCCTGATAACCCTGTGAAATCAATACCAGAAATTGTTTTGAATTTATAAACGAAAGTAGTATCAAAATGATTTCCGGATAAATCGACAAATTTTGATAAGTCAAGCTTTATTCTGTAATCTTTATTAGTCCCAAGCGGATTCAAAGGAATAATTGTAAAAGTTCCGTCATCTAGAAATTTAATATTATATTTTTCTGAATTCCCAAGTGTATCGGTAAATGTTATTCCTTTTTTTGCAACTGATGAATCGAATCCATCTGAGAAATAAAAAGAAAAGTCCTGATTTATAAAATCAGCGTTGCCAACACGATTACCCGGTACTGTTCTTATTATTCCCGGCTTACTTGTATCTTCCCTGTCGCTTATTGTCATCCGGCTAACATCTTCCTTAAAAATATTTCCATATTCATCTTTTAGATTATCTGCAAATAAGAATGCATCGTTCTGGACAGGAATCTCCGTTTTTAATGCCAGTACAATTTCAGTTGGCTTTAATGTGCCTTTAAAAACATAATCCGGAATGATTTTATTTTGTGCTGTCGAATCATAAATATAAAAGTTATTCTTACTAATTATAGTAGAATCAATTTGTTTTGAAAATTCCGCAATTATATGATTACGATCGGTCATCGTAGCACTTAGCAGTCTTGGCGGGATAGTATCCCGTTTTGTGATCATAAAATTTATTCCGGTAGCAGCAGAATCACTTTCTGCAAGTTTAGTATCCTTTGAAGGCGCACTATATTCATCCTGTGAAGGTTGAAATAAATAATCTTTAAATTGATCTCTTATGGCAAATAGCCTGTAAGTACCGGCAGCAAGTCCTGCAATTTTGTAAGATCCATCAAGACCTGTTTGGGAAATATATTCGGGTTTATCCGCCATGGGATCAATCTCTTTTTCCCCATCTTTTTTATAAGCGAAAATTAAAATCCCGTCTGGTTTATCATTGTAAACTTTACCCGAGATTATTCTTTTATCAATTTTATTGCCTGTTGAAAAAGTCAACGTATAAGATTCTTTCATTCGATTTCTATTATTTCTATCAACGAGGTCAGTACCAATGGTAATTACATAAGTAACATCTTTTTTCAATGGTGCGGGAAAATTAATATCAACACCTTTTCCGGTCCAGCTATATTCAAGTTTCCCTTCAATTGAGGGCGAGATAAAAAATGCATCTGTCAGAGAACTTTTCACTACATATTCTGAGAAATCAAATTCTATATGATCATCTGAAAAATTAGTTGTCTCGTTGGCAGGATAGACTTCAGTGATCTGAGGTGGAGTTTTATCAACATCACCACCGCCAGGCGGTAGCTGGTTAGCACAATTGCTTAACAAAATTGCAAGGCAAATGGCTGTGATATATTTAATTATTTTTGCGATCTTAAATACCTTCTGTATTTTGCAACGGCACGAAGATGTTCACGGTAATTTCTTGAGAAATAATGACCGCCTTTTCCATCAGCAACAAAATATAAGTAATTATTTGAATCCGGATAAAGGGATGCAAGTATTGGTTCTTTGCCTGGATTATTAATTGGGCCCGGCGGTAATCCTCTATGAATATATGTATTATAAGGAGATTTCATTTTCAGATCTTTATAACTTAATTTTTTCCATCCATTTGGTTGAATATACTGCACGGTTGGATCCGCCTGAAGTGGCATTCCTATTTTTAGCCTGTTATAATAAACTTCCGCAATAATTGGCATTTCGGCTATTCTGTTTGTTTCACCCTTTACTATTGAAGCAAGAGTAACAACCTGGTGAATAGAATATCCTAACTTTTTTGCTTGTTGCTTAAGCGAATCGTTCCAAAATTCATTGAAATTCTTGTACAGGCTATCAATTATTTCGCTGGCAGAACTATTTTCATAAAAATAATATTTTCCTGGCATAAGGTAGCCCTGCATATTTTCAGCTTTAATTCCCAAAGAATCAGTAAAAGTTTTATCTCTTGCGATATTTACAAATGCTGCAGAATCAGTTGCTATTTTTTGCTGAATTGTATACGCCATCCATTTTATAGAAAGTCCGTCACGGATAAATATTTCTCTGGTAAAATCTCCGTCGCCATTAACAAATAAGTCAATCAATCCAAGATAACTCAGCCCATTTGGTACTTCATATCTTGCTGCTCTTAATTTTTTTTCTGCCCCCATCAAAAATGTAGCAATCCTCATATTCGCCTTACTCGGGATTATTCCTTTCTGATAAAGATCAGTGACAATTCCGGATAATGGTTCGCCAATTCTGATTTCAAATTTTACAGGTCCTTTCTGGGTATAATAATTTCCTGTAAAGAATGTAAACCAAAACAATGCAAGAATTACAAGAAATAATCCGCCTACAGCCATATACTGCTTTGGCGTTAGCAAATTTCTAAATGATATTTTGCTTTGATTATTTAATATCTTTTTAAGATTCAAATCAGAATTTTCAGGTTTCTGTGAAGCACGTGATTCATCTATTATTCTTTCATAAATTCTGATTATTGCTTCGCTTGTTAAAGGTACATTAGCTTCTTCGGTCATTCTGTTAATTATATATCTCTCACGTTGAGGATCGTATAATGGAAGTCCGAGAGTTTTTTTTATTTTGCCAATCAGTACTGATTTAAGAGTTCTCTTGTTTATTAGCTTAACAATTTTATTGTCAAGCCCATTTATTTCATCACGAAGTATTTCTAAGACTTTTTGCTTTTCAGACTCAGGCCATGAGTCAAAATCGTTCTCTTTTTTATTAAAAATATTATTCATACTATTAAATTAAAGCCAAAGCAAAAAAAAGTTTTTGCAATCTACTTTATTTTATTGATTTAATCAGGTTAATATTCAGGAATATTGATTTTCAGATAATGCCGGAAATGGCGCGTAATTCAGATCATATCTTTTGCCGGATTCAAATAGAGTTTTTCCTCGAAATGCAATCATAGCGGCATTATCACCGCAAAACTCTAATCTAGGGATTACAATTTTTTTATTATGCTTTTGTGCAAGCTCAGCTATAGAATTACGAATTTCTTTATTAGCAGCCACTCCACCCACTAATGAAACCGATTTCACATCAAAATTTTCAATCGCTTTTTTAGTGTTTTTAATCAAGGCTTTAACTACTGCTTTCTGGAATGATGCTGCAATATTATTAAGATCATTTTGATTTATCTTCCTATCAGGATGATTTTTTTGGATATGTCTTAAAACAGAAGTTTTTAAACCGCTAAAAGAAAAATTGTAGGGGTCTTTAAGATCAGCAACAGGAAATTTTATTTTTTCTGAATCCCCTTTCTCAGCTGCGCTTTGTATTTTAGGTCCACCCGGATAACCAAGCCCAAGCATTTTAGCAACCTTATCAAACGCTTCCCCAGCAGCATCATCAACAGTAGAACCGAGTTTTTTTATTTCAGTAAAACTTTTAACCAGCAAAAGTAAGGTATGCCCGCCTGAAACTACTACTGATAAAAATGGAAATTCAGGTTTTTCTTCCATCAAAAATCCTGAGAAAATATGGCCTTCAATATGGTTTACGGGAATGAATGGTTTTTCGAGAGAATAGGATAACCCTTTTCCAAAAGTTAACCCTACAAGTAATGCACCTATCAGACCTGGTCCGGCTGTAGCACATACGAGGTCAATATTATTCAGATTAAGTTCTGCTTTCTTTAAAGCATCCTTTACTAAGGGAGTGATAATTTGCAAGTGTGCCCGGCTTGAAAGTTCGGGAACTACTCCGCCGTATTTTTTATGGAAATCCTGTGACGAAATCAGATTTGCTTTCAGAATATCATCAGAAATTATTGCAACTGAAGTTTCATCACACGAACTTTCGATTCCAAGTACATTCATTATTTCAGTGAAAATAAATTCTTAAAAACATGTCCGGCAATTGTAGGATTTTCTTTCAATCTCCTTACTGAATATTTATACCAGTGTTCACCAAAAGGGACATAAATTCTGATTTTATATCCGTCCTCATTAATTTTATCTCTCAAATCTTCTCTTACACCCAGCAGCATCTGGAATTCAAATTTGTCTTTTGGAATCTTCAATCCTTTAATTAGTCTGTAGGCTTCATCGATAAGATATTCATCGTGAGTTGCTATACCAACATAATTACCTGATTTGAGCATAGCTTCAAGAAGTTTGACATAATTATCACGAATAACCTGCCTTTCTTTGTAAGCAATATTCTGAGGCTCTATATAAATTCCTTTACAAAGCCTGTAATTTGTACCAAGTTTATTCAGAAGTACAACATCATCAAAAGTTCTTTTCAGGTAAGCCTGAACAACAATTCCAACATTCCCATAATCTGAAAGTAATTTTTTATAAAGATTTATTGTTGCATCCGTATATGGAGAGTCTTCCATATCAAGGCGTACAAAGTTTTTCAAGGATTTAGCTTGTTCCAGAATTTCTTTTGTCTGTTCGTAGGCAAATTTTTCATCAAGGTTAAGGCCAAGCTGAGTTGGCTTCAAAGACAAATTTGCCATCAACTTATTTTTTTCAATTGAATTTAGGACCTGGATACATTCAACTTTTGATTCAACTGCCTCTTCTTTATTTGTTATTGCTTCGCCGAGAACATCAATAGTAGCGTGTATACCTTTTTCATTTAACTTTTTAACCAGCTGTACTGCTTCTTCTAAACTTTTGCCTGCAATGTACTTTTTGGAAAAGGCCCAAACAATAGATCTAGGCATCATTTGAACTATTGTAACGATAATTTGATTCAGTAGTTTCAAGATTTCTCCAATGTTTTAGTCTACCAAATTTAGCTTTGCTCAGACTTTAAAGCAATCTGAGGATTTAAGCATTTAAGTTATTTAATAATTAAGGCTACAACACGAACGAACGGGAAATACTTGCAGATAAATTTTGGGTGTTATTTAATTCAAAAGAAATATCCATAACTACTCAACCAGATTTTAGCATAAGAAGTAAAATATCAGCTTTCTTTTGTAATTCAGTAATTGAACTATTATTTTCAAAAACAAAATCAGCTGCTTTCTTTTTTTCCGCATCTGGTATCTGGTTTTCGTTTCTTTTCAGAAATTCTTCCTCAGACATATTATCACTTTTTATTTTTCTCTGCTTTCTAGTTTTTTCATCAGCTATGATCAGGATAACATAATCAAAAAGATTCTCCATTTCAGCTTCATATATCAATGCTGCTTCTACAAAAATTATTTTTTCTTTAGTGGAGTATTTTTCTATAAGTTTATTTATTTCTTCTATTACTACTGGATGAAGAATAGAATTGATTTTATAAACATTCTCGGGATCGGAGAAAACTATTTCGGAAAGATATTCTCTATCAGGCTTATTATTTTTATAAGAATCAGGGCCAAAAGTTTCTAATACCTGATCTTTAATTTTCTTGTTATTTGTTAATAATTCTTTTGAAAGATCATCGGCATTAATTACAACAAATTCTTTGCTTTTTAGATACTCGCAGAATTTAGATTTTCCTGAACCAATTCCGCCGGTTATTCCAATTTTTAGTGTACGAGTTTTCATAAAGTAAATTATAAAAAAAGCGGGAAATACATCCCGCTTAAATTATTTAGCATAGCTTATTTTTCTAACTTCACGGATAACCGTTACTTTTATCTGGCCTGGATACTCCATTTCCTCTTCGATTTTAGCTGCAATATCATGTGAAAGTTTATCTGCAACAACATCATCTATCTTATCGTGTTCAACCACAACCCGTACTTCCCTGCCAGCCTGTATTGCGTAAGTTTTGGCAACACCTTCAAATGATTTGGCAAGTGCTTCAAGGGTTTCCAGACGTTTTACATAACCTTCGAGAGGTTCCCTTCTTGCACCGGGACGAGCTCCACTAATTGCATCTGCTGCCTGAACCAGAGGGGCAATCGGGTGTTCCATTTCAATATCTTCGTGATGGGATCCAACCGCATTTACTACGATCGGATGTTCTTTAAATTTCTTCGTAAGATCATAACCAAGAAGTGCGTGAGGGCCTTCAATGCTTTTATCAACTGTCTTACCAACATCGTGTAGAAGTCCGGCACGTTTAGCCATTGTAACATCAAGTCCAACTTCAGCTGCCATTATTCCGGTTAAATAGGCAACCTCAACACTGTGTTGTAGAAGATTCTGTCCATAACTTGATCTGTATCTCATTCTACCAATATGCTTTATCAATTCAGTATGCATGTTATGCAAACCAAGTTGAAGAATTGTATTTTCACCTTCTCTTAGTATTTCTTCTTCTAGCTCCTGTTTAACTTTCTCTACAACTTCTTCTATACGGGCAGGATGAATTCTGCCATCCGAAATAAGCCTTTCAAGTGAAACCCTGGCAACTTCTCTTCTAAACTGATCAAATGATGAAAGGATTACAGCTTCCGGTGTATCATCTACAATAACATCAACACCTGTTGCAGCTTCGAAAGAACGAATGTTTCTTCCTTCCTTACCAATAATACGGCCTTTCATATCATCATTTTGTATTTGAACAACAGAAACAGTTGTTTCAATAGAATGGTCAGCAGCCGTTCTTTGTATTGCCTGAACAATAACCTTTTGCGCATCTCTCTTTGCTTCGGCTTTTGCCTGATCGTGAATTTCCTTAACAGTAACAGCTACATCGGTTTTTGCCTGAATAACCATATTTTCCATTAACATTCTTTTTGCTTCCTCAGAAGTAAGACCTGATACTTTTTCAAGTCTTTCATTCTGCTCAGCTTCAAGTTTATTAATTTCTTTTGTCTTAGCTTCAAGATTTCTTCGTGCTTCGGATATTTGCCTGTCTGATTCTTTGATCTCTTTTTCTTTTTTAATTACGAGATCAAATTTCTTTTCAATATTCTCTTCACGAATTCCTAATTGCTTTTCAAGGTTACTTATTTTTTGTCTTTTCTGATTTACTTCATTATCAAATTCAACTTTTTTCTTGTACCATTCATCTTTTACTTCAAGTAATTTTTCACGTTTTGTATTATTTGCTTCTTTTTGGGCATCGGCAATAATTTGATTTGCTTTTTCTTCCGCTGAGAGAAGACTTTTTTTACCAATCTTTGAATTAAACAGCCAGCCCAAATAAAAGAACAGAACAACAAGAACCACAGCCATCGGTATTAGAATTAATATGTCTAAGTATACCGCCATTTTTCCTCCAAGTGTAGGGATGTATAAAATTTTAAACCGCCACTGCCAATCCGGTGATTCTAGAAAAACATCAATTCAGCCACAATGTGGGAACCAGCCCGAACGCTTTTTGCTTCCACCGTCAAAGGTCTAAAAAGACCATGAACCTGACAAGTCAGGTTGAGGCCTGCAATACACGCCGTAAGTCCAACTCCCGGTTGCTTATAAGTTAGTTTTTCATAATTATGCGGACTGACAGAGCGGAAATATTTTAGGAAGGGTCTGACATACTGGGCTCATTCAAAAGAAGCTTTATTTTCTTGACCTTATCAGTTGCCTGGATTAAAAATTCTCTGTTTTTATTCTTTTCTATAAATAAATCATAAGCAATATTCAGGCATGCAATAATAGCTATAGTCTGTGCTGGCTGATCAGGTAGCTCATCCTTAGTTTCTTCCATCACCTTATTAACATATATAGCTAATTCTTTAGCGATATCTTCATTTTCAACTAATAAAGAATATTCTTTATCAAATATTTTTATTTTAAGCTTCTTTTTGTCAGTCATTTATGTCTTACCCGTCCAAATATCATTAAATAATATTAAGAACTTATATGATAATCTATCCGCGATATTAAATTCTGTAATTTAATCTTTAGAGTTTCAGTCTCCTTTGTGTTTAATAAATTAGATAACTTACCCTCCGACTCTGTCTTCACATTTTCTAACTCATCTTCCAGATTTACAATTTTCTGTGTTAAAATTGTAATATCTCTTTTTGCTTTATTTGCAAATTCTCCAAGTTCCTTATTTGTACTCAAAAGGTCCTTGCATTTATTTGCAAGAACATTTGCCTGAGTTTCAATTGAATTTAAATCATTAAGAAGTGCTTCATATTTAGCTGAATCGGGCAATTAATTACCTCTTAATTTTGCATTAAATTTATTTGTAACTGCCATAATCAATTTATTAAATTCTTTTTCTACTTCATCTTCAGTCAGTGTTCTTTCATTTGAATAAAACTCTAATGTAAAAGCCAGGCTTTTTTTATCATCACCCAAACTCTCATCTTCAAATAGATCAAAAAGATTTACAGATTTAAGTATAGCTGAACCTTCAGATAAAATAAATTCCTGAACTTCACCGAATTGAACAGATGTGTCAAAAGTAAATGCGAAATCTCTTATTACCTTAGGAAATCTTAATGGTTCAGAATAAGTTCTGTCTTTAATTTTAATCTTACTTAATTCCTCAAGATCAAATTCAAAACAAAAAACTTCCTGGTCTATATCAAACTGTTTAAGAACATCATTTTTAACTCTGCCACCTTGCCCGATTACCTTTTTACCATATTTTTTGGTGATCTGTAAATCGCACTCAGTTTCTTCACTATGATAATAGGAATCATTTAAAACATTGTCAAGTAAAATCTTACGTTCAAAGCTCTTAAGTAATCCTTTCAGTGTATAAATATCAGAAGCCTTTTCATCCTGATTCCATTCATTTTGTAAATAATTGCCTGTCAAAACTAGAATAATTTTTTGATTTTCAGTAAAATCTTTGAATTCCTTAATTTTTCGATCGTTGTTTTTATTAAAAACATCGCCAATTTCAAATAAAAGGAGATCTCTTTCCCCATATTTGATATTTTGTGAAACAACATTTAGAGCTCCTGTTAATAAGGATGTTCTAAGACATTGCATATCGAGACTAAGGGGATTTTTCAAAGAAATTGGATTGCCTGAAATTGAGGCCTGTTTTTCACTTTGTAAAGGATTATTAATCATCTCATAAAATCCAAGTGCATTTGCAGCTTGCCGAATTTTATCCGCAAATGCAGATTCATCCGTTTTTTCGCCCAAGGTTATTGAAATTCTGGAAACTGTTGGAATCTCGTCATATCCGTAAATTCTTGCAATTTCTTCAATGATATCTATTTCTCTTTCAATATCTGGTCGGTAAGTTGGAACAGTGACATTAATTCCATCCTTAATTTCGTCGATAATTTCTATCCCGAGTTTCCTCAGAATTGAAATGATAGATTTTTCAGGAACAACATAACCAAGTATTTTTTCAACTCTCGAATAGCGTAATTTAACTTTTTTCTCTTTCATCTTCTTAGGATAAACATCTAATACGCCTCCGAGAATTTCACCCCCTGCTAATTCCGCAATTAAGTTAGCTGTTCTCTCAGCAGCATAAACTGTATTTGAAGGATCAGTTCCCCGTTCAAAACGATATGAAGCGTCTGTGCTGAGTCCCAATGCTTTGGCGGTTTTCCTGATACTGGAAGAATTAAAGTATGCACTTTCTATCAATACATTTTTTGTATTATCGGATATTTCAGAATTTTCTCCACCCATAACTCCTGCAACTGCTACAGGTTTTTCGGCATCACAGATCATTAAGCTGCCGACCGGTAATTTTCTTTCTTTCGAATCCAGTGTAGTGAATTTGGAGTCTTCTTTAGTGCTTCTAATAATTATTTTCTTTCCAGCCAATTGGTCAAGATCAAAAGCATGTAATGGCTGACCGCATTCGTGCATTATAAAATTCGTAATATCAACAACATTGTTCCTGGGACGCAAACCAATTTTTGTCAATTTATTTTTTAGCCATGTTGGTGATTCTTTTATGGTAATATTTGTTACTACTTTAGCTGAATACCTTGGACAATTTATTGCGTCTTCAATAACTACTGATGCAGATTTTTTTACATCATTTGTTGATTTACCGGCTTTAATTTTAGGAGTTTTTACTTTACGTCCGAAGATTGCTGCTATATCGCGAGCTACTCCGATGTGTGATAAAGCATCAGAACGATTTGGTGTAATCCCTATTTCTAATATTGTATCATTTAATTCTAAGGCTTTAATTATAGATGTACCTGCTTCTAAGCCTGAATCAAGTATCATAATCCCATCGTGATTATCGCTCAACTCCAACTCGTCTTCTGCGCAAATCATTCCACGTGATTCAGTTCCGCGAATTTTCGCTTTCCCAATTTTAAAATTCCCTTTTGGAATAAGTGTACCGACTGGAGCAAAAACTACTTTTTGCCCGGCTTCCACATTCGGTGCACCACAAACAACTTGTAAATCATCTTTGCCATCAAAAACAGTACACAGCGATAACCTATCTGCATTAGGATGTTTCTTCTTATCTTTTACAAAGCCAACAATAAAATCTTTATATATTGAAGATTGATCAACATAATCCTCAACTTCCAGACCTGCGTTGGTTAATTTGGAAATAATTTCTGATGAGGAAATTCCTTCTATGTCTATATAATCTTTTAACCAGTTAAGAGAAATTTTCAATTATCTTACTCCGAATCAAAACTGTTTGAGAAATCTGAGATCGTTTTCAAAAAATACGCGAATGTCTTCAATACCATATTTTAACATTGCAGTTCTTTCAATACCCATTCCAAATGCGTAGCCTGTATATTTTTCAGGATCATAACCGACGTGTTTAAAAACATTTGGATCAACCATTCCACATCCTAAAATTTCAAGCCATCCTGTGTGCTTACACACCTTGCAACCTTTACCGTGGCACAAGTAACAGGTAATATCCATTTCAGCGCTTGGCTCGGTAAACGGGAAATAGCTGGCTCTGAATCGATACTTCAAATCTTCGCCATAGAATTGTTTGGCAAATGAAACAAGCGTTCCCTTTAATTCAGCAAAAGTAACATCGGTATCAACATATAATCCTTCAACCTGATGAAACATACAGTAACTTCTTGCACTGACTGCCTCATTTCTATAAACTCTTCCGGGCATTATTGCACGCACCGGTGGTTTCTGTGATTCCATCAGTCTTACCTGTACAGGTGATGTGTGAGTTCTAAGTAGAAAATCATCGTTAACAAAAAATGTGTCCTGCATATCTCTTGCGGGGTGATCGGGAGCAAAGTTCAAAGCTTCAAAGTTATAATAATCGGATTCAAGTTCTGGACCCTCAGATACTGAAAAGCCAAGGCCTTTAAAGATTGATTTTATCTCATCAAGGGTCTGGGTGAGTATGTGCCTGCTCCCAATTTGCCTTTGATTTCCAGGCAAGGAAATATCGACTTTAGATTCTTTACCTGAGGTATTAGATTCAATCTTAGTTTTTAGTGAGTTAAATTCATTTTGAGCATTGTTTCTGAATAAGTTAAGAGTTTTCCCTAAAGCAGGTTTTTGCTCTTTAGGAATATTCTTTAACTCATCAAAAAGAGAGGCAATTAACCCGTTTCTACTGAAGTATTTTATTCTAAATTCTTCAAGTTTATCCAGGTTATCAATGGTTTGGAAATCTGAATTGAAAGAGTCCGAGATATGTTTAATTTTTTCTTCAAGCATCAGGAATATCGTTTAAATTTAAAGAAATACCCCCTGCCGGATCATATACGTGCTCCGCAGGGGGTAAAAAATTAGTTCTGAGTAAACTTAACTAATTCAGCAAATGCAGTGGGGTTTTCCATTGCAAGGTTTGCAAGTACTTTTCTGTTAATTTCTACGCCTTTAACATCAAGTGCATGAATTAACCTTGAATAAGAAGTGCCATTCTGTCTGGCAGCAGCATTAATACGAACAACCCATAAATTCCTGAATGTTCTCTTTTTAAGTTTCCTGTCTCTGTATGCGTGAACAAGTCCTTTTTCAACATGGTTCTTTGCTACAGTATAAACCTTACTGCGCGCCCCCCAGTATCCTTTTGCTTGTTTTAATATCTTTTTGCGTCTTTTGTGAGACGCAACTTTATTTTTTGAACGTGGCATTGTACTATCCTTTTTGTTTTATTGTAACATTTTTACAACACGCTTTTGTTCTGCATCTGATACAAGAGTTGCGTGTCTTAATTTTCTCTTTCTTTTTGTGCTCTTAGAAGTAAGAATATGACTCCTAAAGGCTTTTTTCCTCTTGTATCTACCTGAAGCGGTCTTTTTAAATGTTTTTGAAGCGCCGCTATTGCTTTTCATTTTTGGCATGATATAACCTGCTTATTCCTTTTATTAATTATTCTTTTTAGTTTTACTTTTCGATGGAACCAATATTACGTTCATATTTCGCCCTTCCATCTTAATTGGGCTTTCAATTTTTGCAATGTCTTCTACTTTTTCAATAAATTTGTTCAGTAGTTCTTCCCCTTGCTCAGTATATGCCATCTCTCTTCCCTTGAACATAACGGAGACCTTTACTTTGTTTCCTTCTTCAAGGAAATTGATGGCATGTTTTGCTTTAAATTCAAAATCGTGCACATCAGTATTCGGGTGAAGTCTGATTTCTTTTAATACAGAAACAGTCTGATTTTTTCTTTGTAATTTTTCTCTCTTTTGCTGTTCGTATCTGAATTTACCATAATCAATAATTTTACAAACCGGTGGTTTGGCCTGTGGTGCTATTTCTATCAGATCCTGGCCTCTTTCAGCGGCAACTTTTAAAGCATCTTTTACGGTATATACTCCCAACTGGGAACCATCAACATCTATTACTCTCACTTGAGAAGCTCTTATCTCCTCATTAACCTTAACGTTATCTTTTTGAGCGATTGACAACCTCACTAAATTGTTTTTTAAATTTTATTTTTAATAGTCTTTTTAATATTATTGATAAATTCGGACAAAGACAAAGCCCCCTGGTCTCCTTCTTTGTGTTTTCTCACAGAGATATTACCGGCTTCTCTTTCTTTTTCACCAACAATAACCATATATTTTATTTTCTGTGTTTCAGCTTCACGAATTTTATATCCAATTTTTTCATTCCTGCTATCCAATTCCACACGAATACCTGCCTCTTTCATTGCCTGGTAAACTTCATTTCCGTAATCCAAGAAGTTCTGTGAAACCGGAATAACAACTGCCTGAACTGGTGCAAGCCAAAGCGGAAACTCACCGGCGTAATGTTCAATCAAAACACCTATAAATCTCTCAAGCGAGCCGAAAGGTGCACGGTGAATAACAACAGGTCTGTGCTTTTGTCCATCACTGCCAACATACTGAAGGTCGAATCTTTCAGGCATTATATAATCAATCTGAACAGTTCCAAGTTGCCATTGTCTTCCAAGAGCGTCTTTAACCATAAAATCAATTTTGGGTCCGTAGAATGCAGCTTCACCTTCGGCGACTATATAATCCAGTTTCATTTCATCTGCTGCTTCCTGAATTTCTTTCTGGGCCATTTCCCACAGTTTAATATCGCCGCCGTATTTTTCAGCGTCATCATCTCTGAAGGATAGCTGAGTTGTAAAATCTTTAAAACCCATCTGTTGAAAAACAACCTGAATCAATTCAATTACATTACACACTTCTCCTTTTAGCTGATCATCGCGAACAAAAATGTGAGAATCATCTACAGAAAATGATCTTACCCTTGTAATTCCGTTAAGCTCCCCCGACTGTTCAAATCTGTAAACAGTTCCAAATTCAGCATATCTTATCGGAAGATCTCTGTAGCTTCGCGGCTTGGAAGAATAAATCATAAAATGATGGGGACAATTCATAGGTTTAAGAAGATATTCTTCTTTGCCATCTTCAAGCTGAATTGGAGGAAACTGACTGTCTTTATAATACGGGTAATGGCCGCTGGTTTTATAGAGATTTATATTTCCAATATGCGGCGTAATTACAGGCTCATATCCTCTTTTTCTCTGCTCATCACGCAAATAATTTTCTAAAGTTTCCCTTAAGATTGTACCTTTGGGAAGCCAAATAGGTAACCCACTACCTACTTCCCTGGATATCATAAACAATTCAAGTTCTTTACCCAGTTTTCTGTGATCACGTTTTTTCGCTTCTTCAAGCATTGTGAGGTATTCATCGAGCATTTTCTTTTTGGGGAAAGAAATTCCGTAAATTCTCTGGAGCTGCTTATTATTTTCATCACCCCGCCAGTATGATCCAGACACACTTAATAGTTTTATGTATTTTATTTTACCAACAGAAGGAACATGAGGTCCTGTACACAAATCAGTAAATTTTCCTTCGTGGTAAATGCTTATAGTCTCTTTAGTATCGTCCAGTCCATCAATTAATTCCAGCTTATATTCATCATCTTTTTCTTTGAAGAATTCAAATGCTTTGTTTTTTGATAATTCAACTCGCTCAAAGGAATTATCTTCCTTTGAAATTTTCACCATTTGATCTTCAATTTTTTTCAGATCATTTTCTGAAAGCTTGGTGTTAATATCAAAGTCGTAATAAAAACCATTTTCAATGGCTGGTCCCACTCCAAATCTTGCTTCCGGATAAAGAGATAAAATGGCATGGGCCATTAAATGTGAAGTGGAATGCCAATAAACTTCTTTTCCTTTTTCATCATTAAAAGTTAAAAGTCTAACGGCTGAATTATTATTTATTTGTGCACCAAGATCACGTACGAAACCATTTACCTCAATTGCCAGAGCACTTTCTGCCAGCCTTGGAGAAATGCTTTCTGCAATCTGCATTCCGGTAACACCTTTTGAATATTCTTTTGAGTTACCGTCAGGAAATGTGATCTTAATGTTTTCCATATTCATTCTCTAACAAAAAAATCGGAATTTACTCCGACTAACGTGGGCTCTAAAGGATTCGAACCTTTGACCTTCTGCACGTCAAGCAGACGCTCTAACCAACTGAGCTAAGAGCCCCAAGGTCAAATTCGCTCACCAGTTTATACTTTTTGATTTTTGTACCGAGAGCCGGAGTCGAACCGGCACGGGAATAAATTCCCACAGGATTTTAAGTCCTGTGCGTCTACCAATTCCGCCATCCCGGCAAGTTTGGTACAAACAAAATTTAGAAGTTTAAAAATTACTGTTTATACTATAAAATCAAACTATTTTAGCGTGTAAATATAGAGAATTGATAGTTTTATTGCAAGAAAACTATCTCCATAAACTTTAAAAATAGAGGTATTTCCTAATATTTGATAGGCTTTTGGATGAATGGATCGGTCTAAAACTTTAATTGGCTAAGAATTATAAAATTATTTACTATTTCGTGATTCATGAAGCAAAATATCCTGAATCTTTTGCATTTCTGGAACTCTGCCCTGAAAAACAACCTTATCGTTAATTACAAGGCATGGTGTATGCCTGATTCCATATTTATTGATTTGTCTTTTATCAACTACTTCTTCTATTTTGGCCTTCAGTTTTAGGGACTTAACTGCGCCTTTAGTTCTCTGAATTAAAGACCTTGACTCTATTGAGTTAGCATGGAGAACTTTTACTTTCATTTTAACCTCAATAAAACTAGATTTTTATAAAGTAGTTAATTAATGTGCTAACTGTATAATGAATTAAAATGAGAATATCAATATAAATTTTTGCTGTATTTGTAGATTTGGAGGAATTGGAAGGAGCGATTGTAGAGAATTTCTATAGTTTTGTTCTAAAATGTGAGAATCTGCATTAAATTTAATGTGAAACAAAAAAATAATTATTTTTTCTTTTGGGGCAAATAATGTCGTTTTTTTTCTCTTTTACAATACTTATTGATTGCCTCGTATGCCTCAAAATATCCTAAGTCACCTGCTGTTAACAGATCCTTACACCCCTGGTTCTTGTTTTTAATCGCAATATAGTCAAGACCTCTTCTGTAATAGGCCTTAGCTTCTTTTTTATTTATAGCAATAATTTTAGTAAAATCCTTTATTGCATCATTATATCTGTCCATCATGTTTTTTGCTTCACCGCGCATAAAGAATAACTCTGTATTTGATGGATCTAAGGAAATTGCAGTACTAAAATCTTCAATAGCTCCTTCATAATCTCCAATAATTCCTTTATCTGTTCCCCTGTTTATATATGCGTTAATATCTGTGGAATCGATTTCAAGAGCAGTAGTAAAATCATGTATTGCTCCAAGATGATCATCGAGATCAGCTTTTACATTGCCCCGGTTGATGTATGCATTTTCATATTTGCGATCAAGTTCAATTGTTTTGTTGTAATCCTGTAATGCACCTTCGGCATCTCCAAGTAAAGATTTTGTATAAGCACGGCCAAAATAAGCATGTGGGTTGTCAGGAGTTAGATCAATTGCTCGGTTTAAATCATTAAGAGCATTATCAAAATCTTCAAGAATAAGATAGCTGGTCCCTCTTCCTAAATAAGCTGGCCCAAAATCAGGGTTAACAACCAAGGCAATTGTATAATCATCAATAGCTGCTTTATCTTTTTTTAACCTGCTTTTTGTTTTTGCCCTCCCATAATAGGCAAGCACATCATTCGGATCATTATTTATGGCTTTGGTATATTCTTCTAGTGCAAGAAAATACTTCTTCTTATTAAAAGCATCATTGCCAAGATCATAATAGCCTGGGTTTAAAGCAGAGCAAGAAAATTCCATTATTATAAAAAGGAATAATAACGGATAAAATATTAAATGTTTTTTCACTATAATTTTGAAATCCAAATTTTATTGGTGTTATCTCAATTTTCTTTGGTATACTAATGTCTCAGAAAGAGAACTAAATATCCAACCCTAACTCTCTAATACGTCCTTTTAAATTTTTGAACGAATGTTTTTTGAACAAAAGCATTATTTCCTCTCGCCTCCCAGTAATTTCTCTTGAGTTTGCCTTCCTCGAAGTTTTCCAGGATGATATCTGTACTATATATTTATTACCATCTGTCCATATCCCGGTTCTAATTTCTGTTTCGTGTGAGCTATCATAATAATAGAATGGCCTGTTTAATTTATTAGCCTCCGGCTTTCTAACTTCCTTCAGTAGTTCCGGAATTTTTTCAGGTTCAACTTTTGGACATCCTCTTTCATCTACTTCAGAACACACTGATGTACCTAGGCATTTATCAAGGTAATCAGTAATACCATCATTATCAGAATCAGTAGGACAACCGTCTGCGGTTACTTATACGCCAAGCAAAGTATTTCCGCATAAGTACTTCGAATCTGGTACACCATCACTATCCGTATCTATCTCAGCATCACTATCCGGGAATAGTGCAAATGAAAAACCCACAGTTGTTGTAAAAAATCCATCCTTCTTTGTACCAGCTACTATCCCATCAAGCAAATCTTTATTCCCTGTATAATAACCCACATTAAAATTAAGACTTATGTCATTGCTTAAAAACGTATGAAATCCTGCCTGCCCTGTATAAAGCATTACACCTAATTTGCTTTTACTTGCACTGCAATATGGTAATTCAACACCATTTGCAACCTTTGGTAAATACCAGATATTTGATATACCCCTTATAAATAGGGAACAAATTTGGGGAGGCATCATAGCTATAGACTACTCCACCACCAGCCAGGACATA
>Ga0210095_1000129_pt1 | contig 24597 bp, 25 predicted proteins | sample China_Galinas_PW_FD_184861 | JGI IMG/M metagenome (GOLD analysis project Ga0210095, IMG submission 184861) | Wetland microbial communities from San Francisco Bay, California, USA, that impact long-term carbon sequestration - China_Galinas_PWA_D1... | ecosystem: Environmental > Aquatic > Marine >...
GGCGGTGGCGGTGAGGGCGGCGCGGGAGTCGGTGGTTGCGGTTGCGGCTCCGGAGGCGGTGGCGGTGAGGGCGGCGCGGGAGCCGGTGGTTGCGGTTGCGGCTGGGGCGGCGGGCTTGCCTGGCCGACCGACCCGAGCACCGCCTGCTCGGCTTCCACGGCCCGCTGCTCGGCTTCGCGGGCGCGCTCCTCGGCCTGGGCGACGCTGGCCTCGATCTCGCGCAGCCGCTGCTGGCGCTCGTCCTCCTGCGCCTTCAGCTGCGAGAGCCGCTCGGCCTCGGCGGCGCGCTGTTCGGCCGCCTTGGTCCGCTCTTCGATCTGGCGCAGGCGCTCCTGCGCCTCGGCCAGCGACCGCTCGTGCGCTTCGCGCTCCTGCTGGATGCGGTGTTCGGCGGTCTGCATGTCGGGCGGGGGCGGCGGGGGCGGCGCGACGCCCGGCGAAGGCCCAGCCCCCATGCTCTGCGTCGTCTGGCCGGCCTCGGCCTGCGCCTGGCGCGCCTCGGCCTCGCGCTGCAGCCGCTCGGCCTCTTCGATGCGACGGTCGGCCTCGGCGCGGATCCGCTCCTCCTCGCGCTGGATCTCGGCGACCTTGTCCTGCACCCGCCTTTCGGCGGTCGCCGGGTCGTACGGCTCGCCGCTCGGCGGCGGCGCCGGCGGTGGCGGCCCGGACGGCTGCGTGGCCGCGCCGGTGGCCGGCGCGGTCGGCGGCGCCGGGGGTGGCGGCACGGGCGGCGGCGAAGGGGTGAACTGAGCTTGCGCCTCCGCGGGCTGGGCGCCGGGCGGCCCCGGGGTCTGGACGGGCGCCGGAGCCTGTCCCGGCTGGGCTTTGCCGGCGTTCTCCTGCTCGTAGAGCGCCCGCTCCTGCGCGGCGCGGGCCGCCGCGAGCTCGCGCTCGGCCTTCTCCGCTTCCTTCTTCGCGCGACGACCCGAGAAGCGCCCGCGGCCGCCGCGCTTCTCGGCGCGCTTCCTGTTCTTCTCTTCGCGCCGCTTCTTCGCCTCTTCGCTGCGCCGCTTGCGGTGTTCGCCGCGCGCCGCGCGCTGCTGCTGGCGCGCCAGTTTGCGCTTCTCCTTGCCGCTCAACTGCTGCCCGCTCGGCGGCGGGCCGGGGGATTGCGGCGGCGGGGCGCCGGGGGCGCCGGCCCGCGTCTGCCCGCGTTCCTTGCTGCGCCGCTGCACGACGCTGATCACCAGCAGCAGGACCAGGATCGCCACCACGAGACCGGCGACGAAGTACTCGACGTTGTCGCTGACGAAGTTCGCAAAAACCATGAGTGGGTCCTCTCAGGCCCCGAAGCTACCTCATCCGGCCCTTGAAATCTCGTTCGACCTCACGCCGCACGTCTCGTGCCGCGATCTCGCGGCGCCGGTCGCGCCCCTCCTTGCCCCGCGCGAGGGCGAGCTCGACCTTCGCCCGCGGGCCCTTGAAGTAGACGCGGGTGGGGATCAGCGTCAGCCCTTTCTCCGCCGTCTTGCCAACCAGGCGCTCGATCTCCGCCCGGTGCAGGAGCAGCTTGCGCGGGCGCTCGGGCTCGTGGTTCTCGCGGCTCGCCGGCTCATACGGCGGGATGTGGAGGTTGCGCAGCCAGACCTCGCCGTCGTCGACGACGGCGTAGGCGTCGCCCATCTGCGCCTTGCCGGTGCGCAGCGACTTGACCTCGGTGCCGCTGAGGACGATCCCCGCCTCGAGCTTCTCGACCAGCTCGAACTTGTGCCGCGCGCGCCGGTTCGTCGCCACGTCGCCCGAGGCCGGGGCCTTTTTCCTCTTCCCCTTCTTCGCCATCGTTCAGTCGTCCGCCGTCAATCGTCCACCAGCTCGAGGTCGGCGCGGCCGCGCGGCGCTTCGACGCCGCTCACGCGGACCGTCACCGGGTCGCCCAGCCGCAGCTTCCGCCCGCCCTCCCGGCCGACCAGCGCCGTCTCCGTCTCGTTCAGCTCGAAGCGCTCGGCGCCGCCCAGGAGGCGGGCGGGCAGGAAGCCCTCGTAGACGTCGCCGAGCTCGCCGCCGAAGCCGACGAAGGCGCCGGCGCGGATCAGCCCCGAGACCTCGCCCTCGAAGGCGAGTGCTCCATTTGCCCCGCTATGGGTGGTCAATGGAGCACGCCCAGGTCCGCCGCGCTCGCGCAGCTCGCGGATCAGCAGGAAGGCGGCGCAGACGGCGTCGGCGCGGCGCTCGACGCGCATCGACTCGCGCTCGCGCTCGCTGCAGCGCCAGGCGGCGTCGCGCGCTTCGGCGGCGCTCGGCGCGACCTCCCCCTCCCCCAGCGCGGCGAGCAGCGCCCGGTGGACGACGAGGTCGGGGTAGCGGCGGATCGGCGAGGTGAAGTGGCAGTAGGCGGCGCTGCCGAGCCCGGCGTGGCCGCTGTTGCGCTCGCTGTACTGAGCCTGCTGGAGGGACCGCAGCACGAGGGTTGTATACGCCTTGCGGCCGTGCCCGCGCCGCGCCGCCTCGCGGGTCGCCAGGCGGCTCGCCTCGGCCGCCAGCTCCGCCGCCTCGGCCGGCGCCGGCGTGCCGCGCAGCGGCGGCGTCGGGATCTGCAGCTCGTGCAGCTGCTCGATCAGGCGCTCGACCCGCGGCGGGTCGGGCTTCGCGTGGACGCGGTAGATCGCCGGCGCCCGCTTGCGCTCCAGCAGCTGCGCGACCTGCTCGTTGGTGAGGATCATCAGCCGCTCGATCAGGCGGTGCGACTCGGTCTGCGCCACCCCGCGCGCGCCGACGACGTCGCCGCCCGGGTCGAAGCGGAACTCCGGCTCGAAGGACTCGACGTCGAGGCTGGTCGTGCCACGCCGCTCGCCCAGCGCCGCGGCCGCCTCACGGGCGACCGCGAGCGGCTCGGCGACCGCCTGCGGCGCTTCCGCGCGGCCGGCGAAGACGACGTCGAGCTGGTCGTAGTCGAGCCGCGCGTCGGAGCGGATGCGGCTGCGGTAGAAGGCGGCGCCCGCCGGCTCGCCGCCGGGGCCGAGCTCGATCTCCGCGCTGACCGCCAGCCGCTCGGCCCCCGGCGCGAGGCTGCAGGACTGCTCGCTGAGCGCGCGCGGGAGCATCGGCTCGACCGTGCCCGGCGCGTAGGTGCTGTTGCCGCGGCGCAGCGCCTCGCGGTCGAGCGGCGAGCCCGGCCGCACGTGCGCGGCGACGTCGGCGATGTGGACCCAGAGCCGCGTCGACCCGCCCTCGCGCCGCGCCGAGACCGCGTCGTCGAAGTCGCGCGCGGTCGCCGGGTCGACCGTGAACGTCGGCAGCTCGGTCAGGTCGCGGCGCGGGCCGCCGCGCGACCCGGCGCGCGCTCCGGCCTCGCGCGCTTCGTCCTCCAGCGCCGCCGCGAAGCCGCGCCCGCCGAGCTCCTCGCGCAGCAGCGCCTCGACCGCGTCGCGCGCCGTCTTCGGTTCCTCACGCCGGCCCCGCCGCCCGCGCGCCCGCTGCCGCTCGCGGTAGTGGCGCCAGTCGCGCTTAGGCACGAGCGCCCCTTCCGCCGGGATTCATCCATCTATGAGATGGAGAAGTCACAGCGGAGTTCATCGCGCTTCGGCGGCGAGGACGTCGAGCGCCCTTTCGAGCCCCTCGTCGCGCGCCGTCCCCGGAAGGTCGCGCGCCTCGACGTCGGGCTGGATCCCCTTCCCGGCGAGATTCTCGCCCTTCGGGGTGAAGTACTCGCCCACGGTCAGCTTCAGCGCGCCGCCGTTGGAGAGGCCGATCTCCTGCTGGAAGACGCCCTTGCCGTAGGAGCGCGTGCCGACCGTCTTCGCCCCCGCGTCGTCGGCCAGGGCGGCGGCGAGGATCTCCGCCGCCGACGCGGTGTTGCGGTCGATCAGCACGACGATCGGCAGCGCCGGCAGGTTGTCCCCCTTGGTCCTGAAGACGGCGTGGCCCTGCGTGCGCGACTCGGTCGAGACGACGACTTCGCCCTCCGGCAGGAAGACGCTCGCGGTCAGCACCGCCTCGTCGAGCAGGCCGCCCCCGTTCTCGCGCAGGTCGAGCGCCAGGCCCTCCGCCCCCTTCGCCTGCAGCCTGCGCACCGCCCGCCGCAGCGCCACGTCGGCGCCGTCGCTGAACGCCGCGAGGTGGACGTAGCCGAGCTTCCGGCCGTCGACCTGCTTCAGCCTGCTGGCGACCACCGGCACCGAGATCTGCGCGCGGGTGACCTTCACCTGCCGCGTTCTGCCGCTCTTCGGGTGCCGCACGCCGAGCGTCACCTCGGTCCCTTCCGGGCCCTTGATCCGTTCGGTCGCGGCGCTCGAGCCGAGCCCGGCGATCGAGGCGCCGTCCACTTCGACGATCGTCTCACCGACCTCGATCCCCGCCGCTTCCGCCGGCGAGCGCTTGAAGACCTCGACCACGCGCAGCCCGCTCTCGACTTCGCTGACGCTCAGCCCGACGCCGGAGAACCGCCCCTCGATTTCCTCGTCGAAGCGGGCCAGCATCTTCGGCGAGAAGTACTCGGAGAAGCGGTCGCGGTAGCGGCGGCGCAGCCCCCGCACCATGCCGTTCAGCGAGGAGTCGACCAGGCGCGGCTGCTCGACCCGGCGGTAGTAGTTGTCTTCGATCAGCTCGCTCGCTTCCGCGCTCAGCCCCGCCGCTTCGTCGACGAAGGCGCCGCGCAGGAAGCTCGGCATCCGTCCCGGGTGGCCGCCGATCCAGAGGCCCGCGGCGAGCATCGCGACGAGCGCCGCCGCGAAAGCGAGCGTGCGCGCGGCGCTCACCCGCGCCTCGCCGCGATCGTCCGGCCCACTAGACCCTGAGGAAGCGGCGCAGGGTGACGCCGGAGCCGACGGCGGAGACGAGCACCGCGGCGGCGAAGAGGATCGCGACCAGCGCCGGGAAGGAGAGCGTGGTGTCGTTCTGGGCCGCGAGGAAGCCGATGCTGTCGCTCAGGGGGTCGACGATCGTCAGCTTGCCCAGCCACAGGATCAGTATGGCGACCAGGCCGCCGAAGAAGCCGACCACCATCCCCTCGATCATGAACGGCCAGCGGATGAACCAGCGGGTCGCGCCGACCAGGCGCATCACCTCGACCTCGCGCCGGCGGGTGTAGATCGAGAGCCGGATCGTGTTTCCGACCAGCATCAGCGAGGCGACGATCAGGAGCGCCGTGATCACGGTGAGCACGATCTTCAGCGCGCTCGTCACCTGCTCGATCTTGCGCGAGTCTTCCTGGCGGTCGAAGACTTCCTGGACGATCGGCGAGATCGGCTTCGGCTTGCCGTTCGGCCCCGGCGGGGTGACCGCGGCCCGCACCGCTTCGAGGTTGCCCGCGTCGTCGGCCTTGACCCGGAAGTTCGCCGGCAGCGGGTTGGAGTGCAGCTGGGTCAGCAGTTCGCCGCTCTTCTCCTTGCCGAGGTCCTGCTTCAGTTCGTTCAGCGCCTGCGCCTTGGTGATCAGCCTCGCCGACTCGACGTGCGGGATCGCCAGCAGCTCTTCCTGCAGCTGGTTGATTTCGCCGCGGGTCGCGTCGTCGTAGATCGCCACGCGGAACTCGAGGCTGTCGCGCACCTCGTTGCTCTTCGCCTGCGTCGTCTGGAAGATCGGGATCAGCACGCCGAGCAGGATCACGGTGACGATCGTGGTCACGACCGCGGCCATGCTCGGGGCGCCGTTGCGGCGCAGGGCGCGGAAGGCCTCCTGGGTGAAGAAGAAGAATCGCGACATGGCCTGGATCTAAAAGAGCGACTCGCTGGTGTGGCCGTTGGTCTGCCCCTCGGGGGCGACCCCCATCTCGGCCCGCATCCGCAGGCCGAACTCCGAGGTCGACTCCTCGGTGTAGCCGCCGCTGACCTCGTCGCGCACGACCCGCCCCTCGTAGAGCTCGATCACGCGGCGGCGCATGTTGTCGACCATCTCGCGGTCGTGAGTGACGACGACGACCGTGGTGCCGGTCTTGTTGATCCGGTAGAGCAGCTGCATCACGCCGATCGAGGTGACCGGGTCGAGGTTGCCGCTGGGCTCGTCGGCGAGCAGCAGCGGCGGGTGGTTGACGAAGGCGCGGGCGACCGAGACGCGCTGCTGCTCGCCGCCGGAGAGCTCGTCGGGGTAGCTGTGCAGCTTGGTCGAGAGGCCGACGAGGCGCAGGATCTCCGGCACCTGGCGGCGGATTTCGCCGCGGTGGGCGCCGAGCACCTGCAGCGCGTAGGCGACGTTGTCGTAGACGGTGCGGTCGGGCAGCAGCTTGAAGTCCTGGAAGACGGTGCCGATGTTGCGCCGCAGCTGGGGGATTTTCTTCTCCGGCATCGCGCCGATGTCGCGGCCGGCGATCCGCACGCTGCCGTCGGTCGCCTTCAGCTCGCGGATCAGCATCTTGATCAGCGTCGACTTGCCGCACCCGGTCGGGCCGACGAGGAAGACGAACTCGCCGCGGTCGATCGCCAGCGAGACCCGGTCGAGCGCCATGTGGCCGCCCGGGTAGACCTTGGTCACGTCGCGCATCTCGATGATCGGCGCGCCGCCCTTGCGCCGCCGCGGCGGCTGCGGCTGCTCGCCGCCTCGCTTCTTCTTTCTGCCCAGGGCCATTTCTCGCGGGGGTCCTTCTGCGCCTAAATGGTGACTCCTGCGCACCCGCTCGCGCGCAACACCCCGCCCAGGAAGGATGTGCAGAAGCTTAGCGGATTATCAGTAGATGCTCATGATCTTCGGGAGACGGATGGGTTCCTGTCGCTACGCTCCGCCTCCAGCCCGTGCGCGAGGCGGCTTAGCAGCCGCACTCCCTGAAGGGCGAGCGGAGTCGAGGCGACACCATGCTCCATGCTGGCCACGAGGGTCTCCCGCAGGGCCTCCAGGTCAACTCTTCGCAGCGCTCGCCGGGCCGCGATATCGAGGAGGAGCGGCGCCAGGCGCCCACGCTCCCCGCGGGGGAGCAACTCGAGGTCGCGTTCCCATTGAGCCGAGTGCTCGTCCTGCTCGAGCTCTGGAAACAACTTCTCGACGAGCCGGTCGGCGGCAACCGGGTCGGGCGAGACGCCGGGCGGGCGCTCGCCGCAGCGCAGGAGGACGGCGCACAGCAGGCCCATGACGTAGGCGGTGTGGTAGGTGGTGGCGGCGAAGTACTCGTGCCGAGCCCTGCCGGACTGACGCCGATACTCGTCGCCGTCGACGGCGAGCGAGGGCAGGACTCCCGCCTCGTCCTCGACCCGGGCGAGGACCCCGAACGAAAACGAGGCGACAGCGTCCCAAGCACAGCCGAGCAGCGGCCAGGCCAGGAGCAGCTCGCCGGCAAGGTCGAAGTCATCGCCGTCCAGCGCTGCGGCGAGAGCGCTGCCCGTTTCGGCCAGCACGACCGCAGCAGACCGCGGGAGCGGCGTCGTGGTGGCGCCGAAATCGGTCGTGTACATGATTGAGTGCGTGAGCGCGTAGACGTCGTCGCGGCTGCCGCAGAGAAGGTCGATGCCGGTCCCGAGCGCAGTGCGCGAGACGATCTCGGTTGAAGGCGTCGGCTCTCCGCGGAGCCGGTCGAGCCAGACCTGCTCCAGCTCACGGTGGGGTCGGCGCTCGCGTCCGGCGCTCGCCGGGTCGGCGAGCGAGCGTGCGAGCAAGCGGTCGAGTTCGGGGTCGGGCCAGCCGGCGGCCGCGAGCGACACGTGCGCCATCGCGTAATCGCGAGCGAGTGCCGGGTGCATCGCGATGGCGGCGCGCACCCGTGGGCCTCGCGCGTGCGGAATCAGCCGCTCGACGAGTCCCGGAACGCGCGCCGCGAGGTCCGGCGCGACGTCCGCAGGTACGGAGGCGACCGCCCGCAGGAGAGTCGAGGTCTCGGCGATCAGCTTGTCCGGCGGCGCCTCGAGCTCGTCCAGCCCCACCTCGGGCTCGCTCTCCAACAACAACTCGATCGCCGTCGCCGCCGCATCGAGCGCACACTGAACTCGCCGGACGAGATCGTCCGCAGAGCGAGCCCTTCCCACGACTTCGCCCGTCAACCCCTCTCGACGGCTCCTCGCTGGACGTTTTGCGCGATGTCACGAATGGCGACGAGCTCCTCGAGTCCGAACCGGCGCGGCCACCGATAGATGCGCAGGTCGCTTCCGCACCATCTTTCCCAGCCGTCGTCCATGAAGACCGAGCCCGGCCCCACCTTCGCGATCGTCTTCCCGATCGCCTCGAAGTTCACCGCGCCGGTCTCGATCAGAGTCGAGACGATCTCCCGATCGACCGATGAGATCTCCCTCTCCTTGGCCTGTGCCATGAATGCCTCCTTCGTTGTTTCCCTCGAATATAGAGGCTTTTTTAGATTTTAGTTGAATCAATAAGCGTTTGTTCGGCAATCGACCTCGGCCGTCGCTCCTCACGCAACTCGCGGGTGGTCAGCGTCGTTCCAGCGAGCAGCTATGCCCCTGCTCAGGGAAAGACCGTCTCCCCCGTGTCGCTGTCGACGACCGTGATCGCGACGGCGGGGCAGGCTTCGGCGGCCTCCAGCATCAGGTCGTCGGGGCCGGTGCCGATCACTTCGGCGACCTCGCCGAGGCGGAACACCTGGGGGGCGACTTCGACGCAGTCGCCGTGGGCGCTGCACTCGTCGGGATCTACTCGGGCGATGTAGGTCATGCTGCGTGCTCCTCTCGCTTTGCGGGGAAGTGGGCGGCGTCGATGCGCTTGCGCAGGGCGGGGATCGCCCGCGGGCGGCCGACGGCGAGGCCGGCGACCGGCGCGCCGGAGCGGGTGAAGACGGCCTCGAAGTCGCGCCCGGCCGGGTCGCCGTCGAGGGCGACCGCGTCGGCGCGGGCAGCGTGGCCGACGTACTGGATGCGCAGCCCGTACTGGTCGCTCCAGAAGCTCGGCAGCGGCGGCGTGCCGGGGCGCTCGCCGAGCATCGACCTGGCCGCCGCGGCGCCCTGCCAGGAGGCGGCGTCCCAGTGTTCGGTGCGGGCGTGGGCGCCGTGGCGCGGCTCGAAGGGGATCGAGGCGTCGCCGGCGGCGAAGACCCCCGGCAGCTTCGTGCGGCCCGCCGTGTCGGTGCGGACGCCGCCCGGATCGAGGCCGCTGCCCTCCAGCCAGGCGGTTGCGGGCGCGGCGCCGACGCCGACGACGACCGCGTCGCAGGCGAGGCGGCGGCCGTCGGCGAGCGCCAGCTCCTCGACCCGCTCTCCCCCGCGCGCGCCCTCGAGCATCGCGCCGGTCAGCACGGTCACGCCCTCCTCGGCGTGCAGGCCGGCGAACCAGGCGCCGACCTCGGCGCCGAGGATCGGCGCCAGCGGCGTCTCGAGCGCCTCCAGCATCGTCACCTCGGCGCCCAGCCGGCGCGCCGTCGCTGCGACCTCCTGGCCGATGAAGCCGGCGCCGACGATCGCCAGGCGGGCGCCGGCGCGCAGCTCGCCGCGCAGCCGCCGCGCGTCGGCGAGCGTGCGCAGGTAGTGGACGTTCTCGTAGCCCTCGAGGAAGGGCAGCCGGCGGGCGGCGCCGCCGGTCGCGATCAGCAGCTTCTCGTAGACCAGCTCGTCGCCGCAGTCGAGCCGCAGCCGCCGCGCCCCGGGGTCGAGCGCCTCGGCGCGCGCACCGAGCAGCAGCTCGACCCGTTTCTCCTCGTACCACCAGGCCGGCCGGTAGGCCAGGTCCCCGGCGGCGGTCTCCCCCGCCAGCATCTCCTTGGAGAGCGGCGGCCGGTCGTACGGCGGCTCGGGCTCGGCGCAGACCGTCCGCACCCGCCCCTCGTAGCCACGGCGCCGCAGCGTCTCGGCACAACGCTGCGCCGCCAAGCCTCCACCGACGATGACGACACCCTGATCCTTCATCAACCCTCCTCGAGAAGTGGAATCGACCGGTGGCCCGGTGGGGCGTCCGGCCCAAGCAGGCGTGCCCGCGGGGGCGCAGCCTCGCCAAGCTGGGCGGTGCGGGCCGACGAGCGAATAGCAGCGCTATTCGCGAAGAGGCGCGTGCCGGTCCAGCGTCGCCGAGATGCGTCATCCGCGGGTACGGATGCGCCGGATCGGGCGGGCCGCCGGGCCAGGACGCGATAGACGAAGAGTCCGCCGATGACCGGGGCCGTCAAGACCACCCACCATCTGAACCACACGGCCGAGGCGTCGGTGCCGCTGCCGAGGGCGTGGACCAGGCCGAGCAGGTAGACCAGCACCGTCGCCCGGTGGGCCTTGCGCCACAGCTTCGCGCCGATCCGCTTGCGGAAGTAGAAGCTGAGCCCGAGCAGCGCCGCCAGGTAGCCGCCGACGATGCCGAGGCCGGTGAAGGCGGGCTTGAAGGACATCGTGAACGGGATGGCGACGCCGGCGACGCCGGGGTTCAGCCACGGGTCGCCGAGCAGGGTGATCCCGTGCACGGCGATCGCCACGATGCCGGCGACGGCCGTGTGCTCGTGGATCGCCAGCAGCTTCTTCGAGAGGCCGGGGCGGCGCATCGCCTTGCCCGCCATCGCCAGGCCGAGCCCGACCGAGATCGTGATCAGCGCCATCGCCACCAGGCCGGAGGCGCGGCTAGCCAGCCACCAGCCGTGCGTCGCCAGCGTGTTCGCGGCTTCGGCGCTCATGCGGCTGCTCCGTTCCCTTCGAGCTTCGGCAGGCGGATGCGCGGCGGCCGCGCCAGCGGCCCGACCGGCTCGACCCGGCCGCTGTCGTGGACGATCAGCCCGCCCTGCCCGGCGAGCGCCTCGCGGGCGCCCTCGGGACCGGAGAGCAGCGCCGCCTTGGAGAGCGTCTCCGCTTCGACGGCGGTGTCGCCGAGCGCCGTCGCGCCCACGAGCCCGGTCCAGGCCGGCTCGCCCGTCGCCGGGTCGAGCAGGTGGTGGGCGTAGCGGCCGTCCTCGTCGCGCCAGATCCGCACGTTGAGCCCCGAGGTGGCGACGCCGCCGCGGCTGAGCCGCAGGACGAAGGCTCGCTTGCCCGTCAGCGGATGCTCGACGTAGACCTCGTACGGATCGAGCAGGGCGTCGGCGCCGCCGATCCGGATGTCGCCGCCGCAGTCGACTACGTAGCGGGAGTAGCCGCGCAACCGCTCGGCGACCATGTCCGCGGCGAGGCCCTTGCCGGCGCCGCCGGTGTCGAAGAAGACACCCGGCGGCCGGACGACCTCGCCCCGCTCGTCGTCGACCGAGATCCGCCGCCAGCGCGCCTCGGGGTCGGGGCGGGCGGGGCGCCGCTCCGGCGCCCGCTCCAGCGCCTCGGCGAGCGGCGCGCCGCCCATCCCGGCGCGCGAGGTCGCATAGCCCGTCGCCTCGATCTCACGCAGCAGGGTCGGGTCGACGAGGCCGCCGCTGCGCTCCGCCGCCTCGAGCCCCGCGCTCACCGCGCGGCGCAAGAGCGCCGAGGCGGGGACGCGTTCGCGCTCGTCGGCGTTGAGCCGAGAGAGCCCGCTGTCGGGCTTGAAGCGGGAGAGCTCGCGGTCGAACTCGGCGATGAACGCGCGCGCCCGCTCGGCCGCCTCGCGCGCCGACGGCGCCTCGTCGGCCGGCTCGCCGATCAGGAAGCGGACATGGCTGCCCATCGCCTCGAAGCTGAGGTCGTGCTGGCTCATGATGCGCTCGTGGTGACCGGGGCGGCCGCGGCGGCGGGTTGGGTCGCGCTGACCACCGGGCCGGAGGTCACGGTCGATTCGCCGGGCGTCGGCGCCACCGTGGTGACGACCCGCCGTTTGACCACCTTGCGCACCAGCACCTGCTGCCGCGGCTGGCCCGGCGCGCTCAGCTGATAGGTGAAGAGCGCGAAGAGCACGGCGAAGAGGGCGATCGAGCCCCAGATCACCGTGGCCGGGCCGGGGCGGCGCGTGCGGCCGCCGGGCTTCGTCTGCGACCGCCTCTCAGTCATCGCCGCCTCCCTCGCCGCCACCGTCGCCGCCCTCGAACTCGGCCTCGGACTCGCCGCCGCCCCCGCCGGCGCCGCTGGTCGCGGTGGTCACCGGTTCCGCGGAGCCCGAGCCGCTGGTCGCGGTCGTCACGGGTTCTTCGGGGCCGGCGCTGCCGCTGCTGGCGGTCGTAACCGGTTCTTCGGAGTAGGAGCTGCCGCTGGAGCCGGTGCTCACCGCGGGTGAGGACGACGAGGACGATCCGGCGGCAGCCGGCGGCGCCGTCACCGCCGGGTGCTTCGGCTTCGCGTGCTTGGTCACGTGGATCGTCCGCCGGATCACCTTGGTGCGCACGACCGGCTTCTCGGCGACCGCCTGCGCGGCCTGCTGGCGGTCGGCGCTGATCGCCCAGCCCGCCAGGCCGGCCAGGCTGACGATCGTCACTGCGGTCGCGATTCTCGTCCTCGTCTTCGTCACTTCGAAACCCCCTCTGGCTGAGCTTGCGGAGGCAGTCTCGCGGGGCGTGCTTGAAGCGCTGTTGAGGCCCTGGTAAAGGCTTGGCAAAACCTGCGGACAACCCACATGAGCAGGGCAATTTCGCCGCTACAGTGGCCCCATGTCGCAGCAAGCGAGCGGTCGGATACTGGTCGTCGAGGACGAGGAGTCGATCTCTGTGCCGTTCGCCGAGGCGCTGCGCCGGGCGGGCTTCGAGGCGCTCGTCACCGGCACCGCCGCCGGCGCGCTGCGGCTCGCCGAGCAGTCCGAGCCGGACCTGGTGATGCTCGACCTGGCGCTGCCCGACGGCGACGGCCGCGACGTCTGCCGCGAGCTGCGCCGCCGCTCCGACGTGCCGATCGTGATGCTCACCGCGCGCGGCGCCGAGATGGACAAGATCGTCGGCCTCGAGCTCGGCGCCGACGACTACGTGGTCAAGCCGTTCAGCGCCGCCGAGGTGATCTCGCGCATCCGCGCCGTGCTGCGGCGCAGCGCCGGTCGCGACGGCGACGCCGGCACGGCGCCGATCCGGGTCGGCGAGCTGGAGCTCGACCCGGCGGCGCGGATCGCCCGCCTCGGCGGCGAGCAGCTCGACCTCTCGCGCAAGGAGTTCGACCTGCTCGCCGAGCTGATGCGCCACGCCGGCCACGTGGTCAAGCGCGAGGACCTGATGTCGCGCGTCTGGGACGTCAACTGGTTCGGCTCGACCAAGACGCTCGACGTCCACGTCGGCTGGCTGCGGCGCAAGCTCGGCGACGACCCCAACGACCCCGCCTTCATCGAGACGGTGCGCGGGGTCGGCTTCCGCTTCGCCGCGCCCGGATGACCGCTGCGGAGTTCGTACGGGCTATGACACGTCAAAAGTCGACAGCGGCGATCCGGCGATGAGCCTGCGCGCGACCCTGCTGCTGGCGCTGGCCTACGTCCTGCTGCTGGCGCTGATCGCCCTCGGGGCGCCGCTCGCGGTCAGCCTGCGCGACCGGGTGGACTCCGAGGTGAAGGGCCAGGCGCGCAGCCAGGCGGACGTCGTCGCCGCCACCGCTTCGGAGCTGATCGACCCGCCGCAACGCAACGGCCTGCGGCGCCTGGCGCGGATCTCCGCCGCGAGCGTGCGCGGCCGCGTGATCGTCGTCGACGCCGGCGGGCGGCTGCTCGCCGACTCGGCCGGGGCTGCGCCCGGGCGCAGCTACGCCAGCCGGCCCGAGGTGCGCGCCGCGCTGCGCGGCGAAAGCGAGCAGATCAGCCGCAACAGCAGCACGCTCGGCGCCGAGATCCTCGCCACCGCGGTGCCGGTGCTCGAGCGCGGGCGGGCCGCCGGCGCGGTGCGGATCACGCAGAGCGTCGCGGCCGTGAACCGCGCCGTGCGCACCTCGCTGCTCGACCTCGCCGCGCTGGCCGGCGTCGTGCTGTTGCTCGGCCTCGCGGCGGGGGCGCTGATCGCCCGCCAGATCGCCAAGCCGATCCGCCGCCTCGACCGCGCCGCGCGGCAGGTCGCCGAGGGCGAGCTCGACACCTCGGTGGCGATCGAGGGCAGCTCCGAGCAGCGCTCGCTGGGCCGCGCCTTCAACGAGATGACGCAGCGGATCAGGCGCCTGCTTCGCGTCCAGCAGGACTTCGTCGCCGACGCCTCGCACCAGCTGCGCACGCCGCTCACCGGGCTGCGCCTGCGGCTGGAGAACCTCGCCCAGCGGACGGGGAGCGACGAGGCGGCGGCGAGCGAGCTCGAGGCCTCGATGCGCGAGATCGACCGCCTCTCGCAGATCGTCGACGAGCTCCTGATCCTCAGCCGCGCGGGCGAGCACGAGCTGCCGGGCGAGCGCGTCGACCTCGGCGAGGCGGCGGAGCGCGCGGCGGGGCGCTGGCGGCGCAGCGCCGAGGAGCGGCGGATCGAGATCGCGGCGCGGCGCGACGGGGCGGCGAGCGCCTGGTGCGCGCGCCCCGACCTCGACCGCTCGATCGACGCGCTGGTCGAGAACGCGCTGCGCTACTCGCCGGCCGGCTCGGCGGTGACGATCGCCGCCGCGCCCGGCCGGATCGAGGTGCTCGACGAGGGGCCCGGGCTGGCCCCCGGCGAGGAGAAGACGGTCTTCGAGCGCTTCAGCCGCGGCAGCGCCGGCCGCCGCGGGCCGAGCGGCACCGGGCTCGGGCTGCCGATCGCGCGCGAGCTGACCCGCCAGTGGGGCGGCGACGTCCGGCTGAGCAACCGCGACCGGGGCGGCCTGCGTGCTGTCATAGAGGCGCCGGAACGATGACCTTCCCCGCGACGCTCAAATGGGTCCTGCTGGCGCTGCTCGGCATCGCCGTCGCGGCCGCGGTCGCGATCACCGCGAGCAACCTCGCCAGCCGCCAGATCGGCCTCGCCTCCGAACCGATCACGGCCGGCGACGCGCTGGCGCCGGCGACCGGCGCCGGGGGCGGCTCGGGCGGTTCGCATGGCTCCAGCCACCGGCCGGGGCGCGACGCCGAACCTCCGGCGACCGCCACGACGGCGCCGGAAGCCGAACCGACCACGCCCGAAACGACGACCCCGCCGCCCGCGACGCAGCCGCCCCGGGAAGGGGACGACTCGCACGGCGGCGCCGGGCACGGCGGCGACTCCGGCGGCCACGGCGCCGACGACTGACCCGTGGTCGAGCTTTGAACCGCTATGCGGCACAAACCTCGACCACGGTCAATGGGGGTGATGGTTCGAGGTCGCAAGTCGCGACCCCGGAGCCCGGGAGCTACGCGCTGACGGCTTGCTCCGCCGCGCTTGCGATGCTTGCCGCGTCGATGCCGGCGGCGCGCAGGAGGTCCTCCGGCGGGCCGCTGGTCGGGCGCTCGGTTACGGCGAGGCGGACGAGCGGGGCGCTCGCGCCGGCTTCGGCGAGGACGCCGGCGACGGTCTCGCCGATCCCGCCCTCGATCCAGTGGTCCTCGACCGTGACGATCGCCTCGGTCTCGCTCGCCGCCGCGAGGATCGCGTCGCGGTCGACCGGCTTGACCGAGTAGAGGTCGATCACGCGGGCGGCGATGCCCTTGCCGGCGAGCTCGTCGGCCGCGGCGAGCGATTCGTGCAGGGTGATCCCGGCGGCGATCAGGGTCACGCGGTCGCCCTCGCCGGAGCGGACCGTGCGGCTGCCGCCGATCTCGAAGCTCTCCCCCGCCCCGTAGATCACCGGCGTCGCGCCGCGCGTCGTCCGCATGTAGGAGATGCCGTGGCGCTCGCGCATCCGGTCGAGCAGGGCGACCGCGGCGTTGGCGTCGCTCGGGTAGAGCACGGCGCTGCCGTACACCGCGCGCAGCGAGGCGATGTCTTCCAGCGCCATCTGCGAGGGGCCGTCGGGGCCGATCGAGACGCCGACGTGGGAGCCGCAGAGCTTCAGGTCGGCGCCGGAGATCGCCGCCATGCGGACGAAGTCGTAGGCGCGGCTGAGGAAGGCGCCGAAGGAGGAGGCGAAGGGCTTCCAGCCGCGCGTCTGCAGGCCGACCCCGGCGGCGACCATCTGCTGCTCGGCGATGTACATCTCGAAGAAGCGATCCGGGTGCCTGGCGGCGAAGCGTTCGGCGTAGGTCGAGTTGCCGACCTCGCCGTCGAGCGCGACGACCCGCTCGTCGATCGAGCCGAGCCAGGCCAGCGCGTCGCCGTAGGCGCCGCGCGTCGCCACCTTCTCGCCGACCTCGTACGCCGGCCGCTCGACCTCCGCCCGGGCGATCTCGTACGGCCGCGCCTCGGGCGGCGCCCCGACCTCGATCCGCTGCGAGCGCTCGCCGCCGAGCTCCTCGACCGCGGCCTCGGGCTCGGCCAGCGGCTTGCCGTGCTGGCCTTCCTCGTCCTCGACTGCGGCGACGCCGGAGCCCTTCTTCGTGCGGGCGAAGATCGCGGCGGGCCGGTCCGCGGCGAGCGCCCGCGCGTAGGCGGCGTCGACCGCCTCGATGTCGTGGCCGTCGATCTCCTGCACGTCCCAGCCGCAGGCCTCGACCCGCGCCGCCCAGGAGGCGGTGTCCCACTCGTGCATCGTCGGCCCGCGCTGGCCGAGCCGGTTGACGTCGACGATCGCGACCATGTTGTCGAGCCCGGCGTTGCCGGCGTGCTCGAAGGCCTCCCACATCGAGCCCTCGGCGAGCTCGGAGTCGCCGCAGAGCACCCAGACCCGGTAGTCGGCCGCTTCCAGCTCCTTGCCGGCGATCGCGATCCCGACCGAGATCGGCAGCCCCTGGCCGAGCGAGCCGGTGGCCACGTCGACCCAGGGGATTTCCGGCGTCGGGTGGCCCTGCAGGCGCGAGCCGAACTCGCGGAAGGTCAGCAGCTCCTCGTCGTCGATCGCCCCGGCCAGCTTGTAGAGGCCGTAGAGCAGCGGCGAGGCGTGGCCCTTGGAGAAGACGAGGTGGTCGTTGCCGCGGTGCTCCGGGGCGTCGAAGTCGTAGCGCAGGTGGCGCGCGAAGAGCACCGCCATCAGGTCGGCGGCCGACATCGAGGAGGTCGGGTGGCCCGAGCCCGCGGCGGCCGCCGCGCGCACCGAGTCGACGCGCAGCTGCTGCGCCAGCTCGTGCAGCTGGGCGCGGTCGATCGCCCTCTCCGAAGTGACCTGCTCCATGCCTCTGACTTTATCTGCCGCGGCGCGGCGACGCCCCGAGCGGCACCAACTCAAATCACGTCGACCGCCACCCCATCAGGGCTGAATGGCTTCAACCTGCCGCAACGACTTGCCTTGCCGGGACACCGTATCTCTGAGTTCCCTCACTTCCCGTCGCAGCTCCGTCTGATCGTCGGTAGCGCTGTTGACGAAGTCCAATGCCTGGTAGGTGAGAGCGACAATCGCGACGATCAACCCGATCGCGGCCACCACCGATCGTTTGCGGAACTTGGCCACCTCCATTTCGGCGCGTTCTGCCGCCTGCTTGGCTCGCTCGGTCTGCTCGGGGATGGAGCTGCGAATTGGGCCCTCGTGCGCATAGCGAACGTAGTCGCCTATGTCTTGACGCTGAGGCTTGTGACCGGGAAAGCTCACATAGCGACCCCGCCGTTCCGGAGTCGCGATCGACCCCAAACGGGTGGATCATCCCCGTCGCGGCAACGTAGTCGAGCATGTCTGCGGTGTTGAGCAAGGCGGGTGGGATCTCGGGGAAAGGGTCCGCGCTCTTGGTCACCGCAAAGCGCGCGCCCGCCTCCTCGTCACTCGCCGCGAAATCTGGCAGCACCATGCCCGTCACCGCGATACAGCCCCTATGCCACCAGAGCCAAGCCGTCGCCGAGCGTGACCAGCGAGTCCGGCCCGAGGCCGACGCGGTCGATTCGCTGCCCGATCTGCGCCGAGACCCCGGCGACGAAGCTCAGCGCTCGAGCCGTCGGTTTCCCGCCTCCTGCAGCGCTGTCGAAGTGGTCGACGTGGTTGAGAACGATGGTCGAAGGACGGTTGACGGCTATCGCCCTGCGAACCAGCCACGGTCTCCCAGTCGATCTCCTCGCTCCCGAACGGACCCGAGGCGCCGGCCACCCGAATTGGAAATGCTCGCAGCACAAGCACAACGTCCTCGACGTCAAGCGGGCCGAGGCCGGCCTCCGCCAGCGCCGCGGCCGCCGTCGTGTCTCGGCTGGTCGCCTTCGGGAAGTCTTGCGCGTGCAACAGAGAGAGGCCAAAGCCCTGCGTCCCCTCGATGACGACATGCTCCCCCCGGCCGACGAGATCGCGCAGATAGGAAGAGGCGTCACCGAGATAGGGCCGAAGCGATATCGAGGAGCCCGCGAGGTCCGCAGCGGACCGATGCCGACCGACGGCGCCAAGCGCGAGCGATACTTCCAGGCTCTCGCCGAGAAGGCAGGGCCGGACACGCTCGTCTTTCTCGATCCCGACAACGGGCTCGAGGTGCGCAGCGTTTCGGCGAGCGCGAGCGGCGCCGAGCGCTATCTCTTCTGGCATGAGCTGAGACTGCTCCGAGACGCCGGCAGCTCCTTGCTCATCTATCAGCACTTTCCAAGAGTGCAGCGCGCCCCATACCTGAAAGAGCGGCTCACCCGGCTACGCGGCGAGCTGGGCGACTCCTACGAAACCTTTGCCGCATACACCTCGCAGGTCGGCTTCCTTTTCGGGCTGCGCCGCGAGCATCCAGCGCTGCGGGACGCCGTCGCCGCACGATGCGCAAACTCGCCGCTGCTCAGCTATGTCGACTGATGGTCCGGGGGCCGAGCCCATGAGGCCCAGCGGACCCGACGGCCAACAGCAAGAGCGTCCCTACCCGATCGCGACCATGCGCTCGATCGGCACGCGGGCGCGCTCGGCGACCTCCGCCGGGACGCTGACCTCGAACTTCGTATCGCGCAGGGCGTCGCGCAGCTTCGGCAGCGTGATCATCTTCATGTATTTGCAGTAGGCCATCCGGTTGGCCTCGATCAGGCTCGCTTCCGGCGCCACCTGGTGCAGCGGGTGCAGCATCCCGTTCTCGGTGGCGACGATGTACTCGCCGTCGGGCCGCTGCTGGATGTAGTCGAGCATCTGGCCGGTGGAGAGCATGTGCACGCCCTCCTCCTCGACTTCGCCCGCGGCGACGAACTCCATCACCTGGGTGACGCAGCCGCACTCCGGGTGGACGAGGAACTCGGCCCCGGGATGGGCGGCACGCTGGGCACGGATGTCGTCGGGGCGGATCCCGGCGTGGACGTGGCACTCGCCCGGCCAGACGTGCATCGAGCGGCCGGTCTGGCGCTCGACGTAGGAGCCGAGCCACATGTCGGGGCCGAAGAGGATCTCGGTCTCGGGACCGTGCTCGCGCAGGATGTGCTCGACCACCGCGACCGCGTTGGAGGAGGTGCAGCAGTAGTCGGTCTCCGCCTTCACCTCGGCCGAGGTGTTGACGTACATCACGACCACCGCGTCGGGGCTGTGCCGGGCCTTCCAGTTGCGCAGCTCGCCGGCGGTGATCGAGTCGGCCAGCGAGCAGCCGGCCTCGAGGTCGGGGATCAGCACCGTCTTCTCGGGCGAGAGGATCGAGGCCGTCTCGGCCATGAAGTGGACGCCGCAGAAGACGATCGTCGCGGCGTCGGACGCAGCCGCCTGGCGCGAGAGCCCGAGCGAGTCGCCGGTGTAGTCGGCGACTTCCTGCACCTCGGGCACCTGGTAGTTGTGGGCGAGGATCACGGCGTCGCGCTCGCGCGCCAGCTCGCGCACCTCGCGCGACATCTCCTCGACCTCCTCCGGGCTGAGGTCGAGCATCGGGACCGGCTCGTTTATCGTCGGCAGCTCTCTCATCTCGGTTGCCTCGAAAGCCCCTCTAGGGGCTTCGCTGGTCGTATGTTCGCTGGCATGGCGCTTGGCCTTAGTCCAGTCGAATGAACTGAGTACGAGTCTACTCTCTCGGCATGCCCGAGCTTCCCGAGGTCGAGATCACGGTGAGACGCCTGAGCGCGGCGGTGACCGGAGCCACCGTTGAATCGGCGCTGGCGCCGGGGGTGAACGTGATGAAGACCTTCGAGCCGCCGCTCGAGGAGCTGGCCGGGCGGCAGCTCACGGCGATCCGTCGCGTCGGCAAGATGCCCGTGGTCGAGTTCGGGGATCTGGCGCTGCTGGTCCACCTGATGTCGGCCGGGCGGCTGCGGGTCTTCGACAAGCGCGCCTCGGCGAAAGACCGTGCCTCGCGGGTGCTGGTCCGGCTCGGAGAGGGCCGCGAGCTGCGGCTGCGCGAGTTCGGCACCAAGCAACGCGCCTGGGCGAAGCTGCTGGCAACCGGCGCGGTTGCCGAGGACGAAGCAGTGGCGACGCTCGGGCCCGAGGCCTGGCCGCCTCCCCCGCTCGAGGCCTTCGCCGCGGCGGTCGACCAGCCGCGCCACCTGCACCCGCTGCTGCGCCACCAGCGCGACATCGCCGGCATCGGCCGCTCCTGGGTCGACGAGATCCTCTGGGAGGCGCGCCTCTCGCCGTTCAAGCAGGGCGCCGAGTTGGGCGGCGAGGAGGTCGAGAGCCTGCACGCCGCGCTGCACGTGCTAGGCGACGCGATCGACCACTACGAGCAGACGATCGGCCCCGACCTGCCCGACGAGCCGCCGATGCCACTGAAGGTTCACAAACGGGAGGGCGAGCCCTGCCCGCGCTGCGGGACGACGATCGAGGCCGTCTACTTCGCCGAGCACCAGACGAACTACTGCCCGAAGGAGCAGACGGGCGGGCGGGTGCTCAAGGACCGCCGGCTGTCTCGATTGCTGAAGTGAGAGGGACGGGTGCCCCTCCAGCGGAACTCGTGAGCCAACCCGCCCGACCGTCCCTCGCCGCGTAACCGGCGGCGGGTTCCGTCGGAGGGGCACCCGTCCCTCTACGGCAGGTCGACGAGCATGCTGAAATCAAGCGTTGGCGCCGAGTGGGTGAGCGCGCCGACGGAGATGTAGTCGACGCCCGTTTCGGCCACTCCGCGCACCGTCTCGAGCGTCACGCCGCCTGAGGCCTCCAGCTTCGGAGCGTCGGTGCCGTGCTCGTCGCGCAATTCCACGGCCTCGCGCAGCGTGGACGGGTCCATGTTGTCGAGCAGCAGGCGGTCGGCGCCGGCGCCCAGGGCGTAGGCGACCTCGTCGAGGTTGCGGCACTCGATCTCCAGCGGCATCTCGGGCTGCGCGGTGCGGGCCGCATGGATCGCCTTGGCGACGCCGCCCGCGAGGGCGACGTGGTTCTCCTTGATCAGGATCGCGTCGTAGAGGCCCATGCGGTGGTTGACGCCGCCCCCGGCCGCGACCGCGGCCTTCTCCAGCGCCCGCAGGCCCGGCGTCGTCTTGCGCGTGTCGAGGATCCGCGCGCCGGTCCCGGCGACCGCCTCGACGAAGCGCGCGGTCAGCGTCGCCACCCCGGAGAGGTGGCCGAGGAAGTTGAGCGCCACCCGCTCGGCGGCGAGCAGCCCACGCGCCGGCCCGCTCGCCAGCGCCACCTCGGCCGGAACCCCGTCGCGCCACTGCCCCTCGACCACCAGCGCGTCGACGTCCCCCACCCCGCACTGCCGCATCGCCTCGGCGACCAGATCGAGCCCGAACACAACCCCAGGCTCCTTCTGCACGATCCGCGCCCGCCCCCTCGCTCCTTTGGGAACCGTCGCCGCCGAAGTCACGTCGCCGCTGCCGACGTCCTCCGCCAAGGCCCGCTCGACAAGCGGCTTGATTTCAAGTAAAAGCGTTGATTTACAGCCCTTTTTGGCCGAAGATTTCAAGTCTTAGTCCCTTGGGGTTGCAAGTAGGTCTAGCCGGTCTTCAGTCGCCAGCATGCGCGCGGATCGCGTGGTGACTTTCCCAGCCATTCGACGATTCCCGCCTCGCGCAGGCGATTCAGCTCTCTCTGGGCGACAGGGCGAGAGACGCCGAGCTCTTCGGTGACTTCGCCAGTGCTCAGCCGCCCCGCCTCACGCAGGCAACGGGCTATCGCACGCGCGTTCTCCGACAGTTGTTCGTCCAAGCGTGCATTTACAGCGTCGCCAAAGAGCTGGAGCTCGACGCTTCCGGAGGTCTGACGATAGGACGGATCCGTTAGTCCGGCCTGTCGCATCTCCTCGAACATGCGGCGGATGCCCTCACCGAGTTCCTGGCCGAGATTCAGATCCGCACAAACCCGGGCAATACGCGGATTGCGTGCAAATCGCGTTGCCTTGAGCGGATCGCTCAGATCCACCAGCCCCGGAAACCGGCCCGGGCTCGATATCTCGATCCTGTCGTCGAAGATCTCGGCTCTGATGTGATCGCCCGCCGAGCTATACGAGCGGTGAACCGCCGCATTCACCAGACCCTCGAGCCAGACGTCGGGCGGCACGAGGGGCACATCGCCAAACTTGCCGCTCACCTGTAACGCAGTCCTGGTTGGCTGCAGTCGTTCGATGTGGCCTTTCGCCCGTAGGAGCTGAAGCGGAATCGGGCCTTCCACCCGCACGTCCTCGACCAGCTGCTGTCGTGAGCCGCTGCCGCGCTCACTGCCGCGATAGCGCAGCACTCTGATCAGAGCCTCCGGAAAGCGCGCCTGGGGATGCTCGCCGAAGAGAAGGACACCGGCCACGGTCAATTCGTCACTGGTTGCCAATCCCCGTGCCCGCAACAGACTCATCGGATCGCTCGCCCCCAAGGCCTTGGCGTAATGGCCGAGCTGCGTGCGATCGAGGACGTCGAAGCCGGCCCCCGCCGGACGAGCCTCGTAGCTCGCCTGCCCCTTGTCATACAGCAGCTCCTGTCGCTGGGCGAACGTCAGTCGCCGGGTCTCGTCCCCAACCCGCAGGAACACCTCATCGCGCTGGTTCGTGTGAACGGTCGGACTGGAATCGACCTCGAAAACGAGCAGGCGCGCGGAGTGGCCATTGCCATCGACGCAGGCGACGAAGCGGTGGCTCGCCCGGACGGGAGGCCTGCAGAAGTCGATATTCGCCTGCATCAGGGCGTTGACCTTGCCCGGGTGGCCATCGACTCCCTCGACCTTTCCCTCGGCAAGCCCGACCACGACGATCCCGCCATCCGCATTGGCAAACCCGATCAAGGTTCTCGCCAGGTCCTTGGCTGCGACGCGGGGGGACTTTCGCTCGAGCCACTGATCCTCAGGTACCTCGAGCAGCTTGGGTCCGACACGCAACGGTGATCCGTTCAATGCTCTTTCCGCAATTGCCGTGCTCATCTACTTACTTACAATTATTGCATGTAGCGTGCAAGTAGGATCCGGGCGCCCGATCTCACACCGGCCGGCGCCACGGCGTTTAATCCCGTAAGTGACCGTGCTGCCGCCGTTTCAGAGCCTCTTGGACGAGCACGCCGCCGACGTGATGGCGGTGCTGCGGGGGGCGGTGGGGCGGGCGGATGCGGAGGACTGCTTCCAGGAGACCTTCCTGGCCGCGCTGCGGGCCTATCCGCGGCTCGACGACGACCGCAACCTGCGCGGCTGGCTGCTGACGATCGCGCACCGCAAGGCGATCGACCACCACCGGGCGAACGGGCGGCGGCCGCTGCCGGTCGCCGAGCCCGGGGAGCTGGGCGGCGCGACCGTCGAGCCGCGGCTCGACGACGGGCTCTGGGCGCTGGTCGGGGCGCTGCCGCCGAAGCAGCGGGCGGCGGTCGCGCTGCGCTACGCCTGCGACCTCCCCCACGCCGAGATCGCAGCGGCGCTCGGCTGCTCGCCGGACGCCGCGCGGCGCAACCTGCACGAGGGGATGAAGCGGCTCAGATCCGAGCTCGGAGAAGAGTCGGGAAGGGAGCCGGCATGAAGGCGAGCCTCGAGAGGCTGAGCGCGCGCGCCGCCGGCGAGGGCCTGCTCGACGTCGCCTACGCGACGCTCGACTCGCCCTTCGGTCCGCTGCTGGTCGCGACCACGCCGCGCGGCCTGGTCAAGCTCAGCCTGCCCAACTACGACTCCGGGCAGGCGCTGGAGGAGCTCGCGGCGCGGATCTCGCCGCGCGTGCTCGAGGCGCCGGCGCGGCTCGACGACGCCCGTCGCCAGCTCGACGCGTACTTCGACGGTCGCCTGCGCGAGTTCGACCTGCCGCTCGACTGGCGGCTGAGCAAGGGCTTCCGCCTGCGCGCCCTGCGGGCGATCGACCGCATCCCCTACGGCCGCACCCTGAGCTACGCCGAGATCGCCCGCAGCGCCGGCAACGAGCGCGCCGTGCGGGCCGCGGGAACCGCCTGCGGCGCCAACCCGATCCCGATCGTCGTCCCCTGCCACCGCGTGCTGCGCAGCGGCGGCGCGCTGGGCGGCTACGGCGGCGGCCTGCCGATGAAGGAAGCGCTGCTGGAGATGGAGGGAGTGCTGGACAGGCGGGAGTAGAACGGCCTTGTTCAAGCGGGTCGACCGCAGGGCCGATAGGGGGGCGTGGATCGGAACGCCGAGACGACCGCCAGCACCCACAGCGACCGCATCGCCCGCGCGGCCTGGTTCTGCGCCTTCGTCCTGCCGCTGGTCCTCGCCGCGCTGCTGCTCGGCGTGAAGTCCTCGCCGGCCGCCGCGCCGCCCCCCGAACCGGCGCGAAGCCATCGCGGAAGCCAAGGGAGGCCCGAGCTCCACCGCCCCGTCCCTCGCCCGCTCCCATTACCGGCGGCGGCAACCCTGCCTATCGGGCGGAAGAAGCGGCCGTCTTGTTCAGGTAGTCGCGGATGAAATCGTCGATGTCGCCGTCGAGCACCTTCTGCGCGTCCCCCGCCTCGTGTCCCGTGCGGTGGTCCTTCACCCGCTGGTCAGGGTGCAGGAAGTAGCTGCGGATCTGCGAGCCCCAGGCGACGTCCTTGACCTCGCCCCGCTCCTTCGCCAGCTCCTCCGCCCGCTTGCGCTCCTCCAGCTCGATCAGCTTCGAGCGCAGCAGCTGCATCGCCACCGCCTTGTTCTGCGTCTGCGAGCGCTCGTTCTGGCACTGCACGACGACGCCGGTCGGCTCGTGCGTGATCCGCACCGCCGAGTCGGTCTTGTTGACGTGCTGGCCGCC
>Ga0210095_1000131_pt1 | contig 23996 bp, 16 predicted proteins | sample China_Galinas_PW_FD_184861 | JGI IMG/M metagenome (GOLD analysis project Ga0210095, IMG submission 184861) | Wetland microbial communities from San Francisco Bay, California, USA, that impact long-term carbon sequestration - China_Galinas_PWA_D1... | ecosystem: Environmental > Aquatic > Marine >...
TGTTCTTCGAGCCGAAGCGCATCTACAACGGGCCGTTCGACGGCGACCCCGACAAGCCCGCCGTCGGCTGGACTTCGCATCCGAAGGGCGAGGTCCCGACCGGACACTACACCGTGCCGCTCGGCAAGGCGGAGGTCGTGAAGAAGGGCGAGGAACTCACCATCGTCACCTATGGCACGCTCGTGCACGTCGCGGTGGCAGCGGCCGAGGCGACCGGCGTCGACGCGGAGATCGTCGATGTGCGCAGCCTCTTCCCGCTGGATATCGATACGCTGGCACAATCGGTCAACAAGACTGGCCGCTGCATGATCGCGCACGAGGCCACGCGCTTCTGCGGCTACGGCGCCGAGCTCGCCGCGCGCATACAGAAAGAGTGTTTCTGGAACCTCGAGGCGCCCATAGGACGTATCGCGGGCTGGGACACGCCGTATCCGCACGCCTTCGAGTGGCAGTACTTTCCGGGCAAGAAGCGCCTGAGCGCCGGGATCCGGAGCATGATGGGGGTCGAATGAGCGAGTACATCTTCAAGTTGCCGGACCTCGGCGAAGGCACGGTCGAATCCGAGATAGGTGAATGGTTCGTGAAGGTGGGCGACGACGTGGCCGAAGAGGATGTCGTCGGCACTATGATGACCGACAAGGCCGCCGTCGAAGTCTCGTCGCCCGTCTCGGGCCGGGTCGTCAGGCTCGCCGGCGAGCCCGGCGACATCGTGGCGGTCGGCATGCCGCTGATCGTATTCGAGACCAACGGCGCCGCGGCGGCGCCCGAGGCGACCCCGACCCAGGCGATGATGGCGGCGGATATGGAGGAGCCCGGCAAGCCCGGTGCGGAGGTCGCGGCGGCAAGCGCCGCTCCTACAGAAACGGCAGAGCAGCCGCGTCGGGTCATGACCTCTCCTGCCCTGCGCCGCCGCGCGAAGGAAGCCGGCATCGACCTCGCGGAGATCCCCGGGACCGGCCCGGGCGGGCGGGTGACGCGGAGCGATTTCGAGGAATACGCCAAGGCCTCTGTAGGAGCGGTGCCTGGTACCGCGACACGTGCTTCGGTCGCGCCGGCAAGCGGCGCTCCTACGACCACCGGCAAATCGCGCGAGATCAAGGTCATCGGGCTGCGCCGCATGATCGCCGAACGCATGGCCGCGGCCACCCGTGAGATTCCGCACTTCACCTACGTCGAGGAAGTCGACGTCACCGAGCTCGAAGCCCTGCGCAGACACCTGAACGAGCGGGCCGGCGACACCTCCGGACGGCTGACGCTGTTGCCGTTCCTCGGCCTGGCGCTGGTGCGCGCGCTCGCGGAATTCCCGCAATGCAACGCGACCTATGACAGGGATCGCAACGTGATACTGCAACACGCCGCCGTCCATCTCGGGGTCGCGACTCAGACGAAGGACGGCCTCAAGGTTCCCGTCGTGAGAGACGCACAGGCGCGGACGCTCGCCGAACTTGCGGCCGAGATCCGCCGCGTCAGCGAGGCGGCGCGTGACAATTCGATCGGCAAGGAAGAGCTCAGCGGTTCGACGATAACGATCACCAGTCTCGGCAGGCTGGGCGGCATCGTCTCGACACCCGTGATCAACATGCCGGAGGTCGGCATCATCGGCGTCAATCGGGCCGTCGAGCGCCCCGTCGTTATCGACGGCCAGGTCACGGTACGGCTGATGATGAATTTATCGTCGTCTTTCGATCACCGCTTCGTCGATGGCTATGACGCCGCCGCGATGATCCAGCGGATCAGGGAGCTCCTCGAACATCCGGCGACGATTTTTCTGCCACGATAGCTCGTTTCTCCAGGAACACCTGCACCGGGCACAGGGAATCCAGCCTGAGTTCCGGCGCAGCCTTCAAACCGAGGAAATCATAGCGAGCCTTTAGCTTCGCTTCGTCGGGTACCGTGTACAGGCCCGGATGCTCCCAGTATTTCGGACACTGTTCGATGAGTCGCTCGTACATCGGTTTGTAGAGCAATGCGTCGAAGTGGCTGACGTTGAGCGCTTCGTCCCAGTAAGCATTCACGTGATCCGCCCAGTCGAACGGCCGCTGGATGACCCAGTGGTCGCCCTGCCAGCGCAGGATCGCGGGCTTGCCGGGGACGATGCCGCCCTCGAACAGGCTGCGGTAGAAGCGGTGCCCTTCGTAGTTCGCTACCAGATCGGCGTTGGAATAGTTACCCGTCGTCATGCTGCCGAAGATCGCGCGTTCCGTATAGGCCGAACGCTCGGCCGCGCGGGCCTCCGAACCGTAGCGAAGGAAACGCCGGTAGAACTTGCGTCCCTGCGAGAAGAAATGGCCGATCTTGTCCGTGCCGATCAGCTGGCCGTTGACGCGGATGGTATCGCCGATGCCGAAGACGGCGATGAAGCGACTGTCCCAGAACGGGATTCCGGAGTAGATGCTGTGGTAGCGCGGCGTATCGAGCTTGGCGACGTCCGGTGATTTCATCGCCCAGCGTTCGAGCTTGTCCACCCAGAAGTGGCCACCGAGCCGGTTGTAGATGGCGTCGACGAACGCCATCTCGTCATGACCCTTGTCCCATCGGGCGACGATGTCCTCGATGGCGTCGTTCACCTTGCGGTTCAGTACCGCGGTCGAATCCGCGATCGGTTCGTCACGGTTCGAATACTGGTCCGTCTCGTAGCCGCGCACGGCAATCGGCCAGGCGGCAGCCGCGAGCAACAGTATCGTCAGGCAGAAACCACGGGCATGTTCATTCGAATCGGTACGTAAAATTCGCAAGCACTGTTTCCCGGTCACCGCCACCGATTTCCACCGTCGCTTCCCAGCTGTCGGAGAACATCATGTGCGTACCGACGCTCGGATTGAAGCTCTTTTCTTGCGACAGTTGCACCGCGAAGTCGATCGGCGTCGGTCCGCCGGGTACGAACGGGCCGAGATCGAGGACGATCGTGCCGCTGTGTTTCTCCTCGGCATCGATAAAATAACCGCCGACCCAGAACTCCATGTTGTCGCCGTTGCGCAGGCCGAACCTGGGCTGCAAGGTTCTCACGTCGACCGACGAATCGTAGTCTCCGGACAGGTTGGTCGTGACCCATGTGCCCGTGAGCGACGCAAACCATCGGTCACCGCCGGCCGCAAGCACGAGCCCGCCGCCCGTCACGTCGCCACGATACTTGACGGGCAGGGTCTCGACGTTCGGAGGCAAGGGCAGGCCGAGGCCGCTCAGATCGACCCTGGTGTTGCCGTCGATCTTGCCGTAGATCGCGAACACGTCAAGGAACGGGAATAGCCAGACATCGGCCTTGAGATCGATGTACTGCACGTCGTTATCGACGCCGATGTCCTCGCCCCCGGAGATCGGCAGTACCGGCGGCGAGATCGTCAGGCTGTCGATCTTATACGGCTGGCGCATGTAGAAGTAGTCGACGCCGATACCGAACTTGCGCGGCAGCTTCGCGTCGCCCGCGAGGTTGTTGCCGAACAATGCGTCCGCATGCCCCGCGACGGGCAACGCCAGGATGGCGACGAATACGAACCGTACGATGTTCATGCGATGCCCCCCAGAGACCGCACTCGAGATTTGTCAGTCTAGCACGCCGTAACCAGGTAATCGTTGATCAGATTCTCGACGAGTTCCTGCTTGCCGCTGACCTGGGCCGGCTCTCCCCTGGCGGCGGCGATGTCACGCAGGGCGGTCAGGTCGAGCTCGCCGTCCTCGAAGCGTTTGCCGTCGCCGCTGTCGAAACTCCGGTACCGCCCGAAGCGCAGCTCGTCCATCCTCGGATCGGCCAGCACGCGTTCGGCGACCAGCAGGCCCCTCGCAAAGGAGTCCATGCCGCCGATATGGGCGATGAACAGGTCCTCGAGATCGGTGGACTCGCGCCGCAGCTTGGCGTCGAAGTTCAGACCCCCCGACTTCAGCCCGCCGTCCTCGAGCACGACCATCATCGCGTGCACGCAGTCGTAGAGGTCCAGCGGGAACTGATCGGTATCCCAACCGTTCTGCGGGTCGCCCCGGTTTGCGTCGATGGAACCGAGCAACCCGGCGTCGGTACACATGCGCAGGTCGTGCGCGAACGAGTGTCCGGCCAGGGTCGCATGATTGGCCTCGACGTTGACCTTGAAGTCGCCGGCGAGGCCATGGTGCCTGAGGAATCCGATGACGGTCTGCGCGTCGAAGTCGTATTGGTGCTTCATCGGCTCCATCGGCTTCGGTTCGATCAGGTACGTGCCCTTGAACCCGATGGACCTCCCGTAGTCGCGCGCCTTTTCGAGGAACATCGCGAAATGCTCGAGCTCACGCTTCGTATCCGTGTTCTGCAGGCAGGCATAGCCTTCGCGCCCGCCCCAGAACACGTAGTTCGCACCGCCGAGCTCGACGGTCGCATCAAGCGCCGCCTTGACCTGCGCGGCGGCGTACGTGAGCGCCGCGAAATCCGGGTTCGTCGATGCACCGTTCATGAACCGCGGGTTGGAGAACAGGTTCGCCGTCCCCCACAGCAGTTTCATGCCCGTCGCTGCCTGGCGTTCCTTGGCGAGCGCCACCATCGTCTGCAGGTTCTTCTCGGACTCGGCGACGCTGCCTCCCTCCGAAGCGAGGTCGAAGTCGTGGAAACACCAGAACGGCACGTTCAGCTTGGTGAAGAACTCGAATGCGGCATCGACACGGTCGCGCGAGCGCTCCATGGGCGTGCTCTTTTGCGCCCACGGCTGAATCCGGGTGCCGGGCCCGAAGGGATCGGCTCCCGTCGCACAGAACGTGTGCCAGTAGCACACCGCAAAGCGCAGGTGCTCTTCCATCGTCTTGCCCGCGACGACGCGGTCCGGATCGTAGGTCTTGAACGCGAGCGGATTGTCCGACCCGGGCCCCTCGAATCCGATCCTGCCGATGCCGGGGAAATACTCCGTCTCACCGACGAATACGGTACGACTCATTTGTTGTTCCTCCCTACGATTATTCACGCATACAGACCCGCGGCCGCGTCAACGGCGCGCTGGTAATCGCGGTATGCGTCATTGTAAAAACGGACTGCCGTGGCATCAGGCTCACAACAGCGACTCTCGTCCCTGCTCGTGTGTGCGTCAACGAGCGCGCCGATGTCGGCAACCCCGGACCCCGACTCGACGAGCTGAAGGGCCTGTAGTGCGGCCCCGAAGGCGGCGCCTTCGTCCTGCTCGAGCACGACCACCGGCGTGGCACAGACGTCGGCCACGACCTGCCGCCACGTCGCACTCTTCGCGCCGCCGCCGGTAACGACAATGGCACGGGCGGCGACGCCGAGATTCGCCAGCTCGTCGATGCCGAACTTCAGCGCGAACGTCGCACCCTCCACCGCCGAGCGCAGGAGATTTCGAGGCGTCGTGTTGTGGCCGCTCAAGCCGACGATGCAGCCGCGCGCATTCGGCAGGTTCGGCGTGCGCTCGCCGTTGAAGAACGGCAGCGTGAGCACGCCTTCCGCGCCGCGCGGCGCGGCGGAAATCTGTCGTTCGAAGGCGTCGATGTCGGCGCCGAGCAGGCGGCGCATCAGTTCGGTCGTCACGGTGCAGTTCATGGTGCACAGTAACGGCAGCCAGCCACCCGTCGACGAGCAGAATGCCGCGATATTGCCGCGCGGGTCGATCACCGGCGTGTCCGAATAGGCGTACACGGTACCCGACGTGCCGAGGCTCATCGTCATGTTGCCCTGCCGCACGTTGCTCGTCCCGATCGCGCCCATCATGTTGTCGCCGCCGCCGATAGCGACCGGGATGCCGTGCGGCACGCCGAGTTCGTCGGCCGCAGCGCGCCTGAGCTCGCCGACCGCTTCGTTCGCCGCGCGCAGCCCGGGCAGGCAGTCGTGAAGATCCCGCTCCGGATCGATGGCCCGCAGCATCGCGGACGACCAGCCACGCTCGCGGATATCGAGGAAACCGGTGCCCGACGCGTCGCCCATCTCCATGCAGCGTTCGCCGGTCAGGTAGAGGTTCACATAGTCATGCGGCAGCAATATGCCGTCCATCCTGGCATACAGCTTCGGACGCGCCTTTTTAAGCCAGCGGACCTTGGACGCGGTGTAGCCGGCGAGGATGGGGTTGCCGACCTCCGCGATGCAGGCCTCGCGGCCGCCGAAGGCCTCCATGATCTCGTCGCATTCGGCCTTGGTCGAGGTATCGCACCACAGCTTGACCGGCGCGAGTACCTCGTCGGAATCGTCGATGGCGACGAAGCCGTGCTGCTGACCGGAGACGGCGACGGCACGCGCCGTGGCACGGATGTCCGGGTCGACCTTCGCCATGGCCTCGCGCAGCGCGCCCAGCCACCAGTGCGATTGCTGTTCCGCGACACCGCCTTCTGCCTGGTAGAGATCCAGGGCGGCACTTGCCGTGGCCGCGATCCGGCGAGCGCCGAAATCGTAAAAGACCACCTTCAGGGCCTGGGTCCCCAGGTCGATGCCGATCACCGTGTCCATCGTATTCTTGATTTTATGGCAGCCCGGGATGCGCATCGTGTTGGCGCATCCGATGTAAACGTTTACACTAATACCGCATTCCGCCAAGAGCTGCAAATAACAAACGCGGACGGCCGGACAAGCTCCATACTATTGGGCCGCCGCAGCCACCGGACCGGGGATTGCCGTGAGTAACGTCTCCATCAAGCAAGTTGCCAAGCTCGCGGGCGTGTCGATCGCCACCGTGTCCCGGTGCCTGAACAGCCCCGAAAAAGTCACGGCCAGGACGCGCTCGAAGGTCGAACGCGCCATCTCGAAGACCGGCTATACGCCGAACGAGATCGCACGCAATTTCCGGCGCGGACGCAGCAACATGATCATGGTCGTGCTGCCCTCGATCGGCGATCCGTTTTTCACCGAGGTCATGCTGGGCATTCGCGAGGCCGCGAAACTAACGGGCTTCTCGCTGCTGATCAACGAGACGGCGGGCAACACGATCACGGCCGACGAGATCGGCGCGATGGTCGTGTCCAAGCAGGCCGAGGGGATCATCCTGCTCGCCAGCCTGTCACCCTTCGGCACCGAGGTGGTATCCACGACCAGCCGGCAAGCGCTGCCGATCGTCATCGGTTGCGAGACCGTGTCGCCGGAGCTGGCGCAGTTCCCGGCGGTCCGTATCGACAATGCAGCGGCGGCGGCGGATGCGGCGAATTACCTGATCCAGCACGGCCACCGCCGCATCGGCATGGTCTCGGGGCATGTGTCGTCCCTGTTGACCCGCGACCGCGAGGCAGGCTACCGCAGTGCGATGGCCGACGCCGGACTGACCGTCGAAGACGGCTGGATCGTCTATGGCCGGCTCACCGTCGACGGCGCCTGCGAAGCCACGCGGGCATTGCTCGGGCACGCCACACCGCCGACCGCGATCTTTTGCGCCAACGACCTGATGGCCATCGGCTGCATGCACGAGATCCGCCAGGCGGGCCTGGAGATCCCGAAGGACGTGTCCGTGATCGGGTTCGACGACATCGTCCTGGCGAGCGTACTCGATCCGCCACTGACGACCATCCGCCAGCCCGCCCAGGAGATCGGCCGGCGGGTCATGTACCGACTGTGCCGTGAGATCGAGCACGGCCGGCACGGCGATGGCCATCCCGAGATCGTGCCGCACGAGCTGGTCGTGCGTGCCTCGGTAGCGCCGCCGGTCAGAGGACGCCGCGGCGCGCGAGGTTCCGCATGAGCGCGGCTATGCCGAAATCCCAGGGCTCGATGCGGTCGCAGTAGGACACCTCGTTCTCCAGCGTGCCGATGTGATCCGAACTGATGCGCACGAAGTCCCCCGGCTTGTGGGTGAAACCCATGCCGGCTTCGCCGCGATCCTGCGTCGGTGCGAACAGGGTGCCGGTGAACAACACGAGGCCGTCGGGATACTGATGTGATTCGTTGATCGTCTGCGCAACGAGGTCCGCCACGTCGCGGCTGATCTCGCTCATCCGGCTCTTGTCCGACAGCCTGAACCCGTCTTGTGCGCCGACGATCTCCAGGCGTATCTCCTCGGCGCGCACGTCATTGAGCGTGAAGCTCTCGTCGAGCAGGCGTATGAACGGGCCGATGCTGCAGGCCGCGTTGTTGTCCTTGGCCCTGCCGAGCAACAGGGCGCTGCGGCCCTCGAGGTCGCGCAGGTTGACGTCGTTGCCCAGCGTCGCCCCGACGATGTTTCCTGCCGGGTCGACGACGAGCACGAGCTCCGGCTCGGGATTGTTCCATTCCGAGACGGGGTTGATGCCTACGGCCTGGCCGAGTCCCACGGCGGACAGCGGCTGCGCCTTGGTGAATACTTCGGCGAAAGGCCCGATGCCGACCTCCAGGTACTGCGACCACATGCCCGCCTCCATCAACCTTTCGCGCAACTCTTCGGCTTGTGCGGATCCCGGCACGACGTCGCCGAAGCCGGTGCCGAGCGTCGTGCCGAGCTGTTTCCGGATCTCGGCGGCGCGGGCCGGCTGACCCGCTGCCCGTTCCTCGATCAGGCGCTCGAGCAGGCTGCAGGCAAACGTCACGCCGCAGCCCTTGATGGCGTGCAGGTCAACAGGAGCGAGCAGCCGGGGCCGCTCCGCGTCCGGGTCGGGACCGACACTGTTGGTGATGAGTTCGGCCACCGAGGCGATGCGCGGCAGGTCGGCCGCCTCGCGCAGGCGCGCCAGCGGCTGGTCGGCGAGCAGCTCGGCCATCGTCGGCGCGATCGCCGAGAGGTCGTAGACACCGTCGTGGGTCAGCCAGACCGGTGACGGCCCTGCGACCGGGCCGGCCAGTCCCGCCGGCAACCACGCACGGCCGAGCATCACACCGGTGAGCCCGTCGACCGGTAGATAGCGTGTCGGATCGGTGGCGTTCATGAACGGTCAATTCTTCCTGACGGAGTAGATGACGTCCAGCGAGTTGACCTGCCCGCTCGTCGACTCCAGCGTCAGCCGGTTGTTGAGCCGGTACCGTAACAGCAGGCGCCCGAGCTGATCGACGATACCGTAGCCGTACTCCACGAACAGGCGGTTACCGAGATTCTTGCCGGCGACGATGCGGCTCGTGTCCGGACCGCCCTCCACGGCAAGCTTGTCGAGCCCGAGCGTGCTGCGGATCTGTGAAACGATCACGCCGGCCTGCGACAGCCCCAGCGCGAACGCCGCCTTGTTGAGCATGTCGCCTTCGTTCGAACTGACGTTACCGAGCGGCTGTCCGGTCAGCAGATAGGACAGCGCCTCGGCGTCACTGAGCGGCGGATCGCTGAACACGGTGGACTTCAGCTGGTACGGCACGCCGGTAAGCTGCACACCGGCCGTCACGTCGGGCATCTTGCGCACGGCGCGGACATCGAGGTTGGGTTTGTCCAGTGGGCCGTTGAAGGCGAGTTCGCCGCGCTCGATCTCGAGTTTCTGGCCGTAAGCGGTATAGCGGCCGTCGTGCAGGCTGACGCGGCCGTGTCCCGTATAGGGCCGCAGACTGCCACCCTCGATACGCAACTCACCGGAGACTCCGGTCTGCAGCCCGAAGGCCGAGACCTGTACGTCGTCGCCGAGCACGGTTCTTACGTCGATGTCCAGTACGCGACGCGGCACGGGCTTGGCCTGTTCGTCCGCCCGGTGCACGACCGCGTCGATGGACGGTTCCTCGGCAGTCTCCGGGATGTCCTTGAGCGTGATGTTCGCACTGGGGACAGTCACTTTGCCGCGGACGCGCAACTGCCGTTCGTCCAGCAGGACCGTGACGTCCGGAGACGCATTGACACGCCAGTTGGGCAGCCGCATCAGTTCGAAATTGCTGCCCTGGATGTGAGCCTCACTGTGCATCCCGGTATCGGAGACGAATTCGCTCCTGCCGGTAATCGACAACTTGCCGGCGCCGGAACGGGCGCTGCCGTTCACCGTCAGGGCACCGCTGTCGTCCTGCCGGATCTCCGCGTTGAATTCCTTGATGTCGATGCCGGTCTGCCGCAGGCTGAAGGCTCCCTCGCTGACGAACAACGCACCCCGAAACTTCGGTTCCGAGAGCTTCCCGCCGACGGTGAGCTTGCCGTCGATCCGGCCCGAGGCATTACTGACGTTCGGTATCAGGATCGGGACGATCGCGAAGTCGCGCATCTCGAAGTTGACGCCGCCGTCGATGGCAGAATCGCGGTCGAAGACGTCTGCCATACTCAGGGAGCCGTCCACGCCGGCCGCTTCGTTCTCGAAGCGGATACGGAAGTTCGAGTCGAGCCTGTTGTCCTGCAGGACGAGGTCCGCGTCTGCGGAGTTGAGCGTCGCGACGACGTCCTCACCCTCGTATTGGGCGGACAGCTTCGCGCCGTGCAATGCGATCCGTCCCTTGCCGCCGAGTACCCCGTCCTCGAGGCTCACGCTCGCGGTCAGGCCGACGATGCCGCCTATATCCACCCCTTCCGGAAGTTCGAGCGGCAGCGCAGTCAGCGGCAGGTTGCGCACGTCGAGATCGACCGACGCGCTGCGCGTCGCGCCGACGGACACCAGGACACAGGCTTCTCCGTCCACATCGGTATTCACGAGGCAGGACCTGCCGATCTCGACGCTGCCCGGTGCCAGGTCGAGCCGACCCGGTCCGCGCAGCGTCCACACCCCGAACGGGTCCGCGTCCAGCTTGAGCGTGTCGACAGTACCCGACCAGGCCGACGGCCCGAGCGCGCCGTGCAGGGTTGCCTGCAGCTCCTGTTTTCCGGCGCTTGCGGTCACGCGCGCTTCGTGCGCGCCACGGGTCCCTTCGACGTGCGCGCTCAGCGTGTCGAGCGAGACGTCGCCGAATGTCACGTCCCGTCCCTGCAACGAGAGGGTCAGTCGCGGATCGGTGCGCGAGCCTCGCAACTGCAGCGTACCGTCGAGACGGCCACTCAGGCCGGCGACGAGCTGCTGCGGCTCGGGCAGGTGGAACTCGCCGTCCGCTTCGAGGGAGTCCGTCGCGAGGCGGCCGCGCAGCGTGACAGCACCGGCACCGGCGGTGACAGTCGCGGAGTCGATCGTCGCGGCCTGTGCAGTCAGTTTGCCGTCCGCGACGATGTCGACTGCACGTCCCTGCCAGTCCAGGCCGGCGTGCGCCTTGCCGGCCCAGACGAAGCCGTCCCGCCAACGGAACGACCCCTGCGCCTGCAGCTGCCCGTAACTGCTGTCGACACTCAGGTCGCTCTCGGTGAGACCGTCGCGATTGCCCTCTCCGGTCAGGTTCAGGGTGATTGCGGGCCAGTCGCCGAGCTGCCCTCGTGCATCCGCACGCAACTCGTAGCCGTCGGGCATGCCCTCGAGGTACACAGTGCCTTCCGGACTCTCGATCCTGCGACCGTCGGCGAGGCCCCACTCCAGGTTGCGCCAGCGGTTCTCGACCGCGATGCGCGGGCCGCTGTCACCGTTCGCGAAATAGCCGGTCGAGTGCACGCGCAGCGGTGCATCGAGTTCGTGCTCGATGTCGTAGCGCTCGCGATCGCCCTTCAACGTCAGGCGGCCCCGCCAGGTGAGCCCGTCGTCACCGGGCCACTGCCATGCGATCTTGAAATTCGCCGGCAATGCTTCGACGAGGCCGAAATGGCCGGCCGCCGACAGCTGGCGCTCGCCTTCCGAGGCTCGCAATGCCTCGATGGTGACGCGCGATCCCGACGCGCCCGCGTCCGCATGGATGCTGTCGATCCGCTGTTCGAAATCGCCGACGCGGACCACGGCGTCGCGGATCGTCGCCGACTCCAGCCAGATCCTGACCGGCAGTTCGACGGCAAGGGGCCGGTGCGGCGCCCCGTCGTCCTCGCCGCGCTCGACGGTCACCCGGAGGCTCGAGACGTCGAGCGCCGTCAGGTGGACCGTCTTCCCCAGCAATGCCGCGAGCCCGGGTCTGGCACTGACGTCCTGCGCCTCCACCTGCACCGAGTCGTCCAGCCAGGCGATGCGGTCGGCGTGCAGACCGCCGAGCAGGGTGCCGCCGACACCGTCTACCGCGAGCGCCTGCGGGAAGTACGGCCGTCCGCGAGCCAGCAGCCACGCCGTGCCGCCTTCGGTGCCGACCAGCCATCCGAGTGCGGCCACGGCCGCTAGAATCGTGACCGTCGCCAGGGCGGCGATCGTCAGCAGCGCGCGACGAATCAAAGTTCCACTCCGACGGAGACGTGCAGGTGGATCGGATTTTCGTTCAGGCTGAAGCCGTGGGCGACGTAGAGCCGGATCGGGCCGATCGGCGAACGCCACTTGATGCCGATACCTGCGCCGGCGACGGGATTCAGGTCGGTGCCATTGAAGGCGTTGCCGCCGTCGACGAACGCCGCCCAGTAGTAATTGCCGAAAGCCCGGTGCTCGTACTCGATGCTCGCCGTGAGCAGGCTGCTGCCGCCGACGACCTTGCCGCTCTCGTCTTCCGGGCCGAGCGATTTATAGTCGTAGCCGCGGATGGACTGGTCGCCGCCGGCGAAGAATCGGACCGAAGGTGGTAATTCGTCGAAATCGGACTTCGCGGTAACGCCGCCATCGAGGCGCAACAGCCACCGCGCGCCGTCACCGGCCGGCAGGACCCATCGCGAGCGGGCGACGACCTGCAGGAAACGCGTATCGGAGCCGAGCAACCGGTCCGTGCCGCGGATTTCGACCTCGATGCTGTGGCCGCGTTGCGGGTATAACTGCCGCGCGGCGTACTTGTGGTCGAATTTGATGCCCGGGAGTACGAGCAGTGAGGTGCTTTCCGTGTCACCGACCTCGTAGCTCTCGTAGCTGACGTCGAGCGCATAGGTTCGCAGCAGATTTCGCGCGAGTAATTTCGAGCGACGGATGCCGAATCTCGCCGACCGGGTGTATGACGTGTCGGTATCCTCGACGTCCAGCGCCCCGGTGTAGCTCAGCCAGTCGCTGCGAGGGTCCGTCAGAGGGATACGGTACTCGCTGGTGAGTCCCGAGATTACCGGAGACAGCCTGAGCTGCACGTCAAGGCGATGGCCGGCGTCGTTCATCCGGCTGTTGCGGAAACCGGCGCGAAGCCTCGGCCCCGTGTCGGTGGAGTAGCCGGCGCCGACCGAATATTCGATGCGCTCGACCGGCTCGAGGTGAACCGCGATCGGTATGCGGCGGTTCTCGGCTTCGTCGAACAACGGCTGGATGTCGATACGACTGAAGTAACCGGTCAACGAAAGATCTTCGTAGGCGCGGGCGATCTCCTTGCTGTCGTACGGTTCGCCCGCGTGCAGATCCAGCACCGCGGCAACCAGCGACGGCTCGAGAAAGTCCTGGTCCTGTCGGATCTCGCCGATCTGGTAGCGCGGCCCGCTGTCGAACTTCAGGACGATGTCCGCCGCCTGTTGCTCGGGCCAGACATCGATCCGGCTCTCGGTGAAAGCCCCGTCGATGTAGCCGCGTTCGAGCGCCTTGTACTGCAGCGACTGCTTGTACGCCTCGTAATCGGCATGCCGTAGCCGGGCGCCGACGCGCAGCGCCGCCGGGACTTCCACGCGGGAAAAGGCCGTATCCGATTCGGCCCCGCCGGTGACTTCGAGATCCAGATTCCGGATCCTCACCGGCGGACCCGGATCGATGTCCAGGGTCGCCTGCCAGCAATCTTTCCCGAACACGAGTTCAGTGTGCACGGCGGGCGAGTAGTAACCGTAGGGTTCGAGCGCCGTCCGGGCCTCCGACTCCGCAAGCCGGAAGCGCCGGCGGATCACCCAGGGCTCAGCGTCGCACGGCTCGGTCGAGAGTCCCACAAACGCACGCACGTTCCTGGCGACTTCATCGTCCAGGCCCTTGATGGCGAGTTCGGCATACGCATATTGGAACGATAAGCCGAGCAGAGCGACCGACAGGAGTCCCGCGACGAGAAGGCGATGCCTGGCTAGAGCCACTTCTTGGATCGGAAGTACGTTATTAGCGAAACGGTGACGCCGATCATCACGACTACCGATCCCGCAAATCCCCATGCGCTGTTCACACCCGGCAGACCACCTACGTTCATACCCAGCATCCCCGTGACGAACGTCAGCGGCAGGAATACTGCAGCAACAACAGACAATACGTACATGCGCGAGTTCTGTTCCTGCGCCATCAGGCCGAGATACTCCTCGCGCAGCACTACGGCGCGCTCCCGCGCCAGATCCAGGTCCTCTATATAACGTGTGATGCGGTCCGCCTCCTCTCGCAGGTAGTCGATCTCCTCGACGGTGAACAGCGGTCCCGGCTGCCGGTACAGCCGGTCGAGCGCATCCCGCTGGGGCGACAGGAACCGTCTCACGGACGCGATCTTGCGTCGCAGCGCCGACAACTGCTGGCTCGTGCGCAGGGTATCCGCAGTTTCCATCAGTTCCTCGGCGTCGCCGATGTTTTCCTCGATGCTGTCCACGAACATGCCGATCCGGTTCGCGAGGTACTCGACGAGCTCGGCGATGAATGCGCCCGGGGTCGTCGGGCCGTGACCCCGTTCGAGCGAATGCAGAACATCCTGGACGGACAGGAGCCTGCGCCGCCGGATGCTGATGATGCGCCTGGACTCGATCCAGACGCGCACGGCGACCATGTCTTCCGGGTCCTCGCCCGGATTCAGGTTCACGCCACGCAATACGATCAGCAGGCCCCTGTCGGTCAGGCGCACCCGCGGCCGTACGTCCGGCGCCAGCAGGGTATCCGTCACGACGTCATCCAGACCCGCCGATTCCCGCAGCCAGCGCCGGGCACCCTGGTCGCCCAGGAGCAGATGTGTCCACAAGATGCCGTCGTCGCAGGTCCACTTCTGGATTTCACTTGCATCCGCGGGACGGCAGCCGCCCTCGCCGTCGAGCACGACCGCGTGCAGCAGGCCTTGAGCGGCATCTTTCATTCGCCGGCCTCCTCACCGTCGCCCGCGAGCACGCGTACTTCCAGCGGCCGGTTCGCGTCGAAGTGGACGTCGCGCTGCGGGAACGCGACGACGATGTCGTTGGCGGCGAACAATTCGGCAACACGGAACCGGATCTCGCTGCGGATCGAACGCAGCTCCCGTTCGCCGGCTACCTGGCACCAGAAGTACGTGTCGAAGACAAGGGCATTGTCGCCGAAGTCCTCGAATACGACGATCGGCTTCGGACTCTTCATGGCCTCGGAGTTCTCATCGACTGCCTGTCTTATCAGATCGGCGACCTTGCGCACCGGCGAACCGTACGCGACCCCGACGCGCACGGTCGTGCGAATGTTGTTGTCGATCAGCGTCCAGTTCACGACCATGTGTTCGAGCAACAAGCTGTTCGGCACCAGCAGGTGCACGCCATCCACGCGCCGAATGCGCGTCGACCGCACCCCGATCTCCTCGACGGTCCCGTTCGTGCCTTCGATCTCGATGAAGTCGTGGATACGGATCGGCCGCTCGGCCATCAGGATCCAGCCGCTGATGAAGTTGTTGATGATGTTCTGCGCCCCGAAGCCGATACCGATGGCGATCGCGCCAGTCGCGAATGCGAACGCCGTGAGCGGAATCCCGAGCAGGCTCAGCGCTGTTACGATGACCAACACCAGGATGGCGAAGAAGACGACGCGCTTGACCGTGTGTACGGCATCCGCTCCAAGCTTCGTCTCGCCAAGCCGACGACCCAGCAGGTAGCCGGACAGTCGACTGAGGTAATACCCGCCGACGACGGTGAGGACCACGACGAGAATACGTCCGATCGTAAGGTCCGCATCGCCGGGCCAGTCGATCGGCGCTATATTTAGTATTTGCTCGATATGCTTCAGCAAGGCGTAGCGACCCCGCAGCGGGTCTCCTGCAGTTCAGCCGGCGACAATTGTAACTTAGTCGGAATTCCCGTGATTCGATCTTTGAACGGACTGTCAGCGAGGCAGTAGCCCGCTGACGAGGATCGCAAGGACGGCGAGCGGAGCGACGATGCGGATCGTCCAGAGCCAGATCCGGAAAACCAGTCGGCTGCCGAAGTGCAGCTCCTCGTCCAGCACCTGCGGACGCACGTACCAGCCGACGAAAACCGCGATCAGGATCGCTCCGAGGGGCATTAAGAGATTCGCCGTAAAGAAATCGATCAGATCGAAAATCGTCTTGCCCGAGAAGATACCGAACATGTCGAGTGGCGTAACGTCCTGCCAGCGATTGAAGGACAGGATACTGGCGATGCCGATGAACCAGGCGAGGAAACCGAAGACGATGCATCCGTCTCTGCGCCGCATGCCCCAGCGATCTCCAGCATAGGCAACGATCGGTTCGATGATCGCTATCAGCGACGTCACCGCCGCGAATGCCAGCAGTACGAAGAACAGGGCGCCGAAGACGGAGCCACCCGGCATGTCGGCGAAGGCGGTCGGCAGGGTCCTGAAGATCAGTCCGGGTCCCGCGGCCGGGTCGAGTCCGTTCGCGAACACCAGTGGGAAGATCATCAGGCCCGCGAGCAATGCGACGAGCGTGTCGCTGCCGGCGATGATCAGCGCCGAGCGCGTCAGCGATACCTGTTTGGGTACGTACGAGCCGTAGGCCATCATCAGTCCCATCGCCACACTGATCGAGAAAAATGCCTGCCCGACGGCCGCGAGCACCACCTCGCCGGTGATTTTTCCGAAATCGGGTTCGAACAGGAACCGTACACCTGCCGCAAAATCTCCCTCGACCGCTGCGTAGCCGATCATGAGGAGGAGCATGACGAACAAAGCCGGCATCATGATCTTGACGGCACGCTCGATACCGTCCTGCAGCCCGCGGCCGACGATGATCAGCGCACCGATCATGAACACGGTGTGCCAGAAGGTCATCACGATCGGGCTGCCGAGCAGATCGTCGAATTGCCCTGCGACATCGGCGGGTGCCGCACCACCGAAATTGCCCGCCGCCTTGAACACGTAACTCAGCGTCCAGCCCGCGATCACACAGTAGTACGTGGCGATCAGGTAGCCCGAGACGACGCCCATCCAGCCGACGATCGCCCAGGCCCGCGAATGGCCGCCGCTCTCGGCCAGCACGGCCATCGCCACCGGGGGGCTGTGACTGCCGCGCCTGCCGATCAACAGCTCGCCGATCAATATCGGGATCGCGACGAACACCACGGAGACCAGGTAGACGATGACGAATGCACCGCCCCCGCTGATGCCGGCGATATACGGGAATTTCCAGATATTTCCGAGGCCGACCGCTGCGCCGACCGCCGCCAGCACGAACGTGACCCCCGATGACCAGTGGTGCGCTCCGCCGGTTGAACTATTCAGTGCCATGGCCTGTTCCGGCTAGGGCGTCAACACCCGGCCGCGATTCAGGATGTTCTTCGGATCGAGACTTCGCTTCAGCGAACGCATGAGTTCGATCTCGTCGGCCGTGCGACAGGAGGCGAGCCAGGCGACCTTCTCGGTACCGATCCCGTGCTCGGCCGATACCGAACCCCCGAAGTCCGCGAGCGGTTCGTAGACGCAACGATCGGAGTCCGCGTGGGCAGCATCGATCTCGCGCGGATGCACCATGAAGTGCAGGTTGCCGTCCGCGACGTGACCGAGGCTGTGACAGGCGCCGTCGCGCCAGCACTCGCGGACATTCCGCTCGACCCTGCCCACGTATTCCGGCATGTGCGCGATCGGCAGGCTGACGTCGTAGACGAACACCGGGTCCGGCTTGAGCAGCGGCTCGAAACCCTCGCGGATCTGCCAGAGAGCGCGCGTTTCCGCTTCCGACTTCGGGACCACCGCGTCGACGATGAGGCCGTCTTCGAGCGCGCCGGCCAGGATCGCCTCGAAACGTTCGGCGTCCGCCTCGGGCTCGCGGCCCTCCAGTTGCGCGATGACGTAATAGGAATAATCGCGCGCCATCGGCGCTCGGTAACCGCCGTCACCGGTGAGGCCGGCATAGTAGTTGCCCCACATGATCTCGAACGCGCTCAGCGAGCCTCCGGTGCGTTCGCGCATGCGGGCGAGGAATGCGGAAACGCCGGCAAAGTCGTCCATCGCGACGAGTGCGGTGTGCCGGCCGGCCGGCCGGGGGAAGAGTCGCAATACGGCACGCGTCACCACGCCGAGTGTGCCTTCCGTGCCGATGAACAACTGTTTCACGTCGTAACCGGCGTTGTTTTTGAGCATGCGGTTCATCGACGAGATGACCGTGCCGTCCGCGAGTACCGCCTCCAGACCCAGCACGAGATTGCGCATCATGCCGTAACGCAGCACGTTGATACCGCCCGCGTTGGTCGCGATGTTGCCGCCGATCGTGCAGCTGCCGCGTGCGCCGAGATCGAGCGGGAAGTAGAGCCCCGCGTCGTCGGCGGCTTCCTGCACGACTTGCAATATGGCGCCCGCCTCGACGACGGCGGTCCCGCCGACGCCGTCAATCTCCCGGACAGCGTTCATCTTCTCCAGCGACAGGACGACGTCTGCCGGCGAAGACACGGCCGCCGTCACGGCGTTCGTCCGCCCGCCCTGGACGACGACGGTCTGGTCCTGCGCATGGCATGCAGCCATTACGCGCGAGACCTCTTGCGTTGAAGCCGGGAGCACCAGCGCCTTCGCCTGCATCGGCGCGTCGCTCCAGAAACTCGTCACCCGCGACGCGACAGCATCGCCCGTCAGCACGCGCTCGGCACCGACGATCCCGACCAGTTCTGAGACGATTCCGGACAACGCCGCTCCCTCACTCGCGGCACGCCGCGGATACGGCAGTGTGCCATGCGGGACTCTCAATTAGAATCGGACCTTGACCGTACCGAATCCCACGATGGCAAAGCCCAAGAAAGCCGCACGCCTCGCTATCGACATCGGCGGCACGTTTACCGACGTCGTGCTCGACCGTGCCGATGCCGGGCGGATCACGGCCAAGCTGCTCACCACCGGCAAGCAGCCGGCCGAAGCCGTGCTTGCGGGCATCGATGCCGTCCTCGGCGAGTCCTCAACGGACCCCGCCGACGTCCGCCTGATCATCCACGGTACCACTCTGGCGACGAATGCCCTGATCGAGCGGCGCGGCGCGGTCACGGCGCTGCTCACGACGCGCGGGCACCGCGACGCGCTGGAGATGGCGCACGAGGATCGCTTCGAACAGTACGACATCGGTATCGACCGGCCTCGACCCCTGGTGCCGCGCTTCCTCCGGCTGCCGGTGACCGAACGCATGGACCGTGACGGCAGGGTCCTGGTCGCGCTCGACGAGGATTCGGTGACGCAGGCGCTCGCCGAGTTCGATCGGCACGGGGTCGAGAGCGTCGCGATCGGCTTCCTGCACGCCTTCGTGAATCCGGACCACGAACGGCGTGCTGCCGAGTTGCTCGCCTCGGCCAGGCCCGAACTCTCGATCACGCTCGCCTCGGAGGTCTGCCCGGAGATCCGCGAGTACGAACGCCTGTCGACGGCTTGCGCCAACGCCTACGTACGTCCCCTGATGACGCGCTACCTCGAAACGCTCGCCGGCGAACTCGCCGAACGCGGCCTCACCTGCCCGTTCCTGATGATGACATCGGGCGGCGGTCTGACGACGCTGGCCACCGCGGCGAAATTCCCGATTCGCCTCATCGAGTCGGGTCCGGCCGGCGGCGCGATCCTGGCGCGGGAGTTGGCGAGGCGGCTCGACCTCGGACGGGTGCTGTCTTTCGACATGGGCGGCACGACCGCCAAGCTCTGCCTGATCGACGGGTTCGAGCCGCTCGCCTCGCGCAGCTTCGAGGTCGACCGCGTGTACCGATTCAAGAAGGGCAGCGGCTTGCCGGTCCGCATACCGGTCATCGAGATGGTGGAGATCGGGGCCGGCGGTGGCTCCATCGCGGGCATCGACAAGCTCGGGCGTATCCAGGTCGGCCCTTCGAGCGCCGGGTCGGATCCGGGTCCTGCGGCCTATGGCCTCGGCGGCACGCGCGCCACCGTGACCGATGCCGACACGCACATGGGGCACCTGCACGCCGCGAGCTTCGCCGGCGGCGCGATGACGCTCGATGCCGCCGGCGCACGGCAGGCCGTCGAACGCGATGTCGCGACGCCTCTCGGTTTCGAAGCCGACGGCGGAGCATTCGGCATCGCCGAGGTCGTCGACGAGAACATGGCGGCCGCGGCACGCGCACATGCCGCCGAATTCGGCATCGACCTCGCGCAGCGCGACATGATCGCCTTCGGCGGCGCCGGCCCGCTGCACGCGGCGCGCCTCGGCGAGAAACTCGGCGTCGGCCGCATCGTCATCCCGGCCGGAGCCGGTGTCGGTTCCGCGCTCGGCTTCCTGCTCGCGCCGGTCGCATACGAGGTCGTGCGCAGCCGGCCGCAGGTCCTCGCCGAGCTCGATCACGCGCTCGTGAATCGCCTGATGGAGGAGATGCGCAGGGAGGCCGAGGAGGTGGTGCGCCAGGGCAGCGACGCCCGCGACCTCATCGAAACCCGGCAGGCCTACATGCGTTACGCCGGCCAGGGACACGAGATTCCGGTCGACCTGCCGGTAGCGCGTTACGACGCGAGTCACCGCGCGAGCTTCCGCAGCTCGTTCGAGGCGGCATACGCCCGACTGTACGGTCGCGCTATCGCCGGCGTCGGGATCGAGGTATTGAGCTGGACGCTGACGGTCAGTGCACCCGCGGCGCCGGCTCCCGCGAAACCTTCGCGGCCGCGCAAGACGCCGGCACCTCCGTCCGTGGCGCGGCAATCGTTCTTCGACCCGGAATCTGCGAGCCGCTCGGACGCACCTGTGTTCCGCCGCGAGTCGCTCGCGCCCGGCATGCGCATCGAGGGGCCGGCCCTGATCGCGGAGGATCAGACGACGACGGTCGTCACCTCGGCCTGGGATGCGCACATCGACGCACACGGCAACATCGTGCTGACACGGCACAGGGAGGAGACCGATGCCTGAACCGGCTGCCGTCGACCGCATCCGCATGCAGATTCTGTGGGATCGCCTGCTGGCAATCGTCGAGGAGCAGGCACAGACCCTGATCCGTACGGCATTCTCGACAACGGTGCGCGAGGCGGGCGACCTGTCCTCGGGCGTGTTCGACACCCGGGGCCGCATGCTCGCGCAGGCCGTGACCGGCACACCGGGACACGTCAATGCGATGGCGGCGAGTGTCGGCTATTTCCTGGACAGGCATCCGATTTCGACGCTCGGGCCCGGCGACGTCCTCGTCACCAACGACCCCTGGCACGGCACGGGCCACCTCAACGACTTCACCGTCGTCACGCCGGTATTCCGCGACGACTCTGCCGTCGGCTTGTTCGCGGCGACGTCGCACATCGCGGATGTCGGCGGCCTCGGCTTCGGCCCGAACGGCACCCAGGTCTTCGAGGAAGGCATCAACCTGCCGATCGACTACCTGTTCCGCGCGGACGAGCCGAACCGCACGTTGCTTCGCGTCCTGCGCGCCAACGTGCGGGACCCGGTGTCCGCGGAGGGCGATCTGTATTCCCTCGCGGCCTGCAATCGCGCCGGCGCGCGCGCGCTGCTCGCGACGCTGGACGAATTCGGCCTCGCCGGCCTCGACGGGACCGGCCACTGGATCGTCGAGGCATCGCGCGCGGCGATGCTGGACGAGATCCGCAAGCTGCCGACCGGCCGCTGGCAATACCGGATGCGCATCGACGGCTACGACGAGCCCGTGGATCTCGTCTGTGCATTGTCGATCGGCGACGACGGCATCGACATCGACTTCGACGGCACGTCCGCCGCCTGCCGGCACGGCATCAACGTCCCGCTGACGTATACGCAAGCCTACGCGTCCTTCGGCGCACGCTGCGTGATCGGCAACGACGTGCCGAACAACGCCGGTTCGCTGGGCGTCGTGCGCGTGCGCGCGCCGGAGGGCTCGATCCTCAACGCGCAGCGTCCCGCCGCCGTATCCGCGCGCCACGTCATCGGCCAGATGCTGCCCGACGTCGTGCTCGGCTGTCTCGAGCAACCGCTCGGCGGCAGGGTGCCGGTCGAGGGCGCCGCCTGCCTGTTCGGTCCCGTATTCCTCGGCGGCCGCGGCATCATCCCGGGCAGCACGCAGGAACCCTTCGTCCTCAACGCGTTCTACGCCGGCGGCACGGGCGCCCGTCCCGGCAAGGACGGCCTGTCGTGCACGGCGTTCCCGTCCGGCGTGCGCTCGACACCCGTCGAGATCGTCGAGTTGAACGCACCGATCGTCGTCTGGCAGAAGGAATTCCGGCCCGACTCCGCCGGACCGGGGGAATTCCGCGGCGGGCTGGGGCAGGTGCTGGAATTCGGCTCACTGGCCGGCGAGGCCTTCGCGGTCTCCAAGATGTTCGATCGCATCATCCACCCGCCGCGCGGCCGCGACGGCGGTGGAACGGGCGCCGCTGCCCGACTTTATATAAAGAATGGCGACAAGCTCGCCGGCATGGGCCGCGACGTCATCCCCGCCGACCACACGATGGTGCTCGAGACGGCCGGCGGCGGCGGTCGCGGCGATCCTGCCAGGCGCGACCCGGCGGCCGTAGCCGACGACGAGAAGAACGGCCTCATCCTGTAGGAGCGGCGCCGGTCGCGCTGGCAGGCAGCGCTCCTACAGGGCGAACGTGGCGACGGTGAGGGGCGTGCCGGTCCCGATCGCGGCGCGCTTCATGCCCTGCGAGTTATAGCGCATGACGATGCCGGCATCGCGCGTCACGGCAATGACACCGGCCTCGCCGCCGAGCCGCGCGACTTCCTGCAGCAACGCATCGACGGCCGCCTCCGGCGCGTCGCCCGCCCGGATCCGGCACGCAACCGAGAGCGCGCCGCCGGCGCGAATGATGTGTTCACCCGTGCCGGTACAGGAGATCGCGACCGCGTCGTCGGCCCAGGTGCCGGCACCGATGAGCGGCGAATCGCCGACACGACCCTCGAGCTTGCCGAAGGTCCCGCCCGTCGAGGTTGCGGCCGCCAGCCGGCCGGCCGTGTCGAGTGCGGCGGCTCCGACGGTGCCGTGCTTGTGCTCGTGGATCTCGTGTTCGTACACGCCGACTGGCAGGACGTACCAGGCCGCCGGGTCTTCGATCACTTCGAGGCCCTGTTCGCGGGCGAAGGCGAGCGCGCCGTTGCCGACGAGCAACACGTGCGGGGAGGCGTCCATGACGCGCCGGGCGGCGCCGATCGGATTCGCCAGGTCGCGGGCGGCCGCGACCGCACCGGCGGCACGGGTGGCGCCGTCCATGATCGACGCATCGAGTTCGACGTAGCCCGCCGTATTCGGGGCCGAGCCCCGGCCGGCAACGTAGAGACCGCTGGTCTCCATCCCGGCGACAGCGAACTCCACGACGTCGAGCGCCGTGGCGCCTCCCGCCAGGCGCTCCCCGCATTCTCCGGCCAGTTCGCGAAGGTGATCGTCGACGACGCCGTAGTCGCGGCCGGCGACCGGGCCCGCACCCCCGTGCAGCGCGACTGCGAAATTACTGGCTATCGCCGTCCTCCGTCGCAGGGCCGGCAGCCCCGTAGCTCAGGCCGTAGCCGTACGCGAAACGCGGATCGTAGTCGGGATCGCCGACGTTGACCTCGGTCTGATCGGCGGAAGCCGGCCACGAGAACGACAGCCTGCCGGTGAAATCGAAGCGCGGCTTGCCGTCGGCGTCGGCGACCAGGACGTCGGCGATGCCCCCGCCCTCGGTGCCCGGCAGCCAGGCGGCGACGAACGCGTCCGAGGCCGCGAGTTCCGGGTCCACCCAGAGCGGACGCCCGGACAGGAACACCGCGACGGTCGGGATGCCGGCATCGTGGAAGCGCTGCAACAGGTGCAGGCCCTCTTCCGGTGCAAAATCGACGTTCGGAAGGTCGCCGACACCCTCGGCGTACGGGTCCTCGCCGAACACGACGATGGCGACGTCGGGCACATCCTCGTAGCTGACGTCCTCGCTCAGGGTGGCCGAGCCGCCGCCCGTAGCGAATGCGTCCCGCAGTCCTTCCCAGATCGACGTCCCGTGCGGGAAATCCTTGCGCTGGTTGCCGTTACCCTGCCAGGTCAGCGTCCAGCCGCCGCACTGCCTACCGATGTCGTTCGCCCCGTCCCCGGCAACGAGCACGTTCAGCGCGGGCGACAGCGGCAACACGCCTGCGTCGTTCTTGAGGAGTACCAGCGACTTCCTGACCGCGGATCGTGCCAACGCGCGGTGTTCGGGCGAGCCGAGCAGATCGAAGTCGCCGGCATGCTTGCGGGACGACGGCCGTCCGGCCTCGAATACGCCGGCGCGCAACTTGA
>Ga0210095_1000133_pt1 | contig 23543 bp, 28 predicted proteins | sample China_Galinas_PW_FD_184861 | JGI IMG/M metagenome (GOLD analysis project Ga0210095, IMG submission 184861) | Wetland microbial communities from San Francisco Bay, California, USA, that impact long-term carbon sequestration - China_Galinas_PWA_D1... | ecosystem: Environmental > Aquatic > Marine >...
CTGGCGGCGATGGGCCAGGGGAAATACGACGGCACGACGAAGGACGGCAAGTGGACTGGCAAGATCAACCTCGACGAAGCGGCATTGTCGATTCCCCTGAAGCGCAAGAAGCCGACGACTTACTTCGTCGATTCGATGAGCGACCTGTTCCACGATTCGGTTCCGTTCGAGTTCGTCGACAAGGTGTTTGCTGTGATGGCCCTGTGCCCGCAACACACGTTTCAGGTGCTGACGAAACGAGCGGAACGGGCATACGAGTACCTGACTGTGCCGCCCCATCGCCAGGGAGTTGTTCTCGTGGCAGCCAAGCGTCTTGGTGGCACGCACGCGCCGACCGCCTGGCCGTTGCCGAACGTCTGGCTGGGCGTCTCAGCCGAAGACCAGCAGCGGGCCGACGAGCGAATCCCGTGGCTGCTCAAGACGCCGGCGGCGGTGCGGTTTGTGTCCGCCGAGCCGTTGCTGGGGCCGGTCAAGCTCCAGTCGTCGTGCACACTTGCCTGCCAAAACCAACGGCAATGCGAACTTGATCCTGATAGCGGACACCGCATCATCCAAGATTCTACCGAGGGCGGCTTGTGGGTAGAGTGCGCGTGCTCTCGCTTGGGCGGGCTCGACTGGGTGATCGTCGGCGGGGAGAGCGGGCCGCGGGCCCGGCCGATGCACCCGGACTGGCCCCGCTCGATCCGCGATCAATGCATCGCGGCCGGGGTGTCGTTCTTTTTCAAACAGTGGGGCGAATGGGCGGCGTGCGAGTCGTGGCACGGTTTGGGGCCACGCGGTCGGCCGCCGCAGATATGCGTCGGTCCCGACGGTGACACGGCCGGCGGATTCCTCGGCACGTTGGGCGATCAACGAAAGGCCGAGGGATGGGTCGCCAGGGAGCGGGTCGGCAAGAAGGCGGCCGGCCGTGTGCTCGACGGGCGGACATGGGATCAATTTCCGGAGACGTCTTGTTGCCCCGACCAATGGTAGTGGTACAGTTTGGCCGGATGTTAGGGGAATCGCTAGGAATTCTAGCTAGATTTCCCCACGCTCGATCTGGCCGCGAATGAATGTCGGCCATGGCCTCGGCAGCCTCTAACCTACGCTCCTGCAACGTCTTGCGCCGCTAGCAAGGTTGACGTTTTCCGGCCGGCTGCCTAGCATGGAAGACGTGCATTGCCAGAAAACCGCGTTGACCCCGTGAGCCACAAGCTCGCAGGCCGACTGGCGCAAAAACGCGCCGGCACCGCCTGCGGGCTTTTTTCGTTGCCCCTGTACCGGGCCTCCAACGAAGGGCGGACGACATGCTGGTGCGGCGGGTGCGTCCCGGCGATGCGATTGAAGTGTCCGGCACGACGCTGGTCGTCGACTCAATCGGCCAGGGCTCGGCCGTGCTGTCGATTACCTGCCCGCCGGGCGTGCAGGCGCGGCACCGCCGCCAGGCGAAGCGGGCCGGGGCCAGGCAGGCTCCGCCCGAGTTGCTCGACGAGGGGCCCGACGAACCGACGCTGTAGAAAATCGCCGCCCCGCTGCGGGCGGCCCTCTGCCCTGAAAAGCGGGCCTACCGATCCAGTGTGCCGCGCGGGCTGCCGCGTCTGGCCGCGGGGAGCAGAGATCGAGGCAAGCACCGTGATCCACCCATCACGTCTGCCCTCTGCCGCATCGCGGCCGCCCGCCCGACGCACGGGGGAATTTGGAATCTCGGATCTCGAATCTCGGGTCGACCGCCGGGCAGATCCCCAATCCAAAATTCAAGATTCAAGATCTCCCCATTGGTCCGTGCACGTGTTCTACGCGCTGGGCATCGGCCTGCTGGTCGCCACCGGCCGCTGGCACATCGCCGAGCAGGACCAGCGGATCCGCCAACTGACCGAGGAAGCCGCCATGGCCAAAGCCGCCCCCGTAAAGATCAGCAGGAAGGACGTCGAGCGATACGTCGAGCTGGAGGCCGAACGCAAGGAACTGTCGCGGCGCTCCGCGGACCTGAAGAAGACGCAGGACGAGATCGGCCAGCGGTTGACCGCCTACCTCAAGGCCGAGGCCGGCAAGGTCGGCGCCGCGGTCAAGTTCGGCTATCGCCTGGCCCTGAAGGCCCGCCAGATCGCCGTGCAGTGGAAAAAAGAATTCATCCGCGTCGCCGGCCAGGACGAAGCCGACCGCCTCTCGGCCGACGCCGGCACCAGCCACAGCCTGGAGGTCAGGCGGCTGGAATGACCAAGGCAAGACGGCCGCCGCAGGCGGACCACCGTTTTTCATTTTCCCTTTTCCATTTGTCCTTTCCGTCCCATGCTCGTCCTGTCCCGCAAGAAAAACGAATCGATCGTCATCCGCGACGACATCACGATCACGATCGTCGAGATCCGCGGCGACAAGGTCCGGCTGGGCATCGAGGCCCCGCAGGAAGTTCCGGTCCACCGCCGGGAGGTGTACGACGCCATTGAAGCGGAAAAGCGGAAAGCGGAAAGCGGAAAGCCGGACGAAGCAGAAAGCCCAGCATGAGCATCACGCGCCAACAGCTCCGCCAGATCAATCGCCGCCGCTCGTGCACCGGCAAACAGGGCAAGCGGGCCCGCCGGCGGCGACGCGTGTTCGCCGAAGAAGTCGTCGCGGCCTACCGCGGCGGCCGGCTCGATCAACCCCAACGACAAAAACAACGCCCGCCCGCATGGATCCGCGAGCTGGTCAACTCAGATGGAACCGACGCGCAAGACGCCGCACCGCCCTCGGCCAGGATGCAGCAGATCCTGACTGGAAGGAAGAACGACAACTGAAAAATGAAAAGCGGCCGTTCCTCGTTTTTCATTTTCCCTTTTCCCTTTAATCCGTCTTTTCCTGCTCGGCTCCCTGGTGGCCCAGGTCCCCGCCGCCAACGGGGCCGGGCGTCGGATCGCGATGACCCCCAGCCAGTTTTACTTTACGCCGCAGGAAGCCGCCGCCTCGATCAAGGACGGCGACGTCCTGCTCTTCGAAGGACGCCGGCTGTTCTCCTGGGGCATCAAGCTGGCGACGCGCTCCAGGTACAGCCACGTCGCGATCGCGGCCCACGTTGACTTCGTGGACGACCAGCCGCCGATCCTCTGCGTGCTCGAGGCGCTCGAAGGCGTCGGCGTTCGCATGTACCCGTTCTGCCGGTACATGCTCAACTGCGAAAACGAGCAGTGCCCCGTCCACTGGTTCACGATCAATGAGACCTGGGCGCCGAAGATCGACCGGCAGGCCGTGGTGCGGTACGCGGTCAAGATGCAGGGCTTTCCCTATGCCCCCTGGTGGCAATTCGCCATCGGTGCGTCGTGGATCTGGAAGCAGATTCGCAAGCTGCGGGGCGAGCCGCTGACCGCCCCGGGCGAGTGGTTTCACTGCTCGCGGCTGGTGATGCAGGCCCTGCAAGATGCCGGATACGACGGCGAGGAAGTCGAGACGGTGCCGCCCGGCATGGTTTCCCCCGGCTGGGTTTCGGAGTTGCGTTGCCTCCGCCAGGTCGGGCAGATCGGACACTGGAGGGTGGCCCGATGAAATATCTCACGTGGACCCAATCCGCCGTCCTGATCGTGGTCAGCGTCTGCCTGGCTTTCAGCGGGAGAACCATCAGCTCGCTTCGTTCGGAGCGTGAAGAGCTTCGCTCCGAATTGAAACGTGCGGATCGTCCAGTCGGAGCAAAAAGGCTCGATCTGCCAAATCATCCGGTTGTTGTGATGGATAGCGATGGATGGTATTGGGCGGACCAGAGGCAGCGGTGGGGGCAGCAGGCGTGCAGCGAGTGCCATGGCGACACTTGGTCCTGTTCGTCTGGGTGGGCAGTCACGGACAGGATGGAGTGGGTCGGAACCGATGGCGTCTTGCGACCTCGAAATCCGGGGCGAGTCACCCATGAAGTTGCGTTCACGGAAGGCCGCTCGGATTGATACGCCTTCGACGGAGGAACCAAAATGAAATCGCTGCTGATCGTAATCGCCGTTGCTGTTGGAATCGTCATTGCCGCCACGGGCTGCGAATCGCCGCGTGACATCGCCAAGCGGAAGGCCAAGGAAGCGGCCGTCAAGCTGCTGCGGGAGCGAGCCAAGAAGCTGCTGCGGGAGCAGCCGGCCAAGCAACTGCAGCCGGCCTTCGTCACACCCGCTTGCACGCCCGGAGGCCACTGCCCGCACTGCCAACTCTACGGCCTGGCGGACGTGCCCCAGAACCGTCGCCACCACAACTACGGCGGCGGCTCCTGCGTGTTCGCCGGGATCGCCAACGTGATGGAGGTGTTTGGTCGGAGCGACGCCGCGGACTACCTGACGCATCGCTACAGCGGGGGCGAATACGCTGGCGGTTTGAACGCCAAGCTCGACGAGCTGGGATGGGACTACGTCACAATCACCAACGGGGATGAGCGCGTACTCGATTGGTGCGACCGCACCGGCCGCGGCGCGGGGGTGACGTTCAAGGCAAACCACTTTTGCAGCTTCCTAGGCTGGGAAAACGGCTACGCCGTGATCCTCGACAGCAACCATACCGACGTCTACGAGTTTTACCCACGCGAGGAGTTCCTGGCTCGCTGGAGAAGTTACGGCGGCTGGGCCACAGCGATTGTGGCTACGCCGCTACCCAACCTTTGAGCCAAGTATAGTTCCCACCCCAAATTCCAAAACGCCCAACCCACCTTTCATTTTTTTCCAAGGAGAACCGAAATGCTCCCCCTACTGAAAAGTTGGCACCTGTGGGAGGCGGTCCTGGCCGCCATTACGTTCGCGGCCAGCGTGTTCGCGTCGGCCAGCAGCCATGGCGGGATCCGCCAGCGGGTTTCGGTCGACCAGTTGCCCGAGGACGGCAACCTGCCCTACCTGATGGTATTCACGCACGACGAGCCGACCGAGCGCGACCAGTGGGCGCTGGACTGCGTCAGCGTCGCCGCCGAGGGGCACGACGTCCGCTACATCCACCTGACGCCGAAGCATCCGCGGTTTGCCGACTACGCGCCCCACCACTGCAATGACCTGCCCTGCATCCTGACGCTCGACGCAGAGGCGACGCAAGTGCTCTCGGTGCTGCGGGGCAGTCACATGCCCAGCGATCCGATCACCATGGTGAACCTGATCAAGATCGACGAAAACGAAAGCGCGACGGAACTCAAGGGCCGCCTGTTCGCCCCCAGTCAACCTCCGTATTGGCTCCGGCCGTGGAAGTGGGGGCGTCGACCATGCCCGCAACCGGCGCCTTCGCCGGGCCCGAGCCCTTCGCCGTTGCCGCCGGTTAACGTGAATGTCCCGCCGGCCCCCGACGCGGCGCTGCAGGCGCGGCTGCTGGAGTTGGAGGCGGCGAAGCTCGAAGACCAGGTGCAACCGAGCGAGGGCAACAACACGCTGGCCTTGATCCTGACCGGACTGGCCGGACTGTTCGGCGGAGCCGGCGGAGCGGGGATTCAGTGGAAGAAAAGTTTGACATCGTAGGTCGCCGCACCGTGCGGGCGGCTTAGTTCGCTTTGATTTTTCTGGAGGACATAAGCATGGACGGTTGGCAGATTTCAACGATCGTGGCGACACTCGTTGCCGCCGGCTTCGGCGGAGCCTGGCTGTTTCGCAAGGGGACCGGCCTGGAACACCTGCGTAAGGAAATTCAGGTGATCTCGACGCACGCCAGGGCCCACGGCTGGGAGATTTTGGCGGACATCCTCGACTCGATCATCGTGCGCGACTACTCGACGGCAATCGCCAATGTGAAAGAGCTGTTCAAGTTGCTGGTGGACACCGAAAAGCGGAACGCTCACTTCAGCGCGATCTACGTGAAGGCCGTCAAGGAGGAAATGAAGGACCCCGAACAGGCGGCCAAATACGTGGCGATGGTCGACGAGTACAAGCTCGTCGTGGAAGCCAAGAAAAAGGAACAGGCGGCCATCGACGAGGCCAAGGCCAAACAGCAAGCCGCCACCATCGCAGCGGCTGTCCCCGCGGTGGCAAAAGCGGCGGCCGACGCTGCCGTGGCGGCGACCAAGGTTGCTGCTGTCGCGTAGCCTCGTTTGTCCTCCAGGCGAGGCCAAAGGCCGCCGGCTGGGCGACTGGCCGGCGGCCGAATACATAATGCGCGAATCCCAGCGCCGATTGGAGACCGAATGAAAATCGAAGCCGTTGCCATGGTCCTGCCGGCCGTCGGTCTGGCCAACGTGCTGCAGGACGGCGGCTGGGCCACGGTCTCGAACCTGAGCGCCAGCGGACTGCTGTGCTGGTATCTCTGGTATACCGTCGCGCGGGTCATGCCGCGGGTGATGAAGGCCCACCAGCAGACGATCAGCGAGCTGACCGAGCACTACGAGACGGTGCTCAACAAGCGCGACGACCAACTGGCCAAGCTGACCGAGGTCATCCGTGGGCTGGCCTGCCACGGCCAGGACCGCGTCTCCGGCCTGTGAGTGAAGCGGAGAGCGAAACAGCGCGAGGCGGGACCAAGTTTCAATGACCACTAACACAGCCCCCAGCCCCTGACCCCCCTCGCCGTTTTTCATTTTTCATTTTCCCTTTTGCTTTCCGTCACATGCTGCTGTCTGAAACCATCCGCATCGACCTGGCCCCGCTGGAGCGGCGGGACTGCGCGCGGGCGGCCCGGATCGACTGGGCGGCGTTTGGCGGGCTGCCGCACGGGGATCCTTGGACGCAGCGAGATTACGACGGGGTCTGCCGCCGCAACGTCGGCCGCTGGGCGGTGCGGGCCTATTGGGGCGACAGCATGTTCGGGGTGCTGGTCTGGCTGTCGGCCGATCGGCACTACGAGTTGCTGCGGCTGGCGGTCGATCCGACCTGGCAGCGGCTGGGCGTGGGGGAGCTGCTGCTCGCCCACCTGGCCAAGCAGCCCTGCTATCGCACGCTCGGGGCCTCGATTCCCGAGCAGTGGACCGGGGCGGCCTTGTTGTTGCGCGCGGTGGGTTTTAGCGGCCGGCTGGTGCGGGGGGAGTTCGGCCGCGACGACGGTTATCGGTTTGTCTATACCTCGCGCCGCTGGCGGCGGCGAAGCAACACAAGGGAGAAAAATAATGGACGATAGAATGTTGAGGTGGTTTGAGTACGCGCATTTGCCGGAACATCTCCAGGCAATCTCGCAACCGTTCTGTGAATTGGCAACGCGGCTGTGCAACGAGTGCGAGCCAGGACCGGAGCGGACCGTCTCACTTCGTAAGCTGCTGGAGGCAAAAGACGCGGCCGTCCGTGCCCGGCTGCATCCAGGCGGTTAGTACGAAAGTGAACACAAGGGAAGCAACACAAGGGAGCAAACTGATGGCATTCCAAGCCAGCCCACAGACCACGGCGGATGCGTTTCAGGGGTTTCGGCGCAACGCCCTGGCGCTGAAGAATCTGCTGTCCGACTTCAATACCCAATCGCTGGCGGGAGCACTCTCGGCGAACTTCGTGAAGTCGATTTACCAGCAGTTGATCATCTTCAAGGCGGGGGCAGAGGCGGCGGCGGCCATTACCGGAATCGGTCAGTACGCCCAAGACCAATATCAGGACGAGAACTACGACGTAGTGAGCGAGGGACAGGCCCTGGTGGCTTTGGTCGAGACCGCCATTGCGACCATCGTGGCAGGCATTCCCACGGCCAATGCCGGCGGCACGGACTACGTGCTCGTTGAAGAGTGGGCTTCGAACGGCATCAACGTGCGGAGCTTTTCGACAGGCAACGCGGCGAGTTTGCGGGATGCCTTCCAGGCCATCATTGACGCGATCACCTGATGGCCAGCGAAACGACATATTGCGGGACTGCGACTGAGGACACGGCCGTCGGCACCGTGTCGTTCAGCGATGATTCCAATATTACCGCCGAGGACGGCGCGGAAGCCGTCAGCGGCACGGGCAGCGGCACCAGAACGACCCACTACATGACGGCGACGAATTTCGGCTCGTCCATCCCAGCGGGAGCGACTATCGATGGCGTGGAGTTCCGGATGAAGTGCCGCCATAGCGGCAGCGACGTGATCGACAATTCAGCGCGGCCGGTGCTGGGTGGCACGGTGCAGGGGGATGAGCTGGCATTACTAACGCAGTGGCCCAGCTTCGGCAGTCCCGCGGATCGCAATTATGGAGACCCCACCGAGGACTGGTCGCTCGCCTGGACGCCGACGAACATCAATGCCAGCGATTCGGGATTTGCGATTGCGGCCGACATCACCAATTTCAGCGCCGCCCGGATCGATGTGATCGAGCGAACCGTTTACTACACCGAGGGCGGCGGGGGAGGCCCGACGCTGGAGCAAATCGAACGACACTACCCACGCGGCGCAGCTCGCGGTGTGATGCGAGGCGCGGCTTAACACGAAAGGAAACCGATGACCGATCAAGATTTCGAGGCGGCCCGGATTGAACTGGAGCAGCTCGACGCACGGGACGTGCAGCGGCAAGCCGAGCTGGAGTCCCTGGACAATGAGATCGTCGATGGGCAGGCGCAGCTCGCGGCGGCCCAGGCCCGGCTCAAGGACTTGCGCGACGCCGCGCTGGCGGAGGTGAGGGCGAAGACCTCCGCGGTACACCAGGCACGGCTGGCGCTGCAAGGCGCTACGATTGCCCTGCAAAACGCCCGCGAGCAGGTCGAGGTGACGGTCGCTCCGCTCACCGCCGCCGTCCAGGACGCGGATAAAACGCTGGCCGTTCTGGTGGAGCGACGCGAGCACGCGATCAAGATGCGGGCCGAGGCCACCACGACGCGGGCTCGCCTGCTGGAGGTCGTGCGGGCCGAACGGCGGAAGCGGGACAAAGCCGAGCAGCCAGCCGCCAAGGAGCAATAGCGGATGTCGGTCGTGCTGAAAAAATATGGCGAGGACGCCCTCTTCGAGGTGCCTTTGATCGATTACGGCGCCACGGATTTTGTGACCGGCGTCACGATTGCCGCCGGCGATGCGAAGCTGATGACCGATCAGCAGGTTCCGGCCAACATCATCGCGGAGGCGGTGGCGTTCACGAGCGGCTCGGAAGAGCCGGCCAACGGTGACCAGCTCGATGGCGCCACCAGCGGTGAAGACTGCATCTTTATGTTTGCGCTCGTGACTTCGGGAAGCTGGAGCGGCGGGGACGCGGCGGGAGTGCTGTTCGTCAAGTCGGTCTCTGGCGCCTTTTCGGCCGAGAATCTCAACATTAACGGCGGCACGGCCAACGTGCTGACGATTGGGGGAGACTTTACCGCGGGCCTGTTCGCCGACGCCGGCGCAGGACGGGCCTTCGTGGCGGTGACCGCGAGCGAGATGACTTGCCAGCGCGGGTCGCTCACGCTGATCGATTCGGCGACCAAGGAATGGGAGGATCAGGCGATTGAGTTTGCCACGATGGGCCATGCGAGTGCGCAGTATCCGTTCGACCTGTCGGACGCGGATGGATCGACGCTGACAGCCATCACCGGACGGCTGCCCGCAGCCCTGACCGCCGGCGGCTACATCAAGGCCGACGCGCTGGCGATCAGCGGCTCGACGACGGCGGCCGACAATGCGGAGACGGTCTTCGATACGGACTTCGCCACGAATTACAACACGACGCTCGACGGCTGGAACACCAACGCAAATTACATCGCCGAGCAGAGCCAGACTTTCGGTGACATCTATGGCTACCTGACGAGCAACCTCGGTTCAGCCGGCGCGGCGGCGACCGAGGCCGGCGGCACGGGAGATCATTTGACGGCCATCCCGTGGAACGCCGCGTGGGATGCTGAGGTGCAGAGCGAGGTCGACGATGCGTTGGTGGCTCAAAAGCTGGATCATCTGGTCAACGTCGCCGACTCCGATGACGTAGCGGACGATTCCATCATGGCCAAACTCGCGGCCGGCGACGGGGACTGGAGCAGCTTTACGCCTGCGACCGATGCCCTCCAGCCTGTTCGCGACCGTGGCGATGCGGCCTGGACGACTGGGGCCGGTAGTGGTCTATCTCCGTTGGCGAGTGGGACAGCTCAGGGAGGTACATCGGGAACGATTCAACTGGCATCTGGAGAGACGTTTGCCGATGACGAACTGAACGGAAACGTCGTTAAGATCATCAGCGGAACCGGGGCAGGCCAGTCAAGGGTAATCGCGCAAAACGTCGGAGCAACCGATACCGCGACGGTGACACCCGATTGGACCACGACTCCTAGCAGCGACTCCGTCTATGAGATCGTCGAGGGATCGGCGAACGTTGTCGCGGTTGCACTGACGCCCCAAGACTATGGAGGTGGAAGTGGAGACATCCTTGAAGAGCTGTTTACTGCTCAATCCCAAATCGCAGCAGTTGCGAATCGCCTGCCGGCGGCGCTGACCGCCGGTGGGAACATCAAGGCCGACGCGCTGGCGATCAGCGGCTCGACAACGGCGGCCGATGCGCTGGAGGCCTGCTACACGGGCACCCTCACGAGCTTCGATGATCTCGACACGTCGCAAACCGCCCAGCACGCCATCACGCAAGCCGACATCGCCACCGCCCAGGCGGACCTGGACGTCATTACCGGGACTGACGGATGCACGCTGGCGACCGCCCAGGCGAACTACGCACCCAGCACGCAGGCCAGCGTCGACGACATTCCGACGGTCGCAGAATTCGAGGCCCGCACGCTGGCCGCGGCGGATTACTTCGACCCGGCCGCGGACGAGGTGGCCCTGGTGACCCTGGTGACGACGACGTCGACGGTGACCAACAATGCCGACAAAACCGGCTACAAGCTGGCCAGCGACGGGCTGGATAGCGTGGCGATCACGGCGCCCAGCGGAGTGGCCAGCAATTTCAGGGAAATGCTCGTGCAGGTGTGGCGGCGATTTTTCAAGCGGAGCACGCTGACGAGCACGGAATTGAAAACGTATGCCGACGATGGCACGACGGTCGTCACGACGCAGACCGTCAGCGACGACGGCACGACGCAAGATCAGGGAGCGGCGAGCTGATGCGACTATTCGGCAAAGTGGACGGAACGATTGACCGCTTCGATCGGGCGGGCTGGCTGACGCTGCCGTTTGACCTGGCATTCGCCGCCGCTGTCGTGCCGGCGGTCGTCGTCCGCCGGGGCGTGCTGCTGGGTGCCGCGGGACAGAGCGTGGCCCTGATCGGCACCGCCGGCCAGGCCGATCTACTGGCCGGCGCCGTCGGCCAAAGCTCCCCTCTGCGAGGGCCCATCCGTGAGTAACCAGTTTGAAGCGCACAAGGTCTTCACCCAAAACGATCGGCGGGTGTCGCTGGCCGATACGCTGACCGACCGGGCGGGCAACGCGATCGACCTGACCGGTTTCACCGTCAAGCTACGGATGGTCGCCCGCGAGCCCGACGATAGCTACGGCGATGTGAAGATCGACGACCAGGCGGCGACGATCGTCGACGCGGCCACCGGATCGGTGCGCTACGACTGGCTCGCCGGCGACGTCGATACGGCCGGCGACTTTTACTATTGGTGGCTCGTCATCGACGGCAGCAAGACGGAACACTACCCCGTCGGCGCCCGGGCGCTGGTCACTTTCGAGCCGGATCCCAATCCGTCCTGATTATTTCCCGGGCCATAGCCCTCCGAGCCGCACCGGTTCCGCGGGTCCTTCCCGGGCCCGCGGCGCCCTCGGGTTCCAAGGGAACAGCCAGGAGTTGACACACAGTTTGTTTTGCGCAGCCGTCCAATGAGCAACACCCCGCGCCGCAAGACCGTCAAAACAACGGCCCGCTCCGCGCCGAAGAAGGCCTCGCCCCGCAAGCGAAAGCCCGCCAAGAAGAAGGCCGCGCCCCGCAAGCGAAAGCCCGCCAAGAAGAAGGCCGCGCCCCGCAAGCGAAAGCCCGCCAAGAAGAAGGCCGCGCCCCGCAAGCGAAAGCCCGCCAAGAAGAAGGCCTCGCCCCGCAAGCGAAAGCCCGCCAAGAAAAAGGCCGCGGCGAAGAAGCAGCCCGCCAAAAAAACCCGCCGACCGGATCCCCCCGCGCCGTCGCCGACGTCGCCGGCCGAGTCCGACGAATACTCGCGGATCAAATCCCGGGCCCGGGCCCGCAACCTGGCCGCCTCCGCCGAGGGCCGCGACATCGGCGAGCTGCCGGCCGTCGAGAATCCCCAGCGGAAGAAACAGGCCACCGCCTCGCTGCGGCTGTTCCTCGAGCAATACTTCCCCGAGGAATTCCCGTTGGCCTGGTCGGACGATCACCTGAAGGTCATCGCCAAGATCGAACGGGCCGTGCTGGCCGGCGACTTGTTCGCGGTGGCCATGCCCCGCGGCTCGGGCAAGACTACGATCTGCGAGCGGGCCGCGATCTGGGCGGCCCTGGTCGGCGTCCGCCGGTTCGTGCTCTTGATCGGCGTCAACGAAACGCACGCCGTCGAGCGGCTGGACACGATCAAGATCGAGCTGGAGAGCAACGACCTGCTGCTGGCCGATTGGCCCGAGGTCTGCCATCCGCTGCGGTGTCTGGAGCGGATCACCAACCGCCAGCGCGGCCAGACCTACCGGGGCGAGCCGACCTACATCGGCTATTACAAAAAGGCCCTCGTCCTGCCGAGCATCCCGGGAAGCCAGGCCAGCGCGGTGATCCTCAAGGTCGCCGGCCTGACCAGCGGGATCCGCGGCACCAAGCACAAGCGGACCGACGGCACCTCGGCCCGCCCCGACATGATCCTGATCGACGACCCGCAGACGGACTCCACCGCCGCCAGCCCCGTGCAGTGCGACAAGCGCGAACGGCTGCTGGCCGGCGCCGTGCTGGGCCTGGCCGGGCCCGGCCAAAAGATCGCCGGCGTGATGCCCTGCACCGTGATCCGCCGCGGCGACATGGCGGACCGCATTCTCGATCGCTCCAAGCACCCGGAGTGGCAGGGCGAACGGTTCAAGCTGCTCTACGAGTGGCCCGCCAACGAAAAGCTGTGGGGCGAATACGCGGTCATCCGTCGCGAGGATCTCGAGGCCGAGCGGGGGACCAAGCGCTGCACCAGCTTTTATCGCAAGCACCGCAAGGCGATGGACCGCGGGGCGATGGTCGCCTGGCCGGCCCGCAAGCACGACGACGAGCTGTCCGCCCTGCAGCACGCCATGAACCTGCACCTCGCCGACCCGGCCGCCTTTGCCAGCGAATACCAGAACGAACCGCTGCCCGACGAGGCCGAGGACGTCACGATGCTCACCGCCGACGAGATCGCCGCCAAAATCGGCGGCCTGGCCCGCGGCCTGGTCCCGCTCGAGGCCACCCGCCTGACCGCCTTCATCGACGTGCAGCAGGAGCTGCTGTACTGGCTGCTGGTCGCCTGGGCCGACGATTTTACCGGCTGGGTCGTCGACTACGGCACCTGGCCCGAGCAGCCGATCCGCTATTTCACGCTCACCGACGCCCCGGAAACCCTCTCCCGCCACTGCCGCGGCGGCCTGACGGCCCGCATCCGCCAGGGCCTGGAGGCGGCCACGGCCGACGTCTGCGGCCGCGCCTGGAACAAGCAGGGGGGCGGGGCGATGCGGGTCGAACGCTGCCTGATCGATGCCAACTGGCCCAAGAGTACCGAGGTCGTCTACGAATTCTGCCGCAGCAGCCCCCTGGGCGCCGTACTGCTGCCCAGCCACGGACGCGGGATCACCGCCAAGAACAAGCCTCTCTCCCAATATCAGCCCCGTCCGGGCGAACTCGGCGGGCTGGAGTGGCGGATCAGCGGGGCCACCGGCAAGCGGGCCGCCCGCCACGTGCTCTATGACACCAACTGGTGGAAGAGCTTCATCCACGATCGGCTGGCCACCGAACAGGGCGACGCCGGCTCGCTGGTCCTCTACGGCGCCCGTCGCCAGGACGGCTCGCCCGCCGCCCCCCGCGAGCACCGCCAGCTCGGCGAACACCTGACCGCCGAACGGCCCACCCGCACCTCCGGCCGCGGCCGCGAGCTCGACGAATGGACCCTCCGCCCCGAGCGGCCCGACAACCACTGGCTCGACGGCCTGGTCGGCGCCGCGGTGGCCGCCTCGATCGCCGGCTGCACGCTGCGGGAGATGGGTTCGCGGCGGCGCCGCCGGCGGATCAGTCTTCGCGCCAGATTCGAGGCGATTCGCGAGGGCGGCGGGGAGCGAGGAGCGGGGGGCGAGGGACGAGGGGACGCGCAGGCGGTCGACTCGACCACGGAAGCACCTTCCCGGCGCAAGAAGCGCGTCTCAATGCGCCAGCGTTGGGAGGAAAAACGTGGCCGTGGCCGCTGACAAGCATAACGCGAAGCTGGGCATCCGGTGCCCCGTCTGCGGGCGCGGCACGCTGCGGGTCTACTATACCCGCCGCCGCCGCCGCGTCATCGTCCGCTGCCGCCAGTGCGAGCAGTGCGGGCACCGGGTGTTTACGGAGGAGAGGAGAGTTTTTTGACGGGGGGACTGGTGGCTGGGGGCTGGGGGCTGGGGACGCGCAAAGCGGAATCTCAACGTCACTGACCATTGACCCAGCCCGTCGCTGTTTCGAGCGGTTGACAATTTCGCGGCGGGCTGCTTATGATGCCCGGCGGTGTTGGTTGCTCTTTCGGATTTCATGCGTCCCCGCGCGGCGGCCTCTGGCGTGTCGTCTAATCGCGCCCCCAGCCAACACCAACCGCCGGGGACGCGCCATGGATTGTGAGGTGAGTGATGCCCTTTGGAAATCAGGCGGGACCGACAAGGGTCTATTCCTACGGCGCCTCGCCGGTTGAAAACGAGCAAGGCATCCGCGATCAGTTGTTCGCGGCGCACCGTTATCGCAACACGCTCTGCGAACTGGAGCTGACGCGACGGCAGCGGGTCGAAGAAGCCCTAGCGCGGTTGGCCCCGGACTTCTCTTCCGCAAAGGCCGCGTGGGAGCAAGCGAACGCGGATCTGGAGGTTGCGCAGGCGGAAGTGAAGATGTGGAGAAAGCAGCAACGCAAGAAAACCGTTGCCCCCGAGAAGATGCGGAAAAGGATCGCCAGTCTCAGGGAGCTCCGAAAGGAGGCGGCAATCCGCATGAAAGACAAAAAACAGGCGGCATTCAATGCACTTTCGGTCCGATCTGCGATGGATCAGCTTGATGCAGCGGATCGGGATCGTCGCAAGGCGGCCCGGGCGGATTGCGGCGTCGGCTGGGGGACCTACTTGGAGGTCGAGAAGGCAGCCAGTGCCTTTCGCCGGGGGTCGCCTCCACGGTTTCAGCGATTTCGCGGGGACGGAAAACTGGCGGTACAGATACAGAAGGGGATAAAGGTCGACGATCTGCTGGGAAAAGGCCATGGGCAGGTCGAGTTTGCGGACGCGCACGCGTGCAGCCGCGGAGGACCGATTTACCACGTGCGGATCCGGCTGGGGAGCGACGCGGCCCGCAAGCCGATTTGGGGTGGGTTCGACGTTGTGCTGCATCGACCGCTGCCCAAGGATGCCCGGGTCAAATGGGTCTTTGCCGTCTGCCGCCGCGTGGCCTGCCACGCGCAATGGTCGGTGCAATTCGTCCTGGAGCGGGCGGAAGGTTGGGCCCGCCCCGACGGGGCCACTTCCGGCCGGGTGGCGGTGGACTTGGGCTGGAGAAAGGTTGCTGGCGGATTGCGGGTGGCGTATTGGATCGGAGACGACGGACGGCAAGGCGAGCTGATCTTGCCGGACAAACAGGTGCGCCGACCCGTCAAGTCAGCGGACTTGCGCAGCATCCGCGACAACAATTTCAACGCGCTCAAATTGCTGCTGGGGCGGCGATTAACAAAGCTGGAGAAACCCGCCTGGCTCCAGGATGCGACGCGATTCTTGGTTCAGTGGCGGAGTCCGGCCCGGCTTGCGGCCTTGGTCATCCGCTGGCGCGATCAGCGCTTTCCGGGCGACGAGGTGGCGTTCCACGAAGTTGAGACGTGGCGGAAGCAGGACAAGCATCTCTACGAATGGGAGATGAACAATCTGCGGAAATTCCGAGACTCTCGCACGGATGCCTACCGCGTGTTTGCCCGCACATTACGCCGACAGTACGGCACGCTGGTCATGGAAAAGATCGACTGGCGTCAATTGGCCGTCGAGCCGGCCGTCGAGGAAGGGGATGACCTGGCACGCGTCAGGGCGCGACGTCTCTTGGCGTCGCCGAGCCATTTAGAGTCGTCGCTGCGCGGCGCGTTTTCCGACGGAACCGTGGAGGAACGTCCAGCGCGAGGCGTCACCTGGAATTGCCACGTCTGCGGGGAGGGATGTGATACGCCGGATCGAGCGGCCCTCGTCTACGAATGTCGCCATTGCGGCAGCAGTTGGGATCAGGATCGCAACGCGTGTTTGAACTTACTGGCGAGCGGCGAGGTGGCGACCGCTGAAGGATGACGCGAAATAACGACTTACGGCGAGAATATTTAGGCTGCTCGCGTTTTGTGTGGTATGGCCATTGGTGGCAAGATGTTACTGCGACCGGGTTGCAATGCCTGCGCAGAGGCTTTGTTTCTGCGACGAGACAGCCTGCGTTGATGCTAGGCTCCCCTTTGTCGTTGCAATGCCTGCGCAGAGGCTTTGTTTCTGCGACGGCAGATTGCGTCGGGGCTCGATCTGAGCGATGCGGGGTTGCAATGCCTGCGCAGAGGCTTTGTTTCTGCGACTCGCGGCCCTCATTGGTCACGTCTTGCGGTTGGGGTGTTGCAATGCCTGCGCAGAGGCTTTGTTTCTGCGACGCTGATGTTGGCGGCGAAGGATGCAAACGAACTGATTGTTGCAATGCCTGCGCAGAGGCTTTGTTTCTGCGACGGGTCCCTCTTTCTGGTCGGCGCTCCATTTTCCGGGGGTTGCAATGCCTGCGCAGAGGCTTTGTTTCTGCGACTGAAAATAGCCGCCGGGGTTGTCGATCGGGCACCCTTGTTGCAATGCCTGCGCAGAGGCTTTGTTTCTGCGACCACGTGCCCGCGCGGTGGACCATCCGCGTTGCAATGCCGTTAGAGGCTTTGTTTCTGCGACTAGGTGCTGCGTCGAGAAGGCGACGCCAGAGGCCCGTTGCAATGCCTGCGCAGAGGCTTTGTTTCTGCGACAAGTAGGGATCCAGGAAACGCAGACGACGCCGTATTCGTTGCAATGCCTGCGCAGAGGCTTTGTTTCTAGAATCCCAATTGTTTCCGCCCGAGTGTCCGGCGGCCAATCCCCCCGCGCCCCGGGGGCTGAATTTCCATCCTCGGAACTTTGCCGCCGCCCGGGCCGCTAGCAGCCTTCCCGCGGTGAGCCGGGCGGGAACGATTAAAGCGTCTCCTCTCAACGATTCGACGCGGCTGCTTGCCAGCCCCCAGCCTCCAGCCCCCAGCCTCCGGCTTTGGCCACCGTCGACCCGGACACGATCGCCGAAAACGCCGCCGCCCCCAAGCGGGCCAGCGCCGACGGCACGTCGGCCGAGCAGCACTCGATCCCCGACCAGATCGCGGCGGACAAGTACGCCAAGAGCCAGACCGCCGCCGCCGGCAAAAAGCGCGGCTTCCGCCTGACCCGCCTCAAACCGCCGGGAGCAGTTTGAGACGGAAATGAAAAATGAACAAGGAAGAATGAAAAAGTGATGGCCGGCCGCCGCCGGCGGACCGCAGTTTTTCGTTCTTCATTTTCCCTTTTTCCTTTAAGTCATGTCCGCCAGCCTGCATCCCGACCCGGCCGCGATCGCCCGCACGATGGCCCGCGCCGACGCCGCCCGCGACGAGCGGAGCGGCCGCAAGTCGCGGGGCCGGCGGACGCTGCGGGCCGCCTACGATGCGGCCCAGACCACCGACGACAATTCACGGCACTGGCAGTGGGCCGACAGCCTCTCGGCCGACGCGGCGGCCCGCCCGGCCGTCCGCAAAGCGCTCCGCGAGCGGGCCCGCTACGAGGCGGCCAACAACAGCTACGCCGCGGGGATCATCGCCACGATCGCCAACGACACGATCGGCAGCGGGCCGCGGCTGCAATTGTCCACCGGCGACGAGACGCTCGATGAGTTCCTCGAGCAGCGCTGGGCCGAATGGACCCGCGCCGTAAGGCTCGATCAGAAACTCCGCACCGCCCGGGCCGCCAAGGTCGTCGACGGCGAGGTGTTTTTGCACGCGGTCACCAACGGCCGGCTGACCACCCCCGCCAAGCTCGACGTCGTGCTCTCCGAGTGCGATCACTTCACGCTGCCCTGGGACGCCGCCTTCGACCGCGACACGACCGACGGCATCCTGCTGGACGACGACGGCAACCCGCTCCGCTATACGCGGCTCCGCCAGCACCCCGGCCAGACGCTCTACGGCGCCGACCCGTTCGCCTACGACGAGCTGCCGGCCGAGAACATCGTGCACCTCTATACGGCCAGCCGGCCGGAGCAGCATCGCGGCGTTTCGGAGCTGGCCCCGACGCTGAGCCTGTTCGCCGAGCTCCGCCGGTACCGGGCCGCCGTGGTGGCCGCCGCCGAAACGGGCGCCGAACTGGCCGGCGTGATGAAGACCGCCGGGCCGGCCGTCAACGCGGACGACGAAGAGACACCCGAGGCCATGGAGGCGATCCCGATCGAGAAGCGGTCGCTGCTGACGCTGCCCGAGGGCTGGGACATCAGCCAGCTCAAGGCCGAGCAGCCAACGACGACGTTCGACGGATTCGTCAGGGCGCTGCTCAACGAGATCGGCCGCTGCCTGAACATGCCGCTAAACATCACGACGGCCAACAGCGGGGGTTACAACTACGCCTCCGGGAAGCTGGACAGCATGATCTGGCGCAGGACGATCGACATCGAACGGCGGCTGATCGAATCGGTGGCCCTGGACAAGATCTTCGCCTGGTGGCTGGCCGAGACGGCCCTGGTCGGCCTCGAGCAGGTCGACAGCGAGCTGGCCGCGGCCGCCCGCCGGGGCGTCACCCCGCCGCACAGTTGGTTCTGGGACGGTTTCCAGCACGCCGACCCGCAAAAAGAAGGCCTCGGGCAGCAACTGCGCCTGCAAAACAACACCACGACCCTGGCCGCCGAGTTCGCCCGCGAGGGCGTCGACTGGCAGGTCGCCCTGCGGCAGCGGGCCCGCGAGCTGAAGCTGATGGCCGAGCTGGGCATCACCCCCGCCGCCCCCGCCCCCGCGCCCGCCGCCTCCCCGGACCCGGCCGCCGCTCCGGCCGCCGAGGCCGAACATCCCCAGGACGATCCCACCCTTGAGTAAACGCCGCCACCGCCGCGCCCGCCGGGGCCTCGTCGAGCTGACAGCCGCCAGGGCCCGCAACCACGCGATCGCCTTCGCCGCCCCGGTCGAGTTGACCGCCGCCGCGGGAGACGGCCGCCGCCCGACGTTCGAGATCAAGGCCTACACCGGGGCCCTGATGAACGTCGACTATTCGCTCTTTCCGGTGATCGTCGAGCTGTCCGGCCTGCGGGCCCCCAATCGCCTGCCGGTGCTGTTCGACCACGATCCGACCCGCATCGTCGGCCAGTCCAGCAAGGTCGGCGTCGACGAGCAGGGCGTCAACGTCTCCGGGGCGGTTACCGGGGACGACGGCGACGCGGCCAACGTGGTCGCCCACGCCAAAAACGGCTTCCGCTGGCAGGCCAGCATCGGGGCCTCGATCGAGCGGCGGGAATTTCTCGACGCCGGCAAGACCAGCAACGTCAACGGCCGCCGGATCACCGGCCCGGCCATCATCGCCCGCGCGGCCACCATCCGCGAGGTTTCCTTTGTCGCCCTGGGCGCCGACGGCAAAACGTCCGCCGCCGTCGCCGCTTCCTACGCACCGGAGCAAGACATCATGAAATTCGCCGACTGGCTGCGGGCCAAGGGATTCGACCCGGCCGACCTCAGCAAAGACCAAACCACCAGCCTGCGAGCCATGTTCGACGCCGAGCAGTCCGCTGGGCCCGCGACGCCGCCGGCCACTCCCCCGGCCAATCCTCCCGCGAACCCGCCCGCCAATCCGCAGCACGCGAATCTCGACGACATCATCGCCCGCACTCGCCGCGAGCAGGAACGGCGGGATCGGATCACGCAGTTGACCGACTCCGAATTGCTGGCGCGTCCGGAGGCCCTGGAGCAGATCGAGGCGCTCTCCCGGCTGGCGATCAGCGGCAGCATGACGCCCGAGGCCTTCGAACTGGAACTACTGCGGGCCGGCCGCTCGCTGGCCAGCCACGTCCGCAGCGTGCCCCGCGGCCAACGCTGCGGCGACGAGGTGGTCGAAGCGGCCCTCTGCCGCGCGGCCCAGATGCCGACCGACGTGCTGGAGGCCAACTACAGCGAGCAGACCCTCGAGGCCAGCGAACGGCGTTGGCGGAGCGGCCTGGGCCTGCAGGAGGTGATCCTGCTGGCCGCCCGCGAACGGGGCAGCGGCGAGCTGAGCGTCAACAGCAACCTCCGCGAGGTGCTGCGGGCCGCCTTCGTGCCCGAGCTGCGGGCCGCCAGCGGCTTTTCCACCCTCTCGCTGCCGGGGATCCTCTCCAACGTGGCCAACAAGTTCCTCAAAATTGGCTTCAACCACGTCGAAAACACCTGGCAGCGGATCTCCGCCCGCACCCCGGCCCGAAATTTCCAGCAGATGACCAGCTACGCACTTACGGGGGGGTTTACGTATGAGAAAGTTGGACCGACCGGCGAGTTGCCGCACGCCACCGTGGGCGAGGAGACCTACACGAACCAGGTCGACACCTACGGCAAGCTGTTCGCGATCACCCGCAGAGACATTATCAACGACGATCTGGGCGCCCTCTCGCAGGTCCCCAAGAAGCTCGGCCGCGGGGCGGCCCTGAAGATCAACGACATCTTCTGGAAGGCGTTTCTCGACAACTCGACCTTTTTCACCGCCGGCCAGGGCAATTACGACGACGGGGCCGATACGGCCTTCGGCGCCGACGGCATGACCAACGCCGACGTGCTGTTCCGGGCCCTGACCGATCCGGACGGCGACCCGCTGGGCACGCTCCCGGCGATCCTGCTGGTGCCCCCGGGCCATCGCATCGCCGCGCTGCGACTGATGCGCAGCCAGCAGGTGGCCGAGGACAGCGACGCCGGTTCGACCAACCCCTGGGCCGGCGCCTTCCGCGTCGAGAGCTCGCAGTACATGGCCAACGCCAATTACACGGGCTACTCCGCCCTCGCCTGGTACCTGCTGGCCGATCCCGCGGACGTGCCGGTGATCGAGATCGCGTTCCTCAACGGTCGCGAGATGCCGATCATCGAGACGGCCGACGCCGACTTCCAGACCTTGGGCGTATCGATGAGAGGTTACCACGACTTCGGTGTGGCGAAGCAGGAGTACCGCGGCGGCGTGAAGATGAAAGGCGAAGCGTAGACGGAAACGAAGAAGGAAGAATGAAGAACGCAAAACTCCGCGCAAGCGGAGACGGAACTTAAACGATGGCGACAAACACCGTTCCGAAAGCCTATGCCTGGCGGGCGATTCCGCATCAGGGGCGGATCGTGCGTCCGCAGGAGGAGCTGATCGGCGTGCATCCGCAGCGGCTGGCGGCCATGCTGCGGACCGGCGTGGCCGGACGCACGCCGCGGCCGCCGGCGGCAACCGCCGCCGGATCCGGCACCGACGTCGACGGCGAGGGTCGACCAACGCCGCCCCCGGCGATGCCGGTCGACCCAGCCACCTGCGGCGAGGCCGCCGATCGGGACACCACTCCCTCCAAGCGACCGGCGAAGCGCGGCCGCAAGGCTTCCCAGCCCCCAGCCCCCAGCCCCTAGCCCCCTAAAAAAACATGAGCGAAGCAATCTACCGACAAGACGGCGAAACCCTCGATTACACCCCGGCCGCGGCCGTCACCGGCGGCGAAGTGGTCCAATTGCCCGATGGCCGGTCCGGCGTGGTCGCCACCGACGTGGCCGCCGCCGCCCTGGGCGGGGCCCGCGTGTGCGGCATCGTCCGCGTCCTCAAAACCGCCAGCATCGTGCTACTCGAGGGCGCGAAGGTCTTTTGGGACGCCAGCGCCAATACGGCCACCTATGCCCCGGCCAACGACCAGGACTTTTACCTGGGCGTGGCGGTGGCCGACGCGGCCGCCGCCGGTACCACGGTCGACGTGGCGCTCAACGAAGAGCCGCGGTACATCATCGATCTGCAACGCGACGCCTTCGAGAGCGTCCCCGTGCTGACCGCCGGCGCGCCGCTGATCCGCCAGCAGGGCGGCACCTCGCACGCCACGTTCAGCGCGACCGCCGAGGCCCAGAAGCTCGACCTGCTCTCCAAGCGGAGCTTCCCGGTCGATAGCAGCTGGATCCTGGAGGCCGACCTGGAGATCGTCACCGACGCCGACGCGGCGGTCGCCGATCTGAACGTGGGCGTGGCCAACGCCACCCACGCCAGCGACGCCGACACGATCACCAACAGTTGCTTCTTCCACTTCGACCTGGGCAGCGACAACAACATCGACGCCGAGAGCGACGACGACGATGCCGTGGAAGTGGCCGCCACCGATACCACCGTCGACTGGGCGGCCGGCACGCCGCTGCACCTGACGATCGACGGCCGCGACCCGGCCGACTGCCAACTGTACATCAACGGGGTCAACGTGCTGCCGGACAGCGTGTTCGACCTCAGTGCGATCAGCAACCCGCTCAAGGCTCTTTTCCATTTGGAGAAAACGGCCAATGACTCCCCGGGAGCCGTCGAGCTCGACAACCTGAACGTCCGCATCGCCAGCTAAAAAGCGGGGATCGAGGGGCGTGGAGCGAGCCCTTTGTCCCCGTCCCCCGTCCCTCGATCCTCGATCCAGCGAAGCCCATGTCCGACCTGCTGCAATCCGGCGCGAGCTGGCTGGCGACGACGTTGCGCAACCACGCCGCCCAGACGGTCACCTACCGTCGGCCGCACACCGGCGGCAGCCAAAGCGTCGAGCTGGCGGCGACGATCGGTCGCAGCGAAATCGAGGAGCAGCAGGCCGACGGCACGCTGGTCAAGTACGAAATCCGCGATTACCTGATCGACGTGGCCGACCTGGTCCTCGCCGGCGTGGCCGTCCTGCCCGAGGACGGCGACCTGATCGAGGAGACGCTCGGCGGTGCCACGGCCGTTTACGAAATCCTCCGCGACGGCGACGAGCCCTGGCGGTACAGCGACGTGTATCACACCCGGCTGAGAATTCACACGAAACGGATCAAGTGAGCGAGGATTGAGGGACGCGGATCGAGCCTCGTCCCCCGCCTTCCGATCCTCGATCCGGCGAAGCCATGCCCGCTGTTTTGACTCAATTGGCCGACGCCGTGGTCGAGCAGATCAACGAGGCGGACCCGGGCACGTTTCCCCTGGAGTTTGAGGCGACGCGATGCTGGCTGCCGCAATTCACGCTCGAAGCTCTGCAGGCGGGGATCAAGCTGCAGCTTCGCCCGGCGACGTGGACGGCCCAACGCTTCAGCCGCAGAACCCTCCAGCGGCAATACGTGCTCGAGCTGGCGATCGCCGCCAAGCTGGACGACGTGGCCGATCCGCGGCAGACCGACCCGATCCAGGAGCTCGCCGAACAGCTCGGCGATTACCTGTTCGACCATCCGCACGCCCTCTCCGCCCAATACACCCTGATGTCCGTCGAGCCGGCCGACCCCTGGCCCGACGAGGAGATGCTCAAGAGCAACAACCTGTTTCTCGCCGGCCTGCGGCTCACCTATCAAGCCATCCTGTGATGTCCCGGGAAATAACGGCCCAACATGATCCGCACTCGTCTGAAGCTGGCCTTCTTCGATCGCCCGGCCGTGCTGGCCGCGACCAGCAAGGCCGAGCGGCGGGTCTC
>Ga0210095_1000135_pt1 | contig 23509 bp, 23 predicted proteins | sample China_Galinas_PW_FD_184861 | JGI IMG/M metagenome (GOLD analysis project Ga0210095, IMG submission 184861) | Wetland microbial communities from San Francisco Bay, California, USA, that impact long-term carbon sequestration - China_Galinas_PWA_D1... | ecosystem: Environmental > Aquatic > Marine >...
ATTTACTAAAGAGGGAAAATACATCCTGGGTAAAGACAGATTCATCAGGGTTTTATACTTACAAACTTTACAGAAGCTCATCTGGTGAATTGTATCACGCAGGTTACGGAGGAATATATAAAAATGAAGGTAATCAGTGGGTAAATATATTTTCACCAAATCAGTATGTTGCTGAAATGTCTGCATCAAGCGATGATAATATTTTTGCCGTTGGTCAGGGCGGTGCCAACAAGGTTTACCATTACAACGGCACAGACTGGAAAGAGATAGAGCAATTAACCTTGCCGGGAGCAGATTACTGGGCAGTATGGACAGACGGTACGGAAGCTTTTGTAGTTGGCCATATTTATGACGCACCTTATCAAAAAACTATAATATGGCACGGTAAGTAAGGGAATATGGAACTTCTTAAGCCGCCTAAAATTGGGCGGCTTTTTTTGTGCTATCTTACTTAATATTATCGAACCCCTCCTGTCTCCTCCCCTTTACCAAAGGGGAGGATTGGTGGGGTTATTTTTCCAAATCTTTTATAGCTTCTGAAATCCTCTTAAAACATTTATTCGGATTGCCTAAAAACTCTTCATTCTTAATTCTCATAAAGTTAACCCCGAAATTCTCCAGATATCTTTGTCTGATCAAATCATATCCCTTCTGATCCGGCTCTTCGTGAATTCCTCCATCAATCTCTATCGCCAATTTAAGTTTTGGGCAATAAAAATCTATTACAAATTGATCTACAGAATACTGGCGCAAGAACCTGTAACCAAGCTGTTTTTTCCTTAAATGTTGCCAGATAATTCTTTCGCAATATGTCATATTCTTTCTAAGACTTCTGCGTTTTTCCTGTTCTGATTTTTTATTGTAATGATTTGTCATTATAATAAAAAGCTACAAAATATATCTAAAAACTGAAAACTCTTTTAGCCTAACACAGAAATGAGAAAAAATATTAATATAGCTTGCTCTTTTGCTCCTCCCCTTTGGTAAAGGGGAGGATGGGTGGGGTTTGAGTTAAGATGCATAAAAAAACCTCCGGAGTTAGAAAATCACGGAGGTTATACAATTGATAAAAATACAAGAACTTATTTCTTCTTATTTTCAGCACGCCATTTTTTAATATATTCAGCAATAGCCGTGGTTGGCGCACCGGGAGTAAACATTTCGCCAGTACCTAATCTCTTAAGTTCTTTAATATCCTCTTCGGGAATAATTCCACCGCCGGTAAGCAGAATATCTTCAACTCCTTTCTCTTTCATTAGAGTAAGAATTTTAGGGAAGATTGTCATATGAGCACCTGAAAGAATACTGATTCCAATAACATCAACATCTTCCTGTATAGCTGCTTCCACAATCATTTCAGGGGTTTGTCTTAGCCCTGTATAAATTACTTCCATTCCTGCATCTCTTAATGCGGCAGCTATTACTTTTGCTCCTCTGTCATGTCCATCAAGCCCTGCTTTTGCTACTAATACTCTTATTTTATCCGACATATTTTTAATTCCTCTATTTGTTTACAGCAATACGAATTTTTTCAGCAAATTCTTTCATTGATCCGATATCATAACTTTTTAATTTTGGCCGATAGTTAAACCTGTCCGTATTATATCGCGGAATTATGTGAAAGTGAAAATGGAAAACAGTTTGGCCGGCAGCTTTACCATTGTTGGCAATGATATTAAAACCGTCACAACCTAATCCTTTATTTACACCTTCCGCAATTTTTTGTGTAATATTACTTACAGCATTCATTTCATCACCAGGCACTGCCAGAAAATTCTCATAATGTTTTTTAGGAATTACGAGAGCATGCCCGAAATTAATTGGCCTGATATCAAGAAAAGAAATTACTTTCTCATCTTCATAAATAATTTCTGCCGGCTCTTTACCTGCAATAATATTACAAAAAACACAATCCATACTTTAAAAATAAGGTTTAATTACCTGTTTGGCAAAGCAATTTACCAATACCGGCCAGACAACAATCAGGCAGAAAGATATTTCTTCTTTTTGTCAAACACCCCAAATAATCCACCTGTATGAAGGAAGATTACCTTTTTGCCCTTTCCTTTGTTCAGAAAATTTTCATAATATGCTGTAAAAGCCTTGCCCGTATATGCCGGATCAAAAATTATTCCCGTTGTCTGTGCAAAGTCTTTTATTAATTTCAATTTTTTATCAGTAATATTTTTGTAACCTTCAGCGGAATAGCCATCGAGTATTACGAGATTTTCTTTATTGATTTTCCCATTTAGTTTGAAATCCAGCAAAGCGCCTTCAGCAAGATTTATTATCTTTGATTCTATTTCATCTTTGGAATATAAAACATTGACAGCGTAAACCTTCAGGTTCAACTTCATCACAGCTGCACCGGCAAGAATTCCTGCTGCAGTTCCACCGGTTCCGGCCGCTATACAAATTCCTTTTATGTTCTTCAGATTTACCTGTTTACTTAACTCCTCAACAAACGAGACATAACCAAGCACTCCCAAAGTGGTAGATCCACCTTCAGGAATAACATAAACTCTTTTGCCTAGATGCTGCATTGCGTCTTTTTCCTCATACATAATTTCATTTACTTCCGAATAATTTTTCTTATTCAAAAATGATATCTCTGCTCCCAGGAATTTATCCATGAACAAATTTGCTTCGGCATCTGCTGAATCTTTGCCCCATAGAAATAGCCGGGTTTTAATACCAACTTTTGCGGCAGCTATTGCAGTTGCCCTGGCGTGATTTGATTGCTCACCACCGCAGGTAAAAATAATATCCGTTTTTTCTGATTTCGCTTTTTTAATTAGAAACTCGAGTTTGCGAACTTTATTGCCGGAAAGTTCAACACCCGTAAGGTCATCCCGTTTTATTAAAAATTTTCTATTCTCATATTTTACTTCTTCTAATGGGGTGGGTGTATTTGCAAGTTTTACACAGGCAGGTAATTTCATTTTCAACTCTTTTTGTTCTTCAAATATTCTTTATAATATGATCTTGCTCTGGCGAGATCTTCGGGAGTATCAACAGCAAGGTTTTCGTATTCTGTGACAACAATCTTAATTTTAAAACCATTTTCCAGCATTCTCAATTGCTCAAGTTTTTCTGTCTGCTCAAGATCGGTTGGTTTTAATTTCGTGTATTTCAAAAGAGCATCCTTTCTGTATACATAAAGACCGATGTGTTTATATATTTCGCCTTTTGTAATTCTTTCAAGATTTGTTTTTGCATCACGCACGTAGGGAATTGGTGAGCGTGAAAAATAAAGAGCAAAGTTATGATAATCGAAGACAACTTTCGGAATTGAAGGAGACTTAAAATCCTCAAGATCTTCAATTCGTTTTGCAAGAGTGGATACACTTACATTTTGATCAAATATCAGGGGCTCAATTGCCTGATCAATCATCCCTCCTTCAATAAATGGCTCATCTCCCTGGATATTCACGACTATCTTCACATCATCAAAATCTTTTATTACCGTAGCTATTCTGTCAGAACCGGTAGGAATATCCTTTGCGGTCATTACAACCTCTGCTCCAAAATCCTTTGCCACTTTTGCAACTTTTTCATCATCAACAGCAATTATTATCCTGTGTATAAGTTTCGATTTCAAAGCATTTTCATAGGTGTGCTGTATCATTGGTTTGCCACCTATATCCGCAAGTGGCTTCCCCATTAATCTTGTAGATGCAAAACGTGCAGGTATTACTCCGACTATCATAGATTTATTATCCGGAGATTTATCATTAGAAAAATCAGGTTTTGAATTAATCACGATCTATCACTTTCGGAACTTTGAAAAATAGTTCGCTTCTTTCGGGCGCATTTCTCAAAGCCTCTTCCCTATCTATGGATGGTTTTACAATATCTTCCCGAAATACATTTACTCCTTCAACGGGATGAGAAAGAGGTTCAACATTTGTTGTATCAAGTTCATTAAGTTTATCCACGTACGCAAGTATTTCATTCAACTGGCGGGTAAAATTATCGAGTTCATCGTCTTTAAACGTCAACCTTGCAAGTTCAGCAATATGTTCTATATCTTTTCTTGTTACAGCCATATTTAATCCATTTTCAGCGAATGATTTTTAATAATTATTTCTCTTACTTTATTCATAAGATCAATTTCATCCTGCCTGGTTTTAATATTCGTAGTATCGATGGGTTTATCAAAATGAACGTGTATCGTTCCTTTATTAATTTTCATCGAACCTTTTTGCATAATACGATTGGAGCCGCTTATCGAAATCGGAATAATGGGGTAACCTACTTTTCCGGCAAGATTGAATGCACCACGCTTAAATTTCTGAATTTCCCCGGTTTCACTTCTTGTCCCTTCTGCAAACAGAAGAACAGAAATGTTCTGTTTCGATAGTAATTTTTTTGCTTTCCCCAGGCTTTTTATTGCACTGTCAGGATTTTTTCTGTCAATCATAATATACGGCCCGGCCCAAAGTTGCCAGCCGAAAAATGGAATTTTAGCAAGTTCCTTTTTAAAAAACATACTTATATTGCCCGGAATTGTCGCCTGCAAAGCACTAATATCAAATTGACTGCTGTGGTTTGAGACATAAATATATGTTTTATTTTTTTCAATATTTTCCAGCCCGCTTGTATTTACTTTTATGCCGGCAATCTTCAGAATTCCCTTGCTGAAAGGATTATTGCATAAATAATATACCCGGTAACTTCTATCAATAACTAAAGCAATAAGTGCATAAATAGAAACTATAAACACATATGCTGCAATTAGAAATAGTCTGATAAAATTTACCAATTAATTAGCCTCAAACTTTAGATTGTTCTTAATTGTATTATCGCTGCTTAAAAAATTATCAATTGCAGCTATTCTGTTTTTTATTGAAGGATGGCTATAAAAGAACCATTCAATAAAAGGATGAGGATCTTTATCACCTAAATTCTGATCAGTTAATTTTTCCAGTGTAGCTTTAAAAGCTTCTGCTTTACCGGTTGACAAAATCGCATACTCATCAGCCTGATATTCAAATTTTCTCGAAATAATATTTGTTAGTGGACTTTGTACCAAACCGATCAGCATTGCCCAGAGTGTAAGAATTGGAAGCGCTGCAATTTCTGTAATATTCTGAAAGCCGAACCACCCCAAGGATAAATAATAAAGATTTGCAATAATAAATAAAGTAAGAAAACTCGAAACAGTTCCGATGATAATATTTTTAACAATATGCTTTTTCTTATAATGGCCAAGTTCGTGAGCAATTACGGTTTCAATTTCATCATTAGTATAATTTTCAAGCAGAGTATCACCGAGTAAAATTCTTTTCGATTTTCCCAGCCCGGTAAATGCAGCATTTGCTTTTTTTGTGTTTTTGCTCATATCAAATTTGTAAACGTCAGTTACATTTATTCCCGCTTCTTCAGCAAGTATTGTAATGCGGGATTTTAGTTCTTCGTTTTCAATCGGGGTGATTTTATAGAAAAGAGGAAGTATAAAAACAGGAACAACCCTTGCGAGTATAACTGAGACAATAAATAACAAAATTGCAAACGGAAGCCACCATAAATTACCAAATTGAAGCATGGTGTAATAAAATGCTAATAAAATTGGAATTCCTATTAGCAGAGAGACACCAAGTCCTTTAATATCTTCAAATATCCACTTAAAAAAAGTTTGGTTTGAAAGGTTGTATTTATGTTCAAGATAAAAATCTTTGTAATAGCCAAGCGGAAAAAGTAAAATACCAAGTCCGAAACCTGCCAGTAACACATAAATTATGAATATACCATAAAGACCGGAAACAGAAGTCCCGATACTTTCAGCCAGTTTTAGGCTTAAGCCGGATATTACAAAAACCAGTGAAATTGCAAAGGTAAGTACACCTTCCAAAACACCCAGCCCAATTTTTAAATTATTGTATCTTTTCGAATCCATACCGGTAAAAATAGCTATGATTATTGAGTCAATCAATAAAAAATGAGCTAAAACAGAGGTTTAAAAAAGCAAATTCCCGCAATTTTTTAGAAAGCGGGAATTTACAAGACAAAATTAAGCTTATGTCTTATTTGTCTTTATCGTCGTCTCTTTTTAACCTTTTCATATATTTTTCAGGATCGGCTTTAATTTTTTTGAGACATTTCTTGCAGCAGACAGCCATAACTTCACCTTTATATTTTATCAGCTGCTGATCTTCGTCAAGTTCTTCTCCCGATACCGGGCAAACAGAATTAACGGGAGTTCCTTCTTTTATACTGACTACTTTATTAAAATCAGGGTCCTGTTTTTTAACATCCACTTTTGTGGTTTTGGCATCTTCCTTTTTCTCTTTTTGCTGGGCAAATACATTGCCGGAAAATCCAACTATCAGAGCCAGCACGAATATAATAAGACCTAGTCTTTTCATAACACATCCTCTTTGTTTTTATTTATAATTTAGAAATTGCTTAGGCTAAAAGGCAAATCAGATTGTGGCTACGTCTTCTTTCGGCAGCCAGCCAATCTTTCCATCATGCAAACGAATTTTTACCCAGTCATCAACTTTATCTTCAAGCTGAACTTTTAATCCTTCGTGTATCACAAAGGCGTCATTACTATTTGGATCAGGGGACAATTTTACAGAGATAACCTGTTTTATTATAATTCCCTGTTTTACATTTAATTCACGATTCAGATTTACGATAAGAAGTATTGCTGAAATAATCAATGTAATTGAAAATACTAAACCACCAAAGAAGGAATACCGCTGAACTTTACTGTTCTTTGTAAAGAAATAAATACCAATTGAAATTAAAATCAATATGTAAAAGATGAAAGACAAATAAGTCCATCCTGTAACTGTAAATAATGCCAGTAAACTTTCCCACCACTGAAAGAGAAAGAATTTTGGGAGTGTATCAATTTTATCTACAGTTTTTGCATTAGCAATAGCCAGGTTATGCTGAACGTCATCATCATTTGGAGATATGCGGAGCGCTTTTTCATAATTTAATATCGCATACCCTAGTTTTCCATCACGGTAATATGAATTACCAAGATTGTAAAAAAGTGATACGCCTTCATAACCCTCATCAGCCAGCTGTTGATAAACGGATATTGCTTTTTCGTAATTTTTCTGTTGATAATAATTATTACCCTGTTTCATTAAATCACCAACCTGGGAAGCAAATAAATTACCAGCCAGGAAGATTGTAACCAGCAGAATACTAAATATTTTATTTAAGTAATTTTTTATCATACTTATTTTTTTACCGACAAAATCTTTTCAATTTCTATTATTACTTTTGATGTATCACTATAAAGCTCATTTTTTGCCGCGCTTTCACCAGCTTTGGGAGCGAATCGGGCAAACTCGCATTTCTCAGCACATTCTTTAAATCCCCCTATAACTTCTTCAGAGATTTCATTTTTTCTTAGCAATTCAGCAGCACCATCCAGAGTAAAATCGGATTTAGGTATGTGAAATTTATCTTCCAAATAACCAAACAAAGCCTGAGATATCTCTGAATAGAACTCGTTATAGTTATTTGCTTCCATCAGTTTTTTTGCTGTTTTTAACCTGTTTTTAGCAACTTTTTCAGCTTTTTGAAACCGCAGTAATTGTATATTGCCTGCAAGTTTATCTTCACGCTTTTTCCAGTAAACCAATACAATCAGCAAAATTAAAGGCAATCCAGCTACAAACCAGAATCCTTTACTGAATAACAGTAAGTCGGAACTCTTGCTGATATCATCAAATGAAGTTTTAATATAATGAATATCCTGCCCGAGAAGTTTCACATTCTCTTTAGAGAAACCTGATTCACTGGATCCCGATGCATAATTTTCACCCGGAGTTACGTTTATTGTAAATGCCTTTGAGGTTTCTGTGATGTATTTCTTTTTATTTATATCAAAATACGTAAACTCAATCGGCGGGATTACCTTTTTGCCAGGAGTCCTTGGAACAATTAAATACTCCGCTGTTTTTGTCCCTGAAATACTTCCGGTTCGATTAATTTGTGAATTTGTTTTGGGCTCATATTTTTCAAACCCGTTTGGAAGATTTATTTCAGGCAAATTAAGCAAACTTATATTTCCTGTTCCCGACACACTTAATTTTAGAGTAAGTGATTCATTAGTCTTCACATTTTCCTTATTAACACTTGCGCTAAAATTAAAATCTCCAACCGCTCCATTATACGATTTAGGAACATCATTTCCCGGAAGTGGTTTTACATCAACTTTTACTGAATTTGATTTTGCATCATAATCATATCTTTGTGAATTGCCGAAAGGATCGTTAAAAAAATCGTCAAAAAAATTATTACCTGATTTTTGCTTTCTTATTTGCACGGGGACGTTTAGCTCAAATGGTGTTACTTTCAATTCTCCGGTTTGCGATGGAAACAAGGCTGCTTTTTTTAGTACTCCAACTCTATATTGCTTACCGTTATAAACTTCAGTAGTGAAGGATATATTATTTGGTGTCTGAATTTCTTCTGACCAAAATCCCTGGTACTGCGGAAGTTTTGAGATTGACATTTGCGCAGCAATATTAAGTCGTGTGTATAGTTTATAAGTTACTGTAACCTGTTCGCCAACATAAACATTTCTTCTGTCAACAATAGCCTTGATAAACAAATTGTCAGCAATTTCTTTGGTTGAGATAGTTTTATTGCCCTGGCTTTTGGGTTTTGTACTTCCTTTTACTACTTTAATTTCAAGCGGAGAAGATTTAATTGAAGAACCATTATAATCTACTGAAGCAGTTCCAATTGTAAAATTGCCCAAACTTTTAGGCTGAAGGATGTAGGAAAAAGAAAGTGATCCGGAAACAGCCCCGTTAATAATTTGCATGCTTGAAGACTGATTTGGACCGGAAAGCACCAAAAAGTTGTTAAATGACGGCGCATTAAAGTTTTTCACGCCATTGATATCCTTCCCTGAGAAAGAAAACGTAACCTGAAAGTTATCTGTGAGTCCAACAGTTCTATTATCGGTTGATGCTGTAAAACTTTGCGAAAGGGAAATTTTCGCAAGAAACAGGACAAATAACACTAATAATATTTTACGGCTAAATTCACTCATATATTATAAATTTCTAAAAACCTAAACTTTAAATTTTATTCTACCAATCTTTGTCCGTCTTTACAACCTTTCCTGTCCTTTTCCTTAGTTTCTTCTGCAATGCTTTTTCATTATTCTTTAAAGCATTCAATATCCTTTGAGCGTCAGCTTTTGATATCTGGTTTTTCTGAGGCTGCGGCTGTTTTTTGTTATTTTTCTGATCCTGCTTATTTTTATTCTGCTGATCTTTTTTTTGATCCTGGTTTTTCTTCTTATCCTGTTTATCGTTCTTGTTATTTTCTTTATTATTCTTATTCTGCTTGTCCTTGTCTTTCTTTTTGTCTCTATCGTTCTTGTTCTTATCCTGATTTTTTTTATCCTTATTTTTCTTATCGTTTTTTTGTTTCAGCGCGTACGATAAATTATATTTTGTTGAAGGATCATCAGGGTTAAGCTTTAATGCCTGCTTATATGCATCTATACTCTTGTCAATTTTCTTGTCCTTTAAAAGTGCATTCCCAATATTGTGATATACATTAGCCTTTTCTACATTGGTTTTGCTTTCAGTAAGAGCCTGCTGATAGGATTTAATTGCATCATCATATTTCTTTTGCTTGTAGTAAGCATCACCAAGATTAAAATGAGCAGTGTAATTTTTCGGAGCTTTTTCAATCCCTTTCTTAAAATTTACTTCAGCATCTGACATCTTTCCAGCTTTGTATTGGTCAACTCCTTTATTGATATATTTACGCGTACTCTGCGCAAAAGTAAACGCAGGGACAAGTAAAGCCACAAAAATAATATTTATAAAAATTTTTCTTTTCATTTTTTTGATTCTTCTTCCAGGCCTAATTTCTTATTTAGTTTACTGAATAAAGGCGATTTTCGTTCCGTAATAAAAAACTCAATCAACAGAAGAAAAATGGCCGGAGCCAAAAAATAGTAAAATCTGTCTTCGTAATCAGTTACTTTCTTTACCCCATACTCAGTTTTTTGTAATGATGATAAATCCTTATAAATCAGGTCCAGTTCATCCTGATTATTCTGTCCGTGGAAAAATTTCCCGCCTCCGGCTGAGGCAATTTTCTGTAAAGTGGGAATATCGAGTTTGGTAAGTACCGTGTTTCCCTGTTTATCCTTCTTAAAACCAATCTGCTGTCCACTATTATTATATACAGGAATTGGGACCCCATCAGTTGAACCAAGACCAATTGTATAAATTTTTATTCCTTTGTCAGTTGCGTTGCTTACAGCTTTATTAATATCGCCTTCGTGATCTTCACCATCTGTAATTACAACTATTACCTTTTCTGTGTTCTTTTTTGTGTCAAATGATCTTGTTGCAAGATTTAATGCACTTCCAATAGCTGTGCCCGGCTGTGGTACTGATGAAACATCCACAGCATTCAAAAATAAATTTGCAGCCGAATAATCTGTGGTTAATGGAAACTGTACAAAGGCATCTCCCGCAAAAACTATCAATCCAATCCTATCGCCTCTTAGTTTATTAATAAGGTTCCCAATTTCATATTTGGCTTTCTCCAGTCTGCTGGGCTTAATATCCTGCGCCTCCATACTTAGAGAAACATCAAGACAAATGTAAACATCAATTCCAGACTGTTTAACCTGTTGAATTCTCGTTCCAATCTGAGGATTTGCTGCAGCTACAATTAATAATAAAATTGCAAAAGCTAACAACCCGAATTTAATTTTGTCCTTAAAACTGCTAAATGAAGAAATTATAACATGGTGCAATTTTTTGTCAGCAAAATTTTCCAGCGCTTTTTTCCTTTTGGTTCCAAGATACCAGAAAATTAAAACCAGTACTGGAATTAAATAGAGCGCGTGCAAATATTCCGGATGTGCAAATCTGAACATAAAATTAGCGATTACCTTTTATAAAATAGTTCTTCATCATGGTATTTTTCTAAAAACAGTTTTTGACAAACTAAATTCAAGGAGAATTAAAATTAATCCGGCACCCAGCCAGTTATAAAATAATTCTGTGGCCTGTCGATAAGAAGTTATCTCAACTTTCGATTTTTCTAGTTTGTCAATTTTATTGTATATATCCTGCAACGTTTTTGTATCAGTGGCCCTGAAATACGCACCACCCGTCATATCAGATATTTTCTGAAGCATTCCTTCATCAATATCAGCCGGAACCATCTGGTAACGAACGCCAAATGGAGTTTTTACAGGATAGGGAGCTTCACCCCTGGTTCCAACACCAACGGTATAAATTCTGATTCCAAAAGTTTTTGCTATTTGTGCTGCAGTCAATGGATCAATTTCGCCTGCATTGTTTACTCCGTCAGTAAGAAGAATAATTATCCGGCTTTTTGCGTGGCTGTCTTTTAGCCTGTTTACTCCATCAGCTATTGCATTCCCGATAGCCGTTCCATCTTCTACCATTCCTGTTTTAACTTGAGATAACAAATTTGTTAAAACTCTGTAATCCACTGTCAGAGGACACTGTGTAAATGCCTGGCGTGAAAAAATTACAAGCCCGATTCTGTCTGAAGTTCTGTCTTTTACAAAATTATCAATTACATTTTTAGCTGCGTCAATTCTGTTCGGCTTCAAATCTTCAGCCAGCATACTGCTGGAAATATCAAGTACCATTGCAATATCAATTCCCTCCGTATAAATATTTTGACCGGAACTGAACGTCTGTGGACGTGCAAGAGCAATGATCAGGCAAATTAATGCAAGTGTTCTTAAAATAACCGGCGTATGACGGAATTTTTCTTTCCACGTTGCGGGAATACCTTTAAAAACATTTAATGAAGAATATGTTATAGAAGGTTGTTTCTTTTTTCCTTTCAACCAATACCATACCGGAAGAAGCGGAACTAATACCAGCAAATAAAGAAATACAGGATAAGCAAAAGAAATATCTTTAAACATTTGCTTCCCCTGTTTTTTCTTTTGTCTTTTTTTCGGGTTTTGTTTTTTCTACTATTTCTACTGCCTGTCTCATCATTTCTTCATTAACTGAACTTAGTGGTGAAAATTTCGCAAACTTAACCAGATCAGCATTCGTTAAGAAGTTTTCGGTTGTCCCAATTATAACATCAGCATCCTTTCTTCCTTTTAAGTGCTCAAGTGTTTCAGATGTAGTTAATTCAAGGGCTTGTAAACCAAAACGGGCAGCAAAGTAAATTCTGATAATCTCAGTAATTTCTGAATGATACTGTTTTACTTCACCGCTCTGCCATAATTTTTCTTCTTCAAGAGATTTTAAAGCCTTTAGGGCCTTTATATGTGGAGGAATAATAACTTCCTTTCTAAGAACAGGTTTTCCTGATTTCTTTTTTCTGTATCTTCTATAAAAATAAAATCCTAGAGCCAGCAGAATCAGTCCTGCTAAAACCCAAAGAATAATCTCTGTCAAATCAAGAGGAATTTTCTCCGGATCTTTTACATCTTTAATGTCTTTTTTCAAATTGACTTTTACCAGCCTAACGTGGAAATCAACCGGGTTTGAAAGAACAGATTTTAAAGTTACATCTGAAGTGTCAATCCCTCTATCAGATAAAGTGTCTTTACCTGTTCGATAAAATACCCGGATTGCAGGTATAGTTACATCCGCAGAGTCGTATTTTGATAAAAGAAAATTCAGCGTAGCGGTTTTCTTACCTGTTTGCTCGCTGTAAACCATATTTCCTGCTTTCAGAATCTCAACATCTTTAAGGCTGTCCTGAATTGCAGGTGGAATAATTTTTATATTTTTATCAGAGGAAATTTCAAGTCTGTAATGGATGAAATCCCCTACCAGATAAGAAGTTGTATCAACGGAAGCTTTTGCTGAAATATTCTGAGCAAAACTAAATCCGGGTATAACTACCAAGAATATTACTAAAAACTTTTTTACCATCTTCTGCCGCGTAATCTGAAAAATTGTACTAATGGTTTTACATAATTTTGTCCCGTTTGAATTTCAATGCTATCCAGCCTGCTTGAAATAAACAACGACTTTCTTGCGCGTGCAATTTCCTGACTTACATCTGTAATGTGTTTCCTGATTTTTGAATCATTTGTGTCAATCCACCTTTCTTCACCCGTTTCTGCATCAGTAAATTTCACCAGCCCCATTTGCGGGATCTCATTTTCACGCTTGTCGTTCATCACAATTCCAATAAAATCGTGCTTTTTACCAACAACTCTTAATATTTTTTCATAACCCGAGTCCATAAAATCTGAAAGAAGAAAAACTATGCTTCTCTTTTTAATTGCGTGATTTAGATGTTCTAAGGCTTCCCGGATATTGGTTGTCTTCCCTTCCGGTTCAAATGAAAGTACTTCCCGAATAATCCTGAGAACATGTTTCTTTCCTTTTCTCGGCGGAACAAATTTTTCTATCTTATCGGTAAATAAAAGCAATCCTACTTTATCGTTATTTTTCATTGCTGAAAACGCAAGAATGGCACTTAGTTCGGCAGCAATCTGCTGTTTTGTTTTATCTATCGTACCAAAAATCAGAGAGCCGCTGATATCTATCATTAAAATTACTGTAAGTTCTCTTTCTTCCTCAAAAACTTTAATAAAGGGGTGACCAAACCGGGCTGTTACATTCCAGTCGATGTTTCTAATATCGTCACCGAACTGATATTCACGAACTTCCGCGAATTCCATTCCCCTGCCTTTAAAAACCGAATGGTATTCACCAGAGAAAACCTGGTTTACCAAACCTTTGGTTTTTATTTCTATCTGGCGTACCTGTTTTAGAAGTTCTTTTGTGTCCATTAATTTATTTTTAATTCAATCTATTCAACAAACCGGAGTTCAGTTTTGGGATAAGAAAACTTACCGGATTCCTCACCTATTAAAGTCGGCTTCTGGATGACATTACTTTTCAATTTCAACTTTTCCATACTCAATATTCCATCTTCCATTTTTTACGGGACTTCAATCTTATTTAAAATTTCCTGGATAACATATTCGGTAGTAATTTCTTCTGCTTCTGCTTCATAAGTAACAGCGATCCTGTGTCGTAATACATCCAGGCAAATGCCCCTTACATCCTCAGGAATTACATAACCTCTTCTTTTTATAAAGGCCATCGCTTTTGCTCCGAGTGCCAGGTTTATAGTTGCTCTGGGTGATGCCCCATAGCTTATAAGATTCGTAAGATTATCAAGTCCGTACTCTTTTGGATTACGTGTTGCAAATACTATATCAAGAATATATTTCTCAATTTTTTCATCAACATAAACTTCCTGAATTAATTTCCTTGCGTTTAGAATATCTTCCGTTGATATAACAGGATTGATTTTTAAGGCAGAATCACTCACGTTCTGTCTCATTATACTTAATTCTTCAGTCTTGGTCGGGTAGGTAATTTTAACTTTTAACATAAACCTGTCAACCTGGGCTTCAGGAAGCGGATATGTTCCTTCCTGCTCAATAGGGTTTTGCGTTGCCAGTACCAGGAATGGTTCTTCGAGGTAAAAAGTTTCTTCTCCTATTGTAACCTGTCTTTCCTGCATTGCCTCAAGTAAAGCACTTTGAACTTTTGCAGGAGCACGGTTTATTTCATCTGCCAAAATAAAATTTGCAAACACCGGGCCTTTTTTTATTAAAAATTTTCCGTCCTTTTGATTGTAGATCATTGTTCCAACCAGATCCGCAGGAAGAAGGTCGGGTGTAAATTGAATTCGCTGGTATTTTGCTTTCATAGCAGAAGCAAGTGATTTAATGGCCAGAGTTTTTGCAAGGCCGGGAACACCTTCCAGCAAAATATGGCCATTACCAAGAAGGCCAACAATCAACCTTTCTACCATGGCTTTTTGGCCGACAATCACCTTGCCAATTTCCTGCATCAGCAAGTCTATAAAAGCACTTTCCTGTTTAATTTTTTCATTTAATGCAGTAATATCCACGTTTGAACCTCGTCTATGGTTTTAAAATTTAATTACCTAAGAAAAGTAATGAGAACTGCCTTCTGGCAGGTAACTTAGACAATATAAAATCAGAAAAAGTTTCCGAAATTTAATAAAATTTAACAATAATTTTAGGTAAGCCTAGAATTGGTGAGAATATACAAAAAAAGAGGGCCCATTTTCACTCCCCTGTTAAAATGAAAATGAGCCCTCTTAAAAAGATCTATATTAAGATCGTCACTGGTATTTTATCGAATATGTTTTCTTTCCATCAGCACTGCTCTCCTTAACTGTAATTATTACGGTATGAGTAACATTCGGATCCGATGTTAAGAATTCAACAAGGTAACTGTTTGAAAGAGCGCCGGCAACAGGCAGTGTTGATAAAGTTAAATTAGACGCATCTGAATTAACTAATACTACAGTTCCACCGGTCAGGCGCGACATATCCCAGGGACGCTCGTTCACTAAATTTGTCCAGGTATATGCATTTGCAGTATCAGCTGATCCGCTCCAAACTGTATGAACGGTAGCCTGCCCGCCAATTGTGGTAGCTAAAGTAGCTGTTGACCAGGCCGTCATATTAGATGGTTGGGTAGATTCGTCAGTAAAATTGATGAAAATTCTTTGTGCCCCTGTTCGCCAGGTGAAATTAGAATTTGCAAATAATATACCTACAACGCCATTTTCAGCAGTCGAACTATGCCCTGAAGCGTAAGTGCTTGCAGCAGTATATAAGGCCGCACTGTCTGCCCCGCTGAATCCAACAGATCTGGAAGTTCCTGTAGAGCGATTCAGGTATGTCTGAATATTAGTGGCAGAAGTCAGGTTAATTGCTCCTTCAACATCACCATAATATCCAACTACACCAAACTGAACGTCAAGGCCACTGGCAACTAATGCCTGAGAAAAAGCAATAATTTGAAGAGCAATAGCATCGGCTTCTGCACCCATACTTCCGGATATATCTACAGTAAATACTATATCTGCTTTCAAAACATTTGAAGTACTAACCTTTGTAAGTTTGAGGCCTTTAACTTTGCCGTCTTCTGAGAGCCAGAAATTTGATTGAGCAGTTAGAGTAATCGGGTTATTTGTTGTAGGATTAACCAAACCTGTCAGGTTTAATTTAATCCTTGAAGTATTTCCAGCAGTTGCCTGGAAAGTAGCTGTAGGTTGAATATTATTAACTGTGGTTGTAGGAACCGTCACACCAGTAGGATCTGCCGGTATATCAGTATTTGATGTATCCCCACCACCAGTTACAGGATTAGTATCACTTTTGCTGCAACCACCAATAATAAGAGCAACACAAATTAAAAATGAGATCAAGTATTTAGTCATAACTCCCCCAACATAATTTATTGTTTGAAAATAGTATTTTGTTATCAAGATTTAATATCTTCTTCTTTTTCAGTAATATTTTAAGCTTCTGATCAATTATGCACAATAGACCAAACGGTTCATTCTGTTGAGAAATGGCCAAAAAACGACCGATAAATGTAGTGTTTAGAGGGAAAGTACTCTTAACGCAAGAAATTTCAGGTATTCAGTCTCGGGCATTGAGGATATTTGAGGATGATCTTTAGAGGCGCCTGAAAAAGTAAGAAGTTGTATCTTTTTTCCGGCGCGTGTTGCGGCATTGTTTATTGTATATAAAAAATCTTCTTTTTTTAGATGGTGTGAACATGATGACGTTACAAGAAAACCACCTTCGTTAACAGTTTTAAGAGCCAGTCTATTTAGTTTTTCATAACCTTTTTTAGCCTGCGGGAGACTCTTTTTATTCTTTGCAAATGCCGGAGGATCCAGCATTACTACATCAAATTTTTTATTTTCTGAAATACACTGGCCTAGAAAATCAAATATATCCTGGACCTCAAAATTCACCGGGCATTTTAATTCATTCAGTTCAATATTTGTTTTTACATTTTCTATTTCAGAAGCAGAACTATCTGCAAAAGTTACAAATGATGCACCAGCTTCTGCGGCGTGCAATCCAAATCCACCAGAGTTACAAAAAAGATCAGCGACATTTTTGCCTTTGCAAATTTTTTCTATAAAAAATCTATTATCACTCTGGTCAAAATAAAACCCGGTTTTATGTCCTTTATCAAAATCTATTTTATATTTAATTGAGCCATCAGATATAATTTCTGGTACCACTTTCCCCAAAAATATTTCATCTTCTTCAGTAAGACCTTCCAACTTTCTGAAATAACTTTCGTTTTTAGTGAAAATGTTTTCGGCAGAATATTCATTTTTTAAGATTTTCACAATTCTATAAATATGCTTTTGCATCCCGAAAGAATATACCTGCAGTACAAAAGTGTCATTATATTTATCAATAATAAGTCCCGGCAAATAATCACTTTCGCTAAAAACAAAACGAAATGAATCCTTTTCCGGATAGAGAGTTTTTCTTAATTGATAAGCATCGGCTAATCTTTTCTTTAATAGTTCATCCAGTTCATCCAGGTCATCAATTTTATATTTAGCTAATATCCTTGCCGCAATAAGAGAATTATTATTATAAAATCCGCAGCCCAGTAATTCATTCTTTGAATCATAAATTTCTACCAAATCACCATTCTCAGGGACCTCTTCTATTTTTTGAATTTCATTGCTAAAAATCCACAAATGCCCCGATTTTATTCGTCTTTCTTCGTTTTTTTTGAGATGAATTGCTGGTACCATTAGAAATTTTATCGATTATTATTACAATTGGAATACAAATATAACATTATGAATTTAATAAATCGGTTATATTGATTAACTTTGATTGGAATAATTTTATTGGATTATGAAAAGAATACTATTATACCTTCTGTTTTCAATCTTTATATTTTCTGCGGCTTCCGCTCAAAATTATAAGTATGCCTGGATAGTTTCTCCAACAATCGGGACTGCCGGAGCGTATGCTTTACTTACAAGTATTGTGAACGATATTGACATACGAAATGACATAAAATTTGTAATTGTCACTGGAAATTTAACTGCCCGGGGAAATAACAGCACACTTGACTCTGTAAAAATAATACTGAACAAACTGACAGTACCCTATTATATAATTCCAGGCGAAAATGATCTGCGTTGGAGTGAAAGCGCCGGTAAAAGATTTAATTCTTTGTTTAATGATGGTCATTTTTTCTTTACGCTTGATAGTACAAGGTTTATAGGATTAAACAGTTCAGTGTTATGGCATGGCGAGGGTGGACATTTTTCACCAGAAGAAATAAAATGGCTGGCAGATGAATTAAATAGAAGCAATATTAGTAATGATATTTTTCTTTTTTCCAATTTCCCCTTCAATGAAAAACTGGATAACTGGTATAAAGCTGCAAATTTGCTAAGCTCCTATGTTACTTCATTTTTATTTTCCGCTTATCAAAAGCCGAAGACAATCTCTAAAACTAACGGGGTTACAACTATTGCCGGGCTTACCGCTTTAGAAAAAGGGAAATGGAATTATAATATAATCGAAAATAAAACTGACTCAATTTCAATTTATACTGTAAGCAATGGGGAATTTGAATTCTGGGAAAGTGTTTCAAAAAATAAATCTGAACTTAATAGAAGCACTCCAAAACAATTTTTTGATTTTTCAGGAATTGTGGATGAAAATATTCCGGATCTCAAATCACATATTTTGTGGCAAAAAGATTTAAATATCACATCACTGACAAGTCTATATACTACAGATAAAAAAATTATTGCAACAACTGCAAACGGAATAATTTCCTGTTTTGATACAACCGGTGAAAAGATATGGAGTTATGATAGTAAAGAAAAAATTGTAAGTACGCCTGTCAGTGTGGATAAATTTTTAATTGTTGCAACCCTCCAGGGAGATCTTATATCGCTGGATATAAATAACGGTAAGGTTATCCAGACAATAGGAATTGGTGAACCGCTTACCTCGCAGCTTGTTACAACTGATCTATCGTATAACGGTAGCCCTACAACAGGCATTATAGTTGCCACAGCCGATGGCAAGCTTTACTGTTATGATATTTATTCCTTTGAACTTATCTGGGAAAATGATTCAGCTCACGGATTAATACGAACTAAACCTTTGGTTATCAATCACAGAATATTCTTCGGATCACAGGATGGATTTCTTTATTCCGTTGACGCCCGTACAGGTGCTCTCTACTGGAAGTGGACAAACGGAAATGATTTTTATACCGCTCCGACTGTTTGCCAACCTGTTACCGATGGCCAGTATATTTATATCGCTACTCCCGATAAAAACATATATAAGATCGACATGCTTCTGGGTGTAACCAAGTGGGAAAGAGATTACAACGCCTGGGAGTCAATTAATATTTCTTCAGATGGTAAATACCTGGTAATTAAAAGTATTTCAGATAAAATTTATTTTGCATATACAAAAAACGGAAGAAGGTATAAGGAATTAAGAATGGGCTACGGATTTGATTTGAATCCTTCTAAGCTATTGGAATGGAAAGGAAATTTTATTTTCGGGACTGAGAAAGGGAAAGTCTATTTGATCGATAAGGACTTTAAATGGGAGCCCCTGTTTTTTGCAGGCAACGCCAGGCTAAATTTAGTTCAACACGTTAAAGACAATATTTTTGTCGTATCAAATATTGATGGAAAAATAATCTGTTTTGAATTAAAGTAGCTAAAATATAATGACAAAATTTGATGGGATAATTTTCGATATCGACGGGACTATGACTTCAACTAATGAGTTGATTTTTGCGTCTTTCAACCATATAATGAACAAATATCTTAACAAGACTCTTACCAATAATGAAATCATTTCCCTTTTCGGTCCTCCGGAAGATGTGATTCTGGAAGAGTGTACCGGAGAAAATTATCCTGCCGCCCGAAAAGATTATTATGATTTTTATGCTGATAATCACGAAATGGCGGACCTTTACCCCGGGATATATGAAATTTTAGATTTTATTAAGTCTAAGAATATTCCGCTAGCTATTTTTACTGGTAAAGGGAAGGAGGCCGCTAAAATAACTTTGAAGAAGCTAAAGATTTATGACTTCTTCGATTTAATTATTACCGGGGATGATGTTAAGGAACACAAACCTTCACCGGAGGGGATATTAAAATTTGTGGGGAAATTTAATTTAACACCTCAAAGGATTTTGATGATAGGTGACTCTCCTTCCGATATAAAAGCCGCACGTGGAGCTGAAGTAAAAATTGCTTCTGTTTTATGGGATAGTTATTCAAAAGAGAAAGTCATCGAACTGAAAAGCGATTATGTGTTTCACACAGTGGGCGAATTACGAAATTTCCTGAAAACCAGTCTATAAAAAAAAGCGGATCACTTTCCAATGATCCGCTCACCAATTACTTAGCTGCTATAATTACAACGGGAATATAAGTGAAACTCTCGGCTCTACTCTTTTCTGCGATTTATAATCAATAATTTTATCATTCAAATCTCTCACTGGAGCGAAAGTCCAGTTATAAACAATCGAAACCAGTAAGTACGAAGTGGGTTTGTAGCCAATTTCTGTAAATAAATATGAACGGTCATCCAGTTTAAACATATCCCCTTCACCGCGGATATTTATTTTATCATATCCCGCCCTGAGCAGGAAAGATCCGTCTTCCGGATTTATTTCTGTTCCGATATGAAGTTTCCCACTGTTCGGATCATCGTCCAGCCTTTCATATGTACCTGTAATATCCAGTAGTCCAACAACACTTAATCCAAGTTCACCATAATATCCATTTCCTGGGTCAACTAGTGAAGCCAACTTAGCTGCTTTACTTGAGAATGTACCGTCTGCGGTATCAACACTGAATCTTTCAATTTCATAAAGAGCGTTAAAATATGATGGTAGGTAATGATCCCTATTAAATCTTCTTTCAAGTTTTACAACTCCACGGACCGCACCTAACGCATTAATATCAAATTTAAGCCCGGTTGCAAACCCGCTCCCAAAATTAATAATTTTTGAATAATCAGAATAAAGTGTTACATCAAGCATACCGGCATTCAATAGAGGAAGGCCAATATCAAAACCAATTATGCTAATACTCCCATTATCCTGTGTAGTTACAAAACTATTTTTTGTTTTATCGTAAAATCCGTTTATAATTCCCGCCTTACCATTAAAATCGCTCGCATAAGTCGCTCCGATTTCTAGTCCACCAATAATTGGAATGTCAGCTTGTGGTGTAAACTGGAAGGGCCTGAAATAACCTCTTATGCCAATCACCCCTGATTGAAGAAAATTGCTGTACATTGATTCAAATCCGAACTTACCAAAATCAATATCAGCGACCATTCCAATTTTTCTCGCGTCTAAAGTCGGACTGTTGTTATAGTAGTCTATAATACTTCCGTGCCCTAGTGTATAATAATCAAGCGCTCCAACTTTTACATAAACCGGATCATTCTTCAACCCATATCTCACATACCTGATAATACTAAGGTAATCAGTAAACTCATTATAATTTTCTTTTCGTAATTTTCCTTCCTGATCAAAAGTAAGCTGAAGGTCGAGCCCGAGCCCCCAATTATTAAAAGAAAATTCGGGTGCTATATGAAGTGTATAATTTAACTTTCCATCAATCCAGTTCATTCCAAGTCCTCCTTGAAATCTACCCTGCCCCTCCATTGGATAACCATAATTTCTGCTGCTATTAAACTGTGCGAATCCAGGAAATACAAAAATCACGAGGACAAATAAAACAATCTGTTTTTTCATTTTTTCCGATAATTATTTTTGGAGTTAAATTATTCAGGCAAATATATAATAAATTCGCAGGAAATTCCCGGAAGTTATGTCGGGCTTTTTATTTCTACCTGACGACTGCAAGCTTTTGTGTCAGGCTTTGTGTTTTTCCATCTGAAGTCATAACTACTTTATAAAGGTAAACGCCATTGCCGACGAGGTCCCCATCCTGATCTCTTCCATCCCAAAATACCCTGTTAAAATCGTAATTAAGATCAGAAGAATGCCGGGTAAACTCTTTTATAAGCCTGCCTGCAACTGTAAAAATTCTTATCCTAAGTTCATCAGGAATTTGAGTAAGCTTAAAAGTGAAATAGGTTTCACTACTAAAAGGATTTGGATAATTATACAAATTTAAAATCTGAGGAGTACTTGAAACAGAGAATGATTTATTAAGAGCAGTTGCTTGAACTCCGAGATTGTTTTCCCCTGATATCTCTAATAAGTAATTCCCATCGCTAAGTATCGGTGAATAGTCAACTGTCATCTTGGGATTCCCGGAATTGAATTTATAATTCAAAACTGCCGAATTATTTAAGTAATTGACATTTATATTATTCAATTTTATTGAGATAGAGCTAGTATCAATGATTGGAATAAATGAGGGATCATTTAATTCAATATGAATTTTGGGATGAGAAGAGATATAATCGTCATTAACAATTTCGCGACCATCAAATGTTACTTTTAACGAAGGTTTGTTTGTATCAGCTTTAACAAAAAACGAAACTGTATAATAATTATTATCTTTATATAGTTCCCGTATTTTATTCTCTGAATCAATACTGATTAAAAATGATTTTAATCCCGGAGAATTTCCTGTATTATAACTGAAATTAAAATTTTTCCTTCCCGAAGGATTTATAGTATTAACAAGGTTTTGAAAAATATTTTTTCTGCTGTTGTCAGAGTTTATTACATCTACAGAAACTTGAAAGCTATCTGCTGGTGCGTACCCAACATTCATAACAGCAAAATTTATATTTACATTTTGTCCTTCTGTCACTGTATCCTTATCAATAGAGACTAGTTGAAAATTAGTTCCTATTTCAGGAACACCCGTATATTTAACATCGACAGAATTTATTGCAGGAAGTGAAGTGGAATCTGTAGAAGAAAAATAAAATATTAGTTTCAAGTAAGGGTATTTTATTGCATCAATCTTCGAAATATCGATGATATTACTATTAATATTAACTGATGAAAGAGTATCCTGCGTACCGTTTGTTCGAATTCCAATTGGACTGAATTGTATAGAAGAATTTAAAGGAATTTGACTTAACAGATTTACATTGCCCCATTTCGTAGAAGGTCCTATTTCTTTGGAGATTGCTGTCCCGCTTGAATTTTGCACTGTAATAACCGTATCTAATACTACAGAACCTCCATAAGGGTTTTTATAATCCTCCAATACATGTCCGGGCGTAAAATTTTTCTTTGTAATTATCCCCCATGAACTACGGAACTTTAAGCTATCAATATATATACTTCCAAGAGATTTTAATTTATTTTTTAAGGCAGTTGTGAGTCCACCTGCCGGCTCATCACCACCGGCAATTGCGATAATTTTATTAGCGGGGATTGAATCAATTGCAGCTATATAATCATTAACATAATTTGTTGGGTCGTTCCAATAATTTAAAAGTATTTCATAATCAAAGTTTAGCGTTTTTTCATCAAATATCAAAATATGATGTCCCCCTATGTTTGAAGCTGCAACATAGTCTGTACCATTTACAGATACTATTGAATAACCTCCATCGTAGAATCCAGCTGTAGAAAGTTTTAATTCTTTATCAGATTTTAATAAGCGCAAATAGTTTATGTAATTATTAATGTTATTTAGTTCTATATTAGAAAAGGAGAGCGAATCTGAG
>Ga0210095_1000137_pt1 | contig 23386 bp, 19 predicted proteins | sample China_Galinas_PW_FD_184861 | JGI IMG/M metagenome (GOLD analysis project Ga0210095, IMG submission 184861) | Wetland microbial communities from San Francisco Bay, California, USA, that impact long-term carbon sequestration - China_Galinas_PWA_D1... | ecosystem: Environmental > Aquatic > Marine >...
ACGGCGGACTGGAGCGCCAACCCGGACCAACTCGCCGCCGTCCGCCGCTCCCTCGGCAGTGACACGACGTTCATCTGGGGACCGCCCGGCACCGGCAAGACCACCACCCTCGCGCGCATCGTCGAGGCCCACTACCGGGCCGGCCGCTCGGTCCTCCTGGTCTCGAACACGAACATCGCGGTAGACACGGCCCTGGAGAAGGTGGCCGACCGGCTCAAGGGCGAGACAGAGTTCTATCAGGGTCTGGTGATCCGCCAGGGCCCGATCCTGAAAGAAGAGCTGCGCCGCCGCTTCGGGGAGCAGGTGGTCCTCGAAGAGGTCGTGGCCAGGCTGGGCGCGACGTTGCGCCAGGAGAAGGAGGCGCTCACCCGCGAGGCCGGGCCGCTCGGGGCGGAGACCACCACGCTCACCGCGGCGCGCAAGGATCTCGACTACCTCACCCACGCCCGGCACGCCCTCGCCGCCAGGGAGAAGGCTCGCGAGATGGCCGGGGCGAACGTCGCCGCCCGCGAAGGTGAGGCCGCACAGCTGCGCACGAAAGCGGCCGGCCTGCGGCGGGACCTGGAGCGCGTCCGCACGATGGGCCCCGTGCGGCGGTTCTTCTCGCCGCTAAGCCCCGCGCAGCTGGAGCGTAGGGTGAGGACAACGGAACAAACCGCGGACGCCGCGGTGCAGGCGGCGCAAGCGCTCCTCGACAAGCGGCAGGAAATCGAATCGGCGATCGCGACGCTGCGCAGCGACCTCGGGCTGGTGGCCGAGCGGGCGCGCAACCATCCCCCGGCGGCCGAGATCCAGGCTCGCCTCGAAACGCTGGGCACGGAGCTGGGCCGCATCCGCGAACGCCTGGCCGAGATCGACGGCGAGATGGCCGAGCTCGAGCAGCAGGTGTTGGCGCGTTGCCGGGTCCTCGCCACCACCGTTTACCGCACCTACCTCGGCGCCGGCGAGCCGCGCCATTTCGACGTCGTGGTGATCGACGAGGCGTCCATGCTGGTGCCGCCACTCGTCTACTACGCGGCGGGCCTGGCGACGCAGTCGGTGACGGTGGCCGGCGACTTCCGCCAGCTACCGCCGATCGTCATGGCCGACGGACCGCAGGCCGAGGCGTGGCTCAAGTGCGACGTCTTCGAGAAGGCGGGCATCCCGCAGCTCCTGGAGCGGCACCAGCCGCCGCCGCATCTCGTCGCCCTCGGCACCCAGTACCGGATGCGCGAGCCCATCTGCGCCTTGCTGAACGAGCTCTTCTACACCGCGCAGCCGCTGCAGACCCACCCGTCCGCCAACCGCGGGGGCGACCGCTTTCCACTCGGCTCGGCGCCGCTCCTCTACGTCGACACGGCGCCGTTCCAGCCCTGGACGGCGCTGCGCGTGGGCAGCTACTCACGCTACAACCTCTTCCACGCGCTGCTGGTGTGCAACCTCATCCTGCATCTCGACAAAGCCGGCTTCCTGCCGGCCGGCGCCGAGGCGAGCGATGCGGTGGGCGTGGTGGCGCCCTACGCCTCCCAGGCGCGGCTCATCCAGGCGCTCCTCGATGACCGGCTCGGCGACCGGGCGGCCGGCATGTCCGCCACGGTGCACCGCTTCCAGGGCAACGAGAAGGCGGCGATGGTGCTCGACCTCACCGATTCTCTGGGCACGCGGCTGGGCCGCTTCCTCCAGGCCACCCGCGTCGAGGAAGATGGGGCGCGCCTGCTCAACGTGGCTGCCAGCCGCGCCAAACACCACGTGGTCCTGATCGCCAACTTCGAGTACCTGCGCGCCAAGGCGCCACCGGCGAGCTTCGTGCGCCGCTTCGTCGAGCACTTCGAGACCCACGGTGAGGCGGTGGACGTCGAGGCTCTGCTGCCGTTCGCGGAGAACGGCGGGGCGAATGGCCTGCGCGGCGCTCGAGAAGTGGCGTTCGACCTGCCCGAGGGCGCGGCGGGCGCGTTCACCGAGGGGACCTTCTACCCGGCCTTCGAGGCGGACCTCTCCAGGGCTCGGGAGACCATCGTCCTCTTCTCCCCCTTCGCCACCGCTGCCGGGACCGGGCGCTGGGTCGACCACCTGCGGGCCGCTATGGCGCGCGGCGTCCGCGTCCGCATCCTCACCCGTCCACCCGGTGAGGGCGCAGCCGCCGCGGACGACGAGCTGGCGGAGCTGCTGAGCGGGCTGCGCGATCTCGGCGTCAGCGTCGACCTGCGCTCGCGGATGCACGAGAAGATCGCCGTCCTCGACGGACGTATCCTGTGGCACGGCTCGCTCAACGTCCTGTCGCATCGCGACACCCAGGAGAGCATGCTGCGTCTGGACAGTCCGGCCATGTGCCAACAGCTCGGCCGCTACGTCAGCAACCCGGCCGGCCGCCGCAAGGACGAAGACGTCCACCTCGAAACACCGGAGAACCCGGCCTGCCCGCAGTGTGGTAGCCCCACCGTTTGGAACCCGGGCCACGGAGGCGTCTGGTTTCGCTGCACCGTTGCCGACTGCGACGGTCAGGTCAATCCGCGCCGGCGCCGAGGTCGGAAGCAACGAAAGCCGGAGGGTGAGAGCGCCGGGGGACACAAACCACAGGCCCACAGCGGCCAGCCTTGCCCGCAAGCAGAGTGCGACGGCCACCTGGCCGAGCGCCGCGGCCGGTACGGTCCTTTCCTGGGCTGCACGAACTTCCCCGCCTGCCGGCACACGGAGAACCTGGCAACGTAAGCCTCCCCGGCCCGGCCTTCTTAAGCCGGCCCAATGCCGCGCCTACCCCTGCCCCAGCTCTCTCTTGGCGAAGAGCCTGAGCATCGTCTCCTCCGACCGCGGGCGCAGGATGTCGCGGGCGAGCTCAGCGGCCTGCGGATAGCCGCTCGTCCGGATGCGCGCCGCGGCCGCCTCCAGGTCGTAGGCGGTGCGGCGTAGGTGGACGGCATTGCCTGGTTGGACATCGGGGCCGAGCAGCAGCCAGTGGGCGCCCGGCTCGCCGAACGGCAGCCCGACGCTGCCGGCGTTGACCACCAGGGTGTCGCCGATCCTGCGCTCGAACTGCATGTGGGTGTGGCCGCAGACGACCAGGGCGGCGCCGAGGCCCTCGAACAACGGCCGCAGCCGATGCTGTGCCGTCGTCCGGGTGAAGATCTCGTTCTCGTCCCGCGGCGTGCCGTGGCAGAAGAGCACCTCACCCAGCTCCGGCATCCGGACCCGGATCAGCCGCGGCCAGCCGGCCATCCGCCGCACCTGCGCGGGCGTGAGCTGCCGCGCGGTCCAGCGCACCACCTCGATGGCCGCTTCCGGCAGGTGGTAGCCGGCATCGGAACCACTCCTCTCCGCCAGCACCGCGACCTCGCCGTTGCCTTGGATGAAGCGGACCGGAACGTGCAGATCTCTCAGCGCGGCGAGCGTCTCCCGCGGCATCGGCCCCGGCACCACGTCGCCCCCGACGACGATCAGACCCACTTCCTCGCGGCGAATCTCTTCGAGCACGGCATTCAGAGCAGGGAGGTTGCCGTGCAAGTCGTAGATCGCGGCGACTCGCGCTTGGGTCCTCCCTCCGATCGTCAAGCCGCTGCTTCCGCCTCTACCAGCAGTAGCATGGAGACCTCGCCTTGGATGCCCCCTTTGCACTCGCTCATTTCGGCCGATGCTATCAACGGTGCCCGTTGTCAAATCGCGGGCGCCGGGCCGCCGCGGCGCAGCCGGAGCTGCAGCTCGGCCTGCTCGCGAAGCTGTGCACTGTCGTCGCCGCGCCGGCGCAGCTCGCCCACGTCCTCGGCGAGCTCGTTCCACAAGCGTTGCGTGCGCACGAGACGCGCCGGCCGGCCCTTGCTGGTGAGCAGAAAGGCGCCCCGCCCTTCCCTGTCCAGGCGCTGGAAGACGTCGCCCACCGGGGTGCTCTCGTCGACGCTGGGGATCGCCTTTGCTGGCAAATAGTGATTCGACTCGCGGGTTGTTGACACGAGCCCTCCTTCCTGAGCATGGGACGGCGACCACGTCGCCCGGTTAGTTCCAATGCTGCCGTGGCGGCCCGGAAGCGGACAGCATTATTCACGGCGACGGCGTGCCGATTGAACCGCGGCGGGGTATGGACTCCACTTACAGTTGTCCGTCAACCGCCGGAAAGGGCTTGCCATGAGCGACAAGCGTAGGCTTCACGATGGCATCGTCGGTCTGATCATCACTGCGGGGGTGGCCCTTGGCTACTGGGTAGCGCCGGTTTGGCTGCCGGTACCGGGGATCGTCGGGGTGCTGATGATCCCGAGCTGGGTCACCGGCTTCTGCCCCGTCTACTACACGCTGGAGAAGCTGGGCGTCGGCGAAGGATCGCAGACGCCGGCCGCCGGTGCGCCGCGGGGCTGAGCGCGACGGGGACCGCGCGGCCGACTCCCTCTTTCAGATCGCGGTTCCCGTCTCGACCAGCGGCAGCAACCGCGAGTTCTCCAGTGCCACGGTCCGGTGCCCGATTCCCGCCAAGCACGCCTCGTTGCGCGAGAAGGCCAGGAAGTCCTGCACTGACTTCTGACGCACCAGCATGACGAGGTCCCAGCGTTCGCCCTGCGGCCCGATGAGGAACGGGCTCGACGTCGGCGACCGCGACCGACACCAGCTCCGCCACCGGCGCCCAGCTCACGCCGACGCGGTAGAAGTCCGGCGCCAGCAGCAGACCGCGCAGGGCAAAGAGGATCCTTACTCACCGCCGTCAGGCGCCGCTCACAGAGGTATCGGTACCGTGAACCACCAGAAGAACCCTCCTCGTTCGACTTCACGATCCTCGTCCTGGTTGACCAGTTGCACTCTGAATCGTGGTTCCGGCCCGTTCTCTTCGAAGCGGTCCGCCGGAACCGTAAGCTTCAAAGTGACCAGGTTCGTCTCATCTTCGTCGAGAGTCAATTCTTTCCGGGCTCTCGCGACTACGTTGTCGGCCTGGACGAACTCGAGCAGTACGTTGGCTCGTTGATCCGATCCACTCGGAACGGACACTGAGAACCGCGCCGTCACCGAAGCATCCCTACCCGCTGCGAGCTTGCCCTGACGACTGAAGGCAATGTTTGCGATCTTCAAATCCCCGCAGGTCACCGCACCGGTCAACGCCGTAGAGTGAGCGGAGGTTTCGGACAACAGAACCTCCCCTGCCGGCAGGCTCAGCCGTATCGGGCAGGAATGATATTGCGTGCCGTGCTGGATATCGATGTAGTTGTCGAAGACGACGCGTTCGATGTCGGAGCCTGCGTAGCGCCGTTTGATCAGACCGTCTTCGATCTGCACCGTTCCCTTCAAACCTCCGGCAACGGTCGTTCCGTCTTTCAACGTGGCGGTCATCGATTCGCCATCGGCTTCGAGACGATCGATCGCTGCTCGGGGTATGACGATCTCTCCACCCGCAGGGTCGTTGAGAAGGAATTCCTCCTGCGTGATATCTCCCTCGATGGTCGTCCCACTTCTTGTCGTCAATTCCTCCCATCCATAGCAGGGAAGCGAGAGAGCCAATGTTGCCAGCAAAAGAAACGCAAGCTGCATATTCATCTCCTCACACTGAGATCCACCTCGGAGTCTCGGCTACCGAGCGCCGTTCGTTCGAAACTACCAGACGGTGCGAGGGCCGTCGTGGACGGTCGGTCGGCTGAAGCCTGTGGGACCTTCGTCGCGTTGGCGCGCTGCAGCTTGGGCGTGGAGACTCGTTGGTGATGCTGTGGAGGCGTCTGATTCCGCCGCGCTCTAGCGACTTCTCAACGCGGCCTGCCTCTCGTCGTCAGACCGCGCCTTCGGTTTCGACCAGCGGAAGCAATCGCGAGTCCTGCAGCGCCGCGGTCCGGTGCCCGATTCCCGCCAGGTACGCCTCGTTGCGCGAGAAGGCCAGGAAGTCCGCCAGGGACCGCTGGCGCACCAGCATCGCAAGGTCCCAGCGTTCGTCCGGCGGCCCGATGAGGAAGGGGCCACCTTCGCCCAGGAACACCAGCTCGCCACCGCTCTCGTGCAGGAACGGCCGCGTGTGGTCGATGTACCTCTGGAAGGCCTGACGCCCCGAGATGGGCGTCTCGGGGCTCAGCTCCGGCGTCGCCGAGTAGTCGGCCGTCCCCCGGAAGCGCAGCAGGTTGAGCATGACGACGCTGCCTCGGACATCTCGCTGGAAAAACGCAGCACCTGCCTCCTGGCTGACGTCCAGATATCGGTCCTTCACTCGTACCCCTCCTTCACCGATCGAGCGTAGCGCTCTGAGCACAGGTCTCGCGGCTCGCCCGGACCACGTTGCAGAAACGCCGACCCCACCGCCACGAAAGCACCGCCGTGACCTGCGAGGTGGGTCGCCGTGATCCACCCATACTACCGGCGGCGGCTGTGGCTACTTCCATGAGGTCGCCACCGGGTGTTGGTCGCCGTGGTGGTGGCCGGCGCCCCATCCGGCGACGTGGGTGCGAGGCTGCCTGCCGGTCGGGGGGTCGGTCACGGTCCCGCGTCCTGCGGAGGATTCCACCCGTCCGCGGCCAGCTCTCAGCGCCGGGCGGGCAAGACGCGGAAGGCGAAGCGACCGACGAGGGTGACGTTGCCCTGCGGATCCCGGCCCTCGACGCGCAGCTCGTGGTCGCCTGCGGCGAGAAAACTCGAGTGGAGGCTGACGGTGAGAGCGTCGCGGTGGTTCGGTGTCAGACCCTCGCCGGTCCAGAGGGTTTCGCCGTCGGGCCGGGTCAGGGTCACCCGGTAGCTCGGGTAGGTGGCATCCACGAGCTCGAGGGCGAGGACGATCCAGCCGGGTTTGGCGGGCAGGGACAGGCGCGCCGAGGGCGACTCCCCGGGAGCTCCGCGCTCCGGGCTCAGGGGGAGGACCAGGGTGTTGGGCTGCGGCGCCCGGGCCTCGGCCAGGCGGCCGGCGAGCTCGGAGCTCCGCTCGCTGAGGGCGCCGAGCCGGGCCAGCGTCAGCCCGAGGGAAAGGACGGCGACGATCAGCGCCGCCGTCAGCAGCAGCCCCGTGCGCGGCGAGCGGGCCGCGCGGACGAGCCACGCCACCACGCCGAGGCGACCGGCCGCCGCGCTCTTCAGGGCGTCCTCGGCGGCTGCGCGGCGCAGTCCGTCGCGGAACGCCTGCGACAGCTCGAGCTGGTCCAGGCACTCGGAACAAGAAAGGTAGTGCTCCTCGAAACGCTCCTCCTCGGCGGCGGTGAGCCGGCCGGCGAGATAGCGTTCGACGATTTGCCGTTCCTCGATCTCTCGGTGTTCCATCACGCTTGCCTCGCTCATACGCCGGCCTCAGAGAGCGGTGGGTCTGGCTCACTCCGCAGGGAGCGGAGGATCTCCCCCAACCGTTGCCGCGCCCTGTGGAGGACGCGGTTGAAGTGTAGGTCGCTCAGGTCGAGATCGGCACAGATCGCCTCCTTGGTCTCTTCCAGGAGGTAGAAACGGTAGAGGATCTGGCGATCGCGCTCGGTGCGCAGCTCGCTCAGGGCGCGACGCACGGCTCGCGCCCGTTCCTGTCCGAGGACGCGGCGGAGTTGGCCGCTGCGCTCGTCGGCCGTCGCTCGCTCCACCCTCTCCGAGTCGCTGTCGGTGGCGCGCCGGGCGATCTTGCGCTGCTGGCCGCTCCACAGGTTGCGGGCGGTGGCGCGAATGAAACCGACGAGCCGGTCGGGCTGCTCCAGGCCGGTGCCGCGCAGGCGACCGAGGACGACCAGGAGGGTCTCCTGGTGCAGGTCCTCGGCCAGGGCCGGGTCCTTGGCGAGCCGCCGGAGAAGGAAGAGGACGCCACGGCTGTAGCGCTCGACCAGCTCGGCCTCCGCGGCCGCGTCGCCACCGCCGATCCGGCGCACCAGATCGGCGGCGGCTCGGGCCTCTTCGCTCGGCCCTTCGGGAGAGCCCGGCGCCTGACGAGGACGTTGCATCGGGGCGCAGCCTACACCAGCGTGTCATCGCGGCCTCCGCGCGTCGTCAGTCTTCGGTGTCCCCGCCCGTGTCCTGCTGGCCGCCGAAGCCGCCGGCTCCGTCCGGGTCGCCGACGAAGATCTCGCCGAACAGGGTCCAGGTCTCGGATTCGTGGTCGTACCACTCCACCATGACCGCCCTGTGTCCTGGGCTGAGGTGCTCGTCGAGCGTGGCCTCGATGGTGCGTCCGTCCGTCGACCCCGCGGGGACCTCGTAGGGGGTGGTGGACTGGTTCGTGTCGACGAAAAAGACCCTCAGACCCAGGTAACCATCGTCCACCGTCCCTTCGATCTCGACCTGGGAGCCCAGCTTGAAGACCTGGAAACTGGCTCCGTTCGCCCACTGGATCGTGTAAGTTCCAGCCATCTCGGCACCGTCCTTTCGTCTCGGTTGGTCGGAGCTCGCCGGCCTCCCGGCGGCCGGTCCCCTACAGCCTGTCGCCAGACGGCGCGCTATCTCACCGCGACGGGATTCATCGTTCCTCGGGGCCGGGGCGCCAGTCTCCGTGCAGGCTGAACCCGGCCCAGTAGTAGGGGTCCCGCCAGCGCCGCTCGGCGGACAGGGAAAGCTGGGCGGCGCGCAGAGCCGCCGGCGCTTCGAGGCCGTCGATCCACAGGGCGCGGTAGAAGCGCTGCATCAGCTCCGCCGTCGCCAGGTCCTGGACGCGCCATAGACTGGCCAGCACCCGGCGGGCGCCGGCGTACTGGAAGGCGCGGGTCAGCCCCACCAGCCCCTCGCCGCGGATCTCCCGGCCGGTGCCGGTACGGCAGGCGCTGAGCACCACCAGGTCGGCGTCGAGCGACAGGCCGTACACGTCGTGCAGACGGAGGAAACCGTCGATGGGGCGCCCCCGGCGGTCGATTTGAGAGAGCACCAGGCCGGACAGCCGCGGCGTGCGGTCGTCGATCAGGCCGTGAGTGGCGAAATGGACGACGCGGTAAGGGGCCAGCGCGTCGCCGAGGACCGCGGCCCGGTTGGCGGCGAAGCCGGTGGCGACCACGACGTCGCCCACGGTCGCCTGGCCGGCGGCGGCCGCGGCCGCCTCTCGTTGTGCACCGAGGGCGGCGATGGACCGCGCCTCGCGCTGGCTGGCGGCGAGACGACCGAAGCCGTCGCCCCCCGGCTGAGGAGTGGAGCGGTTGAGCTCGGCGGTGGCCGCCGTCGGGACTGTGGCGGGCGCCGGGGCCGTGGCGAGCGCGTCGCCGAGCCGCGGATCGTCGGTGCCGAACACCGGATCGGCGATCACCAGCGCGGCGCGGGGAGCCGGCGCGCGTCCGGACAGCAACCGGCGCTGCACCGCCAGCGACGAGGCCGACGGCAGGGAGACGATCTGATGTCGCTGCAACAGCGGCTCGGACGCGCCGGACGACGCGGGATCGGGAAGGGCGGCGAAGGGCACCAGGTGCAGGGCGCCGTCCGCGACCACGGCCAGCCGTTGCGCCGCCAGGCGATCCGCCACCGGTGCGAGGATCATGCGGCCGAGGTCGGCCGCGTTGCGGGCCTCGTCGCGAGCGGTCATCGGGTCGAGGGTCGAGAGATTCGCGTAGACGCGCCGCGCCGCCGTCTCGATCACCTCCGCCGGCGGCAGCTCGTAGGCGGCGATGGTGTGCGCTTCCACCCACCACAGGAAGCTCCTCTCGGCGCCCAGCGAGTAAACCAGGAAGACGGTCTCCGGCCTCTGCTGGGGTCGGTTCTCCGTCTTGCCGTCCGGGTCCAGGAGCCGCTGGATCTCGCCGGCCCCGAGGACCGGCGGGCGGACGAGGCTCGCGAAGGCGGGGTGGGAGGTGCGCAGCGCCGCGTCCAGCCGGTCGAGCTCGGCGAGGAGGGCTTCGAGGGCGTTCTCGCGGGCGGCCATCTCGCCCGGCCGGTGAGGCCGCGCCGCCAGCTCGCGGCGAGCCCGTTCCGCCGCGTCGAGGCGGTGCAGCAATCGTTGACGCTGGCGCAGCAGCTCGCGGCCGAGGCCGTGACGTTCGGTGGCGTCGTCCGACAACCCGGCGTCCGACAACCCGGCGCCCGACTCGCCCAGCAGGTCGAGCAGGGAGCGCGCCCGGGCTCGCTCGCTGGCGGCCAGGGCCAGGGCGTCGTAGCCGTGGCCCGGCTCGGCGCGGTGCAGATCCATCAACAGGCCGATCTCCAGCTCGTACGCCTCGCGCCGGCGGGCGAGGTAGGTGGCGCGCAGCTCGAGGAGCGCGATCCTGGCGCGCAGCGACTCGATGAGATCGAGGGCGGCGGCCACCTGATCGTGGGCTTCGTGTAGATGCCCGCGCCGCCGCTCCAGGCGTGCCAGGGCGGTGCGCACCGACGCCTCCCCGGCGGTGCCACCGGTGGAGCGGTAGATCCCGAGGGCCTTCGCCAAGGCCTCGGCCGCCCCTTCGAGCTCGCCCTGCCGGGTGCGCGCCTCGCCGATACGGAGCCAGACCGCCGCCTCGCCCTCCCGGTCCTCCACCTCGCGGGCGATGGCCAGCGCCGGCCGCAGCAGGTCCAGGGCGGCGGTGGCGTTGCCGCCTTGCAGCCGGTGACGCCCCAGGTCGCGGAGCGAGCGCCCCTCGCCGCGGCGGTCGCCGATCTCGCGGCGCAGGGCCAGAGCCTGCTCGAAAGCGGCGCGGGCGAGGTCCGGGGCGCCTTCTTCCTCGTGGAGATGCCCGAGCTGGGTCAGGGTGTGGGCTTCGCCGCGGCGGTCTCCGGCCTGCCGCTGCAGCTCCAGGGACCGGTCGAACAGGGCGCGCGCCCGCGACCGCTCGCCCAGGCTCCAGTAACAGCTACCCGCGTTGCTCAGGGCGAGGGCCAGGCGGGTCTTGAGCCCCAGGGTCTCGTAGACGTCCGCGGCCAGGCCGTAGAGGGTGAGCGCGCGTTGCAGGTCGCCCTGGGCGGCGTGGAGGACCGCCAGGTTGTTGAGCGTCAGGGCCTCGCCGCTGGCGTCGCCGTTGGCTCGCTGGATCTCTAGTGCCCGCTGGTAGCTCTCCAGGGAGCGGTCAGGCTCGCCCAGGATGTCGTAGGCGCGCCCGGAGTTGGTGGCCGCCATGGCCTCGCTCTGGGGATCTCCCGCCGCCCGGTACAGCGGCGCGGCGCGGCGGTAGCAGTCGATGCCCTGGCGCAGCTCGCCGAGGTGCAGCGCCGTCAGGCAGACGTTGCTCCGCGCGATGGCGCGGCGGAAGGGATCGGGGGCGTCGGCGAGCAGCGCCAGGGCGGCCTCGAAGGCCGACCGCGCCGCCGCCGGCTCGCCGAGAGAAACCTGGGCCAGGCCGATCTCGTTCAAGGCGCTGGCCTGCCAGCGCGGCTCGGCGAGCTCGGCGAAGCGGCGCTCCGCCCGTTGCGCCATGTCGAGGGCCGGGGCCGGCTCGCCCAGCAAGCGATGGAGCACGGCGATGGAGTAGACGGCCAGCGCGGCGCGCCGGGCGTTCCCCGCCACCTGCCAGTGGGGCAACGCCTGGCGGTAGGCGGCAAGAGCCCGGCGGCGGGCGGCGGCGCCGCCCCGGGCGTAGGCCTCGGCCGCCTCAGTCTCGGCGCTCTCCGCCCGCCACCGTGCGTCGCCTTCCACGGTGGAGCGGTCCAGGGTCTCGACGCGGACGCGAACCCGGCCGGCGGGCGCCGCGGCGACGTTCGAGCGCAGCGTCAGCCGGTAGCGCTGCGCCGCCTCCGGGGTGAGCAGAGCGTGCTCGCCGCCGTCCCGATCGAGCGGGCGGTCGACGACCAGCACCCGCCGCCCGCTGGCGTCCTCCACCTCCACCACCACGTCGATGCCGAGCTGATCCACCGCGATCGTCCACGAGCCGTCGGCGCTGAGGCCGACGGCGAAGGCGACCGACTCTCCGCCCGCCAGCTCGGCCACGGCGGTGGAACCGGCTTCGAGGACCCGGGCCGGAACGGCGGCGTCCGACGCCAGCGCCGCCAGCGTCGCCAAGACCAGCACGGCGCAGCTCGACGCCAGCCTGGGCACACCATCCACGGTCTGTTTCCCTCCCGATCGAGGAAGTCATTATCCGGCGGACCACTGCCCGGCGGACCGCTGCGCGGCGAGGCCGGATTCGCCCTGTTGAACAGAGATTTTTTGATTCTAGCAGGCGAATTTTCCGCAAGGGTGAGATAGCAGGGCCCGCCGCGACAGGAGATCAGGTGACGAAGGGGAGACCACGATGGTCACCCCGAACGACCGAACCTATCAACTTGCACCGAAACGAAAGGAAACATCATGACGGCCTCCTACGGACTTGTGGATCAGAACGGCAATCTGAAAATCGCGGGCTCGGGCGACTGGCAGTCGGAATCGCGAGGCACGGGCCTGTACAAGGTCACCGTCAGCTCCGCCAGCTCCGATTCCGTTCCCACGGTGACCCTGGCCTCGAACGACCTGGACAGCTACGCCACCGGCCTCACGATGTTCATCAACATCACCGACGTCGGCGAGGACGACAACGGACGGTGGTACTTCGGCGTCGCGCTCAACACTGCGAACCAGCAGCTCGCCAACCACTCGTTCAGCTTCGCCGTCGAAACCCCCTGAGCCTCAGGGCGAGCCTGGCTCCGGGACGCCCGGAAGGCGGTCCGGAGCCGGGCTCATTTCCAAAGAAGCAAAAACCGAGAGGAAGACCATGATCCATCGCAAGGCCGTTCTCACCACCGTCGTTCTCACCGCCGTCCTGGGCCTGACCGTGGGCCTGACCGCCAACGCACAGCCCAACCTGCCCGACGCTCCGGCGATCGCCGACCCCGATCACTTCGCCTGGCAGCTCTTCGCCCTGGTCAACCGGCCGGCGGCGAACGGCAGCGAGCAGGCGGCCTGGGAGACCTGGGCCGAGCAGACCGTGGTCTACGCCTCGTGCGGCCGGCCCGAGTGGCCCGGTCCGGGGTCGGGCCCGTTCCGCTCGCAGCGCTCCCGCCTGGTGACGGCCATGGAGAGCCACGGCGTCTCGGCGGATCCGTTCAACGCCCTGGACCAGGCTGAGAACGTGCAGCAGGTGAAGATCAACCGGCCGTTCTTCGACTACGTCGTCGACAACGACCTCTGGTACCAGGAAGGCGTGATCCGCGCCGCCAGCACCCGCGGCATCGACTTCCCCTCCCGGGCCATCGTGTTCAAGGCCGACTGGAAAGAGATCTCGGTCGAAGACAAGGCGAGCTATCACTGGCGACTGGTGAGCCGGCAGGACTACGATGCGGCTCTGGGGATCGGCACGTCCTCCCGCGGCGCTCAGGGCGACCACTCCTCCGCGGCCGGTTCCGACGATGGCGAAGAGCCGCCCGTCCTGCTCGGTCTCTACGCCTTCCACATCGTCAGCAAGGCCCTCGACACCTGGGTCTGGACGACCTGGAACCACGCGGACACCCTGGGCCGCTGCGACTACATCGGCTGCCGCGACGACTTCGGTTCCGATCCGGCCTACGTGCCGCCGCACCGGGAGACGGGGCAGCCCTACGACCCGGGCAAGCTGACGCCGCAGGCTCTCCGGCTGCTCGACGAGGCGGGTCTCGGCGAGGCGTGGCGGCACTACCGCCTGATGGGCACCCAGGTCACCTTCACGGACTCGACCGGCCGTCCCAACCTGCTCGGCAACGCGGTCCTGGAGCCGACCTTCGGCAACTCCTCGTCGTGCATGACCTGCCACTCCATGGCCACCATCAGCTCGTCGGGCACCAGCCTGAGTTTCTTCAAGAGCACCCAGCCGCTGGTGGGCCACGTCGGCGTCCCGGACCCGAGCTGGTTCTTTGCCGAGTCCAGCGTGCCTGCCCGGCCGATCGTCTACCAGACCGACTTCATGTGGGAGCTGGCGGCGACGAATCCACGAGAGGAGAACTGCCAACCGGCGACGGGGCCGGCGGCCGGCGCGCCCTGAACCGCCGACGGCTCGGGCGCCGAGCGGCGCCCGAGCTAGTGCCGCGCACTCTCCACCGCCCGCTCACCGCTCCCCGCGGCTCGCAGAGGCGACTGGCGGTCCGTCCCGAGGTGGTCGACGAAGTACCGCCGCACCGTCTCGAACACGTACCGCCGGCTCGCCCCTTCGGGCCACGAGCAGCTTGCTCTCGGTGAGCCGGCGCACCAGGCGGCCGTCGTGGTCGTAGAGGAAGAGGTCGGACCAGCCACCGCGCTCGGAGCGCCAAAGGAAGCGCTCGCCGTCGGCGAGGGGAAAGTAGTAGTCGTCCGCCACCTCGAAGAAGCGAAGCCCGCCTTCCTCGACGCTCATCTGCCGGTCCGTTCGACCCGTCCTGGGGCCGTGTGCCGTTCGTAGTCAGGCAGCGGGCGGCCGGAAAGGAGCCAAGCTCGACGGGCGAGCTCCCACATCATCGAAAGGCGCTCCTCGCCGGTGGTCTGACCCGTCAGGTCATCGCTCGGTTCCGAGCCAAGGGAGAACTTCCGAATGGGCCAGGAAGCCCTTTCCTGCGCCCGCTTTCGCCGCTCCGCGTCCAGCGTTCCCATGACTGCATTCTACCAGCCCACGGTCGGCAAGCGGCTGCGGCGACGCTTACCAGTCACGCCGCTCCAGCGCCGGCGAAGAGCGTCGAGACGGCGTTGGTGTCGAGGATCACGTCCAGGTGCTCGGATCGAGAGTCTCCAGGTCTTCAGCCACCGCGGCGTCGACGTCGGCCACCTGCTCCGGCAGCGCCTTGCCCAACGCCTGGCGCCAGCCTTCCTGGCCGCGGGGTGCGTCGCTGAGTCGCCTACGAGAGCCGCCGCGGCGGCCACACCACGACGTCGATCCGGCGGGCGAAGTGGAGCTGGCTGGGCGGGCCGGCGATGGGGACGCCCATGGACTCGGCGACGCTGTTGCGGGCGAGGTCCGCGAAGGCGGGTTGCAGGGGCCAGGGATCGTGATGGATCTCGCTGCGGTAGACGCGGTGCGGCCCCTCGACCGACCCGCGGTCGAAGGGCGACACGGCGTAGAGACAGTAGCGCTCCGTGAGCCAGTGCTCCAGGGTCCCCGGCCGGGCCTGGTACACCGGCCCGGTGGGACCGTAGCGGCCCTCCAGCTCCCCCACCGCCACGCCGGCGTGGGTGCGGCGGCTGGAGTAGCGCACCGCCTCCCCCTCCAGCGCACAGACCATGTCGGCCCGAAAGTAAGGCAGGTGGAAGACCGCGCGGGCGATGGCCACCGCCACCGGGTTGGCCGCGTCCAGGCTGAAGAAGAAGACGCCGGGCTTGACCTCGTCCCCGCCGGCCACGCCGCGCACGTAGGTGCGCACGTTGAGCTCCGCAAAGCTGGACAGCCAGGGCAGCGCCGGCAGCCCGCGCGGCCGCACGCCGCTCATGCGGAAGGGGACGACGCCGATCCAGCCTTGCCCGTCGTAGGCGTCGAGGTCGAGACAGGCCGGGACCAGGCGCCGCAGCTCGGCCAGCGGAATCGGCCAGTGGGCGAAGAGCAGATCGTGCCAGCTCTGGGCGATGACCCAGGGCCCGGCCGGCAGGGGCCAGGGCCGGTGGGCGGTCCTCACCGCCGGCGGGCTCACCGCGCGGCGGCGCGGCGCCGCAACGCCACCAGCCCGGCGAGCGCCAGCAGCACGAGGAGCAGGGCGAGGGCGAGCGGCGACAGGGTGGGTACCGCGAGCAGGAAGTCGAGGTCGAGAACGAGCTGCACCGTCTCGTTGTCCAGCGTCGCGGTGACCGTGGTCGGACCGCCGACGGCACTGAGCGTCGTCGTGGCGGTGCCGTTCGAGGTGAGGGCGAGGGGTGGCGCCACGGCGCCGTTCGAGGTGGTGAAGGCGACGCCGACGCCGTCGGGGAAGCTGCCGAGGCCCGAGACGTCGACGCCGTCCGAATTCTCGCTCAGGTCGGCGACCAGGGCGAGGGGGGCGAAGTTGTCGGCCGGGGCCGGCAGACGCAGCACCAGCCAGGGGTCGAAGTCGGCCATGCCGGAGACGGGGTCGCAGCCGGCGGCGCCCGGACCGCCGTTGCAACCCCACCAGTCGTTCTCGGCGTCGGTGGTGACCGACGCCGAGGTGGCGACGACGCCGAAGTCGTTGCCGACGATGCGGTTGAAGGCGGCGGCAACGACGGAGGTGTCGCTGGCGTCGTAGCCGTGGGCGATGCCGGTGGTGTTGTCCAGCAGCTGGTTGCTCTCGATGGTCGCCTGGGTGCCGGCGCCGAAGAAGGTGGTGACCAGGAGGGCGGCGGAGGTCGAGCCGTCGGAGGAGGCGACGCCGCGGTTGCCGGAGACGACGTTGCGCGCCAGGGTGACGACGGCGCCGGCGCCGGTCTCGAATCCGTAGTCGAGGAAGTCGCCGCTCCCCTTGCCGGTGTAGACGTTGTCCTCGGCGGTCGAGCCGCTGACCCCGGCGCCGAAGAAGAGCACCCCTTCGCGGCCGATGCCCTCGAAGCTGCAACGACGGACGTCGACGGCACCGCCGAAGGCGACGATGGCGGCACCCGCGTAGGTCGGTCCGGACTCGTTGAAGCGGATGTTGCGGAAGGCGCAGTCTTCGAAGGCGCCGCTACCCTGGTGGCGGAACGCCTGGTAGACGAGGAAGCCGGTGCCGTCGAAGGTCAGGTCGCGCACCGTCAGGTCGACGCCGGCGTGACCAGGAACCAGCCGCGAGCGTTGCCGGAGGACCCGGTGTCGCCGGCCGGTCGCACCACCTCGGTGCCGGTGGCGCCGCGCAGGGTCAGGTTGCGGTCGACGACGATCTGCGGTCCCTCCGAGTGGTCGGCCGAGACCACCTCGATGACGTCGCCGGCGGTCGCGCTGTTGATGGCGTCCTGGATCGTCGCGTAGTCGGTGGCGGTGGTGGCGTTGCGCACGTCGCCGAGCATCGCGGCAGAGGTGACGCGGAGCGCCGCGCGCGCCACCGCCGCGCCGCCATCACCCGGCTGCGACGGCGCCACAGCGGCAGCGGCGGCGGCGGCGGGCAGTGAAGCGGCGAGGCAGACGAGTCCCGACAGGACGGCGAACGCGGTTCGACGGCAGGAGCACACTGGGTGGAAGCGCATGGGATTCCCTCCTGAATAGAGTCCAGACGGCAGGGGATGTGAGGTGGGTAGGAGTGTATCCCAAGGCAAGACCTTCTCCCATTGTCGCTCCCATTGTCGCTCCCATTGTCGCGCTTCTTGGTTTATGATCCAGATAATGACCAAGGAGACATAGCCGCATGAGCGCACAGAATAGAAATATGGATCGCAGGTCCCCACGCTGGGCAGCGACGGCCCTGGCCGTGACCGCCGTTCTGCTCGTCGCCGCTTCGGCCTCCGCCTTCAAACCCACCGCCGAGTACGGTCACGTCGGCATCGTCCGCGACGGCATCACGCCGATCACCCGCACCGCGACGAGCGGCGAGACGCTGCGCTTCTCCGACCGCGCGATCTCCCAGATTCGCGACGCCACCGCCGGGGTCGACGAGCTGTTCTCGTCGCGCGGAGAGTTCTGGGTCCCCACGGCCCATTGCGACGACGAGCTGCTTCCAGCTTGCAGCCAACGGCTGATCACCATCAAGGCGGCGATCCTGTCCAATCTGCGCTCCAGCGGCCGCGACGGCGAAGAGGCGCGTGCCCAGCTCGGCCGCGCCCTGCACACGCTGCAGGACTTCTACTCGCACAGCAACTGGGTCAACAACCCGGGACCGAGCCACGGCAGCTTCAACCCGGCCCTCGGCGTCTCCACGGTGCCCCGCCTCGGAGCGACGGTACCTACCTGCGTCGACGACTTCTTCGACCGCACGCTGACCGGCGCCGGTTTGACCAACATCACCAGCGGCTACTTCGCCATCGGCGACCCGGAGCCGCCGCCCGGCAAGTGCGCCCACGGCGTCATCTCCGGCGCCGGCATCCACAAGGACGCGCCGGGGCGGCCCTTCTTCGACCAGGCGCGGGCACGGGCGGTGGAGGGAACGCGCGACTTCGTCAACCAGATCCTCGATGACCTGGCCGGCAACGACGACGCGATCCGCGAATTCATGGACGTCCGTGGCACCCTCGGTTTCGTCATCGACGACACCGGCAGCATGGGGCCGGAGATCGCCGGCGTGCGCAGCTCGGTCAACCAGATCGTCAGCCGCGTGGCCGGCACCGACGACGAGCCCGACAACTACCTGCTGCAGCGTTTCGGCGACCCCAGCGTGCCGGGCCCGTTCGTCACCAAGAACGCCTCGGCGCTGCTGTCGGCGGTCAACGCGATTTTCCCCAGCGGCGGCGGCGACTGCCCGGAGCTGGCCCAGACCGGCCTCATCTCGGCCATCGGGGCGGCGTCCGGCGGCAGCAAGCTCTACTTCTACAGCGACGCCTCGTCAAAGGACGCCTCGCTGGCCGGCAACGTGGCGGCGGCGGCCAACCGCAAGAAGATCACCATCAACTACATCCTCACCGGTAGCTGCTCGCCGGTCGACCCTGCCTACATCCGGGTCGCCGAGAGCACCGGCGGCCAGGTCTTCTTCATCCCGGCCTCGCAGACCAGCCTGATCTTCAACCTCATCGAGCCTTCCCTCACCGGCGACCTGCAGACGGTGCTGGTGGTCCGCGATCAGCTCTCCGCCGGCGGCAGCCGCGCCTACGACCTGCCCGTGGACTCGACGAGCACGCGGCTGACCGTCTCGGTGAGCCTCGACTCCCTGGGCGCCGTGCGCCTCTTCCGGCCCTCCGGCGACGTGGTGGCCAGCGGCGACCCCGACACGACGATCACCAACCTGCTCGGCGGCCGGATCCTGTCGGTCAACGCGCCGCAGCCCGGTCCGTGGCACGTCGAGATCGACGGCAGCGGCGACCTCTTCACCTCGGCCTTCGTCAACAGCCCGCTGGAGCTCTACGACGTGTCGTTGGTGGAGCTGCGCGGACAGGTCGAGCACCAGGGTCTCTTCCCGCTGCGCAGCCAGCCGGTGGTGGGCGACCCGCAGATCGGCCGCGGCGTGATCTTTGGACCCTACGCCGACGCCGAGATCGACTTCCACGCCCCCGACGGCTCGCTCCTCGGACCGACCGGCCTGACGCTGGGCGGCCACCCGGACGGCTCGGACATCGAGTACACCGGCGACCTCACCCTGCCCGCCGGTCCCTTCCGCTTCTACGCCCACGGCACGGACGACGCCGGCTTCGAGTTCCAGCGCGCCTTCCCGGTGCGCTTCCAGTCCCAGCCGCTGCGGGTCACCGCCCTCGACGAAGGGACGGTGCTCGCTCTCGGCGCCACCACCGTGCTGCGCTTCGAGGTGGAGAACCTGGGTGCCGCCGGGACCTTCCAGGTCACCGCGGCCGACGAAGGGCGCTTCGTCTCGGCGCTGACGCCCTCGACCCTGTCGCTCGCCAGCGGCGAGACGGCGGTGGTCCAGGTCTCGCTCTTCACGCCGGCGAGCACCAGCCGCGAGACCGACGTGCTCACCGTCGCCGTCCGCCGTTCGACCGACCCGGAGATCAACAACAGCGTCGTCCAGGGCGTGCTGGTCGGCGTCGCGGACGCCGACGGCGACGGTCTGCCGGACGACGTCGACGCCTGCCCGAGCTCGGACCTGTCGACGACGGTGGTCATCGACGGCTGCGACAGCGGGGCCGACAACGCGCTCGACGCCGACGGCTGCACGCTGAGCGATAGGATCGCCGAGCTGGCGGCCGGTGCCGCCAACCACGGCGACTTCGTCAGCGGCGTCAGCGCGCTGACCAACCAGCTCAAGAACGAGGGCGCCCTGAGCGGTCAGGACAAGGGCGCCATCGTGAGCTGCGCCGCCCGCTCGGCGATCCCCTAGGCAGCCGCGAGCAGTGCGGGCCCCGCGCCGGCCGCCGGCGCGGGGCCCGACCCCACCCCCATGACTCCGCTCCGCCTCGTTTCCCGCGCCCTGCTCGCGGTCGCCTTGATGACGGCGGTCTTCCTCGCCGCCCTGGCACTCCTCGCCGTCCTCCACCTGCTGGCGCCGGAGGGTCTGCTGCCGCGCCGCAGCGTCGTCCCGTTGGCACTCCTGACCGGCCTCGGGCTGGCCGTCGCCGGCGCCTGGTTGGCGCTGCGCCGCGGTTACCGGACGCCGGAGCTGGTCTTGGCGCTGCTCGCCGCCGAGGCTCTGCTCGCCGCCGCGATCACCGCCGTCTCCGGCTCGACGCCGGGCGAGCGCTTCTTCTGGACCTGGTTCGCCGGCCTCGGCCTGTGGATCGCCGTGCCCTGGTTGCTCGCCGTGGCGGTGGGCGTCCGGCGGCGGCCGGTCTAGAAATTCAACTTGTGTATAATGCCGGAACTACTGATCCAAAGGGGCAGGACCGAGGGGCAGAAAGGAGGCGCTGATGAAGGTCGGCGTGCTTTTCGCCTACATGGACTACAACCGTCTGGGAGAGCATTACCGCGGTGTTCTCCAGCCCCAGATCGGTCCGCTCATCGCCGCCCTGCTGCCGCCGGAGGCCGACGTCCACGTGGTCAACGACACGTGGGCCGAGCCGGACTGGAGCCGCGACTACGACCTGCTGTTCATCTCCAGCCTGCACTCCGACTTCGACCGCGCGCGGCAGATCAGCCACTACTGGCGCCGGCGCGGCGCAACGACGGTCTACGGCGGCATCATGGCGAGCACCTATCCGGACCTCTGCCGGCCGTTCTTCGACGCCGTGGCGGTGGGCGATCCGGAGGGCTCGGTGGGGCGCATCTACCGCGACTTCTGCGACGGCGCGCTGCAGCCGCTCTACGTCGCCGAGCCCTTCGATGCTTCTGCGGTGCCGACGCCGCGCTTCGACCTGGTGGCCGACCACCACACGGTGCCGCTGGCCATGGAGGCGACCCGCGGCTGCCCGTTCTCGTGTGAGTTCTGCGCCCTCACCGGCTACGGCACGCGCTTTCAGTTCCGGCCTCCGGAGCTCGTAGTGCGCGACATCCGCAAGGGCCAGGAGATGTTGCGCGGCCGCGTCCCCGACGACAAGCTGCGCCGCGTCCTCTTCGCTGACAACAACATCGGCGGCAACCCGAAGCGGCTGCGCGAGCTGTGCGACGCGCTGCGCCCACTGGACCTGATCTGGGGCTCCGCCATCACCTTCAACGCCGTCTCCGACGCCGGCCTGGTGCAGGAGCTGTCGAGCGCCGGCTGCCGCTTCTTGTTCATGGGCCTGGAAAGCTTCAACCCCGAGGCGATCCAGGACATGCACAAGTATCAGAACGCCATCGACCAGACGCGCCGGGTGATGGACCAGTGCCGCGACCGCGGCATCGTGGTGGTGTCCGGCTTGATGATCAGCCCGATCACCGACGATTGCGCCTACGTCGAGTCGATCCCGCGGCGGCTGCGCGAAAGCGGCCTCCACGTCCCCGGCTTCATCTGCTTCGAGAGTCCCTTCCCCGGCACTCCCTTTTTCCATCGCCTCGCCGCCCAGGACCCGCCCGCCCTGCTCCCCGACGCGCTGCTGCGCGACTTCTCCGGCTACACCATGGTGGCGCGGTCGCAGCGCGAGGATCTCGACCGCCTGCTGGCCAGCTACCGCGACGTTCTGGACGAGGTCTACTCGTGGTCCTCGCGCTGGGGCAAGTGGGTGCGCGACTCGAGCCACTTCTTCAGCCACGGCTTTTTCCTGCCGTCGGTGGTGGACGCCGTGCACATGTGGGCCCTGGCCCACCGCCCGCATCCGGACCGTACCTACCTGGCCGGCACCGACGTGCCGCCGCCGGAGGCCACCAACGTGCCCTTCGCCGACGACGACTTCGACAGCGCGGAGGAGCGCCACCTCATCCTCGACCCGATGCCGGTGACCGACGGCGACGGCCGCGTGCTCCCCGCCTGGCTCGCCTCCCAGAAGGTCTACCTGCCGACCGGAGAACTATCCGCCGCCGCCATCGCAGGGGTCGCCGTCCACTGAGGCGTCGCTCGCTCGGCGCTTGCGGGTAGTGCTACGTCTTGACGAAGGCCAGCCCTGCATGGGCGGCAAGTCCCCGGCGGGCGGTCACACGCCTTCCGGGGGCGCCTGAGATGGCCGGGTAGGTGGCGGCGCTGGTCTACCGCGCCGCCGCTGCTTCTACCGCGGGCTGGTGGTGTCGTGGCCGTGGCCCGGCCCCGGGCCGACCCCGATGCTGCGGCAGACCGCCGGCGAGCAGGTGGTCTGGTCGCCCTGGTAGCTGCCGTTGAGCTTGTCGCACTCGCTGCGCGGGATGCGCACGCAGGCGTCGGCGGTGCAGCAGGCGCCGACCTGGCAACTGGAGAGGTCGCCGAAGTAGGTGCCGCCGAGCTTGCCGCACTCCTCGGGCGCGATCTGAACGCACGCCGAGCCGACGCAGCAGGCGCCGAAGCGACAGCATCGCGAGGCCTCGGGCTGCTGGCAAGGGTCGCAGACGAGCTGGTACCCCTCGTCGCGATCGCTCTTCGGCGCCAGCGTCGCGCCGCCGATCGCAAAATGGCCGGTCGCCACCAGGTCGTAGGCCGCCGCGGAGGTGAAGACGCCGGGATCGAGATCGAAGCAGTGTTGCGTGCCGCCGCTGAGGGTCGGGCTGGCGAAGCTCTGGACGACGGTCCCGCCTTGCGACACTTGGAGCTCGATCTGCGCGCTACCGGTGGTGCCGCTGGCGCTGACCGGCAGCGTGTAGTCGACGCAGACGCTGCCGCCGCAGGTGGCGGCCAGCGAGACCGAGCCACTGGCGTCGCCGGTACAGGTGCCGCAGAAGTTGTCGACGTAGGCGTACCCGTAGTGCGCGCCCCGGGCGCAGTCCTCGCTCACGAACTGCACCGTGACCGTCTCGCCGACGTGGCCCGAGAGGTCGATCTCGGCGCAGCTCCAGTCCCGGTAGACGACGCCGTTGCCGGCCGACTGGTAGAACGGGTTGGTGCTGTCGGCGACCGCCTTGGCGGCTCCGTTGCCGAGGTCGACCGCACCGGCGATCTCCTGGCCGTTGGCGTCGAGCACGCGGACCCAGAAGGAGGGCTGCTGCTGGGCGGTGTGGCCGGAGGGGTTCTGCTGCACCACCGCGTACCAGAACGGGATGATCGCGTGATCCGGCGGCACCGCGAAGGTCTTGGAGAGGAGCTCCGATCCATAGAGGGACATGGAGTTGCCGATCCTCACCGCACCCGCCGACAGGCTTGGCGGCCCGCCGAGGCCGACCGGCGCGAGCTGGCTGACGGCCACCGTCGGATCGTTGCCAGCCGTGACGTGCGTCTGGTGTGTGCCGTTCGAGGTGAGCGCTCCCGGGAACAGGCCCGGCGTGAAGCTGCCGAAGATGGGATCGCCTTCATTCGGTTGCCCTTGCTGGCCGATGGTGCCGTAACCACCTTCCCACTCGCCGGCGTCGAGGCCGGTCTCGAAGTCACCGTTGCCACACACGCTCCGCGACGGCCGGGGGCCGGCGAGGCGAAACCGCGGCTGCGCGCTCAGCTCCCGCAAGCGCCGGGCTTCTTGCCGTTGGACTTCGCGTAGCTGCTCCGCGGTCAGCTCGGAGCTTTCGGTCTGCTGCGCCGAGACCGGCAGGGCGAGCAGCCACGCGGCGCAGATCAGCGCCAGTGCCAGGCCGGAGCTGGGCGCCGGACAGCGGCGGGTTCGTGGGGATCGGTTGCTCAAAAGCATGGGCGTCTCCTTGTCGATGAAGTTCACATCCTTGCCCGGGCCAGCGCTGGCCCGACACCGGGTGAGAATCCGAACGCCGCCGGGATAGGT
>Ga0210095_1000141_pt1 | contig 22844 bp, 19 predicted proteins | sample China_Galinas_PW_FD_184861 | JGI IMG/M metagenome (GOLD analysis project Ga0210095, IMG submission 184861) | Wetland microbial communities from San Francisco Bay, California, USA, that impact long-term carbon sequestration - China_Galinas_PWA_D1... | ecosystem: Environmental > Aquatic > Marine >...
GCCAGGGCGCGGCGGTCGTATCCCGCCGCGGGCTCCGCTCGGTGCAGCTCCATCAACAGGTCGAGGAGGAAGTCGTAGTGGTCCTGGTGGCGCGCGAAGTAGGCTGAGCGCAGGCTCTGGCCCGCTGCCGCACCGCGGAAGCTCTCGATGCGGCGCAACCCCTCCTCGGCGTCGCGGCGGGCCGCCTCCAGGTCGCCCAGGTTGCGCTCGGCGCGGGCCATGGCGAGGAGGCTGGACGCCTCGCCGGCGGGGTCGTCGAGACCGGCGAAGAGGGCGCGGGCGGGGCGCAGGTGGGCGAGGGCCTCGGCCGGCCGCTCGGCGGCGACGGCGAGCCAGCCGAGCTGCGTCCGCACCGCCGCCTCGTCGCGCGGTGCGTCCAGGCCGCGGAACAAGGCGAGGGCCTGGGCGAGGTCGGCCCCGGCACGCTCCCTCTGGCCGAGGCCGGCCTCCACCGAGGCCAGGCCGCGTAGCGCCCGCGCCACGCCGCGCTCCTGGCCCAGCGCGCGGCGCAAGGCGAGGGCCTGGCGCAACGCCCGCTCCGCCTCGTCCAGCTCGCCCCGCTCTTCGTGCACCTGGCCGAGGGCGGTGAGGGCCGCCGCCTGGCTGGCACGGTCGTCGAGCTGGCGGGCGAGCTCGAGAGCGCGGTCGAGGTCGTCCAGGGCCTCTTGCGGCTTGCCCAGGGCGCGGAAGAAAAGGCCGCGGTTGTGCAGCACCCGCGTTTCCTTGGCCGGGTCGTCGAGCTCGCGCAGGCGGTCGAGGGCCTGCGCGTAGAAGGAAAGGGCGTCCTGCACCCGGCCCTGGGTGAGGTAGAGCACGGCGAGGTTGTTGAGCGCCGCCGCCTCCTCGCGCCGGTCGCCGGCACGGCGCCACAGATCGAGGGCGCGCCGGGTGGCGGCGAAAGCCTCGTCCATCTCGCCGAGGTCGGTGTAGACGCGGCCCAGGTTGTTCGTCGTGCTGGCCTCCATCCACACGTCGCCGAGCTCGGCAAAGAGGGCGATGGCGCGTTGGAAGTAGGGGACGGCACGCCGCTTTTCGTCCAGGTTCTTGCGGTGCACCCAGGCAAGGCGCTGGTAGACGTGGGCCTGGCGCTGCCGGTCGCCCAGTGCTTCAGCCGCGCGCAGCGCCTCAGCGTAACGCTCGACAGCGCGGCGGTTGGACGCCGCGTCGTCGCGCCGGCGCAGGCCCTCGGCGTCGGCGAACAGGCGGTCGGCCTCGGCGCGACGGCGGTCGGCGGCGCTGGCGGGTCGCACGGCGTCGAGGCGCAGCACGTAGGAGCCGGGGGCAGCTGCTTCGCCGTTCGCTGCGCCGGCCCAGGCGCGCACCTCCAGGCGATGCTCGCCGGCCGTCGCGCTCACCGCCGTCAGCCGTTCCTCGCCGCGCGGTCCCGTCGGGCTGTCGACGGCGATCAGGCTGCCGCCCCGCGGGTCGAACAGCTCGACGACCACGTCGAGGTCGCGCTGCTCGGCGCTCACCGCCACGAAGGCGTCCGCCGGCAGTACCAGGCGGTAGCGGTGAGCTCCACCGCCGGCCAGCCGGCGCTCCAGCGGCGTCGCCGGCGACAGCTCACGGGCCGGCTCGGTGGCTGCCGCGGCGGGCGCCGAGGACGAGCGGGACGCACTGGTCGGGGACGCTGCCGACGGGGACGCCGCCGGCGCTGGCTGCGCGGCGCGGGACTGGCCGCCGTGTTCCGCGCCGACCGGCGCCGGCGGCGAGCCGTCTGGCGCCGCCGAGCAGGCCGCCAGGCCGAGGGGGATGGCGAGGACAGTGGCGAGGAGGCCTGCGAGGAGGGCGGCGCGGGAGACGACGCGGGAGACGACGCGGACGGCGTGGCGCGCCCCGCGGTTCGTCTTGCGAGCGTCGCCGCGGCTCCCGGCGGGGCTCCCGGCGCGGCTCACGGCGCGGCTCACGGCGACGGCACGCGCAGTCGGTAGGTGGCGACCTCGCGGCGCTCGTCGCCGTCGCCGCCGAGCACCCGCAACGCGTAGTCGCCGGGGGCCAGGAAGCCGCGCGGCAGACCGAGGCGTAGGGTGTCGAAGCGGCTCCTGGTCAGCCCGCCGCCGGACCACGCGGTGTGCCCCTCGGAGTCGACGATCTCGGCCTCGTAGCTCGCCGCGCCGGGCGCCGGCGGCAGGTTGACGACCAGGGTCAGGTGGCCGGCGTCGGCCGGCAGCTCCGCCACCGTCGGCGCCGCCTCCTCGCTGCGCGTCGCGCCGGCGGGAAAGAGGTCGACGATGGCGGCGTTGGGCTGCGGACGCGACAGCTCGGCGATGCGCTGGCGCAGCGCCCGCGCCGCTCGTTGCTCGCCGACGGCCCACAGCGAGAGGGCGCCGGCGGCCACCAGCAGCACCGCCGCCGCGGCCATCGCCCAGCGCAGGCGACGCGCGGCGGCAGGTTGGACCTCGGCTGGGGCGTCGCGGGGCAGCTTGCCGCGTATCGTGCGCCAGACGGCCGCCGTCTCCAGGTCGCCGACCCCCGGCGCCGGCGCGCCGCCCGCGGGGTCGAGGAAGGCGTCCAGCTCCAGCAGTGAGTCGAGGCAGTCGTGGCAGCTCGCCAGGTGGTCCTGGACGCGGCGCTCCGCCTCCGCGTCGAGCTCACCGCCGCGGTAGGCGGTCAGCTCCCCGACGCCGGGGTGGTCGACGGCCGGCGTCACCGTGCCGGCGAGGCTGGCGGCGAGGCGCCTCTTCAGGTCGGCTTCGCTAGGTGTCATGGTCGGAGGGTCCTCCCGTCTCCACGAGGTCTTCGAGCTGCTGGCGAGCTTGTGCCAGGTGCGCTTTCACGGTGCCCAGGGCGAGGCGCATTGCGACCGCGATCTGCTCGTAGGTGAGCCCGTGGTAGGCCCACAGGACGATGCACTTGCGGCGCTGCTCCGGCAGCCGCTCGACGGCCTGGCGCAGCAAGCGCCGCTGCTCCTGGTCGAGGACGCTCAGCAGCCCCTCGGGCGGCACTGCCAGCGTCTCCAGGTCGTCGGCTCGCGGTAGTTCGCCGCCGGCCGCCGCCGCCGTCCCGACTGCCTGAGCGGCCATCTTTTCGCGCCGGTGTTTACGCGTCAGCCTGGCAAGGTGGACGTTGCGCGCGATGCTGTACAGCCAGGCGCCGAACGGGGCGTCGCCGCGGAAGGAGGGCAGCCCCTTGTAGACGCGCAGGAAGGTTTCCTGGGTGAGGTCGAGACAGTCGTCGGCGGAGCGGGTGCGGCGGGCGAAGAATCTCTGCACCCGGCGGTGGTAGGTCTCGAAGAGGAATCGGAAGCTCCCCTCGCGATCTTCGCCGGTCTGGAACGCGGCCACCGCCCGATCGATAGCCGCCGCCTCCGGGGAGGACCCGGAGCTTGCCGGGCCCCGCGTCGTCTCAATCATCACAGTGCTACAAGAGGATAGCAGGCTGAGCGCGACGACGGCACCGGTGCCGCCGGGCCATCCCGGCGGCGGCCGGATCGCGGCTGTGCGAAGCGTCGTCATTTCGGCCTCCTGCGTCGCGGCGGCGCGCACCGCGTCACGGACAGGGAAAGGCGCCGGTGTCCTGCACCGGTGCGGCGGCGGTTCCCGGCGGGTTGCTGCGCCGCCACACTCGCCCCGTCCGCGTGTCGGTGACGGTGGTCACCAGACCCTGGTTCGTGGTCGCGGCGTAGAACACCCAGAAGTGATCGAAGGCGGCGCAGGCGTCAAGGATCTTGATCAGCATCTCCGGGTTGTTGCGGTTGCCGATCCAGAACAGGCCGCCGCGGGCGACGCCGAGGCCGGCCAGAGGCACCGCGTGGGCGGCACCGGCGGCCTGGGGGTTCTCGTACTCCAGCTCCACCCGGAAGCGGCGGTCGCCGGGCTCGTCGTCGATGCACAGCACGGTTGCGGACGGCGTGCACGCGCCCGGCCCGGGACCGGGACCGGGGCCCAACTCGGCTTCGAGCGTCACCCGTACGCCGAGAGCGCGCAGGTCGGGGAGCTGCGAGCGGACGTCCGCCCAGTTGCTCGACGAGCCTGCCGGCGCGAAGAGGATCGGGGCGTTGCCGGAGCCGTTGGTGTCCGTGCACAGGAGCAGCCCCGATTCGAAGATGGAGATCGCGTCCACGCCGACGTAGACGGCTCCGGGCGGCAGGCTGACGTCGAGACCCGAGAGGTCGAAGCCGTAGAAGCTGCCGGGCCCGGTGGGAACGTCGTCCACCTCCACGCTCTCTCGGGCGAGCAGGGTGCCGGGCTCGCCGCCCGGCCCGTCGTCGTCGTAGACCACCACGTCGAAGGAGTGGCCGTCGACCAGACCGCCGCGGCGCCAGCACACGCAGACCCGGTCGAGGATCGAGGCTTCGGCGACGGCGAAGCGGGTCACGATCTTGGTCGGCAGGGGTCCGGCGTAGATCCCTCCCTCGAAGCTGCCGTCGTCGAGCCGGACGCCGTCCGAGCAGTCCGCCGGCTGACTGGAAGCCGCCTGCGAGCGGAGGACGATGAGACCGTCGTCGAGCGGTTGCGCCGCAGCCGGCGAGGCGCAGACGAGCAGCGGGACGACGAGAAGGATGGCGGCAACCGCGTGGCGCAGGCTGCGGGCCGTCCGCGCGAAGGCGGGTACGTTCGGGCGTCGAGGCATGAGGGTCCTCCTGACCGGAGTGCCGAAAGGCGACCGCCGGCGGGGCGCGTCTCGCCGGCCACGCGCCGGAGAGAGCGGCGGCAGCCCGCGCCGGGCCTTCCAGTGGAGAGGGAGGGGGGAGACGGGCGCGCTGTTTAGCGCCCTACAGTTGGCGCCCTACAACCACAGCAGGTCCACCGCGGTGCAGGCGAAGAGCCACACCGAGAGCAGACCGTTGGCCTGGAAGAAGGCGGCGTCGAGCCGGGAGAGGTCGCTCGGGCGCACGATCCAGTGCTGATAGGCGAGAAGCAGCAGGCAGCCGGCCCAGGCCAGGGCGTAGACCCAGCCGAGGGGCTGGAAGGTGCTCGTCGAGCCGACGACTCCCACCCTGGAGGCGGCGCCGTCGGCGGCGTAGACCCAGGGCAGGGCGGCGAGCAGCGCCACGGTGCCGAGGTGGAAGAGGGCGGACAGCCACAGCGCGCGGCCGACCCCGAAGCGCGCCGGGATGGAGAACAGTCCGGTGTCGCGGTCGAAGTCCACGTCCTGCAGCGAATAGAGCACGTCGAAGCCGGCCACCCACAGCAGCACCGCGCCGCAGAGCACGAAGGGCGTCCCCGCGAAGGCGCCGCGCACCGCGATCCAGGCACCGATGGGGGCGCCGCCGAGGGCGAGACCGAGGACCAGGTGGGAGGCCCAGGTGAAGCGCTTGGTGAACGAGTAGCCGAGGACCACGGCCAGAGCCACCGGCGCGCAGGCCAGGGTGAGCGGATTGAGCTGCCAGCCGGCGACCACCAGCAGCGCCGCGCTGGCCACCACGAACCCCGCCACCCACCCCGGGCTCACCTGCCCGGCGGGCAGCGCGCGGCCGGCGGTGCGCGGATTGGCGGCATCGATGTGCCGGTCCACCAGGCGGTTGAACCCCATCGCCGCACTCCGCGCCCCCACCATCGCCACCACGATCCACAACACCGTGCCCCAGGAAGGCCAACCGCCGGCGGCGAGCATCATGCCGAGGAAGGCGAAGGGCAACGCGAACAGGGTGTGCTCGATCTTGATCATCTCGAGCACCGTCTTCGTGTCCTCTACGAAGGACTGCGCTCTCATACGCAAACCCCTTTGACGAAAGGGCTTAGCGTGCTACGTTGTTTCTCGTGAATACGCTGAAGCACGCTCCGTTTCGCCCACTTCTGCTCACTGCCTGCTAACGCGCAGAGGCCGTGATGAGTCGGAAGACGGGTCAGGATCAGGTCGACGCGCATGGCGGGAAGCCTACCGCGATCAGACTCACTGCTGCGCTGTGCAAGGCAGCTCGGCACAGTGGTCGGACCTATGAGACGCCGAGTGGTCGACAAAGCCCTCGGCAAGAGATCCTGTGGGATTCCGAGGTCCGTGGTTTTGGACTGCGGCTGAACGTCAGCGGGAACCACTCCTGGGTGGTGCGTTTTCGCCACGAGGGCCGGCAACGGCTGGTTCGCTTGGAGGCGTTGGGTCTGTTGAAGCTGGAGGCGGCACGACAGCGCGCCCGCAAGGCTCTGGTGAAAGCGCAACTCGGGAGACTCATGGTCTGGTCAGTCTGTATCTCTTAGGATACAATGCGTCTGTGCTTTAGATCCGCCAGACTTCATCCAGCAAGGAGCAACGCTTGTCGTCCTCCTCGCCGGCGGTGACAAGCGGACGCAGAGTCGAGACATCGCGCTAGCCAAAGACCTGGCCCGAGGTCTCTAGGAGATCGATATGGCAGAGACGCCGAAGGTGAAGACCAAGACGCTACCGTGGGATGCCGCCGAGCATCTCGAAACCGAAGACGACATGGCTGCGTACCTGGAAGCCGCACTCGAAGAGGGGGATGCGTCCCTCGTAGCAGCCACACTCGGCGACATCGCCCGTGCCAAAGGCATGACCGCGATCGCCCGCGAAACCGGTCTCGGTCGTGAGAGTCTCTACAAGGCACTCTCGCCGGAAGGAAACCCGGAGTTCGCGACGGTCCTCAAGGTCGTGCGTTCGCTGGGATTGCGGCTGCACGCGAAGGCTGGCTAGGAGGCGGTGGTAGTCCCAACGGGTTCGAGCCCATGGCTCCGCCTTGAGTGTGCCCCGGTCGTGCATCGTAGACTCGTGCGCGGTGGAAGACGATGACGGAACTAGAGAAGGCGCAATCAGCCCTGGCCGCCCTGAGCCGGGCCGAAAAGGTGCGCGTCCTGGAGTGGATCGTCCGCGACCTCGGCGAGTCCTTCCCCGGCATCGAAAGTGATCCGGCCATCGCGGGCGGCGAAGCTTGCATCCTGCGCACCCGGATTCCCGTTTGGACCCTTGTGCGTGCCCGCCAGCTCGGTGCATCCGAGGCGGAGATTCTGCGCAGCTATCCCACGCTTCGGGCCGAGGACCTGGTTCACGCCTGGAGCTACTTCGGCTCCCGCCGTGACGAGATTGAACGCCAGATTCAAGACAACGAGGCGGCAGGGAACCCCGCCGCTCTCCTTTCAGGCACTCTTCTTGAGTTGTCCTGAGGTCGATTCCACCTCTCATGGGCACGCGATTTCCGTGCTCACGGCGTGCTCACACACACATCAGATGGTCCTATAAGCGCTTTAAAATCAGCGGGTTAGATTCCTTACGTCGATCTTGATCATCTCGAGCACGGTGCGGGTGTGCACGAGGAACGACGGAGCGCGGAGCGGAGGGTCCGGGAGCATGGTGGGGAGCCTACCGCGATCCGTCGTAGCATTGACAAGGCGGATTTGGTCTCGAGAGCCACCAGAGTCCGTTGCGGCAAAGTGCACTTCGATAAGATCGTGTCACTGTGTCGAGCTACGAAACCTACTCCGTGCGGCGCAAGGACCGCGAGCCGCTCGTCGAGTGGATGAAGGAAGCTCTCACGTCTGCCGGCTGCACGATCCTCCGCTCTTCGCCGCCAGACCGGGCACCCTTTCGCATCACTTTCGAGACCCGGATGGGGGAGCGGCTGGGGGTTATCGCCTACGCCTTTCTCGCCAATACCGAGCCCACCAAGAACCGTCCGCAGGACGAGCACCGCTTTCAGATCAAGTACGGGTCGAAGGACGGCCGCCTGCACGAGATCTGGCAGGACCCGTACGAGCTGTACACGACACTCTTCTTCGGCATCAACCTGACCGACGACTTCTTCGTCGCTGCAGACCCGGTTCTCCACAGCCCGACCCGGTTCTTCATCTCGCTGGAATTCAAGGAGCAGAACGTCCGAGAGATCCTCGACACCGGCTGGACGAGTTGGGAGCGGCCCAGGCTGAGCCGCTCCCAGGACGAGCCGGTCGAGGTGCTGGTCGGAGGCCGCAAGGATGACTTCCTGCGCTTCGTTCGCTTCGAGCGCGCTGCCAAGGGTCTGGATCCCGGCCACCGGCAGCTCCTGGCGGAGAAGATGGCGCAGTCGTCGTCCCTGGTGCTTCCGGAGCTGGCCGCGGACGCGACCCGCAGGCCGCGCCTCGAACCACCCCATGCCATCGCCGAGGAGCTCGAGCTCTCGCAGGCGGAGATCCTGGACCTCATCCAGAGCGCCCCACGGCTCAAAATGGCGGTGCGCGGATGGGTAGCCGAGACGCATCTCGAACGGGCGCTCAGGCAGGTGCCCGGTGTTGAAGACTGCATGCGGGTAGAGGAGGAGGGCGGCGCGGATATCCGCCTCAGTTACCGCGGAAGCCGGCCGCTTGCGGTGGAGTGCAAGAACGTCCTCAGAAAGCCCATGGCAGACGGCACGATCCGAGTCGACTTCCAGCGGACCCGGGCCTCGAAGGCCGACGCGTGCTCACGCTTCTATGCAGCGTCGGACTTCGACATGGTGGCCGCCTGCCTCCACTCATTCACCGAGGCCTGGGAGTTCCGCTACGCGCTGACCCGCGAGCTGGACCCGCACAAGAAGTGCCCCGGCAAGCTGAGCAACCTGGTCCGGTTGGATGATCGCTGGCAGACGGAGGTGGAGAGAGTTCTGCAGGCTGTCGCCGCCATCTGATCCGACGGGCGTCAGCCTCCGGACGTGGCGAAGAGTGGCTGTAGCTGTTCGCTCTGTTCTGCCGGCCGAGTGGGCGGCTCCTCATTCTCACGCTGCCACCGCTTCGCCGCATACCCCTTCCCGTTGCCCGGATGCGCCTCATGGTCGCCGACAAGGGAATGGTACTTCCTCGGCACGCCGCGGACCACCTCTGGCTCGGGGATCGGAAGCCGGCGAGGCGGCGTGAGGGTGGCCGTTATGGGGATCTCTTCGCCGAAGAGTTGGACGCGGATCTGCCGAGCCAATACCTCGGCCATCGCGGAGGGTACTGCGTTGCCGAGCTGTCGCTGTGCGGCTCGGAGATCTCCCGCAATCTCGTAGCTGTCGGGAATTGTTTGGAGCCGGCACATCTCACGAGCCGAGAGCCGCCGACTCTTCCAATGGAACGGACCAATGGCCGGCCCCGGCTGGGCCTGGATGGTCCATGACGGCTTCGCCTTGGCGAGCTTCAGCAGGAAGCTCCAGAACCGTCGCCGCCATCCGAACAGCTCGAGTCCACCGCGCCGCGCGGTGTGCCAAAGGTAGTTCTCACCTTCCGGGATCGACGGAAGGAGATCGGCCCATTTGCCGGTCACGAGGAGGCCCGGATCGTCGCCTTCCTCCAGGTCGCCCAGCGCATCCCAAGCGGTAGCGAAGGTGGGGAGGTCCGAAACAGGCTGCTGACCGTGTTCCGGAATCGGCTGGTGAGTCGGTCCGGGGAATTGAAAGGCACGTCCATCCCGGCTGCCGATGACGAAGACCCTTTCACGAAGCTGGGGCACGCCATATTCGGCGGCGTTGAGCTGCGCGATGGAAAGGTGATAGTCCGTGCCACGCTCGCTGTTGATTCGCTCGATGGTCCGCTCCAGCAGGTCCAGTCCTTCGCTTTTCCCCTTGTAGGCGAGGCCGGGGACGTTTTCGAGCAAGAAAGCCCGCGGAAGAGTGTCCCGCAGGATTCTGAGGTAGGCGGCCAGGGTCCCCGCCCGCGGATCATCCAGACGCAGACTGTCGCCGGAGGCCCAGTAACCTGCCTTGGAGAAGGGTTGGCAGGGCGGTCCGCCGATCAAGACGTCGGCTTCCGCCTCCTGAAGCCCTGCGGTTTCGAGGAGCTCCCTGGCGGTCACCGTGTGAATGTCGCGGTCCAGGACGGGCCAATCGCGGTTGCTGCGTACAGTCTGCACTGCGTGGTCGTCCATCTCCACGGCTACCGCCGTGTCGAGCCCGGCGGCCTCGAATCCGAGGTCCAGGCCCCCAGCGCCGGTAAACAGGCTAATCACCTTCCTTGAAGTCATTACGCTTTATTTACGCCAATCCGCGACTTTTGTCAAGGGTGCGCAGTATCTGAGCGGCGATGCCGGCCGGGTCTCGGTGGATGTCCGACTCCCAGAAACGGAGCACCGTCCAACCCTGTGCTTCCAACTCTCGGTTGAGTCGCTGATCCCGCTCCATGTTCCGTTCGATCTTCGCCGTCCAATACTGTGGGTTCGACCCCTGGGCGAGCTTCTGCCTTCGCCCCTCCCACTCCTTGCCGTGCCAGAAATCTCCGTCGCAGAAGATGGCGAGGCGTGCCGTGGGGAAGACGATGTCCGGTTTGCCCGGCAGAGTCTTGACGTGCTTGCGGAATCGAGCCCCGGCACGCCACAGGAGGCTGCGGATCTTGACTTCGCAGCGCGTATCCGCCTTCCGGCTGGAAGCCCGAGCCGCTGCGCTGGCGGCTTCCGAAGACGGCACCAGACCCTTGTAGCTGGGGGATTCCCTCGCCGATAGCAGCCCCCGCTTCGTCGTCACCCCTCCCCCTCCCGCCAGCGCAGCTCCGTGTGCTCCACCTCGCGAATCCCGAACCTGTCCAGCACCCGCAGCGCATAGTGGTCGAGGAAGCGGCGCAGGTCGTCTTCGTCTTCCTCGCCGATGTAGAAGGCGGGGATGGGGGGGAGGAGGACGGCGCCGGCCTGGGCGACTCGGCGCATGTTTTCGATGTGGAGCACGGAGTAGGGGGTCTCGCGGAAACCGAGGACGAGGGGCCAGCGTTCTTTGAGGGCGACGGCGCCGGCGCGGTAGAGGAGGGTGGAGGCGATGCCGGTGGCGAGGGCGCCGAGGGTGCCGGCGCTGCACGGCAGGATGACGGTGCCGTCCAAACGGTAAGAGCCGGAGGCGATGGGGGCGTCGAGCTCGTTGTCGCGGTGGACGACGATCTTCTCGCGGTGCTCCTCGCTCACCCCGGCCGCCTCGACGAGGGCGTCGGCGCCGGTGCGGTCGCGGCCCAGCTCGTGGGCCAGCACCTGGGCGGCGCCGCGGGAGACGACCAGGTGCAGACGGCCGATCTCCGGGTGGGCGGCGAGCACGCTCAGCAGGTGGCGCGGTAGCAACATGCCGGAGGCGCCGGAGACGAGGAGGGCGAGGCGACGCATACGGGCGGATGCTATCCGACTAAGCTCGTGCCCGCGCGAGCTCGCTTTCCAGAACCGGTGTCAGGTCGCTGCGGCCGAGGGCGTTTTCGATGACCGACAGTGTGTGCCGGATTCGTTCCAGGTCCAGAGAGCTGGATCGCTCCTGAAGGATCCCACCTCGGCGGTGACGTCGACGTCGACCGTCGTTCGGGGGCGGCCCCACACCAGGACCGCTTGGGCACCGAACAGGTACCAGCGGGTCTGCCGAGATCGCATCACCTCGGCGACCGCGGCGAGGACCTCACGATTCGGGCGCGCGGGGGACACGGAGCAGGAGGTTGGCGAGGTGGGTGTGGTGGGCGAGGTCTTCGCGGCGTTCCTCGGGGCGCGGCCAGTCGGGCCGTACGGAGAGCGCCCACTGGCGGAGATCGTCGCCAAGGTCCAGCGCTTCGGCTGGGGTCAGGCTCCGTTTGCGCTCGATCCAGTAGCGGTCTTTCAGCTCCTGGATGCGCCGCCAGTCGCGGCTCGCGTAGGCGAGGATGTCGGCCGGCTCCATGGTGGCAGATTAGCAGGCAGATAGCCGCGGGCTCTGGAGGTCCTGACGCCGACCCCCGTCGGCCGTCGTTTACGCCAGCTCTTCCAGCGTCGCCGTCAACAGCTTCCAGAAACGCTCCACCGAGTCCACCAGGACGCGCTCGTCCGGTGAGTGGGGGAACTCGATCTGCGGGCCGAAGGAGATCATGTCCATGCCGGGGTAGCGTTCGCCGATGATGCCGGTTTCGAGACCGGCGTGGATCGCCTTGATCGCCGGCACGTCGCCGATCACCCGCTGGTGCAGGTCCGTCATCACGCGCAGCAGCTCGGAGCCCATGTCGGGCTTCCAGCCGGGGTAGCCTCCGCGCTCGTCGACCTCGGCGCCGGCCAGCTCGCCGGCGGCGCGGATGCGACGGCGCAGCGCCGCGATGGCGCTGTCGACGGAGGAGCGGCTGGAGGCGAGGATCTCGAGCCGGCCGTCGCGGCGCTCGACGGTGGCCAGGTTCGTGGAGGTCTCCACCAGGTCGGGGATGTCGTAGCTCATCGTCTGCACGCCGTGGGGCAGCGCTTCCAGCAGGTCGAGCACGCGATGGCCGGTGGCGTCGTCCCAAACCTTGGCCGGCGCGTCGACCTTCTCGACGCTGAGCCGCAGGTCGGGGTCGGCGGGCCGGTACTCGGCGGCGACGGCGGCCAGCTCGGCGTCGACGGCGGCGCGGAAGTCGGCCTCCTTGTCCGCCGGCACCAGCACGGTGGCGAAGGCCTCGCGGGGGATGGCGTTGTGCGCCGTGCCGCCCTCGAAGCGGCCGAAGGGGAAGGGCACGTCGCCCCCCATGGCGGCGTGGAGGATACGCGCCAGCAGCTTGATGGCGTTGCCGCGTTGCAGGTGGATGTCGACGCCGGAGTGGCCGCCCTTGAGACCGGAGAGGTGGAAGTCCAGGGCCACGTGGCCGGCCGGCGCCGCCACCTCGGCCACGGCCAAGCGCAGCAGGTTGTCGCCACCGCCGGCGCAGCCGACGTAGAGGGCGCCCTCCTCCTCGGTGTCGAGGTTGAGCAGGCGGCGGCCGTGAAGCAGACCGTCGCCGAGCTCGGCGGCGCCGGTGAGGCCGGTCTCTTCATCGAAGGTGAAGAGCAGCTCCAGGGGACCGTGGACCGCGTCCTCGGCGTCCATCAGGGCGAGCATGGCGGCGACGCCGATGCCGTTGTCGGAGCCCAGGGTGGTGCCGTCGGCGGTCAGGTAGCCGCCGTCGAGGACGGGGCGGATGGCGTCCTTCGTCCAGTCGAACTCCTTGTCGGAGTTCTTCTCCTGCACCATGTCGAGGTGGGCTTGCAGGACGGTGACGGCGGCGCTCTCGTGGCCGGCGGTGGCGGGCACGGCCACCACCAGGTTGCCGGCGTCGTCGTGGCGCACCTCGTAGCCGCGCGCGGCGGCGCGCGACTCGACGTAGGCGCGCATGGCGTCCTCCCCCTTGGAGGGGCGCGGCACGGTGAGGATGTGGTCGAAGTGACGCCACAGGACGGCGGGCTGGAAGTCGGAGACGAAGGTCATGGTCGGTTCCTCCGGTATGCGGCTCGGGTGGGGCCGGTGTGGGTTCGGGTGGATTCGCGGTCGGGGGTGCGGGCTCGGGGGTTGCTGCTGGACGTTCGAGCGCGATGTGCGAGCGGACGACGGCGCGGCGCCGGCGCACCGCTCTCCAGTCTACCGCGAGGCTCGCCGCCGCGTCCGCCGCGCCGCCGACGGAGGCTCGGCGGCGGTTCGTCAGCGGCGACTGCATGGCGACCGCATACCGGCGACTGCATGACGGGCGAGGATTCCGGGTTAGAATCGCCCGAACCTCGACGTTCTGACGACTCCTGAAGATTGCCCGGAGGGGAGATCCATGGCAGCGAAGCCTGACGTTCCGTTCGTTCCGGCCAGCAGCAACATGGCCGAGCTGACCATCAAAGCAGTGCTCCTCGGCGTTGCGATGGCCGTGGTGCTGGGCGCCGCCAACGCCTACCTGGGGATGAAGGCGGGCCTCACGGTGGCCGCCACCTTCCCGGCGGCGGTGGTGGCCATGGCGGCGCTGAGAGTCCTCGGCGGCACCATCCTGGAGGAGAACATCGCGCGGACCACCGCGTCGGTGGGCGAGGCGCTGGTCGCCGGCGCCATCTTCACCATCCCGGCCTTCGTCATCAGCGGCGCCTGGGAGACGCTGCACTACTGGGAGGCGACGGCCATCATGATGCTGGGCGGCGTCCTCGGCGTCCTCTTCGTCATCGTGCTGCGCCGCACCCTGGTGGTGGAAGCGGACCTGCCCTTCCCGGAAAGCGTCGCCGCCTCGGAGATCGTCAAGGCCGGCCAGGGCGGCCAGACCGGCGCCAAGTACGTCTTCGGCGCCATGGGCATCGCCGCCCTCTGGGAGCTGTTCAAGAACTCCAACGGCGTGCACGCGGTGCAGGACTACGCCGAGCGCTTCTACGCCTTCGGCACCTCGACCATCGAGATGCTGGGGCAGCGCGTCTCCTACGCCGGCGGCATGCTGTTCCAGACTCCGGCCGCCTCGCCGGCGCTGATCGGCGTCGGCTTCATCGTCGGCATGCGGGTGTCGGCGGTGCTCTTCGCCGGCGCCGTCCTCGGCTGGCTGCTGCTGGTGCCGCTGGCTCTCTTCCTCAACCCGGATCTGGCGACGCGCCTCGCCGTCGACGCCTCGATGATCGACGTCGCCTCGGCGATCTGGTCGCGGCAGGTGCGGCCGCTGGCGGTGGGCACCATGATCGTCGCCGCCTTCTACACCCTGTGGAACCTGCGCGGCTCGCTCATCGCCGGCATCAGCAAGGCGTTCAAGGACTTCTCGGTCACCTCCGGCGGCGAGGCGACGTTGCGCACCGAGCACGACCTGGACATGAAAAAGGTGCTGATGGCCATCATCGCCCTGGCGGTGCCGGTCTTCTTCCTCTACCAGTACTTCGCCCAGAACCTCGGCGGCTCGCTGCTGCTCACCGTGGTGATGATCGTCCTCGGCTTCCTCTTCGCCGCCGTCGCCGGCTACCTGGTGGGCCTCATCGGCAGCTCCAACAACCCGATCTCCGGCCTCACCCTGTCGGCGCTGCTCATCTCGGCGGTGCTGATGGTGCTCATCGGAGTGACGGACGTGCACGGCGTCGCCGCGGTGCTCGGGGTGGCCGGCATCGTGTGCTGCGCGGCGGGCATCGCCGGCGACATGATGCAGGATCTCAAGGTCGGCCACATCCTCGGCGGCACGCCGTGGAAGATGGAGATCGCCGAGATCCTCGGCGTCATCGCCGCCGCCGCCGTGCTGGCGCTGCCGCTCTCCGCTCTCGACCGCGTGTACCACATCGGCTCGGCGGAGCTACCGGCGCCGCAGGCGGGCCTGATGGCGCTTCTCGCCAAGGGCATCGTCGGCGGTGAGATGGCCTGGCCGCTGGTCATCGTCGGCATGTTCCTGGCCGTCGGTCTGATCCTCATCAAGTCGCCGTCGCCGATGCTCATCGCCGTCGGCATGTACCTGCCGTTCTTCTCCACCGCCGCCATCTTCGTCGGCGGCCTCATCCGCGCCGTCTTCGACTGGCGGGCGAAGCAGGCCGGCGCCACCGACGAGGAGCGGGTACGGGGCGAAAACATGGGCACCCTGGTGGCCTCCGGCTTCATCGCCGGCGAGGCGTTGATGGCGGTGATGCTGGCCTTCGTGGTGCTCGGCGGCGACCTGCCGTGGTTCGGCAAGGGCGCGATGACCGGGCTGATGGGCCTGATGCACCTGCCCTTCGCGCCCAGCGCCTGGCTCGGGCTGCTGATCTACCCGGTGATCCTCTACATGCTGGTCTGGCTGCCGATCAAGAAGATGCGCGGCAGCGGCCTGCCGTCGACGCCGGTGGAGTAGGCCGGCGGAGACTCGCATGGCCAGCGCAGCCAGGCGGCCGGCGCCGCTTGATCTGTCCAAGGTGGCGCCGGCCCGCCTCGCGTCCTGGGACGAAAAGGAGGACGGCCGGGTGGTGGTCACCCGGCCGCGCCCGCGCACCTCCGGCCTGCGCGGTCTGTTCGACCGTCTGAGCTTCCGCCTGTCGATGCCGCGCATCCGTCTCGACCCCGTCGGCAGCCTGGTGTGGCGCCAGCTCGACGGCCGGCGCACGGTGCGCCAGGTGTGCGACGAGGTGCGCCGCGAGCTCGGCGACGCCGTCGAGCCGGTGGAGGAGCGGGTGGGCACCTTCGTGGGCCATCTGTTCAAGCTGGAGCTGGTGTCGTTGCCCGGCCTCGACTCCGGCCCCGATCCCGGCGATCCGTAGCCCTCAGCCGGAGATCCTTGATCCTGCTATACTTACGCGTAGGGCCATGCGAGCAAAGCCGTGGCCCGGGCTGCGCCGCGACGCGCGGCGAGCCCGACCCCCCGAACCTGCATCGAAACGACCCGCCGGCTCCGGCCAAAGGAAGACCCGACCTTGAGTCCATGGTGGCTGCGCCCCACGGCAGAGGGCGCCGAGACCCACGAAGAACCCTCCCCCAGCAAGAAGACGGAACCCGAGCCCAAGAAGACCTCCAGCGAGGATCGGGCCGACGGCGGCGACCGCGATCGGCGCGGCCGCGACGGCCAGCGGGATCGCCGTCGTCCCCGCACGCGCCGCGACGGCGCGGAACGGAGTGGAGAGGAGTCCGGCGGCGACGCCGGCAAGAAACCGGCGGCCGAGAAAGCCGCCGCGAAGAAACCCGCCAAGGCGAGCGCCGAGAAGAAACCCGCGAAGGCGAACGAAAAGAAACCCGCGAAGGCAGCCGAGGACAAGGCGCCGGCCCAGCAGGCCGACGGCGGCGACCGCTCGTCGCGACGCCGCGATCGCGGCGACGGGGAGCGCAAACCAGCCGCCGAGAGCAAGCGCTCCGGCAACGGCAAACGGGAGCGAGACGAGTCCGGCGGCGGTCGCGAAAGCCGCCGCGAGGAGTACACCTTCGACGAAGACGTCTCCTTCCGCGACATCGCCCAGCTGCGCGAAGAGATCCTCTCCGCTGCCCCCTCCGAAAGGAATCAGAGAGTGAGTGACGAACGCAAGATCGGCCTGTTCTGCGATCTGGAGAACATCGCCCTCGGAGTCCGCGACTCCAAGGTCAAGAAGTTCGACATCAACCTGGTGCTCGAACGCCTGCTGGAAAAAGGCAAGATCATCGTCAAGAAGGCCTACTGCGACTGGGAGCGCTACAGCGAGTACAAGCGCCCCTTCCACGAGGCGGCCATCGAGATGATCGACATCCCCCAGAAGTACTACTCGGGAAAGAACTCGGCGGACATCAAGATGGTGGTGGACGCGATGGACCTCTCCTACTCCAAGGAGCACCTGGACACCTTCGTGCTGCTCTCCGGCGACAGCGACTTCTCGCCCCTGGTGTCGAAGCTCAAGGAGAACAACAAGTACGTCATCGGCATCGGGGTGAAGGACTCGTCGTCCAACCTGCTGATCGACAACTGCGACGAGTTCATCTTCTACGAGGACCTGTGGCGCGACTTGAAGCAGGCGCCCCAGGTGGACGGCACGGACTCGAAGAAGAGCGAGGCCTTCCGCCTCATGGTGGACGCCATCCAGGCGCTGCTGCGCGACAACAAGGACGTCCTCTGGGGCTCCATGATCAAGCAGACGATGCAGCGCAAGAAGCCCTCCTTCAACGAGGGCTACCACGGCTACTCCACCTTCTCCGAGCTGCTGGAAGACGCCGAGCGCGCCAATCTGATCAAGCTGAAAAAGGACCAGCGCTCCGGCACCTACATCGTGACCGGCTTCGCCAAGCGGTAGCCGGCTCCCAGCGTCCCTCTACCCGGCCGCCGGTTCGCCGGCGGCCGTCGTCTTTTCGGCGCCGCGCAGCCGCGTGTAGGCCGCCGCGTCGACGTGCTCACGGCGCGCCAGGTCGCCCTCCACGTCGTCGCGCCACGCCGCCTCGGCGGCCCGCGGGCCGGCGGTCAGCGTCAGCAACTCGGCGCCGAAGCCGGAGCCGTAGGAGAAGGCGGCGAGCCGGCGCCCGGCGTCGAGCCCGGCCAGGGCCTCGGCGACGGCGATCCACAGGCTGGCGGTGTAGGCGTTGCCGCAGCGCCGGTTCCAGCCCATGGTGGGCTCCACCTTGGCGGCGTAGAAGGCGGCGTTGTCCTCCTCGCTCCAGCCGAAGGCCTCGCCGACGGCGTAGACGGCCTTCTTGACCATCTTCGGGAAGGGGACGTGGAAGCAGGCGGCGTCGAGGCGGCCCAGCACCTCGGCGGCGTCGCCGTCCGCCACCAGGGCGCGGAAGGTCTCCACCGCGGCGCGCTTGTAGCATTCGAGGCTCAACGGACCCTGGACGCGGGGGAAGGCCTCGCCCACCGGGCGCCAGAAGTCGAACTGCGGCTCGCTCCACGGGTGGGAGAGAGGCGAGATGGCGGCGACGTCCGGTGCGTCCACCACGAAGGCCACGGCGCCGGCGCCCTGGGTGGGCTCGCCGGGGTCGCGCTCGGCGTAGAGGGCGACGTCGGCGGCGATGACCAGGGCGGCGCGGTCGCCGGCGGCGCCGGAGAGGCGCCACTCGAGGGCCTGGCGCAGCGCCAGGGTGCCGCCGTAGCAGGCGTGCTTGACCTCGTAGGAGCGCACCGCGCCGGCCAGGCCGAGGCGGTCCGCCACCCAGGCCGACAGCGGCCGGCTCATGTCGACGGCGCTCTCGCTGCCGACGGCCAGCAGGCCGATACGGCTCGGGTCGCCGTCCCAGCGCGCCAGGGCCCGCCGCGCCGCCTCCTCCGCCAGCTCGACCACCCCGAAGCCGGGCGGACAGAGGGACATCTCGCGGCAACCCAGGCCGACGGTGTACTTGGCCGGCTCCTCGCCGCGCAGACCGGCCAGCTCTTCGACCGGCATGGCCAGGGGGGGCAGGTGGATGCCGATGGAGGCGATGCCGGTGGGTGGGGGTGCGGTCGGATGGGCCATGGGGTGCCTCCTTGCCGTGCGTTTGGGGCCAGATCCAACCACAACCTTGCCGCCCGCGTCCACCCCGTTCCGCGCCGCCTCAGTGCAGCGTCACCTCGGTGCTGCCGGGCACGGTCGCCGCGCCGCCGCTCCAGCTCCGCCCGTCGGGGGTGGTGACCTCGACGGTCCAGGTGCCGGGCGGCAGGCGCGGCACGCGGGCGCGGCCGAGGAAGAGGTCCCAGCTCGTCCGCGGCGCGCCGCCCCAGCCGAGGCCGACGAAGGGGCGGCCGTCGGCGCGGGTCAGGCGCACCTCGCCGTTGCGGCCGCTCTCGGCGAGGTCCGGCACCACCACGGACAGCTCGCAGCTCGGCGGCAGCACGACGGCCTGCGGCGGCCCCGGAGCGGTGATCTGCAGCTCCGCCACGCCGCTGGCGTCGCCGGCCACCAGCAGTTGCCAGGTCCCCGGCGGCAGACGGTCGAGGGTCACCCGGCCGCCCTCCCCGGGCACCTCGGTGCCGGCGTAGACGACCCGCGGAGGCGTCCCTCCGGCCGCCGCCCCGGGGGTGGCGCCCGGCGCCGCCAGGGTGGCGGGATCGAGCGCCGCCACCAGGACGCGGGCCGGCGGCGGACCGAGGGCGGAACGCACCTCCAGGACCAGGCCGCCAGCGGGTTGCAGCGCCAGCTCCACGCCGTCCACGTCGAGGCCGTCGGCCACCTCTACGGCGCTCTCCGCCGCCGCGTAGCCGCCCTTCTCGGCGCGCAGCCGGTAGCTGCCGTCGGGGATGCCGGAAAGGGTGAAGACGCCGCTTTCGTCGCTGCGCGCCGCCGTCCAGTGGCCGCGGCCGAAGCCGTTCTCTTCCGCCGCGTCGAGGAGGTGCATCTCGGCCGCGGCCAGGGGGGCGCCGGTGGCGCCGTCCACCACCCTCCCCCGCACGTCGGCGGTACGCACCAGCACGGTGACGTCGCGGTCGCCGTCGATCTCCATCTCCTCGCGGTGCAGCGTCGTGATGCCGCCCGGGGAGCGCACCTGCAAGGTGTAGGTGCCGGCCTCCAGACCCTCGATCCGGAACTCGCCGCGCTGGTCCGTGGTGCCGAAACCGAGGCTGGAGCCGGCGCCGGAGAGCATGACCGAGGCGCCGCTCAAGGGTTGCCCGGCGAGCAGGACCCGGCCGGTGAGAGCGGAGCCGCCGCCGAGGTCGAGGTCGAGGTTGACCTCGCGAGCGCCGGGCTCGACGCTGACCTGCTCCATGGCCCGCGGTCCGCCGCTGTCGAGCACCGCCAGCACCACCCAGTCGCCGGGTCCCACCCCCTCGACCCGGTAGGCGCCCTCGTAGTCGACGTTGCCGAACAGCGGCATGGCGTCGCCGGCGGTCGAATTGGCCAGGATGCTGAGCCGGGACAGCTCCCCGAGGTCGGCGCCGAGGACGCGACCGACGATGGCGGCGCCCGGCTCCAGCACCAGCTCGATGCCGTTCACCGGACCGGTGACGGTGAAGTCGTCGCGGCTGCTGGAGGCGTAGCCGTCTTTGCTCGCCGTCAGCCGATAGGTGCCGGGCTGGAGGCCGCTCAGGGTGAAGGCGCCGTCGGCGTCGGTCTGCGTCGCCTCGGGGGACCAGTGCATCCCGGTCGAGCCGAGGCGCACCTCCGCCGCCAGCACCGGCTGGCCGGCGGCGTCCACCACCCGGCCGGAGAGACTGAGGCCGGCTTCGAGTCGGAAGTCGAGGCGGTTGTCGCCGGGTGCGAGCTGTAGGTCGCGGACGGAGCGCACGTGGTCCTCGTGCTCGGCGGCGAAGGTCACCGGGCCGAAGGGGAGACCGCCGAGCTGGTAGCGACCCTCGGCGTCGGTGGAGGCCGTCACGCCATCGAAGTTGGAGCCGGCCTGGCGCGCCGCCACCGCCTGCACAGTGGCGCCCTGCAGCGGCTCGCCGCCGGCGCCGAGGACGCGGCCCTCGACGGCGGCGCCGCGACTGAGGCGCAGGCGCAGGTCGCGCTGCTCTTCGCCGGCGGCCAGGCGCAGACCGCTCCGCGAGTAGGTCTGGAATCCCTCGGCGCGCACTTGCAGCGTGATCTCGCCGGGGGGCACGTCGTCGAGAGCGAAGGCGCCGTCCTCGTCGCTGCGGCCATGGCTGTACCCGGTGCTGAAACGGGGGCCTCCGGCGGACTGGACGGCGGTGACGAAGGCGTTCTCCACCGGGCTCCCCGCCTCGTCCATGACGACGCCGGAGAGGCGGCCGGCGGGCTCGAGGACGACCGTCACGGGTTCCTCGGTGGGTGGGCGCACGCCCTGCACGTGGCGCTGCGCGTAGCCCTGGCGCTTGACCAGCAGGTTCAGCGGCTCGCCGGGCGACAGGTCGCCGACCCGGAAGCGGCCGTCGGCGCCGGTGCGCAGGGGCTCGCTCTCGTCGCCGCCGCCGCGCTGCGGGCGGAAAAAGGCGAAGCCGCCCTCGACCACCGTCACCTCGGCGCCTTCCAGGGGGCGCCCGTCGGGGTCCGTCACCAGTCCTTCGAGCTGCGCCCCCGGCGCCAGGATCACGGTGCCCAGGTCGACCGTGGCTTCGCCCCGCGGCAGCTCGACGCCGGGCACCTGCTGCGGTGCGAAACCGTGCGCCGCCACCTGCAAGGCGAAGCGCCCGGACGCCGCGTCGGAGATCTCGAAGCGGCCGTCGGCGTCGGTGGTGGCGTCGTAGCCGCCGTCGTCACCGCCGCTGCCGAGGCTCCTGTAGAAGCTGCGCATGGATGCGGCGGAGAGCTCCGGTTGCAGGCTCACCTCGGCGCCGGGGACGGGAAGGTCGTCGCCGTCGACGACGTAACCGAAGGCCGCGACGCCGGCGCTGAGGACGATCTCCACCGGCTCCCCGTCGCCCTCCTCCAGCGCCGCCACGGCGACCTCCTGGCTGGCCGGGGCGAAGCCGTCGGCGTTGACCCGCACCTCGTAGACCGTCCCCGGCGCCAGGCCGGTGAGGCGGAAGACGCCGTCGTCGCCGCTGACGGTCCGCGATTCCCGGTCGCTCACCGGGCCGCGCCAGCGCCCGGTGATCAGCTCCGTGGCGAGCAGCCGGGCGCCGGCCACCGGCTCGCGGTCCTGGTTCACCACCCGACCGGCGATGGCCGCGGTGGGGGCGAGCAGCAGGGTGGCGAGCTGGCCGGCCGCCGGCGGCGTCTCGGCGCTGGGCAGAAAGCCGGCGGCGGCGGCGCGCAGGCGCAACCAGGGCTGGCTGGCGACGGGAAGCGGCACGGAAACGGAGAAGCCGCCCTGCGGGTCGCTGTGCACGGCGGCCTCGGGATGGCCGTCGGGCCACACCAGGGCGCCGGCGACGGGCGAGCGGTCCGGCGACGCCAGGGTGCGGCCGGCGAGGCTCGCCTGCGCCGCCAGGGAGACGATGCGCGGGTCCGGCGGCTGGCTCACGCCGTCGCCTTCGGTGGCGGCCGGCCGCAGCACCGCCGTGCCGTAGCGGCCGGCGGCGTCGTGAACCACCAGGCGCACGCCGGCGCCGTCGGGCAGCCAGACCTGGAGACGGCCGTCGTCGCCGCTGCGCGCCAGGGGCACGGCGCCGTCTTCCGTCGGCTCGTCGTCGGCGGGAAGCACGGAGACGACGGCGCCCGCCACCGCCGCGCCCTCGGCGTCGCGCACCTCGACGTTGACCGGCCGGGCGGCGGCCAGGCGCAGGGTGAGGACGGCGCCGTCGCTCTGCGCCGAGGTCGGCGCCAGACCTGGGGCGGCGGCGGTGACGCGCAGCGTTTCGCCATGCCGCCGCGGCAGGGTGGCGGTGCCGTCGTCGCCGCTCACCGCGAGGCGCCGCTCCGGGTAGCCGCGCAGCCGGCTGCGCCAGCGCCGCGGGGGCGCGTCCGCCACCTGCGCCGTCAACCGGGCGCCGGCCACCGGCTGGCCCGCGCCGTCCACCAGGCGCACCGTGAGTCCTTCGTCCGACGGCAGCGGCAGCGGCGGCGCTTCCTCGGCGTCGAACAACGGTCCGACGACGGCGGAGGTCGCCACCCGGCCCGCCGCCCGCACCGTCAGCTCCCACAGCTCGCCGGCGGCGGCGGGGAGGGAGAAGCGGCCGTCCTCGCCGCTGGTCGCCGTCGCCAGCGGCGGCGCAGCGTCGCCGCCGAGGGCGTCGACGCCGGCCTGGTGGGGGGAACGCGGCGGCCGCAGCTCGAGGCGGGCGCCGGCCAGCGGCGCGCCGCCGTCGTCCACAACCTGACCGCTGAGCTGTGGCCGCGCCGGCGCGGCGGCGGCCGCGGACGCGACGGCCGGCGGCAGGAGAGCGAGGGCGAGGAGGGTGACGAGGACGCTGGCGAGGACGAAGCCCACGAAACGCGGCTCGCGGTGGCACGCTGCTAGGCGCATGGAAATCTCCGGGGTGTCGAATCGGGTCCCTCGCGTCGGCGGTCGGGAAGTCACTGTGGAAGTCACTGCGGTGGAAGTCACTGCGGTGGAAGTCACTGCGGCGGAAGTCACTGCGGCGGAAGTC
>Ga0210095_1000142_pt1 | contig 22792 bp, 24 predicted proteins | sample China_Galinas_PW_FD_184861 | JGI IMG/M metagenome (GOLD analysis project Ga0210095, IMG submission 184861) | Wetland microbial communities from San Francisco Bay, California, USA, that impact long-term carbon sequestration - China_Galinas_PWA_D1... | ecosystem: Environmental > Aquatic > Marine >...
GTGGAGGTTCAAGTCCTCTCCTGGGCACCAGAAGCATGACCCCTGCGGGGCCACGCTTCTGAAGTCAGGACAGGAGTGCCTCCAGGGCTTCTGCACTTGTCGTGGTTCAAGTCCTCTCCTGGGCACCAGAAGTCTGACTCTTTTGCAGCGCAATCTGCCGCTGCACGTCGTTGAACAGCTCGTCCCTCAGGCCCAGCAGCTTGAACATCTCCACGACCTGGAAGAAAGGTGCGGCCAGATTCGCCTGGATCGGATGCCGGATCAGCACGGGCATGGACCGCTCGATCGCATGGCCGATGAATTGCGCGGCGTAGCCGCCCAGGAATGCGGCGGCGGCGATCGTGCCTGAATAGCGCAACGGCAAGTCGCCGAGCACGGCCGCGAGCTGTGCGATCAGCAAGCCCAGCACGAGGAAGGCGATCGCGAACACCGCGTCGAGCGTGAGGTAGAACAGGAAGAATCCGACGACGACGGCCTGCGCCAGGTCGAACCTGAAGTCGTTGACGGTCACTTGGACCCAGCTAAGCGGGATCAACACGCCGAGCATGATCGTCGGAATACCGATCAGGTGCACGAACACATTCGCCGGGTGCTGATGCGAGGCCGCGTAGCCCGTCAGCATGTCCATCAGTTTGCCCTTCCGTTTCATGATTCGTGCCGCATCGTCTGCCTGCCAAAGATTATACTCGGACAAGTAATCCGTCATTCGGGGGAGATCCATGGGATTGTTGATAACGGGCGTCATCATCTGGTCCGGAGTGCACCTGTTCCCGGCGCTGGCGCGGGGACCGCGCGAGGTCCTGATCGCGAAGCTCGGCCGGAATCCCTATCGGGGCCTGTTCTCATTATTGATATTCGGCGCGCTGGCGCTGATCGTGATCGGCTGGCGGTCTGCCGCGCCGGCGGCCGTGTACACGCCGCCGCTCGGCGCGGGTCCTTTCCCCGCCGCGCTCGTATTTTTTGCGTTCGTACTATTTTTCGCCGCGCGCGCGCCGACCAACATCAAGCGCCTGTTGCGGCATCCGCAACTCACCGCGGTCCTCGTCTGGGCGGTCGCGCATCTGCTGGCCAACGGTGCCGACCGCGACCTCGCCCTGTTCGGCGGCCTCGGACTGTGGTCTGTCGCCGAGATCCTGGCGTGTAACCGGCGCGACGGCGGCTGGGTGAGGCCGGCACCGGCGCCGTTCCTCGGCGATGCCGTCGTTGTCATTATCGGTGCCGTGATCTATGCGGTAGTCTTATACTTCCATGGGCGATTGTTCGGCGTATCGCCGTTGGCCTGACCTGCCGGAGACCGCATGAACCTGCCGTTGCTGGCACTGCTCCTGATACTGATCGTCGCGGTCTGGCTGATCTTTCGCCTGCGTCGCGGCCCCACGGATACCCGGCCGGCCTCCGTCCCGCGTCCGACGCCGCCGGCGTCGGCCTACCATGCGGTCTCGATCAAGCTGGCCGACTTTCCCTGCAACGCGGCCCAGGAAATTGCCGGCAAGCGCTACCTGTCCGGCGAGGCACCGAAATTGCCGCTGCCCGGTTGCACCAACGCGTCCTCGTGCAGTTGCCGATTCGTTCACCACAAGGATCGCCGCACCGGCAAGGACCGGCGCAGCCCGTTCGGCCCCGCGGGCTTCGGCCCGGCCACGGGCAATTACTCGAAGGAGCAGCGTTCGGGCCAGGACCGCCGGGCCCGTGACGACGACGACGACTACTTCTGAGGATCAATACCCGGAGGCGGTAAGGGTCTGCTGGTACGCTTCGAGATTCTGTTCGGCCTTCGCCCGCTCGGCAACCAGCGACTCGATCTCTGATTCGAGTTCGCCGCTGCGTTCGGATAGCTTCTTCATCTCGGCCAGCAGCTGGATGCGCTCATCCTTGGTCGTCTCGTTGTCGATCAGATCCACACCGATCTGGACGATTCGGTCCTCGGCGTTCTTGAGCTCGTTCTGGCGTGCGTAGATCGCGGAGTTGGTGCTGTTCACGGTCGCCCGCAAACTGTACAGCTTGTGGCCGGCGTTGTAGGCATCGACGAATCCGTTCTCGAGTTCCTGCGGACACACGCCATAGTACTGCCCGCCGTTGACACCGTGGCTGAAGCCGCGGCCGGGCTGACAGAACTCCTCCAGGCCCTGGCTGCGGCCGGCCTGGTAGGCATCGAAGTCCGCCGTGATGCCGTGTTCGGCACACTCCTTGCGATGCCGGGTGAAGGCGTCGCTCGTATAGCCCCGCGCGCCGTCTTCGAAGCCGACGGCTTTCCAGTCGCTGGCCGCACATTCTTCCGCACTCATGGAGGCGCAGCCGCTCAGGACCGCACCGAGCATCGATACTGCTAGCGTCCGTCCAAGGTTCATTGGTAACCCCTTTGCACTTTCGTTTTCGAGAGTCTGCACCAGAGATTATCGACAGCGCCTGAACCGATGCTGAAAACTGCGCCCTGTTGCGCTTTCCGGAGGTGGTCAATGTGACCTGCGTCACAGTGACGAGTCCGTGCGGCCGATAATCTGGTCACGGAGGCAGACGCACGATGGATATCGAGAACATCAGCGGCGCGGCAACCGTGGCCCTGTCCTGCACGGTCGTCTTCGTCCTGATCGCAAAATCATGGCAGGTGCTTTCGCGCAGCGTCGGACCGGCGCCGAGTTTTGCGGACAGCATCATGCGCGAGGCCGCGCAGCGCTTCCGTGACGAATTCGAGCGCCTCTCCAGTAGCCAGTCGACTTACCTGAGCGCTACCCTCGTCTTCGCGGTGTTGTTCGTGTCGGCTCGCGAGTTGAACGCCGAGCGACTGTTCGCCGGCTACCCGGCCTGGCAGCTGTACGTGGTACTCGGCGTCGTCGGCGCGGGCGCGTTCCTCGCACTCTTCCAGCTGGCCCGGACGATACTTTCCCGGCGGCGGATCCGTCTGCTGCGCGACGCCAACATCGCGATCGGGCACCAGTTGCAGTCGATCTCGGCAGGTTTCGGTCGCGTCTACCACGACGTCGAGACTTCGGCCGGCATCATCGATCATGTCATCGTCGGGCAGAGCGGCGCGTATGCGATCAACGTCTGCGCACGCCGCCCGATCCGCAACGGCAGTGTTCAGCTCGAGGGCAACGAACTCGTATTTCAGCCGCGCGGTACATCGGAATCGATCGTGCAGACATCGGCACGAACTGCGGCCCTCGAACGCGAGTTCCGGCGCTTGCTCGACCACCGCGTCCGCATCCGTTCGGTGCTCGCCGTTCCGGGCTGGCAGGTGAACAGCCAGTCCAGCGAAGATCACCTCGTCGTCAACGACAAGAGCCTGCCCATGCTGCGCGGCTGGAGGGATCGCTCGGATTACCTCATGGACGAGGACGTCGATTCGCTGCACCAGCTCCTGACGACACGCTGCCGGTTGGTGGCGCAATCCCGCAAGGCGAGCGACTGATCCCGCGCTTGAATCACAGCGGCACGAGCCTGCTGCCAAGTTCGCCTTTGTCGATCACGTCCACGAATTCGTCCGCGAGTGCCTGGCATTCGCTGACGACCCGGCGCCAGATTCGTATGCGCTCGGAGGGCGCGTAGCGCCGGAAATCGAAGCGGTCGGGGATCTTCGCGTTCGGCAGCCGCGCGACGAATTCCGGTGACGGGCAGACCAGGATCGTCCGATCCGTATTGGCCGGATCGGCGCGCCGCCAGGGCAGCCGCTTGTCGAACCAGCCCGGTGTAATGCGGCCGAAGAAGTGTGGATACAGCGTCAGGCGATCGCCGTCGCCGAGCGGCAGATCGAGATGGTAGTCGATGATGCCGCCGTCCCGATAGACGCCCGGCATCGCCCGGGCGATGTCGTGGACTCCGGACAACACCAGCGGGATCGACCCGGTCGCGACGATGGCATCGTCCAAGTTGTCCACGCCGATGCGCACCCGCTGCAAGGGGAAATCGTCGACATCGAAGAATGGCGGCAGGTCGCGGGCATCGAAGAACAGCACACGCTCGAAAAACAGGCGCAGGCTGCGGCGGCTGACGGCATTCAGCGATGCCGCCGCGGCGAGGACTCCGCCGAGGATCCAGCGTGTATCCAGTGCCGCGACGTGCCGTGCGCGCACAGCGAGTATATGCGTGCGCAGTACCGGGTGATCGAGGATCTCCTGCGGGCCGCTCTTGTCGAGCAGCACCGTGAGGATTTCACGGCTCTTCGCGGTGATCTCGCGGATGTCCGGCTTCGCGCTGTACGACTGGTAGATGTAGGCATCCTCGAAGCGCTCGATGGCGTCGAGCGGGTCGTGCTGTGCGTAGCAGGCGAAACGCCACGAGCCGATCGACGTCCCGACCAGGTGTACCGGCGCCTCGAGCGCGGGCAACACGCGCGAGACGATGGCGCGATCGAGTTGGCTGAGCACAAGCCATTTTGCGCCGCCCGATGCTCCGGCGATCGTGCCGATGCGGTCCACCGCGAACCCGTCCCGCCTGACCGTTTCCAATGCGGCGGGTCCCGCCTTGAAAATGAGATTGCGAGTCGACACGTCGAACCGGGTCCCGTCGCCGCTCTACTCGAACGGGTGCCGCTTGATAATCGTCTGTTCGCGATCGGGGCCCGTAGAGATGATGTCGATCGGCACACCCGCGAGTTCCTCGATCCGCGCCAGATACTTGCGCGCGTTCCCGGGCAGCGCGGCAAACTCGGTGATGCCGACCGTCGAGGCCTGCCAGCCGGCGCATTCCTCATATACCGGCTCGCATCGCGCAAATCGGTCTACCAGCACCGGCACGCCGGCGACTGGTTCACCGTCGATCTGGTAACCGACGCAGATCTGGATGGTCTCAAATTCGTCGAGCACGTCAAGCTTGGTGACGCACAACCCGGAGACGCTGCTATTGATGATCGAACGCCGCAGGGCAACCGCATCGAACCAGCCGCAACGGCGCGGTCGCCCCGTCGTAGCGCCGAATTCAGCGCCGACGCGCGCGAGGTGCTGCCCCTGGTCGTCGAACAGCTCGGTAGGAAACGGTCCCGCGCCCACGCGCGTCGTGTAGGCCTTGACGATGCCGAGGATGTAGTCGAGATTGCGCGGACCGATGCCGGTCCCGGTACTCGCCGCGGCGGCGACGGTATTCGACGATGTCACGAACGGATAGGTACCGTGATCGATATCGAGGAACGTGCCCTGCGCTCCTTCGAACAGGATGCTCTTGCCGGCGTTCGCGAGGTCCTGGAGTATCTGTGTGACGTCGGCGGTTATCGGTGCCACGACATCGGCCGCAGTCAGCGCCTGGTCGAGCACCTTGTCGAAATCGACGGGCTCGGCGCGGAAATAATTCTTCAGCAGGAAGTTATGATAGTCCAGCACTTCGCCGAGCTTCGCCGCGAAATGTTCCCTTACGAACAGATCGGCCACGCGCAGCGCCCGCCGCGCCGCCTTGTCCTCGTAGGCCGGACCGATGCCGCGCCCGGTCGTGCCGATCGCCGCGGCGCCTCTCGATTTCTCGCGTGCCAGGTCCAGCGCTGCGTGTGACGGCAGGATCAGCGGGCAGCCGGGGCTGATGCGCAGGCGTTCGAATACCGGGACTCCGTTCGCGATGAGCGCGTCGGCTTCCTGTACGAGCGCGTCGAGCGACAGTACGACGCCGTTGCCGATCAGGCAGCTCACGCCGTCGCGCAGGATGCCCGACGGGATCAGATGCAGAACGGTCTTCTTGCCGCCGATCACCAGCGTGTGACCGGCATTGTGACCGCCCTGGAAGCGCGCCACCGCGGCGGCACGGTCGGTCAGCAGATCGACGATCTTGCCCTTACCTTCGTCGCCCCACTGGGTGCCGATGACCACGACGTTCTTGCCCATCAGTTCCCCGTATTGTCAGTGCCGGACCACGAAGAGCAGCAACAGCCCGGCGATCATCGAGACCAGGCCGACTGTCCGCAGCTGATTGTCACTCAGCCGAACGATTTGTGCCACCAGCTGCTTGTAGCGGCCCGGGCGGACGAACGGCAGCATGCCCTCGATCACCAGGACCAGCGCAACGGCCGTCAGAATCTCGGTCCAGTTCACCGACGTACCGGCTAGCGCTTGCCGTCGGAATCGTTCAGGTACCGGAAGAAGTCACTGTCAGGATCGAGTACGAGCAGGTCGCCGGGCTGGCCCATCGACTTGCGGTAGGCGTTGATGCTCCGATAGAACGCGTAGAACTCGGGGTCCTTGTTGTACGCATTGGCATAGATCTCGGCGGCTTTCGCGTCACCTTCGCCGCGGATCGTTTGCTCTTTCTTGTAGGCATCGGCCAGGATGACGGTGACCTGCCGGTCCGCGTTGGCACGCTTGGTCTCTTCGGCCTTGCGGCCTTCCGCACGCCGCTCGGCCGCGATCCGCTTGCGCTCTGCCGCCATCTGACGGTAGACCGATTCCTTAACGTCGTCCATGAACTCGACCTGCTTGACACGGAAATCGACCAGCTCGACGCCGAGGTCCTCGGCCGTACCTGCCGCAGTCTCCAGCATGTCGCGCATCAGCTCGGCACGGCCGACCGAAATCGCCTCCTGCACCGAACGTTTGCCGAATTCGGTTACCACGGCGTTCTTGATGATTTCGGATAAGCGGTCGTTCGCAACGGCCTGCACCCCTCCCGTCGAGATATAGAACTGGCGCGGATCGACGATGCGATACTTGACGAAGAAGTCGACGTTGAGCGCCTCATTCTCGGCCGTGAAGATGCGTTCCGGGCGATCCGAGATCGTCAGGATCCGCTTCGGGAATTTGCGCACGTTCTGCACCAGCGGCCACTTCCAGTGCAGCCCGGGCTGGTAGTCGGTCCTGACGACCTGGCCGAGCTGCAGCTTGATCGCGAGATCACGCTCGTTGACCGTGAAGGCAGACAGGCCGAGCCCCACGAAGATCAGGCCAAGCAGCACGACGACCATGAAACGTGCACTGCTCATTGCCGGGTCCTCCTGTCGCGTGGATCGCCGGAATTGCTGCTGCTGTCCGACGACGACGCCGGGGCGGCGGACGTGTCGGCGTCGCGGGTCCCGGTGGAATTCATCTGACGGCTTCCGCTTTGCTGGAGCATCTTGTCGAGGGGAAGGTACAGCAGGTTGCCACTGCCTTCCGCGTCGAGGAACACCTTGTTGGAGCGTCCGTACACGTCTTCCAGCGCGTCCAGGTACAGGCGCTCGCGCGTGACGCGTGGGGCTTTTTCGTATTCGGTGAGCAGGGCCTCGAAGCGCGCGGCCTCGCCCTCCGCATCCGCGATGACCCGGTCGTGATACGCCTTCGCGTCTTCGACGATACGCGCGGCCTTGCCCTCGGCCTTCGGGACGACGTCCCTGGCGTACTCATCGGCCTCGAGCGCGTAGCGCTCGCTGTCGTTGCGAGCCTTCTGCGCGTCATCGACCGCGTCCTGCACGCTGGACGGATAGTTAACGGTCTCGAGAGAGATAGAGGTAACCGTGATACCGGCGCCGTAGTTGTCGAGCGTGTTCTGCAGGACCTGGCTCGTCCGCGAGGCAATCTGGTCGCGACTCGTGGTGACCAGCACCTCGAGCGAGGTCGTGCCGACCACTTCGCGCAAGGCGCTCTCCGTCACGTCCTGCAGCGTCTGCTCCGGGTCCACGACCTCGAAGCTGTACTTGACCGGGTCCGTGCGCCGGTATTGCACGACCATCTCGATGTACACGTATTGCTCGTCCGCCGTCAGCATCTCCGTCTTGTAGGAATAGTTGGACACGGCAAAGGCATTGACGAGGTTGACAGTCTCGACAGGGTACGGGATGTGCCAGTGCCAGCCCGGCAGGGTCGTCACCGTATAGGCGCCGAAGCGTTGCACGACGCCGCGTTCGGCCTCATCGACCCGGTAGAACCCGGTCGCCGCCCAGGCGACCAGCAGCAATATCGCCAGCGCGTAGCCGCCACCGCCGCCTCCTGGCCTGCCGCCGCCGCTACCGCCGCCCAGCAGGTTTCCGAGCCTGCGCCGCCAGTCGCGTACCATCCGATCGAGATCGGTCGGTTCGTCGCCGTCGCGTTTCCAGGGATCCTTGCCGTTTCCGGGATCGTTCCAGGCCATGTTCGTCCGCTTGTGTTCAGGTTGTCGCCGTCGCCGGCTTCTGCACCGGCAGCGGCTGTAGCAATTCAGGCGACAGGTTCTCGCGTTTCATGAAGCGTTTGAGATCCTGCTCCGCAAGCTCGAATTCGATCGTCCAGCCGCCATCTTCGCACGCCTCCTCGCTCAGGACAGCTCCGATTTCGAACAAGCGCGCCCGCTGGCGGCCTTGCGTGGGCTCGAGATGCAGCAGGCCTCGCATCGTCTTGCGGATCAGGCGCTCGCGAATCACGTCCAGCAGTTGCGATATACCCTCGCCGCTGACCGCGGACAGCCAGACCGCGCGTCCGAGCCCGTCACGATCGATCCTCGTGCGCGGCTTCCTGTCGAGCTTGTCAATCTTATTGTACACACGCACTTGCGGGATGCGGTCCGCTTCGAGCTGTCTGAGCACGGCATTCACCTGCCGCACGTGCTGCCAGCGATTGCTGTCACCGGCGTCGATCACGTGCAGTATCAGGTCGGCTTCACGAGCCTCCTGCAGCGTCGAGCGGAACGCCGCGATCAATTCGTGGGGCAGGTCACGCACGAAGCCGACCGTGTCCGCGAGCACGACCTCGGGCCCGGCCGGCAGTTCGAGACGTCGCACGGTCGGATCCAGCGTCGCGAACAGCTTGTCCTCGACATAGACGCTCGCGTTCGTCAGCGCGTTGAACAGCGTCGACTTGCCGGCGTTCGTATACCCCACCAGCGCCACCGTGGGGACTTCCGCGCGCACGCGGTTGCGCCGGTTCATCGTGCGGCGCGCGTCCACCTGGGCCAGCCTGGCGTTCAACTGACGGATCCTCCCGCCGATGAGACGGCGGTCGGATTCGAGCTGGGTTTCACCCGGTCCGCGCAGGCCGATGCCGCCCTTCTGGCGTTCCAGGTGCGTCCAGCCGCGTACGAGGCGCGTCGAGAGATGCTCGAGCTGGGCGAGTTCGACCTGCAGCTTGCCCTCGAAACTGCGCGCGCGCTGCGCAAAGATATCGAGAATCAGCCCCGCCCGGTCCAGCACGCGGCATTTCAGGCTGGCTTCGAGATTGCGCTCCTGGCTCGGCGACAGCGCCGCCGAAAAGATCACGAGCTCGGCATCGTGTGCCGCGACGCCGGCCGCCAGTTCGTCGAGCTTGCCCTTGCCGATGAAACAACGCGGATCGGGCCGCCGTCGGCCGCTGACGATCTCGCCCACGACCACGGCTCCCGCCGAGCGGGCCAGCTCGGCGAATTCCTCACGTTCGGTGGCGTCCGGAGCGCCCTCGGGGCTCGCGTGGACCAGGATTGCACGTTCGCCGCTATCCGGCCGTTCAAACAAGAACGACCTCCCGCGGCGTCTTTGGCCTCAAACTAATCGTCTCCTGCCTCGTCGTCCGGCAGCGGCAAGCGCACGTTTCGCGACGGGACGACTGTCGATATCGCATGCTTGTACACCATTTGGTTGACGCTGTTCTTGAGCAGCACGACGAACTGATCGAACGAATCCACCTGACCTTGCAACTTGATGCCGTTCACGAGATAGATTGAAACCGGCACCTTTTCCTTGCGCAATATGTTCAGGAAGGGGTCTTGCAGGGTTTGCCCTTTAGCCATTTTGGGGTCTCCTTATTCTTGTGATTCTATTGAACACCGCTTCCCGGTGGCGCCGGATGCCCATAGCGAGTTCAGCCTAAGCGTCGAAAAATTCTATCAGAGTCCTCGATATGGCGTCGATTGTACCCGCTTCAAGTGGGTCGAAGCGGGTCAGTGACGCCTCGCTGCGGAGCCAGGTAATCTGGCGCTTGGCGAGCTGTCGCGTGGCGGCCAGCGCCCTGTCCCGCGCCTGGTCGAGGGTCGTGGCGCCGTCCAGGTGTTCCCACAGCTGCCGGTAGCCGACCGCCCGCATCGACGGATGCCTGCCGGTCAGTCCCTCACGCTCGCGCAGCCCGCGCACTTCTTCAAGGAAGCCGTTGTTTAACATGGCATTTAGGCGGGCCTCGATGCGTTCATGCAGCGTGCGTCGGCGCGCCGGCCACAGTCCGATTCGCAGGTAGTCGTAGCGCGGGGAACCCTGCGCGCCGTCCTGTTGCCACGCGCTGAGCGCCTTGCCGCTGGCCAGCCAGACCTCCAGGGCACGCTGGACGCGCTGGCTGTCGTTGGGGTTGATGCGCGCCGCGGCCACCGGGTCGACCTCCGCCAGCCGCGCATGCAGTGCGGGCCAGCCGCGCTCGCCGGCTTCGCGGTCGATCTCCGCGCGCAGTCCGGGATCCGCCGCCGGGAGTTCCGCGATGCCGCCGGTCAGGGTCCGGAAATACATCATCGTGCCGCCGACCAGCAACGGGATACGCCCCGCCGCGACGATGCCATCCATCTCGGCGAAGGCGTCGCGCACGAACTCGCCGGCCGAGTAGCTTTGCTCCGGATCGCGGATGTCGATCAGGCGGTGCGGCACCCGGCGCAGGGTCTCTGCATCCGGCTTGGCGGTGCCAATGTCCATGCCGCGGTACACGAGCGCCGAATCCACGCTGATGACGTCGAGGGGAAAGCGCATACAGAGGCGGATGGCCGCCTCCGTCTTGCCCGACGCGGTCGGGCCCATCAAACAGATCGCCCTCGCCACGGCTGCGCTCAGCGGCCGCGCAGGAACAGCCGATCGAGTTCCGCCATCGTAATCGCCGTCCACGTCGGCCTGCCGTGGTTGCACTGGTCCGCCCGGTCGGTGCGTTCCATCTCGCGCAGCAGCGCATTCATCTCGTCGAGAGACAGCGTGCGATTGGCACGCACGGAGTGATGGCAGGCCATCGTCGCCAGGAATTCGTCGCACGCCGCTTCGATGCGGCTCGCGTCCTCGGCGTCGGCAAGATCCGACAGCACATCGCGCAGCAATGCCTCGGCGTCCGCGCCACGCAACAGGGCAGGCAACTCGCGTACGACGACGCTGGCCGGCCCGGCCCGGTCGACGACGAGACCCAGTTTCGCCAGCGCATCGGCCGCCTGTTCGACGAGGCGCGCCTCGCTCTCGGACACGGCAACCGTGACCGGCACCAGCAACGGCTGGCGGACCAGGCCCCTGTCGTCGAAGTCGCGCTTGAGCTTCTCGTAGGTGATCCGCTCGTGCGCCGCGTGCATGTCGACGACGACCAGGCCGTCGCGGTTCTCGGCCAGCACGTAGACGCCGCCGAGCTGCGCCACCGCGTAACCGAGCGGCGGCAGCTCGGCGCCCGATTCGACATCGGCCGCGGCCAGCGGTGCGACATTCGACATCGCCCGATAGGCGGCGAGTGTCTCGCGCACCGAGCCGCCGCCCGGTGCACGGTGTGCGTGCGGCAACGACATCGATGCCTGCCGGCCGCCCTGCGCGGTCGCGATGGTCGCGGGCGCGGGTGCGCGGCCGCCGGGCCGCGTATCGCCGAGCGCGACTTCGATGGCCTGCGACACGACGCCGTGCACTCGTCGACCGTCGCGGAAACGCACCTCGTGCTTTGCCGGGTGAGCGTTGGCGTCGACGCTGGCCGGGTCCACCGTCAGCGCGAGGACATACGCCGGATAGCGGCCGTGGAACAGGACGTCACGATAGGCGTGCCGGGCTGCGTGCGAGAGCGTCTTGTCGCTGATGCTGCGGCCATTGACGAACCAGTACTGCAGGTCCGCCTGGCTGCGATGGAAGGTCGGCTGGCCGATCCAGCCCGACAGCGCGATCCCGTCCGCCTCCCGCTCGATATGGATTGCCTGCCCGGCAAATGCTTCGCCGCACAGCGCCGCGATGCGCGCCAGGCGAGCGTCCGCGTCCGTCGCCGCGGCGAGTTGCAGCACCGTACGCCGGTTGTGCGTCAGCGTGAATGCGACGTCGGGCCGTGCCAGCGCGAGCCGGCGGACCCAGTTTTCGACATGGCCGAATTCCGTCCGCTCCGTACGCAGGAACCGGCGCCGGGCGGGCGTATTGTAGAAGAGGTCATGGACCTCGACCGTGGTGCCCGGCGGATGCGCGGCGGGTCGGGATTCGCTGATGTGGCCGCCCTCGGCCTCGACCTGCCAGGCCGCGTCGGCGTCCCGCGCGTGCGAGCACAGTGTCAACCGCGCGACCGAGGCGATGCTCGGCAACGCTTCGCCCCGGAACCCGAGCGAGGCGACCGCCTCGAGATCCTCGAGCGAGGCGATCTTGCTCGTCGCATGCCGCGCGAGCGCCAGCTCCAGCTCGTCGCGAACGATCCCCGCGCCGTTGTCGCGCAGCCGGATGAGCTTGTGTCCACCGGCGAGGATGTCCACCTGCACGCTGGAGGCGCCCGCGTCGAGACTGTTTTCGATGAGTTCCTTGACCACCGACGCCGGGCGCTCGACGACCTCGCCGGCGGCGATCTGGTTGACGAGGTGACTCGGCAGTTGCTGGATAGGCATGCGGCTGGCGGGCGAGGCGGATCGAGCCCGTCATTTTTTCAAATCGGCGCCGAAATGTCTCGTGGCGCGCGACGGACGGTACGCCGTCTAGGTACCGGGAAAGATCGGGATCGACAGCGTCTGGCCCACCCGGATGTTGTCGCCGGAGAGCCGATTCGCGGAACGGATCGCGGACGCGCTGACGTTGTAGCGCTCGGCGATCTCGGACAGGGTGTCACCGGGAGTGATCACGTAACGGACCTGCCGCTCCGGATTGCGGTGCGCGTTCATCGCGATCAGCGTGTCGGGCGGCGGGTTCGCATAGAAGTAATCGCGGATTCCCGCGAGGATCGCATTCGCCATCCGACCCTGCGCGGTCCGATCTGAGAGCCGGCGTTCCTCGGCCGGGTTCGAGATGTAGGCGGTCTCCACGAGTATCGATGGCATGTCCGGCGACTTGAGCACGAGGAACCCGGCCTGCTGCACGTTGCGGCGCCGGACCTCGCCGACCCGCGACATCTCGCCGATCACGCTCTTGCCGACCTCGAGGCTGGCGCCGAGCGCGGCATTCTGCGACAGGTCGAGCAGCACGGATGCCAGTACGTCGTCCTTGTCGTCCAGCGACACGCCGCCGACCCGCACCGCCGCGTTCTCGCGCTCGGCGAGCAGGCGCGATTCCTCGTCGCTCGCACCCTTGAGCGACAACGCATAGACCGTGGCGCCGTCGACTCGCCGGTCGGATACCGCATCGGCATGGATCGATACGAACAGGTCGGCGTGGTGCTCATGCGCGATCGCCGTGCGCCGGCGGTGATCGATGTAGTAGTCGCCGGTGCGCACCAGCACCGCACGCATGCCCTGTTCGGCATCGATGCGCGCGGCGAGCTGCTTCGATATTGCCAGGGCGACGTCCTTCTCCTTGGTCCGGTACTTGCCGATCGCACCGGGGTCGTGGCCGCCGTGCCCCGCGTCGACGGCGACGACGATGTCGCGTCCCGGCGTGTAGCCCTCGGACGCACGCTTGACGGCATGCAGGCTGCCGTTCCGCTGCAGGTCGATTACGAGACGATCGCCGTAGGCACCGTTGGGACCGGCCGTGAAACTGCGCGAGCGCACGTCTTCGTTGAGATCGAGCACGACGCGCAGCTGGCCATCCGAGCGCAAACCGCTGCGGATAGAGCGCACGGCACCGGCGCCGGCGGGCATGCGCGCGAGCGCCTTGCCGAGACGCCCGTCCTTGAGATCGACGACGAGGCGATCCGGCCCGCGCAGGGTAAAGATGCTGTGTTCGGCCGGGCCGGAGAGGTCCAGCACGACGCGTGTCTTGCCGTTCTCGGCCCAGATCCGGATGGCCTCGATCGTCGTCGCCGCATTTGCCGTCGCGGCGAGCAGCATCAGGAAGGCTATCGAGATCAGGCGTCTGCCGGGCATCGCGTTGGGCACAGTCAGTTCCGGGATTATGTCGGGTGAGTATACCGTTGCCGCGGAAAATTCCAATGCCTTTCCTTTGCAAAATTATGAGGATACTGGCCTAAGTTAATCCAGTGGCTGACCCTCCATTGCCGCGACCAGAGCGCGGCCGCGGGCGCTCAGTCCGGTGAATTCCGCGTCCCGGCCCGCACCGGAGTAGCTGAGGCGCAGCAAGACATCCGCGGCACCCGCCAGCGCGGGCGCCCGCTCCGGCCACTCGACCAGGCGCAGGCCCTCGTCGAGTTCGCCGAAGCCGAGGAACGGCAGTTCCTCTTCGCTGGAAACACGATACAGATCAATGTGGTAGACGGTCACGCCCGGGAGCTCGTAGGGCTCGACGAGCGTGTAGGTGGGACTCGGGACCGGTCCGGCGTGTCCCAGCGCGGCGATCAGCGCGCGGGCAAACGAGGACTTGCCGGCGCCGAGCTCGCCCTCGAGCAGTACCAGCCAGCCTGCCTTGTCGGCCGGCAGCCGGGTACCGAACTCGGCGGCAAATGCGGCGGTCGCCGCGGCATCCGCCAGGTGCCGCCTCATGGATTGACGACGCCACGCAGCTCGGCCAGCAGGTCCGACGCGATGAGGCCGCGCTCGCCTCGCGCGGCGGCCCGGTCGCCGGCCCGCGCGTGCGCCTCGACGCCGACCGCGGCCGCCGCAGGCAGCGCCAGACCCTGCGCCAGCAGGCCCGCGATGATGCCCGTCAGCACGTCGCCCATGCCCGCGGAGGCCATGCCCGGGTTGCCGGCGCTGCAAAGCCACGGCGCCTCGTCGGCGGGGGCGCTGACCAGGGACCCTGCACCTTTCAGCACCACGGTGCCGCCGTAAGTCTCGGCAAGCGCGTCGAGTGCCGCCCGCCGGTCCTCCTGGACCGCAGCCGCGGTACTCCCGAGCAGGCGCGCCGCTTCGCCCGGATGCGGTGTGATGATGCGCGAATCGTTGCGAGCGGGCGTCGCGGCCAGCCAGTTCAGCGCATCGGCGTCCCAGACACACGGCCCGTCCCGCGCGGCGAGCGCCTCGAACAACGCGCCCGCCCAGTCCGAGCGGCCGAGTCCCGGACCGAATGCGACGACGTCGGCGCGCGCCAGCAAGGGCTCCAGATCCGCGGGCCTGCTGACAGCGTGGGGCATCAACTCGGGCCGCGCCGTGGCGACGAGGGCGGCATGGTCGGCGTGCGTCGCGATGCTGACGAGGCCGGCGCCGCTGCGCAGCGCGGCCTCTCCGCACAGCCGGACCGCCCCGGGCATGCCCGCGCCGCCGCCGATCACGAGCACGTGACCGAATTCGCCCTTGTGCGCGCCGCGGCGGCGCGGCGCCAGCGCACGCCGCATGAGGGCGTCGTCGATGCGCCGATACGCCGCCGGTTTGCCGTCCCGGGCAGCCTGCGGCAGGTCCAGACCGCTGAACAGGATCTCGCCGCAGAGGTCCGGCCCGTGGCCGAGGAACTGTCCCGACTTCAGGCCCACGAAGGTCATCGTCTGGTCGGCGGACACGGCACAACCGAGCACGCGGCCCGAATCGCCGTGCAGTCCGGTCGGGATGTCGAGCGCGAAGACGGGCGCGGGATGTTCGTTCATCGCCCGAACCGCGCGCGCGAATTCGCCTTCGACGTCGCGTTCGAGCCCGCTGCCGAGCACTGCATCGACCAGCAAACCGGCGTCCGCATCGAGCTGGCCGGACCAGGGCACGGCGACGCCGCTTTCGGCGGAGAAGTCGCCGCAGGCCGTCGCAGCCTCACCGGCGAGCGAAGCCGGATCGACCAGCGTGACGACCGACACGGCAATGCCCTCGGCGGCGGCGAGGCGCGCGACGACATAACCGTCGCCCGCGTTGTTGCCGGCACCGCACACTACCTGCCAGCGGGTCGCTTGCGGATAGCGCGCACGCGCCGCCTGGAACGCAGCCATACCCGCGCGCGTCATCAGCGTGTATCCCGGGATTCCGCTCTCGATCGCCGCGCGGTCGATCGCGCGCACGGTTTCCACGGAATAGATCTCTGCCGGCAACGACGTCATGGCGGCGATTATACTGTGGCGCACCGGAGGACCTGCATTGTCGCCTGCCAAACCCTTCTCATACGACCAACTCGCCGAGCTGAAGACCGCGATCGCACAGTGGGGCCGGGAGCTCGGCTTCCAGCAGATCGGCGTCAGCGACACCGATCTCGCAAAGGCCGAGTCCCGGCTGCAGGCCTGGCTCGACGCCGGCGAACACGGAACGATGGACTACATGCGGCGCCACGGCACGCGCCGCAGCCGGCCTGCCGAACTGGTGCCCGGCACGCTTCGCGTAATCTCCGCGCGCATGGACTACCTGCCCGGGGAAGTGGACGACCCCCGCGAGCGGCTCGATGACGGCTCGCGCGGTTACGTGTCGCGCTACGCGCTCGGCCGCGACTATCACAAGGTGCTGCGCCGCCGGCTGCAGGCACTCGCCCGACGCATCGAGGAGCGTACCGGTTCGTCCGGCTACCGCGTGTTCGTCGACAGTGCACCGGTGCTCGAGAAGCCGCTCGCAGAGAAGGCCGGGCTCGGCTGGATCGGCAAGCACACGAACCTGATCAACAAGGACGCCGGTTCGTGGTTCTTCCTCGGCGAGTTGTACACGGACCTGCCGCTGCCGGTCGATCGCAGTGCGTCGGCACATTGCGGTACGTGCCGGGCGTGCATCGACGTCTGCCCTACCGACGCGATCGTGGCGCCCTACCGTCTGGACGCGCGGCGCTGCATCTCCTACTTGACGATCGAGCTGAAGGGTCCGATCCCGGTCGAGTTCCGGCGGGCGATCGGGAACCGCATCTACGGCTGCGATGACTGCCAGCTGTTCTGTCCCTGGAACAAGTTCGCCAGGCCGACGGCCGAAGGGGACTTCGCGCCGCGCCACGGCCTGGACACGGCCGAGCTGACCGAGCTGTTCGCCTGGAGCGAGCAGACCTGGCTGGAGCGGACCGCGGGGAGCCCGATACGGCGCATCGGCTACGAACGCTGGCTGCGCAACGTCGCGGTCGCATTGGGCAACGCCACGACCACGCCGGACGTCATGCGAGCACTCGAGACACGCCGCAATTCGCCGTCCGCACTCGTCGCCGAACACGTGGACTGGGCCATTGCGCAACAGCGGGGTGACCGGTAAGAGATTTCCCGCCTGCAATACTGTGTCACAGTCGATGTTATTCGGCACCGATAGACGCAAGAATGCGGTGTTCTGCAAAGGATTCTGCCTTGCCGTCGACCCTGGCCATCAATTCGGACTACAAGCGCTCCCTCCTCGAGGGCCTGGAGCTGTTCCACGGCGTCGACCCGGATGACGTTCAGGATGCGCTGCAGCGCTGCGACCGGCGCGATATCGCGGCGGCGGAACTTCTGCTGTCGCCGGGAACGCGGAACGAGAACGTGTTCGTCGTCCTGTCGGGCAGCCTCAAGGTGCACGTCGGCTCGGTCGACACGCCGCCGCTGGCCACGATGGAAGCTGGCGCCTGCGTCGGTGAGATGTCGATCATCGAAGACCGCGACCCTTCCGCATTCGTCGTCGCCGCCGCACCCACGCACCTCCTCGTCATCCACCAGACCGTGCTCTGGGAGATGGTGCATGCCTCGCACGAATTCGCGAAGAACCTGCTCATCGTGCTCTCCGAGCGCGTGCGCAGCCACAATCGGGTCATCGCCGACAGCGTCGGCGAGCTGCGCAAGTTCGAGCGGCATGCGAAGACGGATGCCCTGACCGGTCTGAACAACCGGCACTCGATGGAAGAAGTGTTCAACCGCGAGATACAGCGTTGCCGCCGGGACGAACAACCGGTCTCGCTGGTCATGATCGACGTGGACAACTTCAAGGTATTCAACGACCGTTTCGGCCACATAGCGGGCGACCGCGCGCTGTCGGCCGTCGCGAGCATCCTCAGGCACCAGTTCCGGCCGCGCGACCTGCTCGTCCGCTACGGCGGCGACGAGTTCGCCGTACTCCTGCCCGAGATCGACCAGGCGAAGGCGCTCACGATCGCCGAGCGCGTCCGCGAGTCCGTGTGCGGCAACACCGGCAACGGCAACGACTCGCTGGTGCAGATCCCCGTCGAGATCTCGATGGGCGTCGCCGAACTCGCCGCGGAAGGCGATCTCACCAGCCTGCTCCGCGCAGCGGACGAGGCGCTGTACCGCGCCAAGCGCGCCGGCCGCAACACCGTCTCCAACTAGACCGTTACGACGATATTATCGATGAGCCGCGCCTTGCCGAGGTGAGCGGCCGCCATTACGACGAGATCGTCACTATCGCGATCCGGCTCGCTGAGATCGAGCGCCCGACGTATCGCGACGTACTCCGGGCGGAAACCGCCTTCGGCGAGCACGGCCGAAGCCTCCACCTCCAGGTCCGCGTAGTTGCGCTTGCCGTTCTGCAGCTCGCCGCCGACGTGCTTGAGCGTGTGATACAGGAGCGGCGCGATCTTGCGTTCTTCGTCCGAGAGGTAGGCATTGCGCGAACTCATCGCGAGACCGTCCTTCTCGCGCACCGTCGGTGCCGTGATAATGCGTATGCTCAGGCTGAGGTCCTCGACCATGCGCCGCACGATCAGCTGTTGCTGGAAATCCTTCTGTCCGAACACGGCCGCGTGCGGGCGAACGAGGGCGAACAGGCGCGCGACGACGGTCGTCACGCCGTCGAAATGACCGGGGCGGAACGCGCCGCAGAAATGTTCGGTAAGCCCCGGCACCGAGACGATCGTCGCCTGCTCGGTGCCGAACGGGTACACCGTCTCCACATCGGGCGCGAACAGCACGTCCGCGCCGATCTTGCGCAGCCGCAGCGTGTCGCGCTCGAGCGTGCGCGGATAATCGTCGTAATCCTCACCCTCGCCAAACTGCGTCGGATTGACGAACACGCTGACGACGACCCGGTCGGCATGGTGCCGAGCCGCGTCGACAAGGCTCGCGTGGCCGGAATGCAGATTTCCCATCGTCGGCACGATCGCGACGTGCTCGCTCTCGTGGCGCCATTCGGCGAGCTGTTCCCAGAGTTCTCGCTTGCTTTGTATGAATTTCACAGGGAGGTTCCGACCGGCACTCTGCCGTCGCTCAGGAGAAGCAATGTTCGGGCGCCGGGTATTCGCCGCTGCGGACGGCGGCGACGTAGGCCTCGACCGCCGCCAACGGGGAGTCGAGCCCCCGCTGGAAATTACGGACGAAGCGCGGCAGGCGGCCGCGCGTAATATTCAGCATGTCATAGAGCACCAGGATCTGGCCGTCGACCTGCGGCCCCGCGCCGATGCCGATCACCGGGACCTCGAGTTTCTTCGTCACGGCTCCGCCGACTTCGTTCGGCACGCACTCGAGAAGGACGACGTCTGCGCCAGCGTCCTGCAGGCGCTTCGCCGCCGCAACCATCTCGCGGGCCTTGTCGGGTTCCCTGCCCTGGACGCGGAAACCCCCGATCTTGTGCACCGACTGCGGTTTCAGACCCAGGTGCGCACAGACCGGGATGTCGTGCCGGGCCAGGTGTTCGACGATCTCGACCTGGCCTTCGCCGCCTTCGAGCTTGATCATCATCGCGCCACCTTCCTGCATCAGGCGTACGGCATTCGTCAGCGCCTGATCGTTGCTCGTGTAGCTCATGAAGGGCATGTCGGCCATCAGGAAGGCATGCCGCAGGCCCCGTGCCACCGCCTTGCTGTGATAGATGACGTGGTCGACCGTGACCGGCACCGTCGTATCATGGCCCTGTATCACCATGCCGAGCGAGTCGCCGACCAGCACGACGTCGACCCGCGCCGCATCGATCAGCGCCGCGAAACTCGCGTCGTATGCCGTCAGGCAGGCGATCTTCTCACCGTCGGCTTTCATACGCTGCAGCGTCGACACGTTGATCGGCGGCTCGGCCATGTCGCGTTGCTCAAGTTGGGTGTACATGCGAGCTGTCTCTCAGGCCAGCGCGGCCGCCGCGGGATTGAAGAAATGGCGGCCGCCGGTGGTCTTCTCGATCTGCCGGAACAACTGATCGTAGTCGGCGCCGTTCGAGATCGGATCGATCTGCGACGCGTTCACGATCAATAGCGGACCATCGTCGTAGGCATGAAAATAGCGCGCATAGGTATCGTTCAGCCGCTCGAGATAGCGCCGGTCGATCGCCCGCTCGGCCGGGATGCCGCGCCGCGCGATGCGTTCGAGCAGCGCATCGACGGAAGACTGCAGGTAGATCACGAGGTCGGGGACCGGAGGATCGATCTTGAGCGTGGCGACGACCTGGTCGTACAGATCCAGTTCGTCCTGCGTGAGATTGAGTTCGGCGAACAGGCGATCCTTGGCGAACAGGTAATCCGCCACCCGCACGTTCGCGAACAGGTCCGACTGGCGCAACCCTTCGATCTGGCGGGCCCGGGCGAACAGGAAATACATTTGTGCCGGCAACGCCGCCGACCGCCCTTCCCGGTAGAAGCGTTCCAGGAACGGGTTCTCGTACACTTCCTCGAGCACGAGGTCGGCCGACAGGCTCTCTGCGAGCTTGCGTGCCAGGCTGGTCTTGCCGACGCCGATCGGACCTTCGACCGCGATGAAGCGCGGCGTCGACTTGCTGCGTTTCGGTAGGCTCAAATGGCGATACTCTCGTCGTCAGGAGACCCGGGTGATGCGCGGTTCCTGTTCGTCGACCGCGATGTCCGCCACGCGTCCCAGCCCCGGTACTTCGAGGTCGGGCGCGATTTCCCGGAGCGGCAACAATACAAAATTTCTTTGCGCTATGCCCGGGTGCGGCACGACAAGGCCCGGCTCGTCAATGACCGCGTCGGCGTAGACCAGCAGGTCGAGGTCGATGACGCGCGGCCCCCAGCGGGGCCCCGGCTTGCGCCCCTGGTCCCGTTCGATGGCCTTGAGGCGGCCCAGCAGGTCGCTCGGGCCGAGCGCGGTGCGCAGCGTTACGACCGCATTGAGGAAATCCGGCTGGTCCGGCGGCCCGAGCGGTGCCGAACGGTACAGGGAGGAGCGTGCCGTCACCTGCGTGTCCGGCAGTGCCTCCAGGCTCTCGACGGCGCGCGCTATCCGGCGCTCCGGGTCGTCGAGATTGCTGCCCAGCCCGATGTACGCCGCGGATCCGCGGGCCGGGCCGACACTCATGAATTCGTCGCCTGGTTCGGCCGTCGCCGGCGGCGTCGCCGCCGGCGCTTGTCGCCCTGGGTCGACTTGCGCACCTGGAAGCTCTCGGCACGTTCGTCCGGAGACTGGTTCTGCACCTTGCTCCAGAAATCCGCCGTCTCCCGGTCGAACTGGCCGACTTCGGCCAGCAGCGCCATGAAATCGTAGGCCGCGCGGAAGCGCCGGTGGTCGAGCAGTTTCATCGCGCGCTTGCCGGTGGTCTGAGTGAAACGCGGCTGCAGGGCGAGCATCTCCCGCATCGGTATGGTGAACCGGCGCGGTAACGCGATGCGCCGTTGCTGCTGGGCGGAGAGTTCATAGGCCGCCAGGCTCAGCGCTTGCGGCTCCGACATCTGCTCCTTTTCGCGCGTCATTGCCGCGAGCCGCTTTGCCGGCGCCCAGAGGAATACGCCGAGCAGGAACATCGGCGTGACCGACAGGTTCTGCGCGACCCGACGGTCGGTGTTGCGCAATGCGGCCCGTACGAAGTCGCGGAACTCCGCGTCCTCGTCGAGTTCCTGGGCCGTCGCCGGGAAGAGTTCGCCGAACAGCTTGAACTCGCGCAGGAGATCGAAGGTCTTCTCCGCGAAACCCGCCTGGAACAGCTTCAGGAACTCGTCGAACAGCCGTGCCGCCGGCACGCTGACGAGCAGCAGCAGGTCCTGGCCGATCGCCTTTTGCAGTGCCGGGTCGATGCTGAATCCGAGTTTGGCGGCGAAGCGCACGGCACGCAGCATGCGCACGGGATCTTCGCGCAGGCGTTTGTCGGGGTCGCCGATCAGGACGATCCGGCGCTGCTCGATGTCCCGCATGCCGCCCGCGTAGTCCCAGATACTGAAGTCGGCGATGTTGTAGTACAGCGCATTGCAGGTGAAGTCGCGCCGCCAGACGTCCTCCTCGATTGTGCCGTAGACGTTGTCGCGGACGATCCGGCCAGCCTCGTCGCGGACGTGATCGTCGTGGTCGCGGTCCGACGCGGCCCGGAAAGTCGCCACCTCGATGACTTCGCGGCCGAAGCGCACGTGCGCCAGGCGGAACCGGCGCCCGATCAGCCGGCAATTGTGGAACAGGGCCCGCACCTCGTCCGGGGTCGCGTCGGTCGCGATGTCGAAGTCCTTGGGGTGCAGGTCCAGGATCGCATCGCGCACGCCACCGCCCACCAGAAAGGCCTGATAGCCGGCGCTGTGCAGGCGATACAGGACTTTCAGTGCATTCTTGGAAATCTCGTCCCGGGAGACGTTGTGTTCGGCACGGGGGATGATCCGGGGAGCTTTCTGCTGCGGGTTCCCGCTGTTGTTCAAGGTGTTTCCGCTTGAGGATTGGTTAGGCGCCCGTATGATAGCAGCCCGGCCCGCCCCGGGTAGCGGGAAGATGCGCCTGGCGGCACTCGCCGCGCTTGCTCTGACGCGCCGCGCGCAGGCTTGAGCCGGCAACGCAGAGTCGTATAATGGCCGGCCCGCCAGCACGGGCAACAACGCTCCCTTCGTCTAGTGGTTCAGGACGCCGCCCTCTCACGGCGGTAACACCGGTTCGAATCCGGTAGGGAGTGCCAGTTTTGGCAAAGGGCCAACCGGAATCCGGCTGGCCCTTTTTCTTTTGGGGAGATTGGTGATCGCCCGTGCGGTGCCCGTTGCCGTCGGGAGCGGACTTTCAGATCCGGACCCGCAGAGCGCAAAAGTTGTCCGTAACAAGCTGATTTAGCATGGAAAACCGGTAAGATACTGGATATAATAACAGGTCATTCCAAGCCACCCCGGAGGGACCTGTCATGGCATCCGAACCGACCCCCATCGAAGCGCTCGATGCGCGCATCCTGCAACTGTGTACCG
>Ga0210095_1000149_pt1 | contig 22255 bp, 20 predicted proteins | sample China_Galinas_PW_FD_184861 | JGI IMG/M metagenome (GOLD analysis project Ga0210095, IMG submission 184861) | Wetland microbial communities from San Francisco Bay, California, USA, that impact long-term carbon sequestration - China_Galinas_PWA_D1... | ecosystem: Environmental > Aquatic > Marine >...
AATATCAGCCTCAACTCAAATTGGGCCTTGCACTACGAGTGGTTTCCAGAACCACCTTCTCAATAGGATCAGGATCTGCCGTCAAGCAAGGCGTCATCCGTGTTGGACGAGTGTCCGCTTGTGGCCGTAAGCAGACGCCCAAATTCCTACGAGTTCACCCGGCCGAGCGTCCGCTTTCGGCGAAAGCCGACATTCAGTAGTCAGTCGCTTGGATTTGATCCCCCGAGCCTGGACCAGGCTTCAGGTCCTTTCTGCCAGATATATCTGTAACTCGTACGGCCTGGCAAACGAGATCTTCCGCCACGATAAGGTGGCCTCGATAACGGCTGCGAATCTCCGCCAGATTGCCATCGAGATTAGCAAGGCTGCGGCGCATCAGGTGGCTTATCAGCAGCGTGTCCGGCGCCACACTTGCGGCGACTTCTCCGATCCGGCTGGGCACGGCGTGCAAGGTCGTGCCGGACGTCGCCCCTTCGGGTAGCGCCATGTGAACGACGAACAACGATGCGCCCTTCGCAAAGGGTACGAATTCGGGCTCGCCCAGGGTCTGGTCTCCCGCGAAGACGAGTACGACATCCCCGACCGTGACGCGAAACGCCAGCGCCGGAACGATGCCGTGGGGAACCGGCATGGCGTCGATACGGATCCCGGCCCGTTCGTAGACGGTGGCCTGTACTGCCTTCTCTATGTGCACTTCGACGGGCAGAAGTTTCGGAAGGCCGCCGCTGCCGGTCAGGTACCCGCCGAGATACGCGTAGGCGCCCGCTTCCGGGTCCAGCATGGCGTGCAGATACTCCGTCAGGCCCGGAAAGCGTGCGTTGCCCGACGGCCCCGCCACCGTCAGGGGACGCTCGCGATGTGTGAAGTAGCCCGACTTCAGCAGCGCCGGGAAGTCCGCCGAGTGATCGGTGTGGAAATGGCTGAGCCCGATGAAGTCGAGCGCCGCGAAGTCTGCGTGCGCCTCGCCGAAGCGAAGAAACACGCCGCCGCCCGCGTCGATCAGGACCCGTGAGCGACCGTCGATCCAGACGAGATAACCGGATGAGGCGCGCGCATCGTCGGCGATCGGGCCGCCCGAGCCGAGCACCTGAACGGCGACGCCCGCCGCCGGCGGACAGGCCGGCGGCGTTGTCGCGGCCGCGGCAAGCGTGGCGCACATGAGGATCAGTATTGGGGTCCATCGCGGGAGCATGACGATTTCTCCAGTGAATCCAGGACCTTGGCCTCTCTCGATCGCAGCCAAACGGTTTTCGCCGGTGGGGCATCTAATACACGATAACATCGCCAAAGGGCTGATCGGGGGACATGGGGGCCAGTCTGAAAATCGCCGATACATCCGCACAGGACGTGCAACTGGCGCCGAAGGACACGCGCAAGCGCAACATTCTCATCGCGGCTGGTTCACTCGTGCTGCTCGCCGCCGTGCTCTGGATCGCGGTTCCCGCCGTGACGCGCTGGGCGAGCGCCACGGTCTCGGTGCCGCGGGAGCGGCTGCGTATCGCCGAGGTCGTCCGCGGCGACCTGGTCCGCGACGTTTCAGTGGAGGGCCGGGTGGTGGCCGCGGTAAGCCCGACCCTGTACGCGCCGGCTCCCGGCACCATTACCTTGAAAGTCGAGGCCGGCGCCAGCGTTCAGGAGGGCCAGGAGCTGGCCGAAATCTATAGCCCCGAACTCGAGAGCGAGCTGCGCGAAGCCCAGGCCACGCTCGAAGAGCAATCGATGCAGCTCGAGCGACAGCGCATCGAATCCAAGCAGGACACGCTGGAGAAGCGCAAGGAGGCGGACCTCGCGAACGTGGCCCTGGTCGCCGCGAAGCGGGAGATGCGGCGCGCCGAGGACGCGCACCAGCGGGGCGTCATCCCGGAGATCGATTACGAGAAAGCCAAGGACGAGCTGCAGAATGCCGAGCTCGCCGAGAAACATGCCACCGCGGACGCCGACCTGTTCGACGAGCGGCAGCGCTTCGAGGTCAAGGCGGCCGAGATCGCGCGCGACCGCCAGAAGCTGCGCGTCACCGAGCTGCAGCGCCAGGTCGACCAGTTGTCCATTCGTTCGCCGGTCAGCGGCATCGTGGGGGATTTGCTCGTCGACCAGCGAGCCGCCGTGACGCGCGACACGCCGGTGATGGCCGTCGTCGACCTGTCGCGCTTCGAGATCGACGCGCAGATTCCCGAGAGCTATGCCGACGACCTCGCGATCGGCATGCCGGCCGAGATCCGGCTCGGCAACCAGGTCTTCGACGGGCAGCTCGTCGCCGTGTCCCCGGAGATCGTTTCGAACCAGGTCCGCGGCCGTATCCGGTTCGTCGACAAGACGCCCGACAACCTGCGCCAGAACCAGCGGCTCACGACACGCATCCTGCTCGAGGACCGGCCGGACGTGCTGAAAGTGCAGCGCGGACAGTTCCTCGAGTCCGGCGGCGGCCGCGTCGCGTACGTATTGCGCGACGACGACACGGCCGTGCGCCGCAGTATCGAGACCGGCGCTCGCAGCCTCGGCGCGGTGGAGATCGTGAGCGGTCTCGAGGAAGGCGAGAAGGTCATCATCTCCGGCATCGACCAGTTCAACGGTGCCGAGACCGTGCTGATCACGAACTAGTCACGACAATGGAGATCGGACAATGCTGGTAATGCGGGACATATCCAAGGTGTACCGGACCGACACGGTCGAGACGCATGCCCTGAGGGAGTTCTCCCTGACCGTGGGAGAAGGTGAATTCGTGTCGGTGATGGGGCCCTCGGGTTCCGGCAAGACCACGTTTCTGAACATCGCGGGCCTGCTCGAGGATTTTACGAGCGGGACATACGAACTCGACGGCAAGAACGTGGCGGGCCTGAACGACAACGCCCGCTCGAAGTTGCGCAACGAGAAGATCGGCTTCATCTTCCAGAGCTTTAACCTGATTCCGGAACTCGACGTGTTCGACAACGTCGATGTGCCGTTGCGCTACCGCGGCTTCGATGCGAAGGAACGCCGGCGGCGCATCGAGAGAGTCCTCGACGTCGTCGGCCTCGAGTCCAGGCGCAACCATCTTCCGGCGCAACTCTCCGGCGGTCAGCAGCAGCGCGTAGCGATTGCACGGGCGCTCGCCGGCGAACCTCGGTTCCTGCTCGCCGACGAGCCGACGGGGAACCTGGATTCGCACATGGCAGACAGCGTGATGGAACTGCTCGAGGAGATCAACGCGGAGGGGACGACGATCATCATGGTGACGCACGAGGCGTCGCTCGCGGAGCGCGCCCGGCGCAACATCCAGGTCCTCGACGGCAGGATCAACGCGGGCGAGGACGCCGTGCAAGTCGCGGCGCAGACCGCCTGACCGGCCGCGGGGGATCGACGTGTTCCGATATTACGTGAAGCTGGGACTTGCCAGCATCCGCAAGAATCCCATCCTGAGCAGCCTGATGATCGCGGCGATCGCGGTCGGCATCGGCGCCTGCATGACCATCATCAACATCTACTACGTGATGGGCGGCAATCCGATCCCGAATCGCTCGGACCTGCTCTACTACGTGCAGGTCGACAGCTGGAGTCCGAACAAGGCGTACAAGGACCCCGACTTCCCGCCCGAGCAGATCACCTACATGGACGGCAAGGCCTTGTACGATGCCCACAAGGCGCGGCGCCAGGTCCTGAGCTACAAGACCGGGCGCGTGGTAGAACCTCGGGGCGAGGGCGAGCGCCCGTTCCAGGTCGTGAGTCGGGCCACGACGGCGGACTTCTTCCCGATGTTCGACACGCCGTTCCTCTACGGAAACGGCTGGGATCAGGCGGCCGACGACAACGAGGACCGTGTCGTCGTGCTCAGCCGCGAGATCAACGAACGTGTCTTCGGCGGCAAGGACCCGGTCGGTGAGACCCTGATCATGAACGGGGATCCGTACCGGGTCGTCGGCGTCCTCGATACCTGGGAGCCGATGCCCAAGTTCTACGACGTGAACAACGGCCAGTTCAGCCACCCCGAGGACGTCTATTTCCCGCTCAGCCTCGCGATTGCCAACCAGTTCCCCAGCTGGGGCAACACCAATTGCTGGAAACCGAGCGAAGGCGGCTGGGCCGGGCGTCTGCAGTCCGAATGCGTCTGGCTGCAGTTCTGGGTGGAACTGCACGGCGCGAAGGAGAAGCAGGAATACCTGGATTTCCTGAACGCCTATGCCGAAACCCAGAAGGCGGCGGGCCGTTTCCCGCGCCCGCTCAACAATCGTCTCTCGAACGTCATGGAATGGATGCAGGCCGAAGAGGTCGTCGTGGACGACGTCAGCGTGTTGATGGGCCTGTCGTTCCTGTTCCTCGTCGTGTGTCTGCTGAATACGATCGGCCTGCTGCTGGCCAAAGTCGCGCGCCGTACGGGCGACATCAGCCTGCGGCGGGCGCTCGGCGCCTCGCGGCGCGCGATCTTCTCGCAGTACATCGTCGAAGCCGGCGTAATCGGCGTCGCCGGCGGCATTCTCGGTATCGGCATGACCTGGCTCGGTCTGCAGGGCATCAAGATCCTGTACGGCGAGTTCGACTTCATGACGCGGCTCGTGCAGATGGACTGGGTGGTCATCTTCGATGCGATCGGCCTCGCCATCGTCTCGGCGCTCGCGGCGGCGCTGTATCCCACCTGGCGGGCGTGCGCCGTGCATCCCGCCAAACAGCTGAAGGCCCTCTAAGTCATGGAACTCGGACCCATCTGGCGCGCGATGATGCGCAACAAAACCAGCTATATCCTGATCGCGCTGCAGATCGCTGTGACGATGGCCATCATGGTGAATGCCATCGGCATCATCCAGGATCGCTCGGAGCAGATGGCGCGCCCCAGCGGCATCGACGAGCAGAACATCTTCTACCTGTCCAGTCTCGTGTACGACCCGAACCTCGATGCCAAAGCCGTGATCAGCGAAGACCTCGACGCCATCCGCCATTTCCCCGGCGTAAGGGATGCGATCGTGTCGAACTCCGTGCCTCTATCGGACAGCGGCTGGTCGGAAGGTCTCACGCTGCATCCGGATCCGGACGAAGACGGTACGGGCGTCGCGATCTACTTTTCTGACGAGCACGGCCTCGACACGTTTGGGCTGAACCTCATCGCGGGGCGCAACTTCGACCCGACGGAGGCGACCTGGCTCGACAGCGGATCCGACGGCTGGCCGCCGCTGGCCATCATGACAAAGGCGATGGTCAAGGAGCTGTTCCCCGACACACCGCCAGCGGACACGGTCGGCAAGACGGTTTACATACGCGACACCAAGCCAATCAAGATCATCGGCGTCACGGAGCGCATGCAGGCGCCCTGGAACAACTGGCCGGGTGTGGAGCGGTCGATGCTGGTGCCCTGGAAGCGCGCGGACAACTTCTCGCGCTACGTTATCCGCGCGGAACCGGGTTATCGTGACGAGATCATGCCGAAGATCGAGGAGCTGTTGGCCTCACGCGGCGAGGGCCGGATCGTCCGCGACATGCAGACGATGGAAGCGACGCGGCACAGGAGTTATCTCGATGACTCCGGCATGGTGACGTTGCTCGTCTTTATCGTCGGCCTGCTGACGGCGATCACCGGCCTCGGCATCGTGGGACTCGCGAGCTTCACGGTCGCGCGGCGCACGAAGCAGATCGGCACCCGGCGCGCCCTCGGCGCCACGCGTATGGCCATACTGCGCTATTTCATGCTCGAGAATTTTCTCGTCAGCACGGTCGGCGTGGTCGGCGGCGCGATCATCGCGATCGCGATCAACGTGTGGCTGGTCGAAGCTTTCGACATCCGGCGCATCGCCTGGTACTTGATCCCCGCCGCGATGGTGACGCTGTGGCTGGTGGGACAAGCGGCGGTCTACGGCCCCGCGAGGCGCGCGACACGCGTGTCGCCGGCGATGGCGACGCGCTCTGTCTAGCGGTCCGCACAAAGGGTAAGCTATAGGGCCCCCCAAAATGAATTGGAGAGTCTGATGTTCAGGATCGCATTCCTTGTCGCGCTGGCGTTCGTCAACGCGGCGATTGCCGCGGAACCGGTGCCGGATCTGGCAGCACAGCTCGCGGCCGCCCCCGGCCGCAGCGACGAGGACAAGGCGCGGGACGCGCAGCGCAAGCCCGCACAGGTACTCGCGTTCCTCGGACTCAAGCCCGGCGATACGGCACTCGACGTCTGGGCGGCGGGTGGCTGGTACACGGAGGTCCTGTCGATCGCAGTCGGACCGACGGGTCATGTCTACAGCCAGAATCCGCCCATGGTGCTGCAATTTCGCGACGGCGCTTACGACAAGGCACTCGCCGAGCGGCTGGCCGGCGACCGGCTCGCGAACGTCGAGCGAGTGGACGAGGCGCTGACGGACGAGCCGTTGCCGGCCGACAGCATCGATTTCGCGATCACCGCGATGAACTTCCATGACGTCTACAACAGCGATGGCGCGGACGCCGGCCAGGCCTTCATGGAAGAGGTGTTTTTCGCATTGAGACCCGGCGGCGTGTTCGGCGTCATCGACCATGTCGGCGTCGCCGGCGCGGATAACAAGAAACTGCATCGCATCGAGCCCGAGAAGGCGAAGCGGGCGGCGCTCGCCGCCGGATTCGTGATCGAGGCCGAGAGCGACCTGCTCGCACACCCGGAGGACGACCACACGAAGAATGTGTTCGATCCGGCCGTGCGCGGCAAGACCGACCGCTTCCTCCTGAAGTTGCGCAAACCGGACGAATAGGCGATGCGCTGGCGCAGCGGGCGCCGCAGCGGCAACGTCATCGACCGGCGCAGCGCCGGGCCGGCGCGCCGCTTCGCCGGTGGTGGCATCGGCGTGATCCTGGTGATCGTCATCGGGATGTATCTGGGCGTCGATCCGACCCTGCTGCTGCAGGGCCTGCAATCTGCGAGCGTCCCTCCGACCAGCAACGAAACGCCCGCGAGCGCGGAGGATTTTGCGAATGACCCGCTGGCCGACATGGTGTCGGTCGTCATGGCCGACACCGAAGACGTCTGGGGCGACATGTTCGCCGCGCAGGGCGCCGCCTACGAAGTACCCAGGCTGGTCCTCTATCGCGGTTCGACACCCTCGGCCTGCGGCATGGGCCAGGCCGCGATGGGACCCTTCTACTGTTCGCGCGACGAGAACGTCTACATCGACCTCGGTTTCTACGGTGAGCTCGAAGAGCGTTTCGGCGCACCGGGCGACTTCGCGCAGGCCTACGTGATCGCCCACGAGGTCGGCCATCACGTGCAGAACCTGCTGGGGATATCCGACAAAGTCCGGCAGTTGCAGGAGCGCAGCAGCGGCGCGGATGCCAACCGCCTGTCGGTGCGTCTCGAGTTGCAGGCCGATTGCCTGGCCGGCGTCTGGGCACATCATGCACACAACGTGACACTCGAGCCCGGCGACGTCGAAGAGGCGCTGAACGCCGCGAGCGCGATCGGCGACGACACGCTGCAGCGGCAGGCAACCGGCACCGTGACGCCGGACTCGTTCACTCACGGGACATCCGAACAGCGCCAGCGCTGGTTCCGCACCGGCATGCAGGGCGGACGGATCGATCAGTGCGACACCTTCGGCACGCAGGCGCTGTAGACAAAAAAATCCCCGCGCGAGGCGGGGACAAGCGTTGCGGCATTGTGGCCGCAGGGGGAGATATACGCCTGGTTCATAGAAAATCGTCGAGGAGAATCAGGCCGAAGTCGGCTTCGCCGGGCAGCGGGTCGCGGGCGACCGCCGTATACACGCCGCCATCCACGATCGATATCGTTGCGGGACCGATCGCGGGCGTTTTGGTCCCCGCCGGCGTTACCGTCACGTCGTAGTCGCCCGCCTGCACGGCCAGGAATCCCGTGTTGGCCTTGAATGCAACATTCGTCAGTGTCGGCGAAACGCTGGCGATATCGGCGCCGACGGCCGTAACGTATATATCGACATCGGCGGCCGTGGGTGAAGCGTGCACGATGCGAACCTTCGCATTGGTGGCGACGCGGCGCGGATCATCGGTCAGGATGAGCGGTTCGATGTTCGCGAGCTGGCCAACCGCGAGGATACTGTGGCGCACCCCGGCCGGCAGGTCCAGGTCGACCGGGCCGATGGCGATCGCACCCGGATTGCCGGCTACCGTCACCGCGACGTTGTAGTTGTCGGACGGCACTTCGACAAAATCGGTAGCAACCGGAAATGCCAGTCCGGGCACGAGTACCGAACCGTCTACGACTACGTCAACGGCCGGCGCGTCCGGTGACGCGTGTACGACCTGCAACGAGGTGGGCGTGGCGGCATCGAGGATCTGTGCGGAACCCGAGCCGTCGAGCACGACGAGGCTGATCGGCGCCGATCCGCCGACGGTATTGGGTAGAGCCGCTATCGTGAGGTCGTCTCCGTCGTTGAGCGTGACCGTGCCGGAGTCGAAGACGACCGCAGCCGGATCACCGGCCGCAGTGACGCGTACCTGGTAGTCACCAGCGGCAACCTCGGCCGGGCCGATGGTCTCCTTGAACGCGAAGGTGCCCACCGGGGCGCTCGCCGACAGGTCGGCGCCCGGCGTCGTGAGATACACGTCGACCTGCAGTGCCGGCTCGGCACCGTGCAGCAGAAACAGCCGCGCGGAACCGGCGCTCACGGCCGTATCGGGCTGACTGATGACGACCGGCTCGATCGACGCGACCGAATTGACGGCTGCTATCGTATACACGGCGTTTCCGGAAAAGGAGATGTCCGCCGGTCCGATGACCGTGGCGTTGCCGCCAGGCAGAATACCCTCGACGGCGATCGAATGGACCCCCGCGTCGAGAGTGAGTGCCCCGGATCCTTCCTTGTAGTCGACGTTGCTCAGAACGACGGCACCGTCTACGAGGACATCCACCGCCGGTGCATCCGGCGATCCGTGCAATACCTGCACCTGGAACGTTTCTGTTACCTGCACGGGGGGCGTGCGCCGGTTGTTGCCGGAGTCGTTGCACGCGGCGAGGGTTAAAGCACTGCCCGCCAGCAGAAGAATGCCGATGTATTTCATGAGTAGGCTCCGTTAGTTGGCCATGACTGAAGACGGGATGAAGTCTGACAAAGTGGCAGCAGGAAAGGGTTTCCAGCCGGTATCAGATTGTTTCGATGTGTATCTGGTGCTCCGTCGATATGCGTTTCGGCTCAACGGCGCGGTATGATTCGCTGATGACGAAGGTCTTGCTTATCGATGACGACCGGAAGCATTCCGAGTTGTTGCAGGCGTACTTCAAACGCTTCGGCATCGGTCTGTTGTGTGCGGGTGACGCCAGGGAAGGTATGAAGAAGCTCGTCCGCGAAGATCCGGACCTGCTGTTGCTGGACGTGATGCTGCCGGGCAAGGACGGATTCGAGATCTGCCGCGAAGTGCGGCGAAAGAGCAGCATCCCGATCATCATGCTGACGGCGAGAGGCGATGTCATCGACCGGGTTTCCGGGCTCGAACTCGGCGCCGACGATTATGTCGGCAAGCCTTTTGAACCGCGCGAACTCGTCGCCCGTGTGCAGGCCCTGTTGCGCCGATCCGAACTCAGCAGCACCGAGAGCAGCAAGTTGCGTTTCGAAGGCCTGTCGATCGACGTTGAAACGCGCTCCGTGACCGTGAATGATCAACCCGTCGACCTGACATCGATGGAATACGAGCTGTTGCTCTTGCTGGCACGCCATCGCGGACGGAAGCTCTCACGCGAGAACATACTGAGTGAGCTGCGCGGGATCGACGCCGCGATCCTCACACGGTCGGTCGATATCATGATAAGCCGCCTGCGGCAGAAGCTCGGTGATTCGGTCAAGCCACCACGATTCATCCAGACCATCTGGGGCCGAGGCTATTCCTTCGTGGGGGTTCCGCAGGACGATGCTTAGCACCCTGTCGCGCTCGTTGTCGTTTCGTTTGCTTGTGATCTTCCTGTTGCTGGGCGGACTGTTCGTGTTCGGCACCTTCAAGGCAATCAAGCTGGTCTACAACAGTGAGGATATCCGCGGCCTGATCAGCGGGCACCTGTCCCTGCATGTCAGCTATGTCCTCAATGACATCGGAGTGCCGCCGCGCATCGACAGAGCCATCGCTATCACCAGGCGAGTGCCGGTCGACATTCGCATACTCGGCCCGGACGTGGATTGGGCATCGGATCCGAATTTTCCCAGGATCGAAGAGTTGCACTTCGCGCCGAGTCCGCGTTTCAGCGACGACCCCGGCGCCTGGGTCAACGAACTGAAAGGCGTGGACTTCGCCGATCTCGACGGCCACGAATTCCTCAGGATGCAGCAGGGCGGGTACCAGATCGTGGTGTCGTCACCGCGCATCTCGGATGTGAAGAAGGGTCCGGATCTCGTCACGCTGATCATCGGACTCGGCCTGAGCTTTATCCTCGTCGCCTACATGTCGGTGCGCTGGCTGTTTCGGCCCATCAGTTCAATTCGTGAGGGAGCCGCGCACATCGGTCGCGGCAATTTCGACTACCGGATCAGCAAATTGCGGAGCGACGAGTTGGGTGATCTCGCGAGCGATATCAATACGCTGGCAGAAGATGTCGAGAGCATGCTGGATGCCAAGCGCGCCTTACTTCTCGGGATCAGCCATGAACTTCGGACTCCGCTGTCGCGAATGCGCCTGACTCTGGAATTTCTCGACGATGAAGAAAACAAGGAAAATCTGCGCGAGGAAATTGTCGAGATGGAGAAGATCGTCACATCGCTTCTGGAAGCGGAGCGGCTGAACGATCGCCATGCGCAGCTTGCGCGAGCCCCCGTCGTTGTGGGAGACCTGGTCCAGAAGCTTTTGACGGACTATTTCGAGCGCGACCGGGAACGTATCAAGGTCGATATCGCAGAACCGCTCATCCGCGCGGACATAGACGAAGCACGGGTTGCGTTGCTGTTGAAGAACCTCCTGAGCAATGCGCTTCGTTACTCGAGTCCGGAGGACGGGGCCGTGGAGCTCTCCGCGTGTCAGGATGGCGATGACCTGGTCTTCACTGTTCGGGATCACGGTCCGGGATTGACGGCGGAGCAGGCGAGGCGCGTGGGGGAACCGTTCTTCCGCGGCGATCCTTCAAGAGCCCGGAAATCGGGCGGAACCGGGCTGGGCCTCTACCTCGCCTCACTCGTGGCGAAGGCCCACGGTGGGGTCCTCGAACTGCGCAAATCGAGTCAACGCGGTGCCTGCTTCGAGGCACGGATTCCCCTGACTGTTTCGTAGGCTGCCAGGGCGCGGTTCCGCGCCTCCCGATGATCGACGATGGGTGCCGGGTAGTCTCGATCCAGTTCCGGTATCCAGCGCCTGACATAGGATCCGTCAGGGTCGAACTTTCGTTCCTGCAGTGCCGGATTGAAGATTCTGAAATACGGTGCGGCATCGGTGCCGCAACCGGCCACCCATTGCCAGCTCGCCGAATTGTTTGCGAGATCTGCATCGACCAGCGTATCCAGGAACCAGCTCGCACCTTGCTGCCAGGGCACCAGCAGGTCCTTGACGAGAAACGATGCCGCAATCATCCGCACGCGATTGTGCATCCAGCCCGTCGACCATAGCTGCCGCATCCCTGCATCGACGATCGGGTAGCCGGTCAAACCGCGTTGCCAGGCGCGCAATAGCTCGCCATCGTGAACCCAGGGGAAGTCTCCGAACTCGTGGCGCAAGGGTCTCTCGGGCATTGCAGGGAAATGGAACAGCAAATAGTTGCTGAAATCGCGCCAAAACAGTTGCCGGAGCAGCGACTCGGCGCCCCCGGACGCCTGCAACCGACGTTCGAAACCACGTACCGCATGCCAGACCTGCCGTACGCTGACTTCACCGAAGTGCAGGCTCGATGACAGACGTGTCGTGCTCTGAAGGTCCGGCCGATCCCGGTGATCTGCATATCCCGCCACTACGTCTTCCAGCGCATCGAGGCGCTCGAGCGCAGCGGTTTCACCGGGCGTCCAGGTATCCCGGAGCCCCTGCGCCCAGTCCGGCCCGGACGGCAGCAGGGCGAGCCGCGACAACGAGAGCGACGCCGGCAGCTCGCGGGCGAGTTGCAGAGCCGCAGGGGCGGGACGTGGCTCGGGCGGCTCGCCTCGCGCGCACGCCGCCTTCAAGTAGGGAGTGAACACCTTGAAAGGCGTGCCGCTTCGGGTAAGCGGCTGCGTTGGCGGATTCAGCCAACTGTCGTCGAACCCGAAAATGTCGATCCGACCCGACACGCGCCCCTGGATCTCGTCCTCAAAGCGTCTTTGTCGGGGCTCGTAGCGTCGCGCAAAGTAGAGAGCGGCTGCGTCTGTTTCCGCGACGAGTTTGGCGATGGCTTGCGCCGGATCGCCCTCGCGAATCACGAGCGCCGACCCACGGGACCGGATGCTCTTGTCCAGAGCTTCGAGGCTTCGGTGCAACCACCACCGGCTGGCGCCGCCCGCATCGTCGGCGTCGCAAACGTAGACGGGAATTACAGGCCCCCCCGCCTCGGCGGCGGCGATAAGCGCGGCGTTGTCGGCCAGACGAAGATTACGGCGGAACCAGACGATGATGGGCTTCATTGCAATTGGGCTTCTCTCGTTTCTCTCGCCAATCCTAATTGGTGTCCCCTGCCGACTTTGTAAACGAGTGTAACAATCGGTTTCGGCCCATTGTTGGCCGGTATTGCGATTTGTATATTGCTGCGCTAGGAAATCGGGAGGATGTGATGAGTGCAATTGTTGCCAAAGCGGTCGGTTGGACCGAGAGCGGGCTGGTGCCTGACACGGTCATCCGTGCTGCCATTCGCAGGCTTCTCGAGGCAAAGCGAAAGGAAATACATGCAGGCGATATGGAAGCGGCCGCCAACAGGACAAACCGCTTCGTGGCGTTGATGAATGACTCGCCGGTCGCCCCGGCGCCTGCCCTCGCGAACGAGCAGCACTACGAAGTGCCGGCCCGCTTCTTCGAGCAGGTAATGGGTGACCATCTCAAGTACAGCTGCTGTTACTGGCCGGCCGATGTGGGCAATCTCTCAGAAGCGGAAGCGGCGGCGCTGGAGGTCACGGTCCGCCGTGCGGGGATCGAAGACGGAATGCAAATCCTCGATCTGGGTTGCGGCTGGGGCTCCCTGTCGTTATGGATCGCGGAGCACTTTCCGCACGCCAGCGTCACGGCGGTATCGAACTCGAGATCGCAACGGGAATACATCCTGGCGCGGGCGAATGCCTGCGGCATCGATAACGTCGAGGTGATCCTTGCCGACATGAACGAATTCACGACGAGCCGGCAATTCGATCGCGTCGTGTCGATCGAGATGTTCGAGCACATGCGCAACTATCGCGAATTGTTCCGGCGCGTAGCTACCTGGTTGCTGCCCGACGGCCGCTTCTTCATACACATCTTCTGTCACCGCACGACGCCCTATGAGTACCTGGACGAGGGACCGACGGACTGGATGAGCCGGTACTTCTTCTCCGGCGGAATGATGCCCAGCGCCGACATTCCACTGAGATTCGCCGAGCACCTCAACATCGAGCAACGCTGGCACTGGAACGGCCGTCACTATGCACGCACGTGCGACGCATGGCTGCGGAGAATGGACGCGAACGAGCGAGCGATCATGCCCGTGCTCGCAGAATGTTATGGCGAAGATCACGCGTCGCTGTGGTGGCAGCGCTGGCGCATCTTTTTCATGGCCTGCTCGGAACTGTTCGACTACGACGAGGGTAACGAGTGGTTCGTCGGGCATTATTTGTTTCGCAGGTCTGCGCGCTGACATGCAGCTTCTACTCAACTTTGCGGCTTTTCAGATGGGGTGGCTGTCGTCAGTCGTCGGCGGTGCCCGGCAGATGCCGTGGCTCGGGCCGCTGGTCGTGCTCATCGCACTGCTCATCCATTTCCGGGCGGCACGCAAGCCGTTCGACGAACTCATCCTTGTGTTTGTCTGTGCACTTATCGGAGCCACGTTCGACAGCCTGCTCGTGGCTGCCGGCTGGGTGGCCTATCCTTCGGGCACATTCGCGAGTGCGCTGGCACCGTACTGGATCATTACGATGTGGATGTTGTTCGCGACGACGCTGAACGTGTCGATGCGCTGGTTGAGGGGCAGGGTCCAGCTTGCCGCCATCTTCGGTCTTCTCGGCGGGCCGGCAGCTTACCTTGCCGGGGAGGAGTTCGGCGGTATCGCTCTCGTCGAGCGGATTCCGGCGCTCGTGGCGCTGGCCGTTGGCTGGGCCGTCATCCTGCCCGCCCTGTTGCGGCTATCCGAGATGTTTGACGGCATGCCGGGGCCGCGCAGGGTCTGGCTCGAGGAGCGCGTATGATGCTCCAGCCCTGGTTCACGGCTTTGGGCGTCCTGTTGACCATCGGATTGGTGGCATGGGCGTTCAGCCTCGTGCGACGCAGCGTCAGTTTCGTCGATAGTCTCTGGCCGCTGTTCTTCGTGGCGGCCGCGGTCGTGTTCGCCGTGGAACAGCATGCGCTCGGCGTGCGCGCCATCGTCGTGATCGTGCTGCTCACGGCATGGGCTTTACGGTTATCGATCTATATCGCGGCCCGGAACTGGGGGCAGCCCGAAGACTATCGTTATCAGTCGATCCGGGCTGACAATCAACCCGGTTTCAAATTCAAGAGCCTTTATATCGTCTTCGGTCTGCAAGCTGCCCTGGCCTGGTTCATATCCCTGCCCCTGTTGCCGGCGATCAGCTCGACGAGGGATCTCAATTTCCTCGATGCACTGGCCGTCATCGTCTGGCTCGTCGGCTTCGTGTTCGAGGCCGGCGGCGACTATCAGCTTGCCCGGTTCAGGCGGCGCCGGAAGAATCCTGCTGCCGTGCTGGACGAGGGCCTGTGGCGATACACGCGCCATCCGAACTACTTCGGCGACTTCTGCGTCTGGTGGGCCTACTACCTGTTCGCCGTCGCGGCAGGCGGATGGTGGAGCATCGCTTCGCCCCTGCTGATGTCGTATCTGTTGCTGAAGGTGTCGGGGGTGGCCATGCTCGAAGCGACGATCCCGACTCGGCGACCGGCCTACGCAGACTACATCAAACGGACCAACGCATTCTTCCCAGGCCCGCGAAAGCGCTTGCGGACATCCACGAGGGGTGGGCCATGAGACGGCAGGGCAGATATTTCGCGTTCGCTATCGTGTTGGGCGCGTTGCTTTCGGTCAATGCCGGCGCGAGCGAGATGGAAAACGTCTCGTCGCGATGGGAATTCAGCGTCTATATCGACCAGAAGAAGGTCGGTAAACATGTCTTCGAGGTCACAGAGCGCGACGGCACCAAGATGATCGAGAGCCGAGCCGACTTTCAGTACAAGGTGCTGTTTATCCCTGTCTATCGATATCAGCATCGCAATGCGGAACGCTGGGTGGACGATTGCCTGGTGGAGCTGGCCGCACAGACCAACGCGAACGGGGAGCGATTCGAGGTTCGCGGCGAACGGATCGGAAACCGGTTTCGCGTCGACCGTGGCGACGAGCAGGTCAGGTTGCCCGGATGTGTGATGACGTTTGCTTACTGGAATCCTCGCTTCATGCGCGAATCCCGGCTACTGAATCCCCAGACCGGCGAGTATGTCGAGGTCAATGTAGAGAGACTCGCTCCGGAACCGCTCGAAGTACACGGTGAGACCGTTGCGACCAAGCGTTTCCGGCTGACGGCCTATCAACTGAATCTGACACTCTGGTACTCCGACGATGATCGCTGGCTGGCGCTCGAGTCGGTGGTAGAGGGTGGTCACATCATTCGATACGAGTTGTCGTGATATGGACAAGTCGCATTACGCTGCACTGGTACTGTGCGCCATCGGCATCCTCGGCGGCTGCGCATCGCGAGAGCCCGAAATGAAGGCCGTCGACCATGTCGATATCGACCGCTTCATGGGAAGCTGGTACGTCATCGCGAATATTCCGACCTTTCTCGAGAAGGGTGCCCACAATGCCGTGGAAACCTACGAACTGAGCGACGACGGTACGATCGCCACGACGTTCACCTTTCGCAAAAACAGCTTCGACGGCAAGCGCAAGGAGTATCACCCGACCGGTTTCATCCTCGACGCCGAGTCGAACGCTGTCTGGGGCATGCGCTTCATCTGGCCCATCAAGGCGGATTACCGGATCGTTTACCTGGATGCAAACTATTCGCAGACGGTGATCGCACGGCAGGCTCGCGACTTCGTCTGGATCATGGCACGGACTCCGACCATACCCGACGAGGACTACCAACGGCTCGTGGCCCTCGTCGCCTCGCTCGGGTACGACAGCACGCAGCTTCGGCGTGTGCCGCAACGGTGGTGAGGGCATGAAAATCGCGATTATCGGCACGGGAATTGCCGGCAATGTCATCGCCTGGAAATTGCATCGCGACCACGACATCACGGTCTTCGAGGCGGCCGGCCATGTCGGGGGACACACCAACACGGTCGATGTCATAGATCAGGGCCGGCGTATTCCGGTCGACACCGGATTCATCGTATTCAACGACCGGACCTATCCCAACTTCCTGCGACTTCTGCAGGAGATCGGACAGACGTCGCAGCCGACGGAGATGAGTTTCAGCGTGCAGGCCGATGATGGCCGGCTGGAGTACTGCAGTTCGTCGTTGAACGGACTGTTCGCCCAACGCAGAAACCTCCTGAAACCGGCCTTCTACGGCATGATCCGGGACATTCTGCGCTTCAACGAACTCACCACGAGCGACCCCGGCGTGACGGGCGACGAATCGATCCTCGGTGAATACCTGGCGGTGCACGGATTCGGCGCGGCATTCCGGGATCATTATCTTGTGCCCATGGCTGCGGCGATCTGGTCCGCCGAGCCGGTATCGGTATTGCGGATGCCGGTGAGCTTTCTGGTGCGGTTCTTCGCGAATCACGGCCTTCTGCAACTGCGTGACCGCCCAGTCTGGCGCGTGATCAGCGGCGGCTCTAGAGAATACGTACACAAGCTGGCAGCCGGTTACCGGGATCGTATCCGGCTGAACTGCCCGGTACTTGCGTTGCGCCGTGTCGATGACCGCGTCGAAGTGTATTCGGAATCGGGTGGCCGCGAGATATTCGACTACGTATTCCTGGCTTGCCACAGCGATCAGGCGCTGGCGATCCTCGAGGACCCCACGCCCGACGAACGGCAGGTGCTGGGAGCAATTCGTTACCAGGAAAACGAAGCGATCCTGCACACGGATGCGTCGCTGATGCCGAAACGGCGGCGCGCATGGGCTGCATGGAACTATCACATACCTGCCGATCCTATGCGCCACGTGGCGGTCACCTACAATATGAACATGCTGCAGAAACTCGATGTTGCGGAACAATACTGCGTCACGCTGAACAATGACCGGGGCATAGATCCGGCGCGGATCATAAGCCGGTTTCGATACGAGCACCCGGTCTATTCGCAGGAGGCCGTTCGGGCCCAGCGTCGGCAGGCCGAACTCAATTGCGAGCGGACCTTGTTCTGTGGAGCCTATTGGCGGAACGGCTTCCACGAAGACGGTGTGGTGAGTGCGCTGAATGCGCTGGAACATTTCGAACTGGGGCTGGCCAATGAAGAGTTGCATCTACGAAGGGCGAGTTAGGCATACTCGCCGGCGGCCGAGGCAGCATCAGTTCAGTTATCAGCTGTTCATGATGTATCTCGATCTGGACGAACTGCCGCAGCTTTTCGGGGACAGGTGGTTCTGGTCCTCGTCTCGTCCCGCACTTGCGCGATTCCGGCGCCAGGACCATCTCGGCCCGGCCGACCGCTCGCTGGACGAATCCGTTCGCGACCTGGTCGAGAGCGAGACAGGCGAAAGGCCGGCCGGGCCGATCCGGTTACTCACCAACCTTTCCTACTTCGGGTATTGCTTCAACCCGGTTAGTTTTTACTACTGCTTCGGGCGCGACGATGAGTCCGTGGAATTCATCGTGGCGGAGGTAAACAACACGCCCTGGGGCGAGCAGGATGCCTATGTCCTGGCCTGCAAGGAGACTTCCGGGGACGCATCTTCCTGGCGATTCCAGCCGCGCAAGAAGATGCATGTCTCGCCTTTCATGCCGATGGACGTCGACTACGATTGGGCCCTGACGACTCCCCGCGAGCGACTGTCGGTCTATATGGCCAATTCGAAAGCAGGCGAACGCATATTCGACGCGGCCATGCTGATGCAGCGTACAGAGATCAACGGCCTTACGCTGGCATCTGTGCTTTTGCGATTTCCGTTGATGACCGTCAAGATCATTTCGGCCATCTACTGGGAGGCCCTCCGGCTCTGGCTGAAGCGTTGTCCTGCCTATTTCCATCCCCGTAGCAAGAACCAACAGGTAGCATGACACGATGAGTTTCGTACCCGTCGACTCCGCCAGGACCCGTGCGAAATCGTCCTTGTCGTCTTTGTTGCACGACTTTGCCAGGCGTCTCGTCCTCTCCCGTCTCGATCTGCTCGAAGTCGGCCAGATTGCAGTCACCGAGAATAGTGAACGCAAGACCTTCGGTCGGCCGACGGAGGATTTTCCGCACACGGCACAGATCCACGTGAACTATCCACAGTTTTACAGTGACGTGGCTTTCGGTGGCTCGATAGGCGCCGGTGAAGCCTACATGCACGGTTACTGGGACAGCCCGGACCTCGTTGACGCGTTGCGCATCCTGTTGCGCAACCGCCCCCTGCTCGAGGCGGTCGACTCCGGACTGGCGCGACTCGGCACACCGCTGCAGAAATATCTCCATTGGCGCAACAGGAATACGCGCGGAGGCAGCCGCCGGAATATCGCAGCACATTACGATCTCGGCAACGATTTCTACCGGCTGTGGCTCGACGAAAAGATGATGTACTCGAGCGCCTACTTCGAGTCGCCGGACATGTCACTCGGCGAAGCGTCGACCGCGAAACTGGATCTGATCTGCCGAAAGCTCGCACTCTCGCCTCGGGATTCGGTGATCGAGGTGGGTACCGGCTGGGGGGGATTTGCGATCTATGCTGCGAAACACTATGGGTGTCGCGTCACGACGACGACGATTTCGGAGCAGCAGTTCGAATATGCGCGTGCGGCGGTACGGAAAGCCGGTCTGGGGGATCGGATCACTCTGTTGAACAAGGACTATCGCGACCTCGACGGCAAGTACGACAAACTGGTGTCCATCGAAATGATCGAAGCCGTCGGGCACGAGTTTCACGACACGTTCTTCCGAAAGTGTGCGAATCTCCTGAAATCCGACGGGCTGATGCTCTTGCAGGCGATAACCATCGCGGATCAGCGTTACGAGGAGTACAGGAAAGGCGTCGACTTCATCAAGCGCTATATCTTCCCGGGAGGTTGTCTGACGTCGGTCACCGACATGGCGAGCAAGCTGACACGGCATACTGACATGAGAGTAATCGACCTCGAGGACATCGGTCCGCACTATGCGATGACCCTGCATCACTGGCATGACCGTTTCTCGGCGCGATTGGGCGAAGTCCGGAAACTCGGTTATCCGGATGCCTTCATACGCATGTGGCAGTTTTATCTCAGCTATTGCGAAAGTGCATTCCGGGAGCGTGCAATCGGCGACGTGCAGATGCTGATCATGCGTCCCGGGGCGCGCCCCGCCCCTAGGGTCCTGTAACGCTTCGCAGCAGCACGGCACCGCCTTGCAGCGAATCCGCGTCCGCCCGCAGCGTGATCGTGCCGGGCCGGCCCGGCATGCCGCGGACGATAGCGAGCGCGAGGCCGTTGAACGCCTTGCGCTCGGAGGACCGGAACGGCACGAAGTTCGTCGGATCGCCGTTATCCGTGGCGACGATCTCCCCGGGACCCTCGATTTTGAATTCGATCCTGTCGTTCGCACGCGGTGCCGTCAGTCCGTTCTCGTCGGTGACGCGCACGGTAACGAAGGACAGGTCGCGTCCGTCGGCCGCGATCGTCATGCGATCGGCCGTCGCCTCGAGCTTTGCCGGCGCCCCCGCAGTGCGCACCGTCTCCGTCACCCACTGCTTGCCGTCCCGGTACGCCACGACCTTCAGCTCGCCCGGCGCGTAGACGACGTAATCCCAGCGCAGCCGATACTGGTAGGGCGCCTTCTTCCTGCGGCCCTGGGACACGCCGTTGACGAACAGCTCCGCCTCGTCCCCGGACGTGTACACGTGGACGGGCGTCACCCGGCCGACGCGTTCGGGCCAGGTCCAGTGCGGGAGGATGTGCGCCATCGGCAGCTCGGGCCGCCAGCGGGACTGGTAGAGGTAGTACCGGTCTTTCGGGAAGCCGGCCAGGTCGACGATGCCGAAGTAGGAGCTGCGCGCCTCATAATAAGGAGTGGGCTCGCCCAGGTAGTCGAACCCGGACCAGACGAACTCGCCCGCGACGAAGGGATACTGGTCGTGCAGCGAGAAGGACTTGTCCGGCGAGGAGCCGAAGTCTGCCGCATAGATACCGTACGCGCTGACCTGGTGTGTCGCGGGATCGCCGCCCACGCCGGGCCGGACCGGCGCGCTCATGCCGCCCGCCACCGGGAACTGGAACTCGCCACGGCTGGACAGCGCCGCGGCGCTCTCGCTGCTGAAGATGACCTTGTCGGGGAATTGTTTCCGGAACGCCGGGAAGTCGCTCGGCAGGGTGCGCACGCCGACGCCCTGGTAATTCAGGGCGATCACGTCGAAGGCCGCCGGGAACGGCATGTCGGCGTCCGCCGCATTCATCGACGCCATGACGGGGCGCTCCAGATCCTCCGCGCGCGCGATGGCGACGAGGCCTCTCGCGATCGCCGCGCCCTCTTCGCCGGCCATCTGTTCGCCGACCTCGTTGCCGACACTCCAGAGGATCACCGAGGGATGATTGCGGTCCCGGCGCATGAACGCGCGCAGGTCGGGTTCGTGCCAGTCGTCGAAGATGAGATGGAAGTCGTTGGGCGTCTTGGCCATGCGCCAGACGTCGAAGATCTCGTCGATGACCAGGAATCCCATGCGGTCGGTCAGCTCGAGCAGTTCGGGCGCCGGCGGATTGTGCGCCGTGCGGATCGCGTTGACGCCCATGCCGCGCAGGATCTCGAGCTGGCGTTCCGCGGCCCGTGTATTGAATGCGGCACCGAGCGCGCCGAGGTCGTGATGCTGGTTGACGCCCCTGAGCGGGATGCGCTCGCCGTTTACGATGACGCCCTTGTCCGGGTCGAAGCGCACGTCGCGGATGCCGAAAGGTGTTTCGTACCGGTCGATGACCTGGCCGTTCCGCCGGACGGTGGTCACGGCCAGGTAGCGGTTCGGAACCTGGTTCGGCGGCGGGCCCCACAGGCGCGGCTTGTCGATGCCGATCATGCTCTCGGTGACACCGCTCGCCCGGCCGTCGATGCGGAGGCTCGCGGGTTCGACGGTCGCGACGACCGGGCCGGGCTTCGAGTCGGCGCCGAGCGCGCGAATCTCCGTCGCGACGTCGACACGCGCGGCGCTCGCGCCGTCGTTGTCGACGGTGACCGCAATACCGACCGTCGCGGATGCCGCCGAGACGTCCTTCGTCGAGACGCGCGTCCCCCAATGTCCGACGTGAATCGGATCGGTCTTCGTGAGCCAGACGTTGCGATACAGGCCGCCGCCCGGATACCAGCGCGAGGATTCCGGCGGATTGTCGAGGCGGATCGCGAGCCGGTTTGCGCCACCCGGGACGACGTACGGCGTCAGGTCGAGGCGGAACGAGTTGTAGCCGTACGGCCAGCCGCCGACGAAGCGGCCGTTGAGCCAGACCGCGACATAGGACATCGCCCCGTCGACGTCGAGGAAGATCGACCGGCCGGCATCGCTCGCCGGGATATCGAGGTCTTTGCGGTACCAGCCGACGCCCCAGCTCGGCAGCCTGCCCATGCCCCCATACGGGCCGGATACCAGGAACGGCGCCTCGATCGCCCAGTCGTGCGGCAGCGTCACCTGCTGCCAGGCGCTGTCGTCGAAATCGCCGCTGACCCAGCTCAGTTCACCACCCGGGTTGCCGGCCGGCCGTTGGTGGCGCAGCGACGGGTTCTCGATGAACCGATTCGCCGACGGCAGAGCCCATGCCGCGAGATGCTCCCGGTCCGGCCCACGCAACTCGTCGGGTTCGCCGCGATGGAAGCGCCAGCCTGCGTCGATCGAGACGCGCTCGCGCGGCGTGTCGGCAGCGGAAGCCTGCACCGGGAAGGCCGCAGCCAGCGCACCGAGCGCGAGGAGAGCGGCGTGGAAACGGATGCGTGACATGTGCTCAGCCTGTGCGTCGCTGCATGCCGCAGGATACTGTACGGGCGGCGTGCTGTGCAGCCGCACCCGGAAGAGTGCCCCTTGGCGCGCCTGCCGCACGAAATCGTGGGGGACTGGCGCGGACGACGCGCCGCGGGGCGGTTGTCAGGCAAAAAACGGACGGCCGCCAGCAGGCGGCCGTCCTCGGGGGGGCCTGA
>Ga0210095_1000150_pt1 | contig 21983 bp, 17 predicted proteins | sample China_Galinas_PW_FD_184861 | JGI IMG/M metagenome (GOLD analysis project Ga0210095, IMG submission 184861) | Wetland microbial communities from San Francisco Bay, California, USA, that impact long-term carbon sequestration - China_Galinas_PWA_D1... | ecosystem: Environmental > Aquatic > Marine >...
TGGCAACCATAGTACTGCTCATTTTCGGTGGTGAAGTTCTGAGAGCTTTCTCTTTCACACTGTTCTTTGGTATTATCATTGGTACATATTCTTCAATTTTCGTAGCGAGTGCCCTTGTACTCGAATATGCGAACAGATCGAAGAAGAAAGTTCAGTTCTGATAAATATATTTGTTAATAAAAAAGCCGTCCGATATTTACCGGGCGGCTTTTTTTGTTTTAAACTAAATTTGATAAAAATTCTTTATACCACAATGTCTTTTGGCGATTGTTCGGAAAGTTCAGTTTTCTCAGCATTCTCTTCTTTAGGTTTTGCGGGGGGATAAGAAGGAAGTGGTCTGCTGAGGGCAAATTCTACTATCTTTGCCAATGTTTCTCCAAATGAAAGATCGATCCATTCAGCGGACTCCATAAATGAAACTCCTTCAGTCAGGTCCGGATTAGGATTAACTTCAAGAACGAATACCTGGTTATCATCGGTTAAACGTATATCCAGCCGGGCATAATCGCGACATCCTGTGATTTTGTAGGCAGCAAGTGTAACTTCTTTTACTTTCTCTTCTACTTCTTTTGTAAGATTTGCCGGACAAACTGAATGTATTCTGTGAAATGATTCAACCAGTGGATTCCATTTGGCATCGTAACTTATTACAGCCGGATGCTCTGAGGGTAGTTCCGAAAAATCAAATTCAATAATAGGTAAAACCTGGGGTGGATCATTTCCGAGAACAGACACATGAAGTTCACGTCCTTCAATAAATTCTTCCACTAATATCGGCGGATAATGTTCATCAAATACTTTATTAAGTTTTGCCTTAAGTTCTTTTAAATTATTAACAACTGAATTTTGATCTACACCCGAACTTGCATCTTCACGAGCAGGTTTTACAATCAATGGATAATGCAGCCCATGTCTCCGTGGCATTTTAGGTTCAGATAATAATTTATAGCGTGGTGTAGGAACATCATTAGAAACCAGCAATTGCTTTGTTGTTCCTTTGCGTAAGCACAAAGCTAATGAGAAAGGTGGTGCCCCGGTATAAGGAACTCCGTAAAGAGCAAATAAACCTGTAACCATATATTCAAGTTCAGGATCATCTCTATAAAATTCTATAAGATTAAAAGCTACATCGGGTGGATCATCCCTCAAAAGTTCAATAAGAGATTCAATGTCTTCAGCAATGTTCAGAAGTTTTATTTCGTACCCTTGTTCTTCAAGGGCATTACCGATAGCTTCGTATTCCTCAACAATTGTAGCAACTTTGAGATTATATTCCGGTTTAAAATCCAGCGACTCAGGATCAACTTCACGTATTTTCTCATAAACATCATCACCGTAGTGATTATATATTACTGCAACTGTTGTTTTCTGATTTTCTGACATATTTATGATTTACGTTTAAAAGTAGATATAATTTTAATTTAGCATTTATTTATTGGTAAGCAAATATAAATTCTCAAATGTAAGGTAAATTATATAATAAATTAATTTGCAGTCTTAATTTAATACATTTATTCTTAAGTAATGAATCAAAATAAAAACAATCGAAAATTTTATTCCTAACAATAGAAAAAGTTTTTTGATATGAGTAATAGCAAATATTTATTTGACTTTTACTATTACCATAGTTTGATCGTCGTACTGTTCTGTTTTGCCACAGTAAGTTTTTAATGCGTCCCAAACGGAATTCATAATCTGCGATGATGCTGCATCGGAATTATTCTTTAATACTTCGGCTAATCTTTCCTCGCCAAATAACTCTTCATTTTCGTTCATCCCTTCAGTAATTCCATCAGAGAAAAAAGTATAGACCTGGTTCTTCTTTAATGGAAGTTCCTCTTCGATCAATGTTTTCTCAAAAATAACTCCCTTTTCAAGTCCAACACCCAGTCCTGTAGTTTTATAAAAATCAATTTTCCCTTTTTCGGAAACAAGAACCGGCACGTGTCCTGCACGACAGAATTTAACTGTTCTCTTTTCCATATCGAACATTGCCAGAGAAAGAGTAACGAACCAATTTTTTTCCATTTCCTGGTAAAGTTTTTTATTTACCTGAACAAGAATTTCTTTTGGTGACCTGTTATCAACGCAATAAAGCTGCATCATCGTCTGCAGTTTAGCCATATACAACGAAGCTGAAAGTCCCTTGCCGGAAACATCTCCAACAACAACAAACAGTTTTTTCTCGGAGACCGGAATTAAATCAAAATAATCTCCCCCGACCTGCATAGCTGAAAACATTTCGCCGCATATATCAAGTCCGTTGGTATCCGGGATACACCTGGGTAGTAACCCAATCTGGATTTTCTTAGCAAGTTCCAGATCGCGTTCAATTTTTAATTTCTGGGCTTCCATTTCATAAAGGCGGGCATTTTCAATAGAAACTGCGGCCTGATTTGCGGCTGCTGAAAGGAGTTCAAGATCTTTACCTGCAAACTGAGCTCCTGAATGTTTAAGACCAAATAACATTAACCCAACAACTTCAGATTTAATTATCATAGGAATGATCGTGAAAATATTTTCGGAGATCAGTAATTCCTCTGAAGCCGGGAATAATTTAGCAAATTGATCTGCTTCAATAACAATGTCGCTGTCAATATTTAATTTAAAGGTTACAAATTTTTGCAATTCATTGTTCATCAACGCTAATCTTTTATTTTCAATTCCAACCGATCTTACAAGTGTAAAACTTTTTTTATCCTGCTCGCGAATCATAATCCCAAAATGATCTATCATCAGAGATTCAACAAGTGTTTCTTTGGTTCTATCAAGAATATTTTCCAGTCCTACCATGCTTGCAACATCATTGCTGTACCTGAGGATCACCTTCTGGTAAGCAAATTGTTCAGGATAAAATTTAGCAGTTATAAAATCCTGGAACCGATCCTTTGTCGATTGGAAGACAAGTGCGAAGCTAATAAAAAAGATTCCTGCAATTATACTCTGGTACTCAGTTCCGATTGCCTTACTAATTCCCTGCCCTACCACATAAATAAGGAAAAAATAAATTGCAGCGAGTGTAAGAGTTGCGGCTCCATAAATAATTGTGTTTTTAACCACAATGCTTACATCCATCAACTGATACTTAAATATTGAATAAGCAAAAGAAATGGGTAAAAGAATTATCAATATTACCGGGGTGTAAAATTCAGGCGAATTGAATACTGAATCAGTAATTGCCGGAGCAATTTGTATAGTGTAAAAGAGAGCCACAAGCGCGAGTGTATATGCAACAAGGATTATAAAAATGGGTTTCTTTTCCTCTTTTGTCGTCAACCTTCTATAATTCACTATAAGCGAAATCCACCCAACTATACTCGCAGCTGCCAAAAGCAAATTTATATCCCTTATCAGAATATTAAAAAACATATTGGCATTTTTCATCTTTGGAACGAACAGAAATATAGAGAATTCCATCATTGTCAATAACAACGCAGGTATTCCCCAGAAAACTCTTTTAACCCATTTATGCTCTATAAATTTAAAAGTCCTGGGGAAAATCCAGAAAAAGTAGACAATCAGGAATGGGAAAAAACTCATTCCAAAGGTCCATCCAATGGCAAAAATAATTGATAAAACTCTCTGGACTATCATACCCGGGCCAATATTTTGTGGAATTAGCAGATATGCAATTGATAATACCGAAGCAACACCTGTAACGTAAAATGTTTTCTGAATAGGCCCCTTTTTAGCCATCAGAACAATAAATCCAATTGACATCCAGATTAATCCAAGAATACCAAGCGCGAGTAATTGAAACTGTATTAGTTTTTTCACAAAGACTTTAGTCTTTAGTACAGTCCCGTCTTTCTTTTTTACAACATAGTCAGCATACTCACCATAATTCATTAGATTAAGAATTGCCTGAGCCTGCTGGGTATTTTTTATATTATGTCCATTAATCTTTAAAAGGTAATCACCATTGCGGATACCCGCATTCCAGGCTACTCCATCTTCTTTAACAAGGGAAAAATGAATTGCAGTGCTATCATTTTTTGCTGTCTTCTCAGGAACCCAGAGGCATTCATCATTGGAGGTTACCCGAACTTCAAGTGTTGAATATATATTCATAAAAGCCACAATAATCATCAGTAATGAAAAGACGATAATCGCTTTAGGTCTGGCTTTTAAATATATTTCCTTGAATTTTGTCATTGGATTAAGGTAATGTTATAAAGAATATCTTAAAGAAATTCGGAAAAGTAAATTTATAATAGCAAATAATACTATCAAAATAGTTAAAACAAAAGCTGAATTACCTTGCTTTAAGTACGAGTAAGGTTATATCATCGGACTGTGTGGCTCCCTTAGTAAAAGACTCAACATCATCACGAATAGCGTCTAAAATTTCCTGTGCAGACTTTTTATATAACTTGACTGCCAATTGTTCCAACCGTTCATCAGAATATTCATTTCGTGCTTTATCCATAGCTTCAGTGATTCCGTCCGTAAACATTATAAGAGTGTCGCCGGGTTGTAAGTTAATTTCTTCCGATTTATAGGCGTAATCGGTTTTCATTACTCCCAGTATCATACCACCAAGTTCAAGTTTTTTAATTTCGCCATCCCGTATTAGCAGCGGCGGGTTGTGTCCAGCATTTACGTACTTTATAATTTTATTTTCATCATCAACAATAGTCCAGAAAAAAGTAATAAATTTTCCATCTGTGATATTCTCACAAAGCAAATCATTAATAAGACCGGTGGCCTCTGAAATCCCAATTTGCTGTCTACAAATGGTTTTTAAAAATGCCTGAATATTTGCCATTAAAAGTGCGGCCGGAACCCCTTTGCCGGATACGTCCGCGATAGCTACAACATATTTGTTATTATCCACGCTAATGACATCATAATAATCGCCGCCAACTTGTTTTGATGAAATATTTACAGCGGCGATATCAATATTGTTGAATTCCGGGAATGAGCCCGGTAATAGATTCCTCTGAATATCCTTAGCCAGTTCCAGTTCTTCTTCCATTTTTTGCTTTTCCAGTTCCTCTTTAAATAATCTTTTATTTTCAAGAGAAATTATCGCAAGACTTCCAACAGAGTAAATAAATTCTATATCGCTTTCAGAGTAATCAAGATTGTTAATTCTTTTACTCAAGAATATCAGACCTTTTGTTTTACCCTGCATCTGCATCGGGACAATAAGTTCTATCCCCAATTTTTCATATTCCGGGTATTCTTTTCCTATTGTCTCTTTTTTAATCGATGTTTCCAATTTTGAACTTTCATATTTCCTGATCAAGGCTATGAGGAGATCCTGCGGAAATTTTGATTCCAGTATTTTAATCCCCTCACCATCAAACGAGACCACTGCAAATTTTGATACAAGAAATTGTCCGATTACTGAGTAAACCAAAAGCTTTGCCACTTTTGTAGATTCTGAAAATAGACCAAATTCTTTACTCAATTCAAAAAGTGAGTTTAACCTGTTAATTCTTGAATCCAGTTCCCTGTTTACTTTTTTTATCTCACCAATTATTTGTGAGTTTTGTACAGCCGTTGCTGAAATATTTAAAATTGTTTTTAAAAATTCCTTGTCATCATCTGTGTAAGGAGTTTTATTTAGTTTTTCACCAAGACAAATAATTCCAAGACATTCATCGGATGATTTAATTCTTTCGAACGTCTGCAGATTTGAATCAAGCATAAATTTTATAAAAATATTATTCGAATCCAGAGAATCACCGGTTTCAATCACCGGAAATTGTTCAATGATTTCTTTAGTAATTCCTTTTGATACTTTTATATCAAGTTTTCCATTTTTATTAATAGCAACAATTCCTTTAGTAGCGAGAAATTTACCCATACATGTCAAAAGGATATTATTTAATATAAAATCAAGATCCAGACTGGAGTTTATTATCCGGCTGAACTCAATCAGAGCAGTTAAATTTCTTCTCAATTTCAGATTAACTGAATCAGCCATTTTATTTTAATTGGTTAAATTTTTGGAAAGCAGTACCTGGTTATATTTACCGGGTACAGAAATATACTGGACATCGTCCATCAGAGTTCTCATCAGGTATAACCCAAGTCCCCCGACTCTTCTTTGCCTGTAATATTTCTGAAGATCAGGATCAGGGATTAAATCCGGTTCGAATGAAGTACCATAATCAATTAGTTTAACTGTAAATGTTTTAGAATTATATTCAATTTCTATTAGTATTTCGCCTTCAGGAAAAGATTTATAGGCATGTTTAATAATATTAGTGCAGGCTTCATCGACGGCCAGAATTATATCGTCTATTTCCTTTCGCTTTAAACCGGCTTTTTCCGCATTTTCAGAAACGAAATTCCTTATCTCGGAAAGTTTTTCCGTTTTACTACTGACACCCAGTTTCTTTTTGATATGTCTGCTTTTTTTGTCCATTATTCAATTATTTTTCATTGAACTTTTTGATTGCTTCTTCCTGATTAGGAAATATTTCATAGAGGAGCGGAAAACCCAGCAAATCAAAAATATTGAAAACTTTCTCCGACATCGTAGACAATTTAATATCGCCGCCGTTTTCTCTTACTTTTTCTATAAAAGCCATAAATACGCCAAGCCCGGCGCTGCTTATATATGAAAGCTCATTAAAGTTCACAACGATTTTATATTTATTCTTTTCGATCAACTCTGAAAAAGTATTTTCAAGGACAGATGCTGTATGAGCGTCGAGAAATCCTTTCAGATTAACAATACTTATTTCATCCTGGTGTTCAACCGAGGTATTGAATTCTGCCATTCTGGTTCTCCATAAAATTTATTTTTTTTGTTTCCATTTTAATATAACCAATGTTATATCATCGTGCTGAGAATTATCTTTTGAAAATTCTGTTATCTCCCTCATTACTTTATTTGCAATTCCATTTGCATCCTGGTTATTGCTTTCCAGTAATGCTTTTTCAAAATGTCCGTCGCCAAAATCTTCAAGAGCAACATTTTTTGCTTCCGTTATCCCATCAGTGTAAAGTACTATCGTATCGTCATCTTTCAATTTTATTTTTATCTCTTCAATACTCTTCTCAAAAATTTCTCCAAAATGAAGTCCGAGTCCAATGCCAGCTGGCCTGAGATCCTTAACTTCATTATCTCGTAGAAGAATAATCGGGCAATGCCCTGCTCTGGCAATAGTTATCTCTTCTTTTTTCGTATCAAGTAATCCAAAAGCTGCACTGATAAAAGTTTTTCTGTCAAGCGTTCTCTTTAATATTTGATTAGCTTTAACCAAAATTTCTTTTGGAGTATCAATTGTTTGAGTAAGCGATTCAAATATTCCTTTTATCTCAGCCATTACAAAAGCAGCAGTGATTCCTTTGCCAGAAACATCTGCGATAATGAAGCCCAATTTATCCTTACCTAACTCGAAGAAGTCATAATAGTCGCCACCAACTTCAAATGCCGGAATAAACACAGAGGAAATGCTCAGGTTATCAAACTCAGGATTTTTAGCCGGAAGAATCTTCATCTGAATTTCACGTGCGACATCAAGTTCTTTTTCCATCCTTTCTTTTTCAATTGATTCTTCAAGCAATCGCGAATTTTCTATTGCCACAGAAGCATAATCAGAAAAAGTTCCGAGAGCGTTTTTATCTTCATCATCAAAAATAAATTCACCCTTCTTGGCTGCAACAAGAAATCCTTTTACATCATTCCGCATTTTTAACGAGGCAATAGCAAGACTTGAATATTTTTCACTCAATTTTTCATCACTGAATTTATTGAGCTTAATTATAAATGTCCCTTGCTTATCCTCATATTTATCATTGCTAAAGATATATTCGTTTATCTTGTTTGCATCCAGATAACCAATATTTTTATTTGCAATTGATTTCATATCCGCGCTATCTTTTAGAATTATCCACGCTGCGTCTGCATTACAAACCTTGGTTGTAATATCTGTAACAGTTTCCCCAAGTTCATTAAAATCCAGTACCTGTGTTATCAATTTGCTAAAATACTGAAGAGAAGATACTTCCTGCGCTTTTCTGTCAAATGCTTCGGCAGTTGGCAAATGGAATAATGTAGTAAAGAACAAAATACTAAAGTAGATCGCCCCGTAAATCATTATTATAGTGCTTAATTGTGCTAATGCCGGAGAAAAGCCATATAAAAGTTTGCCATGTAAATTCGCATCTGTATTGTTAACCAGATTTACCACAAAAAGAATTGATATAACAACTGATAAAATCAGCAGAGAAATCTTTTCTTTTTTTACAAGAAATGCAATCCAGGAAATCTTCAGGGAATTTATTATTATCAGAAGAATTGCTACAATTAGAAAAGTATTTTTTATAAAAGAAAGTTCAGGATAGTCCTTTAATGAATAAGAAACTGACGCAAGTATTATAAATACAATCATGGTATTGAAATATGTACTTGCATTTCTCTTTTGCTTAAGAAAATATAGTTCCTTAAATGCCAGGAAAATATATGCAATACTCCCGAGAATCAGGAAAGCATAAATAAAACCTGCGATGGATAGAACAAATCCTGGGTTTTGGACTTTCTCAGTCACGTTTTCAAAGAACAATTCAAAAATAGAGCCCGAAAAACTAATCAGGCAGAATAAAATCACATTCAGAATGCCCACATTCATAACGAGTGAAAGAGGGCTAATAGTTTTTGAACTCAGCTGTTCAATAAAATATATTACCAGCGTGGCTGTCGTTACAAGAACAAGAATATCGCCAACAAACCTGAAAACAAACGAGCTGTTGGACGGCAAAAACAGCTTATAAATAAGTAGAATAATAGCCGCGCCAATGAACGTCTGAAGTTTTAAATTTCTAAAAATATCTCTTAAATTTATCGCCATATATTTTTATTTAACCAAATCCTCAAAAAAGTATTTAATTTGTACGAAAATTTTCATCACTAATGAACAAAATAACACTTTTTGAGCATTTTTCACTAACATAAAATATAGGATGAAGGCAAATTAGTAAAGGAAAGTAGTATGGACGGATAATTACAGGGATAGCAGCAAAATAGCAAGTTTAAGCCATTTTACAGATTTGGTTGATATTTTGTCAATTTCAGGTTTTTACAGTATCTAATTTTTCCTCTAATGAAGGCGGTTTTACCTTATTTTTCTTTAACTCTTTTCTCATTTTTTCCATTTCTTTTTTCATTTCCTTCTGTGCCTTTTTCATCTGCTCTTTGAATTTTTTGCTATCAAACTTCTTTAATGTATCTGAGTCCATGTATTTATAATAATTACTTTTCTGAAGCAACGAATCTAGGTTAAAGTTAAAATTCTGCGGTAATTTAAGATCCAGAGTATCCAACATTTTCATATTTACCCTTATAATAGAATCTACATTTACTGATGGAACATTTATTTTAAATGAACGAGTCGAATCACCGTCACCAAATTTAAACTTGAATTCGCCGCCTTTATTGGGGAAATTCTTTGGCATTTCGAAGGAAAAATCCTTCATCATTTCAGGTAATTTCTCCAGGTGCAAACTTGTAAAAATGCTGTCAAAATTTGGCATTTTAGGGTTTACTGTAATCCTGGGAATATTTATCCTTGTGAAATTTGAATCAATCATAATCTGGAAATTCTTAATCCACGTACTATCAATTTTATTCTGAGAATTATATTTGCTGGAATCGGCCTTAAAATCAAAATTGAACTGGATGTTTTTTAATTCCTTTTTAGCTTCCTTAAGATCCTTCTGCATTTTTTCCATTTCTTTTTTGTACTGATCTTTATCGAAGGAATATTTCTCTGAAAAAACTGTATCCGGAGTTACAAATATATAATTGTTGTTATTACTGTTTTTTACTTCATTAACTGCGTGAACAACTTTTAGCTGGTTAATATTTCTGTAACTAACGGGGACCATTTTTACGTACTGTTTTTTGTTACTTTTTTCCGCAAATGCCAGCAAATCAGCGACTAATGCTTTGTTATAATTCCATAAATTCGGATTTATAGCAACTGTGCTGTTTTCGTTAATTAATATCTGAGATTCCAGTTCATTTGCATAAGAACTAATGATTGAGTCTACCTGATCTTTTTGCCTCTCGTTAAGATCCATAGCAGAAACAAACCGTTGCAAATTGTTTTCAGGTTTAGTTTCGGGTATCTCTTTAATTTCAAAATATTCGCGGCCTGTACTGTCCGTACCCAGTCGAATAAACTGGTTACGGGATTTATCGAGTGGAAGTTGTTTATTAAAAGCAAAATTGAAAATATCTTCGTTGGTCAGATTTGCTGCAAATAGTAAGGGCTGAAGATTTTCTTTATAAAAACCAGCAAGAGTTGTTTTTTGCTGTTCAACAAGTTCGTCAAGTACCCCGGGATTAAATTTCAGAATTAACATTAATGCCAGCGTTAATGCAGTAATACCGACAATGGGTATCCATCTTCTGACTTTCAACTTTGTCGAATTACCGGAATGAACTTTCTGCATTACCCGTGTTTCAAAATATTCGGACTCCGGTATTTTACTGTATGCTGAAGAAGTAAGAGTTTGAATTCTTTTTAGTTTATCGTACTCGCTTTTAAACTCAGCTGATTCATTTATTTTCTTTTCAATTTCTTCAGCTTCCTCATCTGATAATTCACCATCAAGATATGCTGAAATTAATTCCAATTCTTTTTGCGTTATCTTTTTCATACCATCAGCTCCTTTTCAAAAGGCTTCAGCAATTCTCTTAAACTTTCGCGCGCTCTGAATATTCTGGATTTTACCGTCCCGATTTCACATTCTACAAATTCTGCAATTTCCTGGTAACTGAAACCTTCAATGTCTTTCAATAATAGCGGGATTCTTAATTTTTCAGGCAATTTTGAGATAGCCTTTTTTACAATATCCTGAATTTCTCCGCTATCTATGTCTGGTGAATACTTTAAATCTTCTTCCGTTTCTTTTAGTGGAATAAAAACATTCCGGATTTTCATTTTTCTACGGTGATCTTTGCACTTATTCACCGTAATTCTGTAAAGCCAGGTAGTAAACCTGCATTCAAACCTGAAATGTGATAAATTCTTGTAAACTGCTATAAAAACTTCCTGCGCCAGATCATCTACAGAATTAATATTACCCAAAGTCAGGTAAATAATATTCCTCACCTTTTCCTTGTGTTTTCGCACAAGTCCGGGAAAAATAGATTCATCACCTTCATTAAACCGTTTGATAAGTGAAAAATCATCATCAGTATCAGGAACTTTGGAATACTCCAATATTTCTTTATTTTTTCTGATATTCACCTCTTTAGACGCAAGGTTAATTTTAATGTTCCGTTTAAAATAACCAATATCTGTATATACTCAAAAAGATCATTTTTTCAGCAATTATTTAGGTTCTTTTAGTTGCATGAATATGTCCATTCGATTAAATTAACAAACAAAAATCAGGAGATATTCATGAAAGTAAAAACTACCGAAAAGTACGAAGCTGTCATAATGGAATTAAAGGGAAATGTGATGGGTGGTGAAGAAACAAAGGAATTTAATGATATGCTTCATAAGTACATTGATGAAGACAAGAAAAATATAATTCTTGATTTATCTGCTGTCAAATTTATGAACAGCTCCGGTTTGGGTATGTTAATAAGTGGACTTACAACAATGAAAAAAGCTGGCGGAAGTTTAAAGCTTGCCGGCACTACTGAAAAAATTCAAAGTTTATTGATAATTACAAAATTGATAACAATTTTTGAATCATTTGATTCAGTTGACGAAGCATTAAAAACTTTTACCAAATAATTTTTTATTAGAATTTTGATTAATAGAAAAACTCCGGATTCCTGTAATTCGGAGTTTTTATTTTGTTTAACAAGACAATTCGGGAAATATAAATGAGTGTAACTGTTCTAGTCGGCAGTCAGTGGGGAGATGAGGGCAAAGGAAAAATTGTCGACATCCTCAGCGAAAATTTTGATATTGTTACAAGATACCAGGGGGGCGCAAATGCAGGACACACTGTAGCCATTGGTGAAAAACAATATATCCTTCATTTAATTCCGTCAGGCATTCTTCGTAAAGATGTAATTTGCGTTATAGGCAACGGTGTTGTAATTGATCCTACGGCACTTCTGGAAGAAATAAGCCTTCTCGAGAAAAACGGGATTAAAGTTGATGGAAGATTATTCATTAGCCATAATGCTCACCTGATAATGCCTTACCATAAACTGCTGGATTCAATAAATGAAAAAGGAAGCAAGAAAATTGGAACTACAGGCAGAGGTATTGGTCCTTGTTATATTGATAAATACGCAAGAAAAGGAATTAAGATAGTTGATCTTTTAAACAAAAAAATACTCGAACAAAAGATCAGGGAAAACCTGGAGGAAAAAAACAGGCTACTGGAAAAAGTTTATGATAGCAAAGGACTGGATGTAGAAGAGATTATTGAGCAATACCTGGAATTTGATAAAGCAATAGATAAGTACATTAAAGACGTTCCGGCCTTCTTAAATGAAGCAATTTCAAAAGGTAAATCAATATTACTCGAAGGCGCCCAGGGTGCACTGCTCGATGTTGACCATGGGACCTATCCATATGTTACTTCTTCCAGCCCAACATCAGGAGGAGCGTGTACAGGCACTGGCATTCCACCTACAAAAATTGATAATGTTGTAGGAATTGTAAAAGCATATACCACAAGAGTAGGAAACGGCCCCTTCCCCAGTGAGTTATCTGATGATGATGGTGAAAAACTGAGAAAAGTAGGTGCTGAATTTGGCGCAACAACGGGAAGGCCAAGAAGATGTGGATGGTTTGACGCAGCACTTGTAAAATATTCACAGATGATAAACGGAATTGACTCTGTAGCAATAACCAAGCTTGATGTGTTGAGCGATTTTGATGAGATTAAAGTTTGTGTTGGATATAAACTTAATGGAAAAATCCTTAAATCATTTCCAACTGATGTAGACAGACTTTCAGCAGTAGAGCCGGTTTATAAAACATTGCCAGGCTGGAAAACAGATATTTCAAATTGTTTGGCTTATAAAGATCTTCCTCAACAAACCAGAGATTATCTTGATTTCATTGCCAAGGAAGCAAATATTAAAATTGATATAATTTCAGTAGGGCCAAAACGAAAACAGACATTTTACGTTGCCTCCTGATTAGTTCCTCAGCAACTATAGATTATTCAGTTTAAGAATATTAATTACCAGGGATATTCCATAAAAAATGTCCACAGGTTCAACTTCATTAAGACTAAAGATTTTCCTTCTAATTCTCGCTCTGGTTATAGCGGGCGGAACACTTTACTATACCCAAAATCTCGTCACAAAACTTCAGAATAAAGAAAGAGTAATTGTACAACTTTATGCAAAGGGTATTGAGTATCTTGCTAACACTCTGACCCAGGATGCGGATATTACTTTCCTTTTTGATAACATTATTAAGCCTATCGATTTTCCATTAATTTTAACTGACGCCAATAATAAGATTACGTTTGGACGTGAAGACATCAGGAATATTAAGTATGATACAACTCTTACAAAAGAAGAATTAAGATCATTTTTAGATGAAAAAGTGAAGGAAATGGATAAGATACACCAGCCGATTATAGTAACTTATGCGGATACACTGGTGCTTACAAGAATTCATTATGGAGACTCCTCACTTATTAATCAATTAAAATTTTATCCCTACCTGCAAATTATAATTGCGGCACTTTTTATAATACTGGGTTATATTGGTTTCAGTAATATTAAAAGTACTGAGCAGCGCAGTATATGGGTGGGAATGGCCAAAGAAACAGCACACCAGTTTGGTACACCAATCTCCAGCCTGATGGGCTGGCTTGAAATGCTGAAATTAAATTACAGCGATCCTGATAAAGTTCTGGATATTGCTGATGAAATTGATAGCGATGTTGAAAAACTGAATAAGATTACCTACAGATTCTCTAAGATTGGTGCTAAGCCCGAAATCAAAAAGAAAATTGTTTATGAGGAAATTGCCGCCATCGTAGAATATTTTGAAAGAAGATTGCCGCAATCAGGAAAAAATGTTGAACTTAGTATTTCCGGAAATCGTGAAGTTTATGCAGAACTAAATTCTGAATTATTTGACTGGGTAATAGAAAACCTTGTAAAGAACGCACTTGATGCAATTGATCATTCAAAAAAAGGTAGAATTTCAATTAACGTATATGAATCCCGAAGTCACGTGGAAATTGAAGTCTCTGATAATGGCAAAGGAGTCGATCTGAAAAGAAGAAAAGATGTATTCAGGCCCGGTTATTCTACAAAAAGAAGAGGCTGGGGGCTTGGCCTGAGCCTCTCAAAGCGAATTATCGAAAGTTACCATGGAGGAAAAATTTTTGTTAAAAGTTCAATTCCAGGGGAAGGTACAACATTTAAGATTCTGCTAAATAAACCCTCATAATTTCAATTTTATCTGTATCAGAATAATTACAATTTATACCAGTGTATTTAACTGAGATTGCCATATCCTTTAAAAATTTAGCAAAAACAGAATATTTGAGCTGGCATAAATGTTGTTTTTTAATGATTAGAAAATAGTTTTAAGCAAAACTTCCTCACACATTTTAGCACACAAATTAGACTGTCGGATTTTGAGAGCTTAGAATCCGACAGCCTACCTTTCAAATAAGTCATTAGGTATAAATCAAGTACTCAAGATTTTGCATATTTTACAGGTAGTAATTCTTTTGATAAGGTAATTATTACCGACTAATTCAGGCAAGTCATTAATTATTGTTTGATATTTAGATAAAATCAAAATAAATAGAACGGCACGACAATTGAGTAACCTATTACAGAAAATAGTTTTAAGCAAAACATCCCTCATTTGGCACACACAAACTGTCGGACTTTAAGCCCTCAAAGTCCGACAGTTTACCCTCTCTAAAATAATTATCTCTCCCTATTTTTAAAAACGCTAACAGATTTTTTTAATACTATGGGAATAACATCGGAAGGTATGCTTTCGTTATTTCCCCTGTCCAAAGATGTAATACAAATAAAATATTTACCCTCTGCATAAGAGCTTAAATTTATATCAAAATAATTTGCGCTAGCTGGTAAACGTAAATGATAAATATTTCCAGGATCATCCAAATCTAACAGGATTGTTTTACCGATGTAAATGTTATAGTAAGAGGCTGTATCGCCATCAATTGAATTGGTAGGGGTTCTCCAGAAAAGCGTGTATTGTGATTCTGAATTACGAAATGAGGTTAGCCCAGTTGGCGGAAGTGGTTTTATTTGGTCCTTCCAGGGCATAGGCGGAATATTAGCAGGATATTTATAGACACCACTTTTTAAAAAGGAAAGAATATTTTTATTATTTTCTAAAAGATTTTCTGCACGAAAAAAAGCCTGTCCCTCTACCCCAAAAACCCGGCCTGAATCGATTTGTGCAGATAATTCTTTCAACGGCCAGTTTTTATCGTTTTCAGTTTTGAAAGCTGCCACGCCCGAGAAAATTTGTCTTTCACTAATAAGATTTTCCCAACTTCTTAAAGTCCCGCTAAAATTTGGTAAAGAATTAATCTTCCAGTATGTCTGTGGAGAAACGTAATCAAGTTTTTTATCCCTTATCCATCTAACCGGGTCCTGATAGGTATCAGCAAAAGCTTCCCAACCTGAATAACCATTTTCAGAATTTTTATAGATACCAAGTGGCGCGCAGCCCAATTTTATTTTTGGATTAATACTCTGAATTGAATCATATAATGCTTCTACAAAATCGGTAACATTGTTTCTTCGCCAATCATCCTTATTATCTCCATTACCATATTTTCTGTAAGTAACGCTATCATTAAAATCGGGATTAGGGTATCTGACGTAATCCAGATGGATTCCATCTAAATCATAATTGTGCAGCATCTCGGCAGCTACGGAAAGCAGGTATTTTCTTGCAGATGGTATCCCCGGATCAATCCACCATTGTTCACCGTATCTTTTACAAAATTCAGGATGTTTATTTATTACGTGCTCTGAATCTGATTTATCGGGCTCCCCTTTTCCATAGACTTTAAAGACATTCCACCAGGCATGAATTTCAAGTCCCCGTTTATGAGCTTCTACAATAATAAATTTTAGAGGATCGTATTCTGGCTTACCATTTAATTTACTCAGAATTGATTTTGACCATGGTTCTATTTTGGATGGGTATATTAAATCCCCTCTTGCCCGAACCTGGAAAAACACAGTATTAAAATTAGCATCCTTTAAGGCATCAAATAGATTTATTATTTCCATTTTCTGATTCTCTTCACCATAAGTTTTTGGCCAGTCAAGATTATAGGCAGTTGTAACCCAAACTGCACGAACTTCATCTTTCGGCTGGCAATAAATCAGGCCGGATAAGATATAAATTAATAACAGGATTTTTTTCATTAACTGATAAATTTTTGTGCTGAATTAATAGCTATCTGAACATCCGATTTACTGACTTCTACATCCGTTACTATTTTACCGATATCCTGCAAAAGTACAAACTTAATCTTGCCTGCCCTGTTCTTTTTATCGTGAGCCATTATCTTGTAAAGATTCGTAGTATTACATTTTTTTAGTTTCGCTGGTAATTTTATTAATTCAAACATTTCTAAAAATTTATCCAGCTTTTGTTTATTAAATAATCCGACACGATTTGATAAATAAAGAGCAGAAATAATTCCCATTATTACCGCTTCACCGTGCTTTATCCTAAAATTAATTTCGCTTTCAAATGCGTGGGCAAATGTGTGCCCAAAATTCAGGATCTTCCGGATTCCACTTTCTTTTTCATCTACAGTTACAACAGAAGATTTAAAATTTACAGATTTAAATATCAAATCTTCAATTGTTGCCGTTTTAAGGTTTTGAAATTCAGGCAAAATATTTAATACAGTTTTATGGAAATCAACATCAATCAGAAATGAATATTTAATAATTTCCCCAAGTCCTGAAATAACTTCCCTTTCGGGCAAAGTATTCAGAAAATCAGTATCTGTAATTACCATTTGTGGCTGATAAAAAGTACCAATTATGTTTTTTCGATCATTCAAGTTAAATCCTGTTTTCCCACCGATTGCACTGTCAACGTCTGCAATCAGTGTTGTAGGAATATGAACCAGTTGAACACCCCTCATAAAAGTTGAGGCAACAAATCCTGCAATATCGCCCGTTACGCCCCCACCAATTGCTATAATAATAGTATCACGCCCAAAATTATCCTTCAATAAATGAGAATAAATATCGTTTATTATCCTGTATGATTTTGATGACTCTCCGGGTTTCAGGGAATAAATACTAAATTTATCAGAATAATTTCTTAGAACTATTTCTAGTTTCTTTTTATATAATCTAAGTACATTTCCGTCCACTATAGCAAAAACATTTTTGTATAAATTCTCCTTATTAATAATCTTATTCAGATTATTAAATATTTCGGTACCAATTATTACAGGATATGTGGAAGAATCAGCTTTTACTAATAGTTTTTTCAAAGACCTAACTCCCTATTTTATAAATCTCTTGTTATTATCTTCACAAGTTTATCTACAGTTTTGCCTATCGATATTCCGTCAGTCTGAATTTTAAAATCCGCCTGGTTATAAAATTTACTTCGATAATTTAGCAGATTATTAATTCTGTTTTTTAGTTCTTCCTGCGACAAAGTTTCATCATTCTCATTTTTTAATATAGGCCTGTCATTCTTAAATCTGAGCCTTTTATAAAATGATTCCGGTGAAGCCTCAAGAAAGATAATTTTCCCTTTAGACTTCATAAAATCAATAATTTTTTGATTAACTATCGTACCTCCGCCCAGAGAAATTATCATATTTTCAGGCAAAGATATTTCTTTCAATATTTCTCTTTCCAGTTTTCTGAAATCAGTCTCTCCTTTTTCAGCAAAGATATCCCCTATTTTTTTATTTAGTTTTTTTTCAATTACCTTGTCAAGGTCAGCAAAATTCCAGCCCAGAGAATTCGCCACAATTGGCCCAATCGTACTCTTGCCGGAGCCCATAAACCCGGCCAGGTAAATGATTTTAGCTTTCATAATAGATAGGGGATAAAATTAATAGTTTATTTAACACATACAAGTTATCAATTTATCTTCAAATAAATCAGGAAGGAAAGGAGTTACAGGATGCTATAACTGGAAGTGGAAAACCGTACCTAGGATAAATGAAATTCCATCCACATTTATCCTGGTATCAAATTTATTTTGTGGTAAAGTTATGGTTTGGCCGTTGTAGTCAAAAGGGTTTTTAGTGTAGGTATTTGTAAGATTAAATTGCGGATCTCTGAATTTCATTTCAAGTCTGACCGATAAAAATGGTAGTGGGAGATAATCCATCGATGCAACAACATGAATACCATAGGCAAAATCCCGGCCTGTTGTAATTCCTTCCACATCACTTATTTTTCTGATCTGGCTTCCATAATAATAAGCACCGCCGCCGCCCATTAGAAACTTAAAATTATCAGTAGAAAACGGAAGCAAATAGTAAACTGTTAATTCAACAGGGATTAATTCAAATCCATCATTTACCGGAATTGAAACTGTACTGTTATTAGCAAATGCTGTGATTCTATCCGTCGTAGTTTTTTTCATATACTCAGCGCTGAGGCCAATTATTAAATCATCTGTTAGCCGGTAACGTATATCAAAACTGGGATTGAGTAGGTGTGTAATTTCAGTTGAGTTATTCCTAAGGACGGGATCAGATGAATTAGGGTATAAAAATATCTGCGCGGTTGTAGTATAAACACCATTCAAGCTTACACTAAAATTTCTATTATTATATTGTGCATTTGTTCCGGAAGCTGACAGAACAATAAAAAGAACTATAAATACTGCGAACCTTACTTTCATAGTATAACCCAAATAAGAATAACTGCTTAAGTTTACTATTTTTATTTAAAATAAAAAACCCCATTCTTACATAGAATGGGGTTCTGATAAATATTACTAATTTATTTATTGTCCGTAAAATACATACCTGTTATCAACAATATCAGCATCTTTTTTAAGTTTTGCCAGCCATTCGTTAAAGAAAGTGCCTTTCTTTTGCTGCAATATTTTATCGCGTATACTGTTTTTCTGGATTGAAAACTTTGTAGAATCAAACGGTGTTCTGTATGTAACATCTATAAGATAATATCCGCTTATTCCTTTTACCGGGGCAGAGACTTTATTTATTCCTTCGTTGAGGCTTGTTTCTATAAAAGCATAATCCTTGCCAATTCCCGGAACTACTCCGCCGGGCTTAAATGAACCTGTAGTATCAAACTTAACATTTGGAAATAGAGAACTTACTTTATCAATATCATTGCCTACCCGGGCTTTTATATTTTCAGCCAGTGCTTTGGCTTTTTGTTCCTTCTTCTCTTTAAGTAAATCAGGTCTGATCTGTGCTTTTACTTCATCAAAAGTTTTAACTTTTGGATTGATAACGTCCGATACCATCACAACCACATAACCATTCTGCACTGAGAAAACATCACTTATGGTATTTAGGTCATTATCAAAGGCAAAATCTATGATTCTCTTATTAACGCCAATACCCGGAATGAAGAATGCATCCTTTTTGAAAGGCGTTGTTTCCTTAATTGTATAATGAGCAATTTCAGCTTCTTTTGAAAAATCATTTTTCTGAGCAAGATAAGCAAAATCGCTTGCTGCATTTTTTCTGTCGTCTTTTGTAGTGGCTGAAGCATTTACAGGAGTAACAATTTTTTCAACAACATATTTATAATTATTTTTTCCTGTAACTTTTATAATGTGGTAACCAAATCCGGATTTAACCGGTCTTTGCACCACTCCCATAGGCCCATTGAAAACTGCCTTTTCAAATTCAGGTACTGTTTCGCCTTTACCAATCCAGCCAATATCTCCGCCTTTTACAGCGCTGGAAGGATCAGCTGATTTTTCTTTTGCCAATTTTGCAAAATCAGCGCCCTGTTTTAATTCATCATAGATTTTATTTGCTTCTTCTTTGTTCTTTGCATCATCACTTTCCTTATTAATTAAAATGTGAGATACTTTATAAAATGTCTTTGAAGATCGAAGTTTAGCAATCACCCGATATAATACGTAGCCCTTTTGGCCCGGCGCCGGACCTACCAACTGTCCAGGAGAAGAATTAGCAATCATATCCCTTGCACCTGCAGGGAATTGATTAAGATCGAGTGTGTCTTGTGAATATGGTTCGGAAGAATAAATATTGATGTAAGATTTGAAACTTGCTGTATCACGTTTAAAATGATCAGCTACACTTTCAAGATTATTTTTCACCCCCTGCGAATCAAGAGCAGAGGCAGTTGTTGGGAAAAAAACATATTTTAATTTTCTTTGAGCATCTACTTTAAATTTATCAAGATTTTCATTGTAATAGTTTTGCATTTCCTCATCAGTAACGGTGAACATTGAATCAGGAAACATTGCAAAAGTTGCTTCGGCATACTTTGCTTTTATGTCGGTGTTTTCATCTATAAAGTTTCTTTTAATCTCAGCATCATTAACAGTAATTGATGCCAGCAGCATACTCTGAAGCTTTTCATTCATCGAGTTTTGCCTGACAACTTCTTCAGCCTGAATTAAAGCCTGGCTGTTTCTCGTATCCATTAGAGCCTGCTTGTATAGCGCTGCGTTAAACTGCCCTGTAGAATCGATAAAACTTTTTTTAAGAAAATCCGGAGGATTGTCGCTTAAGATGATGTCCTTTATTTCCTGATCAGAAACGGTAATACCGTATTTTTCTATTTGTTGTTCAAGCAATTTTTGAGTTACAACGGCATCCCACACCTGGTTACGGAATTGAGTCATATTATCTTCATCAACATCCTTCCCGGTCTGGGCTTTCTGATTTTCTCTCTGCTGATCGAGTATCTTTGAAAATTCCTGGTAAGAAATTGTTTCACCGTTTACAGAACCAACATCATTTGTCCTGCCTCCCAGTGCTTCCAATACACTTGAATCTGAAATTACCATAAAAAGAACAAACAGCACACCGACAGTAATAATAAAGGCAGGTGCCAAACTTCTCATCTTGGCCATCATAGCCATAATACATTCTTCTCCAGAATTTGATTAAAAATTTTAAGACATTAAAAATAGACACATAAGGCTAAAAAAGCAATGTTTTTTGAAGTGTTTAAGGCATATTAAGGTAATTTTGATCAATGTTTTTTATGCTGGTTGAAGTAATTATAGAGATCGGACATTTCTGTCTTTGTTTGACTTTCAGAGGGCTCAAAGGTATATTACTTTTTGTTTATTTTTAGAAAAGGCGTAAAATATGCCGGAAAATGGCGGCTTTTTAGCAAAGATACCTATTTTCTCAGGCCTTGATTTTAATGTCCTCTCTGATATTGAAAAACTTGGGGAAACGAAAAAATTCAACAAAGATGCTGTAATCCTCTTTGAGAAACAATCCGATTCAGCACTAATAGTTGTATTAAAAGGAAGCTTGAGACTCACCAAAATGAGTGAGGGCGGAAATGAGGTTACTCTTGATATTGTGGAAGAGGAAGATTACTGGGGCGAAACTTCCATTCTTGACGGACTCCCTCCAACAGTTAACATAACAGCTCAGGAAGATTCTGAAGTTTTTATTATTACCAGGGATGAATTCCTTAATCTCTTAAAGAAAAATCCCGGGATTTCGATTTCCCTTTTAAGCGAACTGACAAAAAAACTTCGATCCTGTAGCATGAAAATGAAGGCAAATTCTCTAAAATCTTCTGAAGGAAAAGTTGCCTCAGTATTAATTGAACTGGTTGATAACCTTGGTAAAATCAAGAACGGATGTTTAGAAATTGAAAATCCTCCTGATCATCAAGCGCTTGCTGATATGGCAGGTACCTCGAGAGAAACTATTGGACGTACGCTTCATTCCTTTGCCAAAAAAGGATTAATCGAAATTGAGGGCCAGAACATCAGGGTAAAGGAATTCGATAAATTCAAAGAACTTTATCATTAAAAAAGAATTGAAATGGACGGGAAAGTAGATCTACATATGCATACAAATCATTCAGACGGTGTCTACTCCCCTTC
>Ga0210095_1000151_pt1 | contig 21965 bp, 21 predicted proteins | sample China_Galinas_PW_FD_184861 | JGI IMG/M metagenome (GOLD analysis project Ga0210095, IMG submission 184861) | Wetland microbial communities from San Francisco Bay, California, USA, that impact long-term carbon sequestration - China_Galinas_PWA_D1... | ecosystem: Environmental > Aquatic > Marine >...
TCAATATGTACTTCAATTGTGAATATTTTATTGTGATGTGGGCCTTCTTCCTTTACGACATAATAAGATGGTGTATCCATCTTTCTCGATTGTGCATATTCAAGAAGCTGACTTTTAAAGTTTTCATCAATCAAATAAATCCCGGCTTTAGCAAAAGGATCAATTATAACCCTTTTTATAAAAAACTTAGCGGCATCAAGACCATTATCCAGATAAATTGCACCAATTATTGCTTCAAAAGCATCTGCCTGAATAGTTTTTGAATTTTGAGTAAATGTGGAAGAAAGGTTTTTACCGACAAGAAGAAATTCTGAAAGAGAAATTGAATCTGCTGCATCAGCAAGTGCTAATTTATTGACAAATTTAGCTCTTGCCTTGGTAAGAAAACCTTCATCTTCATCAGGGAATTTTTTAAAGAGATATTCAGCTACAGTAATGCTTAAGACTGCGTCACCAAGAAATTCGAGTCTTTCATTTGAGGTATCAAGGTCACTATTTTGCTCAAGGTATGAACGATGTAATAATGCTCTTACAAAATACCTATGATTTCTGATTTTGTAGCCGATAAGTTTTTCAATCTTTCTAAATTTTTCAGGGCTTAAAAATGAAAAGGGATCAATAATATCTCTTTCGATATTATCTTTTCTAAAGGTGTGTAATATTCTGGTGAATAAGCCAGTCAAAACTGCTCCGATAACGTTAATCTTCTTTCGCCATAAATATCTTTTATAACTGTTTAAATTTAATGATTAGGAAGGAGAAGCGCATTCGCAAATAGGAAAATTCTAATAAATTAAATTCTTTATAAACGCAGGCTATAAAAAATGCCGGAGAGAATATTCTCCCCGGCCCGTATAATTTATTTATTACCTAATTTTTCTTTAAGGTAGCTCATTGCATCGCCAACGGTACCGATTTTTTCAGCATCTTCATCAGGAATTGAAACAGAAAACGCACTTTCAAATCCCATAACAAGTTCAACGATATCAAGTGAATCAGCACCTAAATCATTGGTAAAAGAAGCTTCGGGTGTAATCTGAGATTCTTCAACACCTAATTTGTCCATGATAATCTCTTTTACTTTAGCTTCAACATCCATTTGTTTTCTCCTATAGTTATTATTTTGTTTTTGTTTATTCGGTTCAAATAAAAATTTATTTGCCTTAATTACATAGTTAATCCGCCATCAACAGCAAGCACCTGTCCTGTAATGTAATCTGAATCTTCAGACGCCAGAAAAACAGAGGCTTTTGCAATATCCTCGGGTTTTGCAATTCTGTTTAAAGGAACCTGTGAAATAACAGCTTCCTTTTGCTTATCGTTTAATTTTTCCGTCATATCAGTAGAAACATATCCGGGTGCAATTGCATTAACAGTTATGTTTCTTGAAGCCATTTCCCTGGCAAGCGATTTTGTAAATCCTATTACCCCGGCTTTTGAAGCAACATAATTTGACTGGCCGGGATTTCCAATAATACCTACAACAGAGGAAATATTAATTATTTTTCCTTTCCTTTGTCCCATCATTGGTTTTACTGCGAACTTACAATAATTAAAAACACTTTTTAAATTTGCCTTAATAACTGAATCAAAATCTTCTTCTTTCATTCTCAGAAGCAGATTATCCCTAGCTATCCCTGCATTGTTCACTAAGATATCTAAACCGCCCAAATTATCCAAAGTAAATTTAATTGTTTTTTCTGCCTCTGAAAAAATTGAAGCATCTGCATGAAAACCTATCAATTTTACTCCAAAATCAGCAGATTTAGCCTCGATCTCTTTTGCGGCATCTACAGAGTTATTATATGTAAAAACTACATCACAGCCCTGAGCAGCAAACTCTAAGACAATTGCTTTCCCGATACCTCTTGTACCGCCAGTAACTATCGCTTTTTTATTCTGTAGTTTTTTCATGCTACGTCTTTTGAATCCTTAGAGTCTAAAAATTCCTTACTGTATTCATCAAGTTCTGCAAAGGCCCTTTCACCAAAAAAATGAATAAGTTCTTCTTTGCAGGCTTCGTAGATTGAAGTTTCAGCCATAGGATTTTTATTGCATGTCTTTAACCTGTCTATGTGCTCGTCATCAATAGTAAGTGCCCCTTCGTAAATAACAAGTGGAAATAATATACAATAAAGCGGCTTATATTTCCACTTGTATGCACCTTCATTCATTGCCAGTTTTTGAAGCACACACAGTCCGTTTTTATCCAGGAAATTGCATTTCCCGTTAATTACTTCCGTACCAACCGCAATACCAGAATCAAAGTCTTCATCTTCTTCAGGTTCCTCGAACCATGTGCTGGTGTCTTTTGACTGAGTTTCATCCATCAACGGAAATAGTTTATCCTTTAACCTGAGAATTAATTCACTTTCTTTCTTATCTGTATAAACACCATAATGACAGCATTCACCACCACATTTACAACTGAATTTAAATGTGAAAATTAAAGGATCGATTTTGATTCCATTTATTTCTTTTGTGAACTTTTGTGCCATTATAAAAACTGCTCCACGTCTGTAAATTTATCAATTCCAAAAACTTTTACACCAGGGTTTGATCTTTTTACCAATCCCTGTAGTACTTTCCCCGGGCCGACTTCGTAAAATTCATCAAAACCATCAGCAATCATATTTTTAAGAGTTTCTTCCCATCTTACCGGAGAAGTTACCTGCTCAATCAGCAGGTTTTGAATTTCATCTTTATTTGTAACTGGTTTGGCGCTTACATTTGCATAGACCGGAAATCTTGCATCATAAACCGGTGTATTTTCCAATGCAGTTTTTAATTTATCTTTTGCTGATTGCATCAACGGAGAATGAAATGCACCGCTGACAACTAATTCTTTAACAAGTTTAGCACCTTTAGCTTTGCAAATTTCCATTCCCTTTTTTACACCATCAACTGAACCGGATATTACAATTTGTCCCGGCGAATTGAAATTTGCAGACTGAACTATCCCTGCAGAAGAAGCTTCGGCAAGGCATTCGTCAACTATTTCTGCATCAAGTCCAATTACAGCAGCCATTGTACCGGGATTATCAATCCCCGCCTGCTGCATTGCTTTTCCTCTTTCTCTGACCAGTTTAACTGCATCATAAAATTGGATTGAACCTGCGGCTACGAATGCTGAATACTCACCGAGTGAATGTCCTGCGGCACCTTCAATGTCCAATGTCCTAATTATACTCGCCAGAATAACACTGTGCAAAAAAATTGCCGGTTGTGTAAACTCGGTTTGCTTTAGTTGATCTTCAGGGCCATTGAAAAGAATATATGACAGATTTATACCGAGCGCTTCGTCTGCCGTTTTTATCATTTCTTTGGCTTCAACAGAATTGTCGTAAATATCTTTTGCCATCCCGACGTATTGAGAACCTTGTCCAGGGAATAAAAATGCTTTCTTGCTCATTTTAATTTTTTATTTTTTAAGAATTAAATTGCCCACACAACGTAGCTGGCACCCCAGGTAAACCCGGCACCAAAAGCAGAAAGGATAACTTTATCACCTTTTTTTAATTTTCCATCCCTATAATATTCAGTCAAACAGAGTGGAATAGTTGCTGCCGTTGTATTGCCGTATTTGTTGATATTAATCATAACCTTATCCTTGCTCAGACCCATCCGCTCAGCCGTCGCGTCAATAATTCTTAAATTAGCCTGATGAGGAACCAGATAAGCAATATCATCAGATTTCAGATTATTTCTTTGCATAATTTCATAAGATATATCAGCCATTCCCTTTACTGCAACTTTAAAGACAGCCTTTCCATCCTGAAAGAGATAGTGCATTTTGTTGTCAACAGTATCGTGGGTAGGAGGGTTAAGACTTCCACCGCCTTTCATATGAAGAGCTTCTTTACCAGATCCGTCTATTCTTAATAAGGAATCCATTAATCCGTAATTTTTATCTTCACTTGGTTCAAGTAAAATTGCAGAGGCAGCATCTCCGAAAAGTATACAATTATTTCTATCAGTATAATCCACGATTGAACTCATTTTATCCGCACCGATAACCATAACTTTTTTATAGCTTCCACTTTCAATCAGTGAACAGCCTGTCTGATATGCAAATAAAAATCCTGAACAGGCCGCAGAGAGATCAAATCCCCAGGCATTTTTTGCACCTATGTTGTCCTGCACAAGGCAAGCGGTAGCCGGGAAAAACATATCGGGTGTAACTGTTGCAACAATTATTACATCAATTTCATCCGCAGTCATGTTTTTTGATTTTAATAAATCAAGTGCCGCCCCTGTTGCGAGATCGCTGGTTGCGCCATTTTCCAGAAGTCTTCTTTCACTAATTCCTGTTCTTGTCCTGATCCATTCATCATTTGTATCAACTATCTTTTCAAAGTAAGCATTATCGAGAACCTTATCAGGTACATACATCCCCACACCGCTAATTACCGCATTAAACTTTTTATCGTTATTCATATCTGTCCAGAGTCAATTAATGTTTGAATATTTTTTTATAGATGTTTCAATCTTTTGCAAGAGATTTTTATGGTGCATCTCGTTTGCTTTTAACACCATGTTTTTAATGGCTTTCGGGGTACTGGACCCGTGTCCAATAATACTAATTCCATTAACACCAAGCAAGGGAACTCCACCGTGTTCCTGGTAGTCCAGAGATTTCAATGATTTTTTTAACGAACCTTTTGAAAGTCCTATTTTTATTTTATCAAAGAAACTGGCTTCTGCAGTTTTTGATAAAAGATGCTTTAATAACAAAGGTACGGATTCACCAAATTTTAACAGAATATTTCCTACAAATCCGTCACATATAACAATATCAACCTTGCCATTAAGTATATCTCTGCCTTCAACATTACCAACAAAATTTAGATTAGATTGCTGAATTAGTTTTGCAGCTGCTTCGCTAACCTCGTTACCTTTTCCTTCTTCTTCGCCCATGCTAAGTACACCAATTGAAGGATTTTTGACTCCTCCCATTTCCCGGGCATATATTGTCGCCATTATAGCATATTCAAATAAGTGGCTTGGTTTAGAATCTTTTCCTGCTCCGACATCATATAAATAACAAACTCCTTTCAGGCTTGGCAATTCAGCTCCAATTGTTGGTCTACCAACACCCGGGATTCTGCCAATAATTAAAGTAGATGCTGCCATCATTGCACCGGTATTTCCGGCACTAACAAACGCATCTGCATTTTTTTCTTTTACCCGGTTTGCGCCAACCACCATTGAGGAATCTTTCTTTTTCTTGAGTGCTGAGGTGGGTGAATCACTCATTTCAATTACTTCGTCAGCATTAATTATAAAATTGTGATCAAAGGAGAGATTGTTTTCGTTCAGTACCTTAATAATCTCATCAGATTTGCCAACGAGATAAAGGTCAAAATCCTTTTTCTGGTTGAATGCTTCAATTGCACCTAATACAGAATTCAAAGGGGCGAAATCGCCCCCCATTGCATCCACAATTATTCTGCACCTGGATGTTTTAGAATCAGAATTATTCATTCAAAAGGATTTAATATTTGACTTAGCTTTTAGGCAAAAACACTGAACGTTCATTATAGTAACCGCAGGCAGGGCAGGCACGGTGTGTCAATTTCATTTCACCGCAATTTGAGCATGAACCCAGCGCAGGAGCAGTTGATTTATAGTGTGTTCTACGTTTATCACGTCTCGATTTTGATATTTTCCGTTTAGGATGTGCCATTTTATTATTCTCTTATAATTATTAATTTAATTTGTTTTTCAATTCTATTAAAGGTTTCCACCTCGGATCAACATCTTCCGTCTTACATTCACACGATCCTTCGTTAAGATCTTTCCCGCACTTTAGGCAAAGACCTTTACAATCATCATTACATAATTTTTTCATTGGTATAGAAAGCAATGCAAAATCTCTTACATCATCGTCTAATTTTATTTTATCAGCTTCAGGCGGAATGTAAGTAAGATTTATGTCATCATTATCTTCCGTTTGATCACCAAACAAATACACCATCTGGTAATTTGTTTTAACTTCAGTTTCAAATTCTTTTCCACATCTGTCGCATTGATAAAGAGCAGAAAGAATTAATGCTGCATTTAGGACTATCTGACTATTTGATTTGCCAAGTTTTACATCAACCTTGCAATTACCGAAAAAAGGTTCGTCAATTCCAATATTTTTAACATCTTCATCAAAGCTAAATCCGTGTTCACCGTCACTAAGATTAGCAATCTTAATAATCATTGCAAATTCTCAATATTTTAAGCTAAAACAAGCTTAAATATAGATATAGTTCCCTTTATAATCAAATTTTGAAATATCCCAATAACCGTATCATTTTAGCAATTCCGCTTCAATTTTATCCTTTTTAACAAATTAAAGGCTAATTCTAACAAAAGCCTTATATCAATTAAAATTATAATTTTTCTTAATTTAACCTTACATTTAGATATTAGTATTTTAGCTATTTATTGTTTGAAAAAAAACTCAAAATTATATGCTTTTTGTAGAGAATCTGGTAAAAGAATATAAGAATATCACTGCAGTTGATAACATTTCATTTTCCGTAAGTCCGGGCAAAATTTTCGGGTTGCTCGGGCCAAACGGGGCCGGAAAAACTACAACAATCAGAACCGTATTGAATATAATAAAACCAACCAGCGGAACAATCACTTTTGAAGGTAAACCAATTACAAACGATTTTTTTAATTTAATAGGGTACCTCCCCGAAGATCGTGGTTTATATAAAAAGAGCAAAGTTATTGATGTTGTATTGTATTTTGCAGCAATTAAAAATATAAATAAACAGTCTGCTGTTGATGCTCTGACTTTCTGGCTAAAAAAGTTAGATATTGAAAATTACAGAGACAAAAAGATTGAAGAGTTATCGAAAGGAAACCAGCAAAAAATTCAATTTATTATTTCCGTTTTGCATGATCCTAAATTACTAATTCTGGATGAACCTTTTTCCGGGTTTGATCCAATCAATCAACAGATTATAAAAGAAGCGATTCTAACTTTTGTAAGTTCAGGGAAATTGATAATGCTTTCAACACACCAGATGGAGACCGCTGAAAAATTATGCTCGGAAATTTTATTACTGAATAAAGGGAAAGAGGTTCGCAAAGGAAACTTGGCATCAATAAAAAAGAATTTTGGTGTAAATAATGTAAAAATAGAATTTGAAGGTGATCCTTCCTTTATAAGCTCGATGCAGGAAGTTGTTTCTTCTGATTTATATGGTACTTATGCAGAAGTCCATTTGAAGGAAGATGTAAAGCCAGCTGATTTTTTAACAAAGATTTCACAAAAACTTTCAGTTAGTCATTTCTCAGGAATTGAGCCAACACTAAATAAAATTTTTATTGACCTGATTAACAAAAGTAATAATCAATGAATAAAACATTTGCAGTAGCAAAGTGGGAATTTTTAGAAAAGATAAAGACAAAAGCATTTGTCATTTCGATGATTATTACTCCAATTATAATAATTGCTTTTACAGTCTTACCCACCCTGCTAAGCACGCAGGAAGAAACATCAACAAAAGTCATCGGAATTATTGAGGCTACTAATACTTATTTCCCGCTCATTAAAGAACGAACTGCTGCAGCCAAACTGGAAAACAACCTTCCCCGTTATGTGCTTATTAATTTGAATGACCCTGGCAAGACCAATAAAGAATTACTCAGCAAGGCAGACAAGGAGATGTTTAATAATAAATTAAACAGTTGTTTGTTTATCCAGAATGCTCTTACTGATTCTGTCTCACTACAGCTAAGAAGCAAAAACACAGTAAATTTCAGAGACATCAGATTTTTTGAACAAACTTTTAATAAAATAAGAATAGGACTTGAATTACAATCTGCCGGAATAGACACATCTCTGATGAGTTATATAGAATCAAATATTGATATTACGCCAATAAAAATTAGTAAAGAAGGCAAGGAATCTGAATCTGATTTTCTTATTGTTTTCTTTTCATCATTTGTATTTATTATTCTTTTAATGATGATGATACTTTCCTCCGGCGGAATGTTAATACGAAGTTTGCTGGAAGAGAAATCAAACCGCCTGATTGAAATTCTCGTTTCCAGTTGTACGCCGCAACAATTGCTCACAGGAAAGATATTGGGATTAAGCGCACTAGGATTATTCCAGATGGCGATCTGGAGTTTAATAGGCGTTGCCCTTGTTGGTTCGGCAACTGTGCCGGTTACAGTGTTTGAACATTTGCCATTAATGCTGCTTTACTTTTTAGCGGGTTTTATTTTTTATACCGCTCTTTTTGTTGGATTCGGTTCAATTGTAACTACAGAACAGGAAGCCCAACAATTAACTGGCTACATCAGTATGATTCTAATCCTGCCGATTGTCTTTGCAGTTACCGCAATCCAGAATCCTAATTCAACTATAATTCATGCTCTGTCTTATTTCCCATTAACAACACCTTCCATCATGCTGCTAAGATTAAATGTATCACCTGTCCCATTTTATGAAATAATTACAACACTTGGGATTTTAATAATTTCAATTTTAATCACAATCTATCTAACTGCAAAAATATTTAGAATCGGAATTTTATCTTACGGTAAAAGACCTTCGCTAAAAGAACTGGCCAATTGGTTTAGAGAGAAATGATAATATATTTTTATCAAAAAATTGGTGATGGATTATGCTGATATTAGCATCGGCACTGGCTGCTATAATTCCGATGTTGACTTACCTGACAATAATCTGGCGATTCGATAGATATGATCGTGAGCCATTTGGATTATTATTAAGAAATTATTTTTGGGGTGCGCTTGGTGCTATTATTCTTGCTTTAATTGCAAGCGGAGTTTTAGCAGGATTTTTTTCCTTTTTCATCCAATCAAAAGATTCGCTTGATAAAACCGAAACAATTCTGATTGCTCCATTTGTTGAAGAAATAACAAAAGGGATTTTTCTTTTTATCACAGTTAGAAATATTAAATTTGACAACATGACCGATGGCTTTGTTTACGGTGGAGCAATCGGTCTGGGCTTCGGAATGACTGAAAATTTTCTTTATTTTATAGCATATGGTAATTCCCTGCAGGAATGGGTGACTATTGTAATTATCAGAACTCTATTTTCTGCTGTGATGCATTGTGTTTCTACAGCAACTTTCGGAGCTTTTTTTGGATATGCAAAATTTAAAGATAATACAACAAAGACATTTTTGATTTTTTCAGGATTAATTACAGCTATGTTTATTCATTTTGCCTGGAATTTCAGTGTAAGTTTTGAATCTACTGCAATGTTAGGTTTTCTTTTTATGATCTTTACTGTAATTATTTTTATTATTGTCTATTCCATTTCAGTAAAAGGTGAAAGTAAAATTATATATGATGAATTGTTACCTGAAGCTGAAAGTGGACTAATACCAATGAAACATCTTTTAATTTTGAATTCTACTTCAAGAAACAGGCACGGATGGATTGACGAAAGTATCCGGAAATTATATGTTAGCGCAGCAACAACTCTTGCTTTCAGGAAAGTGGAATGGAAAAATTCCAAGGGACGTAGTAAAACTTTTTATGAAAATGAAATTGAATATTACAGAAACTTTATTTTAAACCTGTTATCAGATAAAAATAATATTAATTAAATTATGCTAAAACCTGATTGTTGCATTTATTTACAAACATTTCACCCGGTTTTTAATAAAGAATTTATACCGGTTTTTGGGGAACTGGATGCTGAACATTCATTTCAATTATATTCATCGCTGGTTTTAAACCATAAAGAAAATTTTGACAAAATTTCAGAACAATGTTCTGTGATTTACAGTTTCGATGAAAAAGACGCTGAGTTTCTTCCAGAAGAATTTCAGGATATTAAGAAAAACATCGTTTTTACTGATACATCAAATCCACCCGCTTCAGTAAAAGTTCTTTTCGATAAATATTTCCCGGAATACGATAATAACATGGTAATATATGCTGATTCTATTGGTAATTCCGGAGATGAACTAAAGCGTGTACTTGATCTTATTTCAATCGACTCTGATGCGGTTGCTATAGGAAAAAGCATGAATGGCAGTGTTTCATTCGTTGGGCTAAATAATCTAAACCTGGAATTGCTTCAGGACATTCATTGGGATGATATGATATATGAAAATCTTCTCCGGAAGGTTAACAAATATGATAATTTTCTTTATGTATTGAATGACTCCCTTACAATAAAAACCGCCCGGGATTTTAAGACACTTTATTCCGAACTTTCAAAAAAAGAAAGCCTGAAATATTGCAGTCAGGAAATGCACGAAAAATTCACACATCTTTTTATTGAATATAAGGATCTTTTGAGATGAGTGTAGTTGGAATAATGGGCGGAACTTTCGATCCAATACATTATGGGCATTTAATTACCGCCCAGGCTGTTAAAGAAATAAGAAATCTTGATAAAATCATTTTAGTCCCCTGCTATATATCTCCTCACAAAACAGATGCAATTAATCTGGACTCACACCACAGATTAAAAATGATTGAGCTTGCAATTTCTGATCTTAAAGGATTTGAAGTAAATGATTACGAACTGAAAAAAGGTGGAATCTCCTACACAATAGATACACTTAGAAAATTAAAAGATTCAGATAATAAATTAGAGCTCATTATTGGATTTGACAACCTTGTAAAATTCGACACCTGGGAAAATCCTGATGAGATTCTGGAACTTGCTAAACTGGTTGTAATGAGGAGAAAAATTGATATAATACCAAAGAAAAAGAACAAATACTTTGATACAGCAATTTTAGTCGATACACCGTCAATTGAAATAAATGCAACGCAAATAAGAAAAAGAGTAAAAGACGATCTAATGATCGATTTTCTTGTCCCTAAAAAAGTAAAGGAATATATTTACGACTTAAACTTATACAAATAATAAGAAGCAACTCTATGAAAATACTTGTTACAGGGGGAGCTGGCTTCATCGCTTCTCAAATCTCCGACGCTTTTATAAATGAAGGTCACGAAGTTTTTATAATTGATAACCTTTCAACCGGGTTTGAAAAAAACATAAACCCAAAAGCAAATTTTATTAAGGCAGATATTTGTGATAAAAATCTGTCACAAGTTTTTGAAAAAGAAAAATTTGATGTTGTAAATCACCATGCAGCACAGATGGATGTTCGCCGCTCTGTTGCTGACCCGGCTTTTGACGCTAATACAAATATCATCGGAACAATTAACCTGCTCCAGAATTGTGTGAACACCGGAGTTAATAAATTTATGTTCGCTTCCACAGGCGGAGCAGTTTACGGTGAACAAGATTATTTCCCCGCTGACGAAAAACACCCTACTTCCCCGCTATCTCCTTACGGAATATCAAAACTTGCTGTTGAAAAATATTTATATTTTTATAATGCCCAGTATAAACTGAATTATTCAATTCTCAGGTATGCTAATATATACGGCCCAAGGCAAAACCCATTTGGTGAAGCCGGTGTAATTGCAATATTCACAACTAAATTATTAAACAAAGAACAACCGGTAATTAACGGAAACGGAGAACAAACCCGTGATTATGTTTTCGTTGGTGATGTAGTTAAAGCGAATCTACTTGCTTTAACGGATGGAAATACAGATATCTATAATGTGGGCACAGGACTGGAAACGAATGTGAATGAAATATTTAATAAATTGAATTCTATAATTGGCAACGGCCAGCAGGAAAAACATGGCCCGGCAGCCGCCGGTGAACAAATGAGAAGTGTAATAACTTCAGATAAATTATTTAACAAATTTAACTGGAGGCCAGATACCAGCCTTGATAAAGGCCTGGAAAAGACGGTACAATTTTTCAGTAAATTAAAAGATTAAATTTTGAAAGATTACTAATGATTGAAGATGTATTTATAAAAAAATTATTTGATAATGACAGGCGATCTGTCGCAAGGTCTATTTCTATTGTTGAAAGAAATAATTCAGAATCTGCAGAACTCTTAAAGAATATTTTCGCCAATGTGGGAAACGCATACAGAATTGGAATAACAGGCCCCCCCGGTGCAGGCAAAAGTACAATAACAAATCAGCTTACTAAATTTCTGAGAAAACAGGGAAAGACAGTTGGAATAATAGCTGTCGATCCAACCAGCCCTTTTACCGGAGGAGCGCTTTTGGGTGACAGGGTAAGAATGTCAGATATCGGACAGGACAACGGTGTTTTTATCAGGAGCATGGCAACCAGAGGAAGTCTTGGAGGATTGAGCAAAAAAGCGGTTGACGCAGCTGATGTACTGGATTCTGCAGGTTATGATTTTGTGATAATGGAAACTGTTGGAGTTGGACAATCTGAACTGGATATAGCCCAGGCAGCTGATACAACAATTGTTGTTCTTGTTCCTGAATCAGGTGATGCTGTTCAGGCGATGAAAGCCGGGTTAATGGAAATTGCTGATTTCTTCGTATTAAATAAGAGTGACCGTCCGGGTGCACAACAAGCCTCAGCTGCTTTAAAAACCATCTTAGCGATGCGGGGGCACGATGAACATTCCTGGATGCCGAATATTATAAAATCAATTGCCTCTGAAAATAAAGGAATACCTGAGATTAATGATGAAATAAACAGGCATAAAGATTATCTTATAAAAACAGAAAAATTTAAGCTGAACCGCGAAAAAAGAATGAGAGTGAGAATTAAGGAATTAGTCGAAGAAAAATTAAGAAGTGAATTATGGAGTGAAAGTAGGGAAAATTCTTTAAATTTGTCATTAGAAAAGGTAGTTACTGGAAATCTTTCACCATATCATATTGCGGAAGAATTATTGGTGAATTTTAAAAATCAAATTTGATCTTTTTAAGAAAATGGAGAAACAATGGAAACCTTGGATAAAGCATTTATTCCTCAATTAAATGAAAATCAAACTATTATCAGGGACACAATTAGAGAGTTTGCAGAAAAGAACATAAAACCCAGGGTAATGGAATTTGATGAATCGCAGGAATTTCCGATGGAAATTATTCAGCAGCTCGGGGAACTTGGTTTTCTTGGTATTCTTGTACCGGAAGAATATGGCGGTGCTAATCTTGGGTATATCGAGTTTGCAACAATTATTGAAGAACTGGGTAGAATCGATCCTTCTATTTCACTATCCGTCGCCGCACACAACGGACTCGGGACAAATCATATTTGCAGGTTTGCAAGCGAAGAATTAAAGAAAAAATATTTGCCCGATTTAACAAGCGGTAAAAAAATTGCAGCCTGGGGACTAACGGAATCAGTTTCCGGCAGCGACGCGGGTGGGCTTAGAACCGTAGCTGAGAAACAGGGCGATTATTATATACTCAACGGAAGTAAAACTTTCATCACCCACGGAACAGTTGGCGAAACAGTAGTTATTATGGCAATTACCGATAAAACAAAAGGTAAAAAAGGAATTTCAGCCTTCATTCTTGAAAAAGGGATGGAAGGATTTATTGTTGGCAAAAAAGAAAATAAATTAGGTATGCGTGCTAGCGATACAACACAATTAACTTTTGAAAATTGTAAGGTGCCCGCTGAAAACCTGATTGGTAACGAGGGTGAAGGATTTATACAGGCAATGAAAATACTAGAAGGTGGAAGAATTTCAATTGCAGCTGTTAGTATAGGCCTGGCACAGGGTGCACTTGATGCGGCACTTAAATATTCAATGGAAAGGAAACAGTTCGGTAAGCTTCTCTCTGAATTCCAGGCAACTCAATTTAAATTGGCAGATATAGCAACTAATATTGAAGCATCAAGACTTTTGACTCTGCGAGCCGCACATATGAAAGACAATGGCATTCCTAATACAAAAGAAGCTGCCATGGCTAAATTATTTGCGAGCGAAGTTGCAGAGAAAGCATCGAGCGAAGCTGTACAGATTTTTGGCGGTTACGGTTTTATAAAAGATTACCCTGTTGAAAAGTTCTACCGCGATGTAAAACTTTTAACAATCGGCGAAGGAACTTCTGAAATTCAGAGAATTGTTATCGCAAGAGATTTACTTAAAGATTAAAATTTTGAGAAACTTCATAAATCACTTTGTGTAACTTTTCCTCATAATACAAGAAATCGAAAATATTACGGAATTAAGTACAAAATGGGAAAAATCGGACAGAAATTAAAAGAAAAAGAATCCTTCTTAAAAAGAGATGACTACTATAAGAATCTGTTAAGAAAACTGGAAGCCGAAAGGAACAAAGTAAAACTCGGCGGAGGACAAAAAGCTATTGAGAAACATAAAGCTAAGGGCAAACTAACTGCCAGAGAAAGAATCGCCCTCCTTCTTGATGATGAAAAAACTTTTTTTGAACTCTCTTCTTTTGCTGCTTACGACATGTATAATGAGTATGGCGGAGCCCCTTCTTCAGGCACAGTTTACGGAATTGGAAAAATCAACGGAAAGAATTATTTAGTTGTTGCTAATGACGCCACAGTAAAAGCCGGGGCGTGGTTTCCGATAACCGCAAAAAAGAATTTACGCGCACAGGAAATTGCCCTCGAAAATCATCTGCCAATAATTTATCTCGTTGACAGCGCAGGAGTTTTTCTTCCATTGCAGTCCGAAATTTTCCCGGACAAAGAACATTTTGGTAGAATTTTCAGAAATAACGCGGTAATGTCCTCAAAAGGAATTCCACAGATTGCTGCCATTATGGGACCTTGCGTTGCGGGTGGAGCCTACCTCCCTATTATGAGCGACGAAGCATTAATTGTTGAAGGCGAAGGCTCAGTATTTCTTGCAGGAGCTCATCTTGTAAAAGCAGCGATCGGTGAAGTAATTGACAATGAAAGTCTCGGAGGAGCAAGGGTACAATCAAATATTTCCGGTGTTACCGATTATATAATGAAAAACGATGATGAGTGCCTGAAACAAATCAGGAGCCTAGTTACAAAAACAGGCGATAATGATAAAGCAGGATTCAACAGAACGGAAAGTAGGCCACCGGCATTTCCTCCGGAAGAAATTTACGGTGTGCTTCCCGAAGATCCGATTAAGACTTACGATATGTACGATGTAATTGCCAGGATTGTTGATGACTCAGAAATTGACGAATACAAAGCGGGTTACGGTAAAACAATTATTACTGCATATGCCCGGATAGATGGTTGGGCAGTTGGAATTGTTGCAAATCAGCGAGCAGTTGTAAAAACTGAAGCTGATAAAGGTGCAGGTGAAATGCAGGTAGGGGGAGTAATTTATTCAGATAGCGCGGACAAAGCCACAAGATTTATTATGAATTGCAACCAGAAAAAGATTCCATTGCTTTTCCTGCAGGACGTAACAGGTTTTATGGTTGGCAGTCGTGCAGAACACGGTGGAATAATTAAAGACGGTGCAAAAATGGTTAATGCCGTTGCAAATTCTGTTGTTCCTAAAATCACAATAATTGTAGGCAACAGTTTTGGTGCAGGAAATTACGCAATGTGTGGCAAAGCATACGATCCTAGATTTATTTTTGCCTACCCTAATGCCAAGATTTCTGTAATGGGCGGCTCACAAGCATCAAGCGTTTTGCTGGATATAAAATTAAAACAGGCGCAAAAAAGCGGGAAAGAATTTACAGAAGCTGATAAGCAGAAATTGCTTGATGAGATTAAACAGTCGTACGAAGACGCAAGCAGCCCGCTTTATGCAGCAGCCCGCTTATGGGTAGATGAGATAATTGATCCGGCCAAAACCCGCGAATATGTTTCAATGGCACTTGAAGTGGCGAACAACAATCCTGAGATTCCAAGATTTAATCCCGGAGTGATACAAACGTGACAAGCTTAGCGCATATGCGTTTTAGCTATAATTATATTTGTTGTACAATACTCGTATTTTTTTTATTAAGTCAAAATCTATTCCCGCAACAGAGTGAGCTATCTAAAGGCGTAAATTACATTTCGGAATTTATCGCTTCTGATTATTTCAAAGATCTATCAAAAACTAACAGCGATCTTGCTTTGGTAGATACTGTTTACTTACGTGCTGTTAAATTTAAAAATTATGACTATTCTGAAGCCTTGCTTGCATTAACTTTTGCCTGTGTCCCCTATCGTAAAGTGCCAGTAAAATTGCCACTGCTAAACATAGTTTGGTACTACCCATTAACCTCCGCAGACCGTGGAACATATTTGAAGAAAAACAAAAATCTGCCTAAAAATCTTTATTTCGACTCCCCCGCTAACTCATTTGGAGATAAAGACAAACTCGCTCATTTTTTTGGAAGTGCCTATATTTCCTACTCGTCAAAAGTTTTTGATTTCGGAAATCTAATTGGTTATTTTGTAGAGTCTTTCGAGGATGAATTTAAGGTCCAGTCGCGGATTGATACCCGTGATATGATGACAAACACACTGGGAAATATTTTTGGCAAAGTTCTAAAAGAGAACGAGAAAATACTCCCATCACAGGTTTTTATTTTACGAACTTTTCAATACCTGATAATCTTATGAATTCAGTATTAATAATAGACGACGAAAAAGAAATTTGCGAAAGTATAAAGATGATACTGGAATATGAAAACTACGAAGTTGATTATTCCACGAGTGCAAATGAGGGTTTGTCAAAGATTTTTGATGGAAATTTTTCCGCTCTCCTGCTGGATATTCAAATGCCTGAAATGAGTGGTTTCGAAGCTATAAAAAAAGTTAAAGCAAAAAACCAGAATCTCTCAGTTGTCATAATTTCCGCTCACAGCAGCCTTGAAAATGCGATAAAAGCAACAAAACTAGGAGCTTTTGATTTTATAGAAAAACCCATCGATCGTGAAAAATTATTGATTAGTATAAGGAACGCTGTTGAGCAGACTAATCTAATCCAGGAAAATTCCGAGATAAAAAAATCGCTTATCGGCGACGGTAAAATTCTCGGTAAAAGTAAAGCAATTCAAAATATACTCGAAGTAATTAATAAAGTGGGGCCGCTCGATGCAAGGGTTTTGATAACAGGTGAAAACGGTACGGGTAAAGAATTAGTAGCACGCGCACTTCACAACAAAAGTGAAAGAAAAGACAAACCGTTTATTGAGGTTAACTGCGCGGCTATTCCAAATGAATTAATTGAATCTGAATTATTCGGGCACGAGAAAGGATCTTTCACGGGCGCTTCCCAGCAAAGAATAGGAAAATTTGAGCTGGCAAATAAAGGAACAATTTTTCTTGACGAGATCGGCGACATGAGTCAGCAAGCTCAGGCGAAAGTGTTAAGAGCAATTGAAGACAGTAAGATTGAACGGGTTGGAAGCGGCAAAAAGATTGAAGTTGATGTCAGGATTCTTGCAGCAACAAACAAAGAGCTGAAAGCTGAAATTGAGGCAGGACATTTCAGGGAAGATCTATTCCATAGAATTAATGTTATTCCCATTCATATTCCCCCACTAAAGGACAGGATTGAAGATATCCCGATTCTTGTTCAACATTTTGCCGAAGATATTACTTCAAAGCATAAAAAACTTCCGGTAAAATTTGAAGAAGAAGCTATAAAACTTCTTCAAAGTCAGCAATGGAGTGGAAATGTTCGTGAATTAAGAAATATAATTGAAAGAATAATTATCATTGTTGATAAAAGAACTATAACCAGAAAAGACATTGAGTTTTTATTTTCTGCAGTAAATAATTCCGTAGGTGATATTATTGCCGATAGTAATTCATTTCAGGAATTCAAAGAAAAAGCAGAGAAGGCATTTATATTAAAACAGCTTAATAATAATGATTGGAATATCAGTAAAACTGCAGAAGTACTGGAAATTCAAAGAAGTCACCTTTATAATAAAATGAAAAAATATGGAATAGAAAAAGAGGAGTAATTATGGGGAAAACTATTTTTTCAAAAATTATCAGCAAAGAAATCCCGGCCGATATCCTTTATGAATCAGAAACGGTAATGGCATTCAGGGATATCAAACCACAAGCTCCTGTACATGTTCTTATAATACCTAAAGAAGAAATTTCTGCGGTTTCCGATCTTAAACGTTTTGAACACGCAGGCTTGCTTGGAGAAATGTTTGATGCCGCAAATATAATTGCAAAAAAGATGGCCCTCGACAAGGAGGGATTCAGACTAGTTTTTAATAACGGGCGAAATGGTGGTCAGGAAGTAAACCATCTGCATATGCACCTGCTTGGGGGCAGGCAGATGAAATGGCCTCCGGGTTAATTATAGCTGCATGCTGAATATCTTTTCAAGTGTATCAACCATCTTCTCCCTGAAAATGGGCTTCGAAATAAAGTCATTAAATCCTGCAGCTATGAACTTTTCTCTATCCCCCGGTAAAACATAAGCCGTTGCTGCAATGATCGGAACATTTTCATAACCAGGCATTTTTTGTATAATTTTTAATGCATCAAGTCCGTTATACTCGCCCTGAAGATTTATATCCATCACGATGAAATCGAATTTTTCATTATCAAGCAGAGGAAGAGCTTCTTCAAATCCTACAGCAAATTTAATTTCTTTAAGCTCTTTCATCTGAACTTTAAAAAGAATCTGGGAATCCACCTGATCTTCTATATACAAACAGCGGTAATTTGAAAGTTCAAATTTAACCATACCAGGGTCCGATATTTCAACAGATTGTTCTTCAGGAACTGTTACTTCTTCTTCTATTTCATCATTATTTGTAAATTCTTCTTCAATTTCCTTACTAATCGGATTTTCTTCTTTTAATTCTTCTTTCGGTTCCGCTATTATTTCTTCTTCTGGTAGCTGTTTAGGCTCATCAGTTTCTTTAACAACCTCAGTTTTAGAAAATTCTATCGGGAAAATAAAATTAAAATCCGATTTATCTTTTTCTTCTTCAATTGATTTGTACTCACCTCTTAATAGTCTTAACAAGGAATTAGCTAACCTTAGAGTAAGCTTCGATGTACCAAAATCTTTAGTAGTCTCGTTTTCAATTTCAGAAAACACAGCTTTGTAAATTCTCAGCATGTAATCGGACATATAGGAATAATTATCTCTTATAGAAATAATAAAGTTTCCTTTCTCATCCGGATATGCTGAAAGATAAATCTTCTTGTCTTTACTTGCATTTTCTGCAATTTTTGTAAGCAATACTATAAGATGCTGAAACTTCGTTTTATCAGTTTTAAATATTAATGATGAAGAAATTTTACCGTAACCAAATTCTACATTCTTGCTTCCTGTAATTTCAGTAATATTATTTTGCAGGTAGTCAATTATTTCTGTAATTGCAACTTCAGAAATGTCCAGTTCTACATTGTTTTTTTCAATATTCGTGTATTCAATTACAGAATTCATAGAGTTCAGTAATCTTTCTCTATTCTGGCTGATTATTTCAACAGATTCTTTTTGCTCAGAAGTCGGATTCTTAATTCCATCAGTCAGATCCTGCACAAATCCAAGTATAACATTTATAGGAGTTAATATTTCATGAAATAAGCTAGATAGGAAAGCAGGTTCATTTCTACTTTCAGTAATTTCTTTACCCTCTATTGTTTTATAAACAGGTTTTTCTACTATAACTTCTTTAATCACTTCTTTTACTTCAACGGGAGCTTCGAATTCGGCTTGTATAACAAGCGTAAACGATTCGACCTCTCTTTCAAAATTGAAAACTGGTGTAGCAGAAACATTTGTGCTGATTATACTTCCATCGCCTTTTTTAATTTTTAATTTAATTGTCTTTTCTTCAATCTTATCTGCTTTAAATATGGAATTATTTATTACTGCCCTGTCATCATTGTCAACATAGGAGATAAAAGAGCTCTTAACAAACTCATCAGTAGAATAGCCTAGGTAATCTGCTGCTGCATTGCTTGCAAAAGTTATAAAACCCGTTGAATCAGTAATAAACACAGGATCATGGGTATTATCAAGGACAGATTTATAGGACAGGAATTTTTTTTCAATTTCAAGTTTTTCGGTTACATTCCTGATTATATTATAATGAGCTTCTTTTTCCAGGAAGATAAAACTAATTCTGCTCAATTCAACAAATACTGAGGTACCATCCTTCTTTTTATGACGATAGGGCCCTGTAAATTCACCTGAGTTTACTCCCTGATGCGAAGCGTCAAGCAAAGTTTGAATATCTTCAGGAGTATACAGATCTGTGAGATCCATTTGCAAAAATTCATCTTTCTTGTAGCCATATAAATCCAGAGCAGCGTTGTTTGCTTCAAGAAATCTTAAGTTTTCAGTATCATAAATAAAGATAGGCTCAGGATTATTTCCGATCAGAATATCAAACATTTTTCCTCTTTTGCTAATTAATTTTTCAAGGTCAGAAATTTCTTCAACCTTTTCAAGATAGAGCGAAATCCCTTCCTGTTCATACTTACTATTTAGAATTTTTTTAATTTGTACAGAATTTTCTCCAATATATTTTTTTTTGAGCTTACTTCCGATATTTACTGTAAATAATTCTTCGTCTCTGTTAGATTCACGAAATTCACCCAATAAGCCTACAATTTCGTCAGGCAGGATATTTCTGTAATTTAATTTCCTTAAATCTTGTATTTCTACTTCAAATAATTTACTAAATTCTTCTGTAGTTTGCTTAATTATGCCATCATTATCAATAATGCAAACTGCTTTCGGCAAATATTGTAACAAGTTTTCAGGGGTATTTAGAAATTCCGTAATTCCCATTTCGTTTCTTTTAGATTTCCCCTCCTGGGTAATTCCAATTATAGCTATTACTTTATTATCCACATCTCTTAATGGAATTTGTATAGTCTGATGATTTTCATCAGCCTTAAATCCTTTTACAGGGACCCCCTCAGTAACTACAAGTTTCAGAGATTTTTTTATATAAGAAATTACAGAAGTATAGAAATCAACAAGATGTAAAGGTAAAAAAGAGCTGACAGGTTCACCGTCAAGTTGTGAAATCTCAATTCCTATACTCTTTGCTAATTTATCGTTAACAAGTTGATAATTTCCTTCGGCATCTTCTATCCAGAATATCTCTGGAATTTCATTAATAATTTTCTGAAGTTTTTCTTTTCCGATATAAGTAAATGGATAAAGTGACCTGATTTCTTCAATTATTGCAAATACAGCAGGGTTTGTAATAACATCCTTTAATTTTTCACTGCTTGCAAGAAAAGATGTCTTCCCCGTATCCGGAATTATTTTTTCATCTTGCCTGATTCTACAAAAGATAAATGTATCTTCTTTTTCTACATAAGAATTTATAACAAGTTTAACAAGTAATTTTTTATTGCCAGGTAATCTAAGACTTGAATCAATCGATAAGGGGGTTTCAATTGGTAGTTTTTTCTCTAAAATATTTTTAAGTTCTTGAGATGAGGTTTCATTGAGGAATGAAAAAAAGTTTGGTTCTTCTTTTTCAAATTTTAATAATTTAGAAACCCCATTATTATAAGACAGAATATTGCCAATTGCATCAAAGACTATGAATGGTTCTCTTATGTGCTGATAAAGAGCTGCAAAAAGGTTACTATTTGATTTTTTTTCTGCCTCCAATTTATACTCACCAACATTTTATAATTATCTAATTTTTCTTTGAAATGGAAGTACTAAATATTCGCATTTATAGCAGGAAAATTTTCCCGAAAATGAAGTTATAACTCCAAAGATATATTCAGTCCAACCGACAACTAAATCGTCATTATATCTATCAATATTTCAATACAATTTTTCAATTTTTAGAATTTAAAGAAGGTATATCCTCCTTTATCCTAATTTAATTTTAGTTATTGTAATTTTCATTCAATAAAGCTTAGATTCATAGTCAATTAAATATTACTATTTAATATTTCTAATTTAGGAATTATAAAAGTTGTCGAAATTTACAAACTTTTGTGTTCTTTGTTAGCCCAGCCTCACTATTATGAATTAGGTTTAACACAGTCCAGATAATATGTCCTTGATTCCCCATTTTGCAAATTGTTTATATAAATATATACAACATTATTTTTATTATCATAATCATATTGGGCTTTTTTCGTTCCAATTATTTCTGTACTAAGAGTTACTTTATCGGCTGTTCTATTTAGATTGAGCTGAATAACAAGATTATTTATAGTCCCTTTTCCC